>Ga0209208_10000600_pt1 | contig 47478 bp, 41 predicted proteins | sample S1TSphfallax_3_FD_187694 | JGI IMG/M metagenome (GOLD analysis project Ga0209208, IMG submission 187694) | Host-associated microbial communities from peat moss isolated from Minnesota, USA - S1T2_Fd - Sphagnum fallax MG (SPAdes) (version 2) | ecosystem: Host-associated > Plants > Peat moss >...
TTTAATAATTGGGTGAGGGTTCATATTCTATTTTCAGAGTTTAGAGTTGGGGGGAGGTTTTCATTTAATGCCCTTGATGCTATTGAAGTGGGAGGTATCCCACTCAATCTAATTTCACTTGAACGTTTCATTTCAATTTCCATTTCATTTGTGAGTGTTAAGTGATTTGAATGTTTTTTTTCAGGGTTTTTGGGAGTCCCTTTTTCTTTTTGAGGGTTCATTCTACTTGCTATTTATGGAGTTTATTTTTTATCACATTTTGATTTGAACTCCTCCAATAGCAACCAGGGAAATTACAACAAATGATTAAATTGCACTACAAGTTGCAATTAATTATGTCAACACTTGGGAATATTTCATATCAGCAAAGCTGGATGAAGAAAGTGAACGATTAGTCAACCTTGATGTAAGTGTGGGGGACATCCTACTGACCACACCAAGTTTGTTTAAGACTCTCACCAATTCATTCTAAAAGAATTTGAAATTTTGGCATAGCTTGTGGTCCCAACCATTATTAGTCATTTGAGGCCCACAAGGGAGACATGACACACCACATTTTTGGGAGACCATCCAATTGGCCTCATAACAACATTTGTTTAGTTTCATCTTGTACATGAAACATGATAATGTGATTAAGTATGATGCCTTCATGTAGAATTGGAACAAGATGCATATTGCATCAATTGTGCCATCACCAACGAAATTTGGTGACCTAATGTTGAATTATAGGTTTTGGTAACATAGTTTCGATAATTCTAGGGTTACAATGGATTTAATGATGGGACCTTGAACAAAATCCATAAATTTCGGAACAATCCATCCTATCATAATTGGTTTAATAGGCAAAAAACAATGTACTACATGAACAACATAGTTGTGGTGGACCACTATAGGTTGTTCATATATTTGGACCTTGATATCAATATCTTTCATTAGTTTGACATCCACAAGTCATGGCATCAATATTTTGTTCACACATATGAGTATTTCGAATACTTATTAGGCAATCCTAGTTACATGGGTGAGGATATGTGAACGTGATGGGGTTGGCACTTAGAGTTCATATGGATGTTGTTAACGTGTACAAAAATATGCATCTCGGTTTGACATTTCATTCCATTTTAATTTTAGGTTTAAGGTTCAAACTTAAATTTAAAAGTTCATGTTTAAGGTTTTATGTAAAAGCTTTAGGGATTAAGTTTAGGTCTTTTAACTTCTAGGTTAAATATAAAGTTTATGTCTAGGATTTTAGGTTTAGGTTTAGGGATTAAGTTTTAAATTAATTTGGTTTTTGAATTAAATGAGTTTTTAAGTTTTAGGTTTAAAATTAAGGTTTATGTTCAGGGTTAAGATTTTAGGTTAGGTTTTAGGTTTACTATTAAGGTTTAAAAATTTTAGGGTTTTACATTTAGATTTCTAATTTAAATATAAGTTACTAGGTCAAGGTTTTAAGGTTTTAGGTTTAGGGTTTAAGTTTAGGTTTAAAGTTAAGGATTATTTTTTAAGTTTAAAGTTTAAGTTTAGGGGTTTAGGGTTTTAGGTTTTAAGTTTAAGGGTAAATTTTATTTGAAGGGTTTTAAGTTTAGGGTTAAAGTTTAAGGTTTTAAGCTTTAGGTTTAGGTTTCAAGTTTTAGGGTTTGAGGTTTAAGTTTTTAGGTTAAATGTAATTTTAGGGTTTATGTCAAATATAGGCCCAAATGTTTAAGGTTTAAAGTTTACATTTAGGGTTATGTGTAAGGTTTTAGGGTTTCCAAGTTAAAGTAATCAATCATGCCAATTTTTGAATTAAAGTGGAATTGGGCATTAGGGGATTGAAATCAAGTGGAAAGGCTAATGAAACATTTTGATTCAACAAAAGAAATGTACAATCGTTTGTTCATGACAACTATATTATTGACATTATTTAAATAGGCATCACCAAGATTTCACAATTGAAATTATTGGTGAACACATAATGACCCAATAAACCTGTATGGGATGGTGATTATTGACTAAAGGTTGAACAAATCCTTGACCCTAGCCTAGAATTCTACATTTACAATGATTTCACATTCTTTAATTGCTTTCTAATTTGTTATTTTGAATTTATTCCCCTAATAAAACCACCCATCCCTCCACACTAACTTGTAATGTGTTCGCAATAATGGAAAGGCTCTTTGATTGTGATTGCAACATGTCCAACCTTGTCATTGGCCTTTTAGTTGATGTACTTGTAGATGTGGTAGGCGGTATAAATGATGACCTTTATACTTCATTTGATGTAGGGTCAAGAAAAGGGCTAGGAGAAGAATTATAAGACAAACTAGTTGTAACTTCCATCAATTTTTGCTACATCTTCAATACACTCCATGTTGCATGCCCATCTTTTGATTTGAATTGTGGCAAAACTTGATCATTCTACAAAACATCCCTCTTTTCACCTTCTTCATTGGTTGTGCTTGTCTTTAGCTCCTTTAATGTAAGTTGTAATATGTATTTTAAACTCTCTTTTTGGAAAGAAAAATCAAGGAACCATGACTTGTAACTTTCCAAACTTGGTTGGGTATAAGTTGTGTCATGTTTTTTTTGTCCACACTATAAAATTTGAAGTGATGGTTGTAGGAGTTGGTTAAGCAACTCAAATGAAAAGACTGCACAATGCACTTTGGGGCTTTTTTTAAAAGTGCCTTTTGGGGCCTTTTATTAGCCAATATTTCACAAAATATTTTTAGGTTATGAGTGCATTAAGGTCAAATCCCTCCATACTCAATTGAATAACAAATACACTTAAATCAATTGAAACAATTAACAAAATTTGTAGTTTTATACACAAGAAAGAAATTTAAGATTTGGGAGTTTTAGGGTTTGACAAAAACTAAAAGAGCCTAAGTTTATGGTTAAGGTTTTGAAACATATATTTATAGCTACCAAAAGGCATAGACTCAAAATTATGGCTACCAAAATATATTTATTTTTGTAGTCAAAATTATACACAAAAGAAAATGAATGAGAAGGTTTAGAGTTTGACAACTTTATGATATAATAAAAATTGAAAAAGACCGAGTTTAAGGTTAAAATTTTGAAACCAAAATTTGTAGCTACCAATAGAAATAAAGAATTTTTTTTCAAAAGTAAAAAGACATGAATAGAAAAACATATAATTAAAATTATACACAAAAGAAAACAAAGGAGCTCAAGGTTTAAGGTTTTGACAACTCCACGGTTTGACGAAAATTGAAAGAGACCAAGTTTAGGGTTAAGATTTTGAGACTAGATTTATGACTATTGACATGCAGAAAGAGGATGTGTTATAGAATTAAAAAGACATAAACAAAAAGACACATAACAATAATTGTACACAAAAGAAAAAAAGAAAAAAAAGGATTTTAGGGTTTTAACAACTTCAAGGGTTGACAAAAATGGAAAGAGAACAAGTTTAAGGTTAAGATTTTGAAACCAAAATTTGTAGCTGCCAATAGGCATAAAAAGGATGTTTTGCATAATTAAAAAACATATAGTCATAATTATACATAAAATAAAATGAAGGAAAGGGGTTTAAGGTTTTGGCAAGTTCAAGGCTTGACAAAAATTAAAAGAGCCCAAGTTTAGGGTTAAGATTTTGAAACTAGATTTATAGTTGCCAATAGGCATAGAAAGGATGTGTTATAGAAGTAGGAATACAAAGTAAGATAATTACACAAAAGAGAGGGAAGGAGAAGGATTTAGGCTTGGATAAATTTAAGGTTTGAGAGATTATTAATAAGGGTTTGTAATTACATGCATGTAGAAAGAGAGTGTAACAAAACTAGAAAGATAAAATGAGGGAGGGAGAATGAAATACAATGAAATTTTGTATGATTACAAGTTTTAAAATGATATTGAAAATCATTTAAAAAAATTGGATCGAACAAAAGAGGGCCAAATTGGAAACATTTTGAAATAAGTGCCATAGGATTTAATCAATAACATTCATTTTACACAAATGAAATAATTTCAATTCAACTTTGTACAATTTTTGCGCCCATTTGAAATTGGAAATTTGTGGAAAAATACATGGATTTAACAAGGAGGTTGTTCCACACTACATAAAGTTACATTAAAAGAATCGTTTTTTGAATCATAAAGTATGGGATAAACTAGATCAATTGGGATCCAAACACACCTTCAAAGTTTGAAGCTTAAATTCAAATCACATTTGGAATGACTACCTTGGGGTACCATCAATGGCGAGGTGTTGGAGGTATTGTCACAACCCTAACCTCGAGCTCGTGACCAAGGTAAGGGCTTGCGAAGGTGCGGGCCAAGAATGAAGCCTGGGAGTCACATTTCATGTTCTCGAAAGTGTGGGAGAGTGTGAAGGAATGAACCTCCACACTCCCAAGTGAGCTCCCACTTTGGGAGTTGAAATCCCAATGGACTCCCAAATTTTCAGAGAGCGATTATAAAGGTTAAAACCCATTGGAATGAGGAGTTTCTTATATCATTGGAAAAGATCTTGGAACTTATATGTCCAAAATGGGCTTGCATGACCCATTTGGATACTTATGGCCAAAAGAAGGGTCGAGAGTCAAATTGTCAATTTGACTCCCGACCACTAAAAGTCAAGAATCGCCCCGATTTCCTTACGTGTAGGTTACGTGCCACATACCATTGGAGAGATCTTAACAAGGGCTACAACTTCGTTTCAGACCTCACTTCAATCGGAGATTTGCACGAAAAGTTATGGACCTCCAAAAGTTGAGGGAGTCCCAATTTTGAAATTTTCGGGATTCCCACTTGGGAGTCCAGGGACAAAATGACATTTGGATGTTGGCCCCATGGCCAAGCACAAAGAACACTATAAGGGGGAAGGTGATGGCTTCCCTCAAGTTCGGGCTGTGGTGAGTCTTGTGAGTTCGTGTTTACCATGGTGACTTTGTGCACCAAAAATGTTCCAACTACACACTAACCAACTTGTTGTTTGGTTTGTGCAAGTCCGTGTGAATGATTAACTTGCTTGTCAATCTTTTTAGTCCCAAAACGTGAGTCAAAGTTGTTCTTAGGTCCAACTCAAAACTAGTAAGAATTAACTTGCTAAATTAAATTTGTCCTAACTTGTGCTGAGATATCGCAAAACTTTCATGGTTTCATCCAAATTCATTACTTAGATTAGAATCGAGACTTGATTCCCCAAAACGTGGATGACATCCACGTTTTTGAGAATCGAAACGTGAGCCTTTGAAACTTGTATATTCGAAATGTGAAGTTCCGAAACCCAAATATTCAAAACCTAAACCTTTAAAACTTGGACCTCCAAAATTTCAACGTTCAAAACTTGAGATTTTGAAACTTGAACTTTCAAAATGTCAACCTTTGAAAGTTGAAATTTCTTCATATCAATTAAATGATGGTCTCACACTTGTAAAACATCATTAGGGAACACTAAAACTTGAGGTGTGACTTCCAAAACATGATGATTCATTAGTGAAATGTGCTTCAAGGTATCTATATCTACCATATTTGTATTTGTTTTCACCATATCCTTTGGTTACACTCTATTTCAAATGTTTTTGTGATGTGAGTTTCCTATTTTTTGACTTGCTCCTTGTCTGAACTCTCTTTTGGCTGGATCAAATCTACTTCATTTATTTCATGGACCTAGATGCCCTAGCCAATGGCCGCAAAGTTGGATGGTACTTGCAAGGATAACATTGTTGGAACACCTTCAATTGTGAGTTAAGTTGGGAATAAAAAAACACGTCTTTGTTATACCACCTCATCCAAGGCAAACATAATTTCATGGGGGAGACTAGTTAAAGCATTTGAAACTTGAAACACACCCCAACGCACATTTATCCATCCCATGTCTATGTCCTCACGACATCAAAGGTATCTCCTTATGTCTAGAAGTGAAGCTTTTCCTTGTTCCTCATTTGTTTGCCCTCAAATTTCTTAGAATAATGTAATTTTTTGCGCACCATATCTTCTATTGCCTTAATTTATATAATAGAGAAAAATAATGACATCTTAGGTAGACTATCCGATGGTGACATGAACCTTTCATACACGGCCTTTATTTCCTCATCCCTAAAACCTTCTTGAATTTCTTATCCCCCAAATAGAAGATGACCATCTTGCTTTAATATATCAATGGTTTTTTTGCTAAGCACAATGATATTCCACTTTCCTCATCTTTCAAATGGATGCCATGTTAGCACCTTGGAGTGGGCATGCACAATTAACATCCTTATCAAACAAATGCCAAAAAAAAAACCTTTATTAACCAAAGGAATGCTCATAAAAGGTGTTTTCCTCTGTAAAAGGTTACCTGCAATTATTTCAACCTCCTCGGAATAGTATGACCAAGGGAAGTTAGGCCTTTCCGTCGTAAGTAAACATTGGTCATTATTAATAATATGTCATAAATGATTCCAATCCCATTTTATAATTTCAATTTTTCTTGCATTGGCCATATCAAACTCCTTGACGCATTTAACAACAAAACTAAACCTTTGATGTCTTAAGTTATCCTTGTGTTCATTTTTTGTTTCATTGAACTATTGTAAGCATTTGTGATATTTCAGAAACTCATGCAAGGAATTGGCCAATGATTGTGTGTCGACAACTTTTAGAACGTCAATTGTTTGGGAGATTGAAGTAGCAACCTCATCTCCTTGTTTAAACTGCATTAGACCCAACATTGAAAATTGTATTAACATACACATAACAAACGTATGAAACATACGAAAAATGGATAAGAAATAACGATTAACATGTTATTTAAATCAAGATTTTATGTTACTCAACCAACTTGGTTAAAACATGTTATAGGCATGTTTTGGGGTATTCATGGGGTGATAGAAACATGCCATCGCCATGTTTTAAAATACATGGAATGTGACACACTCCCAAGTCCCAGGGTGAACCCACTTGAGGGTTCAACTATGTGTAGTTGCGGAAAGTTGGGACTTGGAAGGCGCTCCCGACTTCCAGCACTATAGAGGGGTAGAGGGGCGTGCTAGAAGTCTCGGGATTAGACTAGGAAGAGGGACTAGAAGATCAAGCTCGAATCAGCATCCAAAACAAACCACAAAGTGGTTAGTTCACATTCGGGAACACCCTTGGGTGTTGGGACAAGCCACGGGCACTTTGACACACAAGACTCACCACGGCCCGAACTCGGGGGAAGCCACCACCTTCCCCCATATAGTATTCTCTGCAGCTCCCCGCGGGAGCTACATCCAAATGCCTCTTTTTCCCGGGACTCCCAAGTTGGAGTCCTGAAATTGTCCCGAAATTGTCCCGGTTGGAGTCCCGGGACTTTGGGAGCTCATAACTCCCAACTGCAGATTTTGATCGCGACGAGGTCTAAACAAATGTTGTAGCCCTCGTCGAGATCTTTCCAACACCGTGTCGCACTCTCAATTTTGAGGTCGGGAAGAGGTCGATTCCCGACTTTTAGTGGTCGGGAGTCAAATTGCCAATTTGACTCCCGGCCCTTCTTTTGCCCATAACTTGGGTTGCAGATGTCCAAATGGCCAATGCGAGGCCATTTTCGATATCTACGCTTCAATACCTTTCCAATGACATCAAGAACACCCCAATGCGAGGTGTTTTGGCCTCTACTATCGAACTCTAAACATTCAGGAGTCCCGGAGGACTCCAACTCTCCAACTTTGGGAGTGGGAGTTTCATCCTCCCACTTCACCCAAAATGGGGTTGCGACAGAATGGATATGTTACGGGGAATTAAAACATCTACTATGGCACCTACTAAAAACTTAATAATGAAAAAAAACAAACAAAACCTAAGAAGAACATGGATGTGAAACAAAATGTGAATGAATATACTAGAGATGAATCTTTAACCTTAAATGATGTTGAAACACCAATGATGGAAAATTTGAAACAGACATATGTATCCGAAACATAAATATGGAATGAAGGTTGAATTAAATGATTGAAGTGACTACGGAATTCATATGTTAAAAATCATATGTAAATGTGAATGTACTAAAATGGATCAATATGGTGAAAGTAATTGAATACCACTTTGTTACCTTGCATGAAGTTTCCAAATGCGTACTAGGAAACAATGTTGAAGTTTGGATCATGAACAAGGGTACCCAAACTCTTTGCAAATCCTTTTTATTATATGTTTTCTAATCCCAATCAATAAAATTGTGTTGCAATAGACGCTAAATGTCTAGTATTTCTACAATTTTCCCAAGAAACATTAGTTTGCATTTTGAGAATTCTCAAAACACAATATCAACCTCTCGCCATGCCTCATTATTGTAAAGCACCTTATCACCCTCTATTTTTTTCTTTGTATTGCCACCATCTCCTTCTGGTTTTTTGGGACTTGATGTTGGGGTATGTAACTCCTCTTTGTTAGTACCTAGATTTCTTAATGGCAAGCTTCTATTCGAAACCTTTGTTGGTTTTGACTACTCACTCTTCAAATCGTGATTTAAATGTAGAAACCCTAGTAGGTGAAGGCATTTGGAGATGAAACATATTATACTAAAAAAACACACCAATTAAAACCTACTAAAACATGGCAATTAGCACCACTGAAACATGGTTATTAAAAATCGCTAGTTTTTATTCTAGGTTTGTTGACTATGACAGTCAAAACACGATCTTGTCCATGGATGAATGATGAAATTTCCATAGATGTGTTTCGAAACATGATAATTGATGAAGAATTTTGTAATTTGTCATTAAAACATAAACTTACCTATTGATATCATAACACGTTTCTTTGGAAAATGATGGAATGTTGAAACATGGAATCTAATTTGGAATGATGACTAAAACATGATATTTTTATTGAAGAAATCTGAAACTTTTGAAATTTTGAAGACCAAAAGATAACTCATTATATCAAAACATGTTTCACATGAATTGATATGGGCTACTTTTCAATTGAACACTAGAAATTAAACTACTATTTTGTGAACACTTTACAATTGTTAATTGAATCTTGTTGACATTTAAATAAACATTACAATGTTGTAGATTCAAATAAAAAAGGTGTGATCCAATACCATTATGTTGCAATTTTTCTTGAGTGATAGGTTCTGATGAAGTGGGGCATTCAAGTATCCTCTATGGTTTTGGAACTTGTTTGACTGGTTGGCCTCCATGTTTTGTGCAACATTTCTTATGGACAACAACAAATTCCTTTTGAATTTTGTCATGAATCTCCAAGGGCGCGGTTTCCTCCTTCGTGTGCATGTGCTCAAATGTTTGTACTCCTTGTAAAACTAATGTAGTCAAAAGGCGAATGTTATTTAACTTCAATAATGCATTTGCCTTCACCCTATATTCCAAAATGTTTCCACCCTTCGCAAGATGCACACCTTCCACTACATTTTTTAATGGTGGGTACAATTTTAGTTTGAAAGGATTACCATCTTTGTCACACCCCTTCTTTCTATATTCATTGATCTTCATCTTCAAGTTCTTTTTGCAATGACAATAAACACAAATGGATTCCTTCATGTCTTCTTGGCAATGACTATGGCATTCCTTAAGTAATCACATCTATTCATCACAAATGTATGTTTCCACAAAAACTATTTTGTCTATTTTCACATTTTCTATTATCATGACAATTGTTTCACTTTCCATTTTATTTTTTTTCTATCACGACTAATTTGACTTTTGTGCTAAGAATAATGGAAGACTAGAAAAAGGGAACGTTATGCATGAATCGTTTCATGCTTGAGTAGGAAAAAGAAAAAAAACTTGCAATTTTGAAAAAAACCAATAAATGATACAAAAAAACTAAACCTTAACTGAATCGAAACTTGGGTGTGCATGTCTATTTGTTGTGATGATTGACACATGACACATCCTGCTTGTAATCAATTCCAACTTAAAATTTAAAACCTATTTTATTATTTTCATTAATTGTTTTGACAAAATAGTTCGATGAAAAGTAGACGAAGCAGATGAAGCATGGGAAAATTGCAAAAGGTCTAAAACGTCATGGATGGGTCATGGGGCATGGATGGGGATTGCATGGGGGAACATGGAAGATGGGCGCATGGGGCCGAAACATAGCTCCCAAAACTTTACATGTTTCAATGGGTGGTATGTTTTAGGGTTCAAGTTGCATGGGCATTAAAACACATGTCAAGCCACCCGCCAAAATTTGACATGTTTCGGTGAGTGGTAGGTTTCGAATTTTAGGGGTTATGTTTCAAGGCGCACGATTTTTGATTAGATGAAACCAACGTCAAGCCACCACCAAAACATGACATATTTTTGTATCGGTTTGCTCAAGGGGCCTACATTGCCCGTGTGTGGAAACCTGCGTCAGGGCACCTTGAAACGAGCGACACATTTATGACTTGTCACTGAAATAATAATGAGGGAATGAAAGGGCTTCCCATTTATTCTTGTGGTTCGGGGAGGGGGGATTTTTTTTTTTGAAATTGTGTTTGATGTGCAAAGTGGACTATCCACTATTCACTTTCAACATGACAGTGGACACTAGACTTTCCATGCAAGCTTTTTTTTTCCCCTTTTTGAGGGGGGCAAGTAAAAGCAAAGAGTTCTCAAGTTCTTAACATGTTCCCCAAAGAGTTCCCAATATCACCTCACGCTTATCCCATATGCTTTAGCACATGTTGTTTTCCTTTCACTTATATAAGTGGGCCAAAAGGGAAGAACTTTATAACTCAAAATATAACCTTCTATTTTGGGAGCCTCCACAATTTCATTTTTTTGAATGATGGGCTAATCAAGTTGGCACATTGCAAAAAAACAAGTTAAACTTGGGAGGCACCTCATTTAATTAATGCAAAGCACAACATGTATGGTATGTAACGGTACTACCACAATAAATACGCATGTTGTTAGGCACATGTATTAATTCAAGTTTGAAACAATGGCCAAAAATGGTGACAAACAATGTTTAAAAATAAAAATTTCATGTAACCAATGATAATGTATGTTGCATTAAAAAAGGTCTAGTTTTTTTCTTTTGGTTCAAGAGGGGGTGGGATTTTTTTGTTCCCAATGTGTTCCCAAAAAAATTCCCCAATATGTTCCCAATACTACCACATTTATCCCATATGCTTTGGCCAAAGTTGAACTTTTCATGAACTATATAAGGTGAGCCAAAAGGAAACACCTATATGCTTATGTTTTGGGGGAGTGCACAATGTTCCAAAAAAATTGGTGATAGGCTAATCAAAGTGACTCCTTCATTAAAAACAAAAAAGTTGGGGTGCACCCCCTTAATTGATAATAGAAGCAACAAATATGTACATGTAACCCAAAATGGGTTCAAGCTTATGAAGGTTATTTTTAATTAAGTTTTTTACTAACACATAGATAAGTTATAAAACTATGCCTCACACAACAATCATTCACCATAAAAAAAAACCTTAGCAAAGGTTCCATGTTTATTAAACATTCCTATTCATTCACATCAAGCCACTAATATTATGTTACATAGTATCATCTTCCTATGAACAAATCATTCAATTATTGATAATTTTCGTCTCTACAATTAACCAAGTTCATATTCCAACTATCTCTAACTCAAAATAACTAATCAAATTATTCATATAAGTCCAAGCTTATGCCCCTAGTCAAACATCCTCAAGATAAGGTGCATAAGTTGAATTATTTATTTCCTACTTGCCCCTCTTTAGCCTCATGATCATCATTATGTTTTGAATCTACAGCCCTTACTTCTAGTACCTATTTTGGGGTTACATATGCACCCTGGTAGCTAGGTATAGTCCACCCAACCCATGGTGTGCAAAATTGTGTACATTTGTGTAATGGTTGCATTTTCTTGAGACTTGAACTTAAGATATAAAAAGTAAAATGTTATAGGAGACACAACGACCCTTGGAAAAATACAACCTCTAAACCCAACTGTCCAAGGCAACCACCAGGTGAACCCAGGACTAGGTGGGTTATATATAGGCAAAGGCCCAATCCCCATGGGTCCTCCCCTAATTTGAGGGAAGTATCCTTGAAGGTGATAGCTCAAGGATGTTGGCCCCAAAATGAGGGAAAGCCCCTGGGAGCAGGCCTTCCTCAACATAAGCACAAAAAGCTTTAGGGGTATTCAAATGGAGGAAGGTCTGCAGGTGATCAGCAGAAGGTCCTTCAATGGATCAACCAATCTTTGGTGTGAAGAGGTGCTTTGGAAAACAAACAGAAAACCCTTGGGGAGTGCTTTATGTGGGCCACAGTGAACCAGCACCCACCAGTGCACCATCCACTGGATGCCTGTTATGACTCAGTTGTGGATGATCCTTAACTGAGTTACTACCCGGTTTCATCTTGGTAACCCATTCTATAAGAAGTAGGTTTAACATATAGACAGGTAGGTAACAAAATAGGGGACTGCTAGGTATGTAGATAGTTTATAAATAGTAGGTAGGGGCTGTTTTTACTAACTACCTAGTTGGTAGGTAGTAAATAAACCAACTGAGCTAACCACCATGGTTAGCTAGGGAACTGGAACCCAACAGAAAACTGTTTCCTGATCACATATCATCCATCCTTGATGGTGCATTGGTGGGTGCTGGTTCACTGGGGCCCTTGCTTTATGTGCATTTTGAAGTCACCTCCATGTGGCCCAGGGACTAGATGGACAAGACATATGCTAAGTGTAGGTTAATTAATTATTGGGCAGACATGTGTTGAAGCTGCCCCTGTGCTACAGTATGTAGTGCCTAGTATGAAATGTGCAAGTGTGTGCCTGTTATGCTAGGTAAGTCACCCTTTGTGAGCGGAGTAGGGTGAGATGGCAGCACACCTAGCATAATGGGCAGCCATGAGCTTATTCCATTGGGTTAATATCTTTGGTGATTGATTATGGCACATCATGTAATGACTATGGGAACATGGGAGCAATGGTATGAGAAAGGAATAACATATTAAGAGCATCATGTAAACATTGTGGGAACCTGGTAAGAATTATCATTTGAACATGGGAAGATTATGAGAACATGAAAACAAAACATGAGAACCTTTTTTTTTAAATCCGTAGTAAATTCACCGGGAGTTTCACAGGGTATCTCACACCCTATTAAACTTTTCACCCTGAGTTTCAGTGGTCCCTAAAGTCACCCTGACTGTAGGCGGTTGTGGAAAAAGACGGGGTTTAGGCTGGTTTGAAATAGGCGGTCAGCCCAAGAAGTTTACAATTTCTATAATTGGGTGGGGGTTCATGTTTTTTTTTTTATAGAGTTTAGGGTTTATGGGGTTGGGGGAAGCTTTTCATTTAATGCTCTTCATGCTATATAAGTGGGAGGGATCTCATATCTGCCCCTCTTTTTTCAATCTCATTTCATTTTAAAGTTTCAAGTCTTCCACATCATTTGGGGGTGTCAAGGGATTTAACTGTTTTTTCTAAGGGATTTTGGGAGTCTCATTTCATTTTTCTTTTCAAGGGTTCATTTCACTTGTAATCTATGGAGTTTATTTTATCACATCTTGCCTCAAGCTCCTTCAATAACAAGGAGTTGCTTCAATTTTTTTTTGCAAATGATTGTATTGTACTCCAAGCTATAATGGCTTATGTCAACATTTGGGAATATTTCACATCAGTTAGATGAAGAAAATGACAAAAGTGGACAATTAATTAATCTTCATATAGGTATGCATATATCGATTTGGAGGTCAAAACCCAAATAAGTCAAATTTCAAAAAAACTACATTTAAAAATCTAATATGATGTGATGTTAAAATACATTTGTGTCAAACAAATATACATCACAACATATTAAAAAATGAAAATACACTCAAAAAGTCGTTATGAAATTTGTAATATCTATTACATTGTGATTACATATGATTGGAATAAGTTTGCGAGCCATGTGAAAAGTTTGATAATTATCATATCACAAATGGGTGTTTTTGGGGGCGATGACCATATGTATGTGGTAAATAAACATTTTGATAAATTATCATTTTCAAATGGAAGATGACAAGATATGTGAGGTGGGTCATTTTTAAAATTTTTCATTTCAAACATTTTTTAGTTAATTAATTCAAACCCAAACCTAGTACAATCCTAAAAAAAAGGCTATATTATACTACATATACCATAAATATACCCATCATTCCTTGAATTTAAATTTTAAATTTACTTTTTTTTTAAATTATTATATATCATTAACTTTTTGAAAATCAAAATATCAAGCCCAAACACCAAAAATGAAACCCAAAATTAAATGCAACACGTTTTGTAAAAATATACATTACATATATGTCATGAAAATGCCCAAAGTGGCCCCTCATAGTGTGTTTTCACCCTTGTAGACTACTTCACACAATTTTTTCATTATATATTTTTTTAATTCCTAAATTTTCTATTATCATAAATAATCAAAATATGTGATTGGAATTCATAATTCAATTAGAAAAAACACAATAGTTTAAAGTCGTCATATTGTTTCCTCATCAATATTCTACTACTTTCTTTACTCAAAATTGAATATGTCAAATATTTGCAATATTAAGTGTAGAAGTCCAAAATGGAAAATAGGAAAATATGTGGTTTGAAACCCAACAAAAGTCTAAACTACTCATTGTTTCTAATCTAATCTCCAACAACTCTTTAAGTTTTATTTATGTAAAAAAACAATCTCCCCAATAATCATCAACCTCCAAAACTACATGTTAAATCCTTCCCCTCCAAAAGTAATTTGAATCTTCGAACAATGAAATGTCTTCATCTTATCCAACTCATTAACCATCTACATTTTGCCTTGTTGAATCTCTACCATTAGATTTCAATTATCTTCTACCTTGTTTTATCATTGCCATACACTAAGTAACATAGGGCATATAGTCCTATCATGGATGAACATGAAGCACATCCTAACTATGAACTTGTAGGTATAAAAGGAAAAACATCAACACCTCTTATGGAAATGAAAAGAGGCAAAATGAAGGATGTTGCATTAGAAGGAGTAGAAGTAATAACCTAGCAAAAAGCTGTTCCAACACTTTCATGTTGAAGCAAAGGTTCATGTATAATAATGAAAACAATCTTTGTTTGTAGAACTTATATATGTAGAATATATGACAATAACAACTGATGTATATGTAGATTATGAAACAACAATTGTTGTTAAAGTTACTATAAAAGAAGAGGAGAACAATGGTCATACCTGATTTGGATGGAGGAACAATAACAACAAACTCAACAAGTAATGGATGACAAGGGGATGCAAGGATCAAAATAGTTGTATGTGGATAGAACCCCAAGTATAGAATGGGATGAAAATAATACGTTAGCAAGTTTAATTTTTATGCTTTGCAATTATAGGATTTCAAGGAAAAAATCAAAAGTACAAGGGGGGGGGGGTCATGTTAAAGGCTAATTAAAATTGTACTATGGTTTTGAACTAATTAAGATTTTTATTACCATTGTGGATTGATTACAATTGAAAAGAGGGTTGAATTATGTTTTTGGAAGGAATTAATTTTCTTCCATGAGGATGATCATGAGGAGGATTGAGAAAAAGGATTATTATTACAAAAAAAAAATTTAAGATATAGGAGAAAGAAGAAGAGGAACTTGGAGATGAAATCTATTATGAATTTTTCTTTTGATTATGTTTTGAACCAATGTTTGTTCAATTATTGTTGAAGTAATGAAAATAATAATGATTTTGTTGTATTGATTTGTGTATGTAAATAGTAAGACTATTATTACAATTAATAATGTATTGAATTTTTGTTTCTTTTTGTAGTATTTTCAAATGTAGAAATTGGAATACAAATTTTGTTGCACAAAGTTTAATTTTAAAACTATAAAATCTAATGCTTATGGTAGGGCCAAATTCTACCCTAGAATTCATTTTTCCTATTTAAAATAATACAAATTCTATTTCCACTGATCATTTCCACACTTACAATATGTTTTTTCATTATTCAAAATAATTATATATATATATATAATCACATTTGTTGTTTATTATTTCCAAATTCTTATTCATTCTTAATTTAAACCAAATTTGTGGTTAGAATTTGATTAGTCATTGGAAGAAACACAACATTCCAAAATTTCTATTCATTGTTTCCTTGCTAATTTCACATTTTTTTTTATATTTGGAATTGAACATATCAACATCTGTAAAATTAAAAGTAAAAATCACAATTAAAAACATGAACAATTTATGGTTTTTCCAATACCAATAGAACTCTAAATCTTATCACTTTTTTAAATTCTAATTGCAACAATTCTAATTATAATTATGTTGTGTATACATAAAAAAATCTCCTAATTCCAACAAATTCCAAAACTACCTCTTAAAGTTTATTCCCTCCAAAACTAATTCAAAATAAAATGACCAACAATCTAAATAGTCCTAACCAGCTCATCAATTGCCTTGTTGCATCCCTGCCCTTCATTAATTAATCATTGTCTTGTTGAATTTGTTCCATTCACAAGGTAACATTACCCTCCTTCCACTTTAGTAAAAAAAAATATATTGTTTTTCATATCATTATGTCCACCATTTATGGCTTGATATGTTATTCTTGAATTGCTAATATTTTTATGTGCCCTTCAATATGTGGTCATGTATGACCCTCAACTTCTGCATTCTCTTGAAGAATTGAAATTTCAAATAGTGGTGTTATTTTACCTTGTTGGTTTTGTTCGTGTGTGTTCCACTGCCTATTCCACACCTTCAATTAACTCCTTATGCGTGCCAATATCATCAATATTTATTATTGTCTCCTATTGTGTAACTTTTTGTGCTTGCTCCTTAGTTACCATAGTTGGAATATCTTGGCCTCCTCCTTTCAATTTTCTAGTTCTTCTATTTGTTTCTCCTTGGTTGTTCCACTGCATTAAGCTTCCTCCACCGCTAACTAGATGGTTCTGAGTTATTTGGATTGTGATATATATCATTTAGAAAGTTTTTTTAAAGGCATATAGATGTCGTCTATAAGCACCTTCATCCCTTACGTGCGCAACTAAATTTTTTTACATCTCCTCCTTGAACTCTGCCAACTCCCACCACTCATTAAATTCAACATTGGAATCATCCATCTATTGTTTGGTACACATTATGGAATAATATTGTACCAATTCATTACATTCTTCCAATCTGTGGTTGACATATGATGGATCCAAACTTATGTCCTTTTCCACCAAGTCATCCAACTTTGACTTGGTTTTAACCATCTCCTTTCTTAAATCAATCATCTTTATGACTGCTTGTTCCTTCTCATGCTCTGCCTTCAATCTATGGAGCTCCTCTCTTGAAATCATGTTTTTCATTTGTAAAATTTGTACCATCATCTTCTCCATGGTTTGATTTTTAGTATCATGTTCCTACAACCATAGTTCCCTCTATCTTTCCAAGCCTTCAATCTTACGCTTGTACTTTATTAATGCCTTTTGATATGCATGGTCTACATCATTGCATGCTTCCTCTTTCTTCTTTGGCTCCTAACATTCCTATTGTAAAGTTGTCCATTCCACCATCCTCCTCTTATCTTTTTTATTTATTTATGGCTAGTTATAATATTTTTACGTTGACTCTCTCCTTTGTCTCCTTTTGTTTTTTCCAATTTGTTATTCATTATCTATACTCTTCGTATCTTGCTTCATCTGCTTCAACAATCCTTGTTTTTCCCCTCCATTATAGCTAACCTAGTTTTTAAAGATTGAACTTCTAAACCTAAATTACCCATCTTCATACTCATAATCGCCATTGCTTGAAACATCTCAACAATCTTGTTATTTCCCACCACCTCCTTTGCCAACTTTTATACAAATTTAGGTGTCAAATCACATGAAGTCTCCTCCTTATAAGCATCTTCTAATGACATTCCCTTGTCCTTCATTTGTAAACCCATATCAATGTCCAACATTTGCCCTTTTGCTAATCTTGGTCTATTGTGTGGTAGCACTATGGCAAGTGGTTTAAAATCATTAAATATTTGTTTTATTACAACCATTTGTGGTTTTTGATATGGATGCGGCTATTGTTGTTCTATTTGTGGTTGGGTGACATGTACTACAATTGGAGCCTCCTCATGGACCTTCATTTGGGCATGAAAATCATACAAATCGTCCATTGCATCATAATGCATCTATTCATGTTGTTCTTATAATGTTGTTGTCACTTCAAGTGATCTATTTTTTTATGATTTAATTTGTTAATTGTTCCCTCTTCTCTTACTCATGTTATGAGTTATGATCCCTATGTGGTTTGGATGGAATATGTTTGGTTACCATTCTAAGAGCTGTAATTCCTTCGGTTTGGTATTTCCACACATGACTTTTTAAAGTCTAGCATCCTTTCTTGATTTCCTCCGTTGTTTTAATCCTTCTCCAACCTCAAATTTATTCTTTTTTTTTTGCAGAGATCTTGGAGATCCCTTTGTTGTTCCTTTCTTATTATCCAAAACCTGTTGTAATTCCTCCTTAGACCTCTTGAAATTTTTATGAGTTTATGTTTTTTTTCCATTGTAGCTTCATAACCTTCCTAAAACATGTACTTGAACAATCTTTCCAAAACCAACATTGAATGACAAACTTCTTTTTTATATTCTTGCTTTCCTCCTTCATCTTTGTCCATCTATCCAACTCACTACACAATTTATTGAACATAATTTATGCCCAATCTACTTTAGTTTCTTCCTCTGTTTTCATGAATGTTAATGCATTCTTGTTGCTTGTGTAATTCACCTTTTCCCTTTGGTAAATCATAGATATAAATGCAAGGTATTGAATGTAAATTCATAGTTTACACGTTTTAACATTCCATTAATCTACATTGGTGTATGGAGGTTTGATATCATGTTTGAACAACAATTTTTCTACAAATGTTTTGGTCACCTATCCTTTGGGATCTCAAAATAACCATTATAATAAACACCAACTGCATCAGGTATCAATTGTTTGCTAATGACATACACTATGTTTTTCCTATTGAAATAAACTTCAAATCCTTTTATCACAAATGTCCAAAAAAATTCTACCAATGCATCATGATTTGGTTCCTTCCATTCAATGGCCAACAACGTGACCAAACCAACTTTACTAGCCTAGACCTCTTTTTTTTTCTCCCATCTTCTTCCACATCTCTAGTCTCTCCACTTAGTTAGAACAACTCTATTTGGTTAGATTAAAAAAATATCCATTCTCATTTGGAATTTTAATTATTCTCTTTGCCAAAATCTTTTGATCCATCTTCCATCAAAGGTTTTTTTTGTCTCATGGTATAGATATTCGTAAATTTTCCAAACTTGATCGAGATGATGATGGAAGTAGGAGTTATTGTTCTACCATCTATGGTTGCACCTCCTTTTGTGTGATTTTTGTGGTTTCACCAACTTCTATTGTTGTTTCAATGAGTTTCTAGATTGCACCAACACCTTTTTATTTATTTTTGTTATTGGAATTTTGGATCTCTACCATGTTCATGCGTTGTTGTACCATGTCCTATCACTATTCTCATTTTCCTTTTGAAAATTCCTCTCAACAATCTTTCTAACAATGGTCTTGTCGGCTCCTTAATGTCTTTTACACATCTAACTACTTCACCAATTTCTTTCATGAATTGTTTGCCTTAATCACACTCTGATGACAATGGTGATGCCAAGGGTGAAATTGCTTTAAAATGGCACAATGTTGTAGACTAGTCCTCCAACATGAACTCCACATGTAGTTCCCTATGCTTTGCAAGAACTTCTTCCATGTAATGTTCTTCTTCAAGTTTTTGCACTCTTTCACATTTTGCAATTGTTTGTGCTTTTACATTTTTTGCAAGTCTCTACAATTTTTAAGAACACTTTCTTCACTTGTGTTACAACACACATCACAAAACAAAAAATCATCTTGGAACAACTTTGAATGTGAAGAAGTTTGATCGCCATTCCCTCCTCTCATTCTTTTTGTTTGGGGTAGCTCGCTATTTTTTACATTAAATATTCATTTTTTTCAAGCACCCCATTCATTTCATGATGGCCTTGCTCCTATATGTCCACATGGAAGTAGTTATTATTTGTCAATGGTTCATATGCACTTTGATCTTCACCATTCATCCATATACCATCGTCACCATCTTCCCCTTCATTTGTCAACGTCTTTGCCATGTGCTAAAATTTGTTCAAATTGAATAATAGAGTTAGCCAATTTAACTATTGAGTCATCAAATTTATGTGAGGTCTTGATCACCTGTTTGTCATCATTATTCTATGGTTGTCATGGTGTTGCTTCATCATCTTCATTTTCATCTATATAATTGTCCTTTTGGACTCCTCTCTATGGTTGATATGTGGTCTATGGTTCCTCTTAATAAATTGGTTTCTGTACTTCGAAAAAAATTGCACCTCAAATGTAATAAATTGGTATGGTTTTAACTTATTAATATTAACCCCCACAAGGTTAGGTTCAGAGTTAGTTAGTGTTAGTGGTAATATTATGTTGTTATGCAACATGTATTGTACTTTGTATGGTCCAAACCATTTTCTTATGAACTTCCCAAATGTGACTTATTCCCCTTTGGAAACCACTAAACAAAGTCATTGAATTTGAATTGTTTAATTTATTTTTTTAATTACATCCACAAAGCCCAATTCCACTATTGGATATTTAACTTCACCTTATATTACAATTTGTCTTCTTGCAGCTTTTTAAACTTTGACACCCTATTTATTAAAACTCTCACCAGATTTTCTTCTATGTCGTTACTATCGATTACATGCAGAATGTATTTTGTAGGCATTAAAAGACGTAACCCATAAACAAGTTGTTATGGTGTATACCTTGTAACTACCTTGTAAGTTGTTTTGTAAGAAACCAATACTATGGGTAAATGCTCATCCCAATTTGTTTTATTCTCATGCATGTAACCAATACCTTGTTGGTGGATTCAACTTGACCATTTCCTTATGGGTAATAAGTAGTGGAATTGACATGTATGAATAAAAAATGATCTATCAAATGCTTAATAACATAATTTATAAAATGCAGCCCTTGATTTGTGACTATAGTTAACAGACACCCAAACCCAATAAGAATGCACTCATGTAAAAACTTTGTTATTATTGTTGCAATGTTTGTCTTTAATGCTTTGGCCTCCACCCATTTGGTTGCATAATCTATGGCCACCAATATGTATTTGTTCCATGTATACCTTGCTACTAGAATAATTAGTCCCACAAAATCCAAGCCCCATTTCATGAAGGGTTCCTCTTGAAGAATTGCTACTAGTTTGGCCAAACTTTGTGTAGCCAACCTTCCAGTGCATTGACATGCATCACACAATCTACAAAAATCAATGACATTTTTATACATTGTGGGCCATTGGTACCTTGCATCTAAAATCTTCTTATGTGTGATCTTAGTTACAAAAGTGGCCTCCTATTGTTCCTTCATGCAACTCCTTCATCACCTTCTAAGATTATGTGATTCACAGACACCTCTTCAATATGATGTCCTATCCCATTCTATACAAAACATCATTCTTCATTATAAAAGGTTAAACCCTCTTGGCTAATTGTTGCTTTTGCCCCGTTGACAAAGATTCTTCCATCTATCCTATTTATAAAAACATTATGACATCATTCAACCATTTTCGTTATGTGAAAAATAAACTAGCACATGTGGTCTATTATGGCACTCCTAAGGGTTCAATGATATCAGGCAATCTGAACAAAACATCTACAACTACATGAATCTTTCTTGGCTTGTAATTTACATACTTTTGAAATAATAATAACCACTTAACTATTTTCCTTGAAACCTATGGTTTGTTTACCAAATAAACTAAGGCAATATGATGAACACAAATTTATTTCCCAACAAAAAATGCCTAAACTTATGCAATGCAAATTAAACCATAAATAGAGTTTTTCTTTGTGGTATTATAATTATGTTCTACACTATTAAAAAGTCTGGAAGCATACACTAATGGTTGATCATTTTTACTTGTGATATTATGTGCCAATAAAACCCCCACAATCAACAATGATGCATTTATGTGAAGATGGAAACTCCATGTCCCATTTCAGTGGTATTAAAATCGACACTTAAATATATTTTTGCTTTATAAGCTCCCAAGCTTTCTAACATTCCTTTGTCCATAGATTTTTTTTTGTTTTCCTTGTGAATTTCATAATTGTAGCCATGATCATTACAAACTCTACTTCCTTCATAAGTGGGGATTTCTTTAGATATCCTATCCAAATCTTTGTGCTAGATCCTAATAAAGTGGCATTAACTTATCCATTTAATAGTTTCTCTAGAACCATAGCTAAAGTTGGCGTCACTTCCACAATTGGAAACAATAATTATCTTGTAACTACTATTACTCATTTGCAATTATTAGGCTACCAATTAAAGTTAATAAAAGATCCACCCCACTAACATGAACTTAAGCATTTTTAAACCTATTGTAACAAGAATAATGAACCTCACAAAACATGCATATATATGGTATAACATAAAACACAATTTTGAGTGAAACCATTTTGTTGGTTACACACACTCCTTACATCAATTACCCATTTAATGCTTGTAAAATTGAAGTGGCAGATGAGGCTTTGTAATGACAATTAAAGGATTAACTCTTACACAAAATCCTTTGTAAGACTCTTTCATGTTTAAGTCCTTTGGCTTAATGCCGATTTTGGAGACCAATCAAATGCTTGAATAAGTGTTATAAGGCCGCAATGCATCATGAGTTGGCCAAGTTCCAAACCAGGGCATCGTCGATGACTAGATCCAAAATGACAATAGGTTGTAATTTGACCCTGCAAGACAAATATTGGTATTGAGAAATTGATTAGGTATGAATTCTAAAGGCTTGTTCCATACTTTAGGATCACAACCAATAGCCCATATATTCACTACCACATTTGTGTTTGTAGGAATTTTGTAGTGTAAAATTTGAGCATTTTTAACATTAATGTGACCTAGTGTCATAGGACCGGGAAGGTGTAAATGAAAGGTTTCTTGGACAATAACGTGCAAGTAAAGAAAATTGGGAAGATTTGATTCATGCACTTGCCTATTCCTACCCACAATTCTATCAAGTTTTTATTGTGCCCTCTTTCATAATTTCAAGATGATGGACGACTTTAATTAATGCCCACTCCAAGCTGATTGCAATTGTATCCCCTCCACTAAACATATCCTATAATTACAAACCAACCGATACTTCATGAACCAAGAAAAATTTACACCACACAATGCTGAAGAAAAATATAAAATGTAACTTGCATGCATTTTGCTAAAACAAAAAAAGTTTAAGGTATGGACGTACCATCATAAGTGATTTTATTGTTGTGTCATCAAGTTTTTCATTAAGACTCAACAAAATCTCAACAAAGTCTTTTACATTGGAATTAACAACCATTTTGTTTCCCTTTTTATATTCTTTCAAAATGCTTGCAATTTGATTTTCCATCTTATCAAAAACATGCTTCATTTTTTTTTCAACACCTTGCAAATCAAATGGCCTCAACAAAGGTATTAAATCACTCAAATTAAATGTTGACAATAATTGTATCAAATTTTCCACATATTAAAAAAAATCATCAAAATCAGTCCCCATAAATTCTTTTCATGTTTCACAACGTGTGCCGAATAAAATTTGACAAAGGCTATTGGTAGTTAATTCATGACAAATTTGCCTCACATTCACAAGTTTCACTCCTTGGTTGTGTTTAGCAATGCTTTCCACCATGCATCCCAACTCTTCTTGACACCTAAGTTCAAAATTGTTGATCCTTGCTGTTGTAGGAGTTGTGTAGCAATGATCTTGTGAAGTAGGCGTCAATGATCTCCATAATGCGAGAAGGTAATGGTAGACCAATTTAAACCTAAATATTTTTCGGCTATTACTATAGGCCTAGATGCAAATTCTGCATCATGGACCTTCAACACCTCCATGGCCATTTCACCGTTTGAAATTATGAGGTGATGCATGGGATCCCAAACGCAAGTACATGATTGGTCCATATTTCTTTGCACGATTTGCAAAGGCAACATGTGGGGATTTGCTCATGTAAAATAAAGCTCCAACAATGGGCCAATTGGGTGGTCCTTGGGGTCGAGATATCTTCAAGTTGGGAATGAGCCATGTGAGGTACAATATAAGCTCACAACCCCGACAACAAGCAACCAAAACTACCAACCTGAAAATACATGTTTGAGCTCAAAAGAGTGTGGAAGAGAGAGCACCCTGCAATTTGATTCACGGTGATGAGTAATGAGAAAAAAGCTTTACCTATGTTGTCATTTAAATACATGTGAACCAAAAAAAAGGCAAGAAGTAAGGTGTGGTGTGATTCAACTAGGATTGGACATTCAAAACTTGATTGGACCAATGTTACTATTGAAATGTCTAAGATAAGCCACATGGCACTCAAATGGCACACCTAAAGAAAATATATATTTTTCCTCCACCACAGACTTTGCACATGTTTTGAAAACTAATCTATTCAGCCGACTACTTTTTCCATATCCTTGTCACTGTACTAGGCTATGCTTTGACATCTGCATGATGCAAAAAAAGTGTGACTTGGGTGCTTTCACATTTGTATGGCGCAAAGAGTGCGAATCATCACCCAATACCACGCATTAGTTTATTGGTTTTGCCCTTCCCTTAGGGGGGAAAGACTTTTGCAATGGCATGTAGTTCCTTTGGTCCCTTGTTACCCCTAGTGTACGTGGGGTGACAATGAGTTCCCTGGTTCCCAATGAGTTCCCCAAGTTGTTCTCTACATGCTTTGGCAAATGTTGTCCTCCTTTCACCTATATAGGTGGGCCAAAGGGGAGGAACTCTATACTTCAAAGTAGCACCTTCTATTGTGGGGGAGCCTCTGTAGATTCATTTTTTTTGAGTTGCCAAAAAAATAAAATTGAACTTGGGAGCCACTTCATCTAAATAATTTTAATTTTAGGCACTTCAGTTCCGGGGTTTTTTTTCAATACAAACTTCTATAGATTCTCACAGCCTTTGCCTCGGTTCTTTGATATTTTCAGAAGCCAAAGGACCTTCACTATTGGGTATTTGAAGAACTTCAAAGAACTGACGGTTCGCAAGAAAGAACTGGCCAAAACTGGGGGTTTTTTTTTTTGCAGAGTGGGTGGGTTTGAGCATTTAAATATTATTTTTTGTTGTTGAAGGGTTAGGGGATATTTGGATTCATCCCAATTTTTTTTTTATAAAAATAATTGGGTGGGGGTTCATGTCTTATTTTGAGAGTTTAGGGTTTATGGGGTTGAGTGAGCTTTTCCCTTAATGCCCTTGATGTTATTCAAGTGGGAGGGATCCCATTTTTGCCCCTCTTTTTTCAATTTCATTTCATTTGAAAGTTTCAAGTCTTCTATGTCATTTGGGAGTGTTAAGTGACTTGAATGTTTTTAAGAGGTTTTTAGGTTTCATTTCATTTTTTTTTTTGAGGGTTCATTCCACTTGCCAATTATGGAGCTTATTTTATCTTGACTCGAGCTTCTCCAATAATGACAAGGAGTTGTTTGAGAAAATTGTGATAAATGATTGGATTACAATGTACACTGAAATCATGATTGGGCAAATAATTATTTTGTTAAACGTTTTGAACAAATTGGTGCCTATGACTAAACATTTCATCACGCCCCTTCACATTTGAAGTGAAGTGTCATTAAACAAGCAAAAAAAACATTTGGAAAAAAATTGATTTGAAATTTTGTAAAAAAAATAAAAAGGTCATGATGCGAATCATCATGTGACATCACACAACATGAATGATGTCACACAACGTGCAGGGGTGATATCATCAGGCATGTTAGTTTTTTTTATAAAATATTTTTTTGGGGGATTTTTTTGGAAATTCATCATGATCACATATAGTGTCGATTTAATGTCATTTTTGCACAATTGGGTTTTTAGAAACAAGGGTTTATTTGGAAACAAGGGTTTATGCTTGTTTAAATTTGTAGAAGTTTTGGAGACAAAAAAATTGGAGGCCAAAGGTTACTATTTAATTTTGGAATTAATTTTTTTCACCATGGAAGGGGCACATGATCTAGATACAAAGAACAAGGTTATTATCACTAGTGGTTTTACTACGTTCGGGGTGCTATTTAAATCACCCACATCACCTTCATTGTCATTTAGCCCAAAGAGTCTTCAAATTTTGAAATAGGTTCCCTTGTGAGGTTTGCCACCCCACCATTGTTGTGATACATGGAGGACATGTATGAAGCCCCTTCACAATATTCAAGGTGGTTGGCACCATGGAGTGAAAGAAGTGGTAGGTAAGATTCAAATAATAAAGCATTGATGGGAAATTTTAAAAAATCAACCAACTAGTTTTGACGTAAGACCTTAGTTCTCAAAAAATTCAAAGAATTGGTCAAATAACCCACCCTACTATTGATTCTTTGCCAAATTTTTTATGAAATTAGGCAGTTCTTTGAAAATTTTCAAAAACCCCAAATTGAAAGTTAATTAAATTTGAATTTTTTACAAAAAATTCTAGAACCAAGGTTTTTTTATTTTGGTTTTTTTTCAACAATCTAAAACCAAAGGTTATAACAAAATTAAAGGACCATTTGACATTAATGTACAACAATGTTGGAAGGTTCTCCCATTTGCATGTTAAACTTGAAGATTTAGTTTAGGTTTTTTGTGACTTGGACTTGAACTAACACCATTGGTGGAAGCAGCACAAAAATTAAACCACAGAACTAGCTTTTTGCTAGAATAAAAAATGTGAAAAATTAACTTTTGAAAACATGTTCATGTTCTTTAAATAGACAAGTTGAACTTTTCTTTTGAAAATTACCAAGTAGGTTGAACTTTATATTTAAATTAATTGTTTAGCTTGCCATCGACACATCTAATGTTACAATTTGGAATGTAATTTTTCTTTTCCTTTCTTGGTGTTTGTCTTTTTCTCCACAAGGTGGTCAGAAAGAGACCTAGACCTTATCAATTACTTGCATCAAAACTCAATGACCAACCAATGTTGTTTTTAAACCTCTTAGCACCATTGTTGGGGTCTAGGCATTTGCCCATTAGATCCAAGAAGAATTTGCTAGCAATTTTGAATGATTATTTGATTCCAAACCAAACATTTTCTAGTTTTCTGATAATTTATATAGTAATATAACAAGTGAGGTTAGTTCACAAAAAAGTTGCCCCAACAAACATCGAATTTGTAATACCCACCTTTCAATCCAACAAGAATAAATCTTCATGCATAAGCTAGTCGTCACCATTGCACAAAAATTTGGCCAAGGTTCTTTGCTTGAAACTCAAAATGTTATACTTTTGAAAACCACTAATTATTTTATCATGGTTTAGGAATTTTTGATCTTTTTGAATTTGAACGTGATGGAAAAAGTTGGAATTAGCAATCATCAAGTATGTTGTGGACGATGCCTTTTTCCTTAAATTTGGTTTTAAATGTACTTTCAAACTTAGAATGTTGTGAGGGAGGATTCTCTACGTTAGTGGCTTCCCATTACATTTACTCAAATTTGGCAACTGCAATTAAGTTTGACTTCAAATGAAAGTAAAAAAAAGGTTTGAAAGAGCAAAGTTGTATCATTGTCTATTTTTCTCTTGAACCTTTTGTTCAAGCTTTGTATAGTATTATGGTTTCTTGTGATTTATCTTTCTTCTTGTAATTGAACCCAAGTTATTCTATGCAATTGTTAGAAATGTTTTCTATGTTTACTTGGTGTTGGTACGTGGTTTTTGTCGTTATCAATCTTTGATGTGGTCATTTGCAAGCCAAAATTTCACCTTGTTGCTTCTCCAAGTGGGTTGGGTGTTTTAAGCCTTTTGACTTTGCATGTACATGCAAGGCAAAATCGAAGTTAACAAAAGAGCTCAATGTAAAACTCAAAAAATGAGCTTTGTGATGTTGGACTTGCTTTTTGAAAATTAAAATCCATGAAAGCACACTACAAGGGCCAATTTGGGCATTTTTGCAAAAGTATTATAGTATACACCTTTTTAAATGTGTTGCATTTAGTTTTGGGTTTCACTAAATTGGTGTTTGAATTTTATGTTTTGATTTCCACAAAACTAATCTTTAAAAACATTAAAAGATTAAATTCAAGAATTCACGTATATATTTATAATATAATAATATAATAGAACTTGTTTTCTTTGCTTTAAACTACACTAGTGTTTAGTTTGAATTAATCATTCAATTGTTTTTTGAAATGGAATTCTAAAAAATAGCTCACCTCACTTTTTTGTTATTTTTTTATTTGAATATGATTGTTAATTAAAATCTTAATCTATCACATACTTATTGTCAAGGTTTTTAAAAAACCCATTTGTAATATGATAGTTATCAAACCCTTCACATGATTCATAAACATAATCCAATCCTATGGAATCACAATGTCTAATAAATATTGCAAATTTCATAAAAATTAAGAATCATTTCAATTGTTTATGGAGTATCTTGCATTTTTTCAATACACCATGACATACTTTTCTTCCACAAATATAATTAGACATCACATCATATGAAATTAAAAAATGTAATTCTTTTTTAAGAATTTGACTTTTTAAATGTATTTTATAATTATAATATGCAAAAACATTGTGAATTTTTTCATCATTAATACCATGATCAAAATTTAACATGGGCACCTTTGAAAAAAATACATATGATTATGTTATTGGCACCCATAGTGTGCTTTGATTCTAATATACATTTGTTTTAGAAGCATATTATAATATCCCATGAACTTTTGAAACAATCTAATATTTTTGTTTTTTCAATGTGAGTTTTCCCTTGTGAATTCATTGAAAGTAAGATATAAGAATGATCGTAGCAAGGCTTTAGGTTCTTGCAACTCTTTTGTGTGCACTCTAAATTTTAAATTATCACATGTGGATTTGACATAATGTAGTTTGTCAAAGGTTCTTTGTCTTAAGGACCACCTCATGTACCCGGCCATGTCTCTCTCCAAAAATTGAGATGGAGAACTATCTTTCAAAGCTACCAAACCCTACACCCATTTCTTAGAATTTGTGAAATTTGAAATAACAAGACCTTGCCAATTTTCTTACAAGGACAAATTTTCAAAGAACTGAACCCGGCCAGTTTTATGAAAATAAAAAGCCAAATACATGGAATCAATTGGCGATTATTTAAAAATCAAAGAAGCACCCAACACTTTGTATATATTACATTATTATAGTAGATGGTACTAGTACTGGTATTAGAGTTTTGTAAAGAGCTTTCATAGCTTGGTCCTGGTAGTAGAGTCCAAGTCTGATTTTTGGCTGGTATGTGACCAGTATATGTGTATATACCTCATATTGAAACCAATATAGCCTTGATAAGTCCCGACCACGCAACTACTAGTTTGGTTGGTTCTTTGATACTAATACTATTATTCTATATATCAAGGTTCAAGCTCGACACCTGCCTAACACTGGTTTGAACCATTGTAGTGTGGATATATCTTTTACCCACATATACCCATTGGGTATAGATAGTATATATTATTTGATTCCTTTTTTTCAAATCAATATACCCGCATGGTGCACATGCCTAGTTGTGTGTAAATTTGCAAAATTGCACTCTATCCATACCAAAGAGAGGATATGTGCCAAATATCCGGGTAAGGAGGATTAAGGTAATTAGGTTGTGTAACATAAATCAAAAGTTGATTTTTGGACCAATTTTGCTGATCTGCTAGTGTTTCCAATTTCACCAATTTTTTTGGAATGTGGGGTCAACAAGCCATTGAGCATGATTATCAATCCTAAACACAAAAAATGAATTTCTGATTCACAAAAGGTCACAAATTTCCTAGTTACAACCTTCTATATGTGTAGCATTAGGTAGTTGAGCTTCATGTTTCGTTGAACAAATCAAATGTTTTTCATTGTTTGTGCATATTTGTAGGAAAAGCCACACACTTCAATTTTTTCATTTTGACATGCAATTTGTGCATGATCCCTTTGAATTAAAATTTGAAAATCATCTCAAAAATGTGAATGTTTTCTTCATTTTCATTACATTAAAAAAAAAACATATTCATTTTTTACCCCAAATTGGGGCATATAACAAGGGGTACCTAGGCTAGCCATGTACTCAAAACCACAATTTTTGCATGCCCAAACTTATCTCAATGAAAAAATCATAATGCAAATATTATACCCTTACTCAATGGGCAAACCCATTGAAAAAACAATTATACCTTTATTTTGAGGATACATAAAAAACAATATACCCACACAACACTAGTTTGAAACTATCTAAATATGTAGATGATATAATGATCTTCAAAAGGGTCAATAAAAGAAAATGATTGTGTTTGTTCGACTCAAGGAGTCTGTTACAATGAATGATTGGCCCAGAGGGTGACATTCAAATAAGCCCTCATTTTATACTAGAAGTTTTTTCATGTTCATAGGTGAGATTCATGAATGAGGAAGTATTTAAACACTCTATGTTAGATGTAACTTGAAACCATAGTAGAGGCCCCCCAATAGGGGGTTTTGATGGAGATGACACAAGGTTAGCATCAGGAGAGGAAGTATCTGGCGCCCAATCAATGAAAACATGGGCGGTTGTAGTAGAAGTCAGAACCCAGTTGTGGAAACTTGTTGAGCAAGATCCTTTGTTGTTGTTGTTGTCATGCAGTTGTGGATGAGGTACTTATTACTTACATTCCTCACTGGGGGATGGGAACTTAGAGCCAGCAGCATTCATGAAAGTCAGAGCATGATGAATTTGAACACCCGATCTCATCTCATGCATCATGTACACGAAACAAATGCTCTGTCACATGACGTGAAGTCAATTTACACAAGACTCCAGGAATAATAGTAGCACATGGCACACGGGTCTCTCCATACCCGTGCCAGCAATGCTGTAAAAGTTTTGTTCTAAAGGACTTTGATATTTTGCTCAAGCAAACAAAGCTCAGTTGGCTTGCCTGTGTATAGAGATGACAACCAAAACTAGTATCCCTATTTTGCCAAGCTTATGTTCTTTCTGCCAGCTTTAGTTCTTGTTTAATTGTGTATTTTATTGCTCACTAATGTAATAATGTTGTAATGAGAAACTATGTAAAAGACACCAAAAAAGGTAGGTGTCTAGCTCTAATTTCTTGTCTCGGAGAAAAAACTTATTACATCCTTACTTCTCCAAACCATCTCTCCAAGGAACTGCCTTGGTTGATTCTCCACTTTTGATTCCAACCACAAAAGGATAATAACCAGCTTAATTGTTTTTCCCCCTACCCAACTTTGGGACTAACTTGGATCAAAGTCATGACCCAAGAAGCATGCGTCATGTCCACCCTTGAACATGTGGCAAGATTCTTCATATTTCTAAACCATCCCTAAGAATAAGATCCACATTGCGGTCCATTCAAATCAAAGAGATCTATGACTGAGAAAGGATGACAATTGTTCGATGCGCAACAACAATTATTTATTTAGTGGATAGGGGGGAATACATGAATGGATGATGACTTCTGGATGTGATGAAGACAGGAAGAGGCCCAAATAAGAGGGCGTATGTGTGGGTGAATCTGCTGATTATAAAGTCATATGACCCATGAATGGTATAACTCACTTCTTAAAAGTCTCCTCCTTGTTTCTCTTGATCTTGAAAGGTGCTTCCACCAAATCTCAGCTTGCTGTCTTTGTGGTAGTTGGTTCACTGTCATTTGGCACAATTTGTCAACCTTATTTGCTCATGAAAATTTGGTTCTGTGAAAGGTTAGCTTTTCAAAGACCTGGAACAGGAGTTGTACTTTACATTCTTTCTGTCATAAACTTGGTACCATTGGTATATGGCCTGTTTGTCAACTTATTGTGATGATAAGTTCATCACCAGCTTGCACATATTCTTCTAGATGGTCCTGGACCCTGGAACCTACACCTACTACCAGCTGGAATGTGATCAAGAACTGTAAAAGATTGTGGTACTCAATGAACTTTGGAGGAAATCAGACTATCAATATTGTTGACGAGGGCTTCATGCAGATGGAGTATATATAAGTATTTATATATATATATCTAACAACCCATCAAATTGATTTTGTGTGGGGCAATGTGAATTGTAGGACGTGGTGGAGTGTCGCAAACCCTGGGTGTATGGGTTTAAATCCTAAACCCTAACAACATGTGCTCGAGGATTAAGTGTAGTATGTCTTATAGGAGGGAATTTTGAGGCATAATGATCGATGTAGGTTTGCATGGCGGGGCCTCCCAATAGCATGATGGGAAATTACAAAACATAATTTCCAACCATGCCCACTCACCCTGTGCAGGGGCATTTCATGAAACAGAATGCCTGCTTGCAAGGTTGTTATGTATTTCCATCTTACAGACCATTGAAACCCATTGGGATAACCTCTCGTTGAAGTGATGGAGTACAAGGGGCTAATGCGCTTGGCCACTAAGTTCTTACAATCGTTGTGAATAAATCCCAACAGGTAATGTAGAACCTGGTGATTTTTTTTCAAAATATTAATTTGGAAATGAGATTTTATTTTCATATCTTGGCAATCAGAAAACCCTAAAAAATCCACTTTTTTTCACATTTTGGAAAAAAAATCACAAACCAGTTTGCAAATTTTGGCCACAAAAATAAAAATGCTAATCATATTACACTGGAAAGAGATGACACTTTTGGTCCTTTGACTACTTGAAGTGGGCATCAGCCATGCAACTAATCAGATCTCTGCAGTTTAGAGTTGGGTTAGATGACTTGGCTTTGTGCACAAACAAAACTTGAGGGCTCAAGTCTGGTTTTTTAATTCACCAATTGATGTGGTCACACTGACACTAAAGAGAGGTTTTGTTGCAGTAGGTAATGTCTGGACCATCTCCAAGTGGGGCAATTGAAATCGCAACCATTTGTGAAGGGACTTTAATGTCAAATTAAGTGGGTGTTGGTTGTTTTTGGAGTATGATTAGGGTTGATGCCCAAGTTCTAAGTTTATTTTATTTTAGATTTGATGTTGTTTTGTGTCCCTTAAATTGGCAAAAATTGATCACAAGAAGAAACATTAATTGAGCAATCTATGTATCAATTTAATTTTCAAGACCACATTTGTTTAACAATATTAGTCCCTACACAACTTTGAAAGAAATATCACGACATATTTTTAATTTTCTTTGAAAGCTAATAAGAAATCTTATTGCCAAAGAAGAAAAGATACAATTACCAAGTTTAAGTTGTTTTTAAAAAAAAACTCTTGTTATTTTTTCCTTTTTTAAATTATTTTTAGTGAATTTTGTGGGTTGAAACTCATGTGTGACAACAAACAATTAATGAGTGCAAGCTTGTTGAAAAGCTTTTAATGGTGATGTTAAGGAGGAAAATTTAAGATGAGGAGGAGAAGTTCAGGAATAGATAGATGTTTTGGAGAAGGAAAAAAGTAATGAACAAGGTTGAAATTTGGGCATGATGTAGCCCTTTTTGTCAATCTACGAAACAGAGGGACTAGAGTAGGAAGACATGGAGGAACAAAGAGATAGTGATCAAATGGTAGAGTGGAGATGATCATAAAATAGTGTGTTTTGTCTGAATTGTGAAGTAACTTTTTACTTGTGGGTTGTCAATTTTGAATATTGTAATCCAATTTTGAGCTTGGGTGTTAATCAAAGGTTTGGGTCTCAGACTCAATGTGTGTTTTTCACTTTTAATTTCACAACACAACACCTTGATGTTTCTGGGTACTTAGGTCTTTGCTTTGAGTATATTGTGGTTGGTATGATGGTCTGCCGAGTGACTGAGGTCAATTGGATGGTGATGGGTTCTTGATGTTTTGCACCTTGGCATTAGGATGTTGTGAATACCAAAATGTCAAATGAATGTGCAGGGCAAGGTGATCAAGAAAGTTATTCACCTCTTCATCAAGATTTCTATACAAGGTTCAAGTAGGTAATAAAAAATGTAGAAGGATGTTTTTAAAATAATTACCTTCATATTTAGCAAATGTAGCCAGAACTGGCTAAATCTTCCTATGGATGGTCGAGACTTTGGCTACATCACAAAATTGACACAAAAAAAACATTGGGACTCAGTAGTATGCACAGAAACAAAGAGACTGTTTGTTTGTTTGTTGCACAGCCAGTTTCTTCTCTCTGCATGTGTCCACCTTCCTACTAGAGTCTGCTGCAGAAACCCAAAGGTTCCCATTGCCAAATCTTTGTTAGAGCCCATATTGTTGCGTGCAGATCAAATCATCATGGTTACCACTAATTTCCTTCAACTTCTCAATATCATAATTCTTTCAAGCTTCATTAATTTCTCTAGTACTGCATTTGGGAAGCTCCACTCGGATCAGCTTTGTCATCCTCCTTCTGAGATTCATGGACCTGATCATCATTAGAAGTGGAGTTGGACATTTCTTCATCAAAATGATCATCTGGGGAAAAACAAATTCATGTGATCCACATAATTTTGATGGGGACGAAAACCTTGTGCCAGAATTTGATGGGTTGCTACAGGACGCCCAAAACTTTATGGGAATGTTTCCTCGAGAATATGAAAGCCATGTTGATCTTCACGCCCGGATCAGATTCCAACACTACTAGTATTCAAATCTGCACAACTTAATTGTTTCATCTCGGATTTGCAGAATTGCTATCAATAGTGTAAGTGGCTCTGTGCATGCCCATATGGACATCAAGAAGATATAAAGTCTCAGCTGCCATCAAATTCTCCCTACTAAACTTTGGGCTCACTTTCTGGGTGAATCCCAATGTCTCTGCCATGAAGGGCAAAGCAAATAAAATTCATGTACTTTTTTTAGCCTTAATTGGATGCATTGTTGGAAACAAAAATTCAAGCCAAATTTGCACAAAGGGTTCACAACAATCATAAGGTGAGATTCTGCCTTTCAATCAGTTGCTATGAGTTTCTTGCATCACCACACAAATCTCTTACAAGCTTAGCCTGGGTGACAACTTGTAAGTAGGAAAATACTCCAACATTGGCAGATCAAGCACCCACAATGTAAAACAAAGGTTTTGGACAATCTTAGAATTAGATAGATCCCTATTTAGAATTTCATCTGATTTTTTAAGCTCCTCAACCTTGAATATAACCAAGAATCAGGTTTTCACCAGCACCCAGTTTTCAAGTTCAGAGTTTACACAAATTTCTGCACTTCTTGTTGGGTGACTTCATGTCATTGGAACCCGGGTTTTTGTATGGGAATCCATAATTTCCGAGTTTGGTCTTGCAAACCTCCTTGTGCACCAAACCCTATTGTGTGCTAAAAGATTGAAACTACATAGCCAGAATGAAGTGCCAAAAAGGAAAGTTGCTTCATTTAAAATGTTTCCTGGCTTTCAGGAGCTTGTAGTCATGTCTTCCATCACATGAAGCTGGTATGAGTGTTGCAATGAACTTCATGAACCTTGCAATTTTTCAGTTTTACTTTTGTCCTGACTTCAAATGCAGCAGGGGAGGAGGGCTCATTGGCAGATGCAAAAATTTCAGAAAAAAAAGGGAAAAAAGAGGAAAAGTCTTTCTCACAAATTAAACACTAGACCAATGTCCATGTGGTCAAGTACAAGGAGATCTTGCTTGTGTTGTTGCCCACACACCTTCTAACTTGCACCATCCTTTTCTCCAAATTTAATGCATCTTCATATTCCACATTCTTCTTCTCACAATTACTATGATATAGCCCTATAGGAACTATATGAAGCCTAGCTTCATTCATTAGACTACTTTAATCTATGTAGAACTTTCTCAAGGCAATTGCTAAGACACATGGATATTTCATGTATTTAGAACACAATGTTATACATGTGATTTAGTCTTTCATAAAAAAATTCTTTCAGTCCTTTTGTGTACTCAATCGTGTGTGGTCTTTTCTTAATGGTATTAGAGCATTCGAAAAAATATTACAATGCAATATTCATTTGGGTCTATATTAAGAGATGAATTCATTCACATTCCAAACATAATAAACAAAATGAACTTGGAACTTGGTTAAAACTAAGAGTGAGGACAAGGTTCAAAATCAAAACATAAATGATATTATGGAAGTCCAAAACTCCTCCCATGTTAATATGAGTTAGATAAATAATCGAATTTTGAGCAACTTTCTTGATGAGATTTTGATCAATTTCATAGGCATGTAATCTTTTTAAGAAAATTCAATTGCTCAAGTAAAGAACAATCATGACAACCACATTAGAATATCAAAGTCATTACAAGTTAAATGGAATGAATTCCTCAAATTGGAGTGTGAAATTGGAAATGATTTAAGGTAAAGGTTTTTTTTTCAAGGATTGCAGGTGACATGTGACATATAATAACTGGTTTCAAAGGTAACAATTACATTTCTTTTAGGAAATTTCTTAAAGTTAGAGAACCAACCTAGTTAGCCAAAGCAAGAGTCACTTCCTTTAATGAAGATGTAACATTACAGTTGTTGTGTTACTTACTAAAATCACATCTAGGATTTGTGAGAATTCCATGGGAAGTCTTCCAAATCTAATGTTTGACCAATTGTTTTGAGCATTGGGAAAACATGTAATTATGTTAGGAGGTAACAAATTTTCTAAATCAACCACAACATTTTATGGGAATTTGATTAAAGGAAATTCATTTAAAAAGACTTAAATTTTTTCCAATAGAAGGATAATTAAAATGACAATTTTAAATCAAATGCTCTTCTAAAATTAAAAACAATTAGAATAACAAGAGGAAGATAAAAGGGGCTTGCTTTTAGTGCCAAAAAGTTCCTAGTCATCATGCCAAAGAGTGCCATTGGAGATTTCCAAAATAGAAGTTTTGACCCCCATTATAAAATTGTAGTAAAGCACTTCTAGTTAGGACTCTCCGACTTGTAAATCTAAAAGACAATATTCTTAATTTTTTCTAATTCTTTTTTGTAATCATCTATGTTTAATAGGAGGCATTGTCATTCATTTTGGACAACCCTATTTTCTTCTTGGGGACTTATGCTTTGTGTTTGGGGTTTTCAAGCATGCATTTTGAAATACCATTTTTCCATTTTTTTAAGGAGCTCCAATTGTTTTCAAGATGGGTGTACCACAATAGAACTTTTGTGCATTGACATATTCTTTGTGTTTCTAAGCAAATTTCAACTTGCTTGATTGTTTAAAGGTTTCAAGTATTATAGTTGTTGCAAATAAACAAAATTGGTCTAACCTTGTTTGTTACCAATTATGCAAAACGTTGGTAGTTTGTTTATGCTATTGATTCTTGAATTTTGGTAATTTCTTGTCACTATTAATTTGGTAATCTATTGCTACCAATTTTTTACTATGACTATTTTGTGATAATACATGCAAGAATGTATTTTCACTCCTTATATTTTTCATTCCTTTGTTCAAACCTGATAGATTACCAAGTGGCCTTAAACGTAATGTGTTCATTAAAACTTTGGCATGATAGCTAAGGTCCAAAAAAATTTAGATGTCCCAAGATTGTTTTAAAATCTTGTGTATAGGAAAGTCAACAAATGAGGGGTTGAAGTTTGGAGTTCATTAATAACAGATTTGTAATTAGCTCTCAAACCCAAGTCACAGCATGAAATTTGAATGTATTAAGGAAGGCTCCTTATGCCCAATTGGAAAATCTATTCAAAATTCAAATGATAAATTAAATATTGGACATGTTGATAATATGTCCCATGAAGACACAATGAAATGACATTTAAGTTTTGGCCATTGTAACATATCAACATTGAAACGTATGGAAACCAAAGGAGTTGTACAAGGCATCAACATCTCGATATTTCAAATGGGTGCAACCACATTAATAGTAGTTACCACATCAAGTGTCACCAATGTTTGGATTTTCATGTTTTAGTATAAAAATACACTAAGGTTGCAAGTTTTTAAATATTTTTGCACGACACATTAAAAAATATATTATGAAAACCTATGGAATAATTTTGACTTTGATGAGTATAGAATAATCAAACGAATGCATAAAGCATTATAACCAATGCCTTGTTATTTTTTTCATTTTTTTAAAGGACTTGGAATGCTTTTAAAATGACATAATCATGTATAATAATTATTCAAGAATTTACATACTAATATAATAGGTAACGACCAAAAATAATAATAATTTGGTCACCATATAAAAATCATGTGTTTTCTTATCCATCACATTCCATAACCAATCACAATCTACCACAACAATTTGACTAACACTCCCATTATTTTTGAAATAGTTCAAAATAATATGTCAAAGTAAAGTCACATTGGTAAGGGTGGCTCTTGTTATTTTGTTTGCACCCAATTGCCATTTTGTAAAAGTTGTTTGTTCAACAACCAACACAAGCTCAAGTTTCTAAAAGATGGTAAAAAAGCAACCAAAGTTTTGGGCTTGACACATTATTTATGTGGGTTGATGTCAATAGTTAAATTTAGAGGAGACAAATATTTCCTCATTTTGGTTGATGATTATTTTCAATATAAAATAGTATGTTTCATCAAGTATAAATCAAAAGTTTTTGAAAAACTCCAAATAATGGAGGCAAGTTTGTTAATCATGAATTCAAAGATTTTTGTGAAATTCATGGCATAATAAGGCAACTAACAATGTTATATATTCCAAAGCAATATGGAGTGGTTGGGCACAAAAATTGAACTTTAGTCATTGAAAGTGCTAACTTTATGCGAACAAATATTGAACTTTCTAATTTTTTTGGTGAAAGCAATGTCTTTGACCTATTTTGTTCAAAATAAAACATTCACCACAACCCTATTACACTTCATGAAGCTTGGTATGATACTTAGTTTTGGATGCAAGCAACTTTAAAATCCTTGGATGTCTATCATATGCCCATATATACCAACAAAGTTATGCATAAATTAGATTCAAAATCAACTATTCATGCAAATTGCATGGGTATGGAGAAATTGAAGGCCATAAATCATATAGGTTGTTTGAAAAATCAATGCAACAAGTTTTTTTTGTTGAGATGTTTTCAATGAATTTGGGCCTTAATTCCAAAAGAAAAGGGGAAAACTATTAAAGTTTTTATCAATGACCCAATCAAGGACAAGGAAGAAGGCTTCATGCACTTCAGTAATGAATTTAAAAGAAAATTGTAGTTCCTTTTCAATTAGTGGTCAATCTAGGAATGGTCAACCCACCAAATAAGTTGCAAAATGCCCAATCTAGCCCACATTTCCTCCAATGCCTATTTTCATAGATAAGGCTCTTCATTTACAAGATGTTTTGACATCCCAACTTTGGTTTGATTGTCATTAAAGGCCCTGAAAATATGTTTGATGTTCACCTAAACTCAAGAAACCAAATCTTTAAGTATAAAGATATTTTCAATTTTGCTTATGTTTTTTACAATGAAGTGAATGAATCCAACATAATCAAAGAATTTAAAAATTTGCTAGATGTTACCAAATGGGAAACTACACTCGATGATGAATTCACTTTTCTTTTTATGAATAAAACATGGAAATTGGATGACTTACCTCCTAATAGAACATTAGTAAATTATAAATGGGTCCTTTGAAGGAAATATAATTTAGATAGTTCAATATTAAAATATAAAGCCCATATTGTCATACAAGGTTTTTCACAAGAACCAAGACTTTTATTATCTTGAAACATTTAGTCCATGAATGTAAAAATGATCTCTTTTGTAGCCTCCCTAGACCTTGAAGTCCATCAAATGGATGTCCACACAACTTTTCTCAATGGTCATTTGGATGAAAGCAAATTGTGAACCAATTTAAGGTTATATTCAAAAGGGTTTTAAACATAAGGTGTGTTGATTTTAAAAATATATTTATGAATTTAAAAATCCCCTTTTGCATAGTATGAGTAGATGCAATTGTGTCTTTAAAAATAGGTTTTGTCAAAAGTCAAGTTCAACGAGTATCACAAATGGTGATGCCTTGAGTGAAAACTAACATGACAATTTTCACTAGGGTATATGAATATTAGAATACAAAAGCTTTCTTGAATATTAGAATGTATTCAATTTTGATTTTCAATAATAAGGGTCTAAGGTTTATGATTTAGGGGTCTATGTTAGCATTTAAGTTCTAGTGTGGTTGGTAAGGCCTATTAAGCTAGGTTTTAGCTTAAGGAATACAAAGAAAATGAGATTGTTATTTCATCTTACTATTTCCCATTGCTTATTGTTTCATGCTTTGATTTTGTTGGATTGTTATTTCTTACCCTTCACCCCCTCCAAAAACATTTATGCAAATCTTGGAATGGCAAACTTCAGATTTTCCTTTCCAAGTTTCGTAAAAATTTCACCTTTCATTTTATTTTTTTTAAAACATTTTTGCTTGGGAAGTTTTCTCATTTTTTGTATATGTTTTGTTTACTTTCATTGCATTGTTGGTTTTTCTTAATAATTTATATAATATACATTATGAAAAAATTGTACACACCTACATTGGCTATACAAGTAAGAAATTTGTGTTCCTAAAATGTTCTTGACATGTGTTCTTAAATTTTTTGACTCTTAATTATTAAGTGTCAAGTTGCACCATTGTAATTTTTATTTATTTTTGTTTATCAACTATAGTCATTAGGGTATGGACCAAATTGTTGATTGAAATCAAAAAATAAAATAAAAAATATTACAAATTTGTAGACATGAATACAATGGCCCTTCAAGACCTTCTAATCTCAACCTTCTAGAATCATTCAAAAAATAGTGGTTGCTTCAATTCATTATCTATCGAAGAAATAAGAAATGATTATCTGATGCCCTCCTAGGGATTAAAATCATTTTTTAAAAGTGAAAAAGCATGTTTCTTTTTTGTTCTTGAACAAATGAACCCCAAATGTTACTCTTTTGAAAGAAATTCTTTGACCATTCATTTGGATTTTATTATTATTATTATTGTAAATCTAATTGAAGTTTCAAATTTCATGACTTGGATAATTTTTTTGATATAAAATTTGAAATGAATTTTTTTTTATAAGTGAATCTTATGTTGTTTTAAAATTGGATGAATTTTTGAATTTTGGGTCCTATGTTGTTTTAAAGTTGGATGAATCTCAAAATTTTGGCGTGTGATGTTCCTAGTGGTATTCCCAAAAGATGGGATTATCACCCATACTTACATAATTTTTCCAATTAAATTGTTTCCTCATGCTCTAAAATAATAGTTTTGGTCTAATATTGACTTTCAAGCATATCTAGTCCTAATATTGAATATTTTAAAAAATTTAAATGTTCATACCAATGTTGAACAAATTTTATTTTTTCAAAGAACCATTAATTCTAATTCTTATGGGAATTCAGAAAAACCAATTTGGTTCTTTATTTTTTTTCACAAATTTTCATACCTGCTTCAATTTTCAGAGTATCTTTTAAAAAAGAATCACTGATTTTCAAGTTAAGCTAATTTTCACCTTTTTGAAACTTGAACTTGGACTCCTTGAAATAAAATTATGTCTTAGCCACATGTCAAGGACATAATTACATTAATGCAACTATTTTGATTTTAAATTCATTTATATCAATGGCTTAAAAACCATTGGCATATGTAAACTTCAAATAGAAATTTTTTTCTTTTAAATTTACAAAATAAAGTTTGTGGCCTAGTGGTAAAAACATTACTTGAGATCAAAGAGGTCTTGACTTGAAGTGTTTTACTACTAAGCACCCACTTTTTTGTAGCTCTTTAATATAAGCTTTATTAGCCAAAGAATTGGACTTGGGGGTTTGTTTATAACATCCACGAGTATTAGATCTAAACCCATTTGGTACCTTAACAATTCTAAAGGATGCAATTCTCACCTAAAGTGAGAACCAACTTGAAATCTGGCCTAAAAACCAGCCCTCCATGTGATACCCACCTATTCATACCAATGTGGCTTAGTTTTAGGCAATATTTAAAACTTTCATACGAACTTTATCCTAATATTTGATTCAAAAGTGACTTTTGGCTATTAAAAACCTATGATAGAACTTTGGAAAACATCATATTTGCATACAAGTGGCTAGTGTGATTCCATTTGTATTGAACTTGTAGTTGATTCAAATTTTGTTTCTTACTAGTCAAGTTTTGATCTTAAAGCCTAGTCTTGATGTCTTGTTGCTCCATCATGCACTTCAAATGTGTTACCACAAATATTACACACCAACCCAAAGTCAACAAATAGGACATCACAAAGCTTATAAAAACCTTTACTAGATACAAAGGTGGTCCTTACGCTTTCTCCTTTTGATACAAATATCAGATTTAGGAGATTGCGTGTCTTGAGAATGGGAGCAACAACCATCATCCAGGATCTTGATCCTCTCCCAATTTCCTTGCATTTTGTCCTTACCATTCAATAAGTCATGTTATTTGAAGAGAGGATCTAAGGATCCAAGCACCATCAAAATGTTGGTGACCAGCATGTACAACAAATTTTCAAAGTCATTCATGTTGATGGTTGCTTCGGTCTTGAAATTGAGAACAGTTCAACATTGACTTTCTCTCTTGGATTTTATACACAATTTATATAATTGGTTCAGCAGATTTACAACATTTGTACAGAAAGAGCATTGCCTGTCAAGAATATGGGAATGGCATGTATGATGAACAATGCTCGCTAACCAATTACTCATCTAATTTTGTGGTTTTACTAAAGAATGATGAAATTGTTGAAAAGTTTGTGGAAGTGCACAAGAAAAATAAATTGAAGGACAAGATAAAAAAACCTTTGATGTGAGATTTTGATTATGTTGCCAAAGTGCTGCTATGATTGATCAAAGATGTATAAATGCATTTATATTCGTAAAAAATAAGAAGTACAAACCATTTCAACAATTAAGCTTCAACTAACTTATTTTCTTTCGGGAAAATGATTGTGTTTTAAGAATGGTTTGGTGGAGAGAGAACATGATGAGCTTCTTTGAAACATAAAATGATCAATTATGCAATTTCCTTTTACATTCAAGCTATGGTTTTGAAGAAATGTCTCGTGTCCTTTGTTTCAATGCAACAAACATACAAAACATACATGTGAACTACCAAGCGTACAGTACCTATCAAACAAATTCCATATCCCATCATCCTAATTCCTATGTAGATTGCAATATCTGATAAACAGAAGCCCTGGCCTGTGCATTTGCCTTTGATGCACTTTTCTTTTGAACTAGGGGAGAAATCTTGAAGCTGATGGGTATACTTGCAGTGTTTTGATTTCACATGTTTACGCAGTTCCATGTATTATGTGAATTGCTATGATGTTCATAATTTACTTGACATGAGGTAGATGACCCTTGACAAAATATGTTGTAAATGAACTGGAACACTACATCAGTTTCCTTGTATAATTGGAATCAGAATCTCTTGCATCTAAGATGTTTTGATGGGAAAGAGGATGGTGGGATCAACATGATGATCAGGGTAGGGATGGGTAATATACTAGAAGTAAGCTTGAAGCTAATATGAAGCAAATCAAGTTAACCCTTGGGATTAAAGGATTCAAATCAGATTTGTCCACAAAGAGGGTAGCTGTATTTATGAATTTCATGAAGATTTTGATCCTTTGCACTTCCAATTACCTCATTCTGACAGTAACTTTGGTTAACATTAAGATCTGGAGCTGCAAATTATGTCATTTTCTTGATCGCATTATAATACGTAATCTTCGGGTGATGATCACATGATCATGATAGTGACCAAAATATCTGTTGAACATGAATTTTTTCTGAAGATTGTCGAATCTGTCACCCCAGATCTTCAATGTCATGGAATGGCCACACCCTTGTCCATTATGTTGGCTGCGTTGCCTAGCTCACCCTAATGGGCTCACCTGGTGCCTTGCCCAACATAATGAATGGGCAGGGGCTTGAACATACCATATCTGCCACCCCAGACCTTAATGTCATGGAATTGCCATGCCCTTTGCCAATTAGGTTGGCTTGATCATCTAGCTCACTGTAATGGGCTCTGCCTGGTGCCTTATCCAACATAATGTGCAGGGGCTTGAACATCCCTCGTGACAATCTTTTTATCCATGCGGAGGGCAGTTATGAATCTCCATCCAAGCAGCAAAGGGTTACAGAATCATTGGGTCAATGAGAGCCCAGGGTGGTACCTTGTGATAACTAGTAGGTTGCTAATGAAGTGGAGGTAAAAGGTTAAGGGTTGTAACTTGCAACCTGACAGCCAATCAGAGCATCAAGTTTCTGAAGAGAGACTGTTATTTGGCCCACTAGAGTTCCTTCTTGTTCATGCACAATCCACAAGACTGGATTCAACTAGAAATTCATATTCTGGGGAATTGGTGAAAGAAGGGGCTGTTTGCAAGGAGACCCCCTGTGGAAGAGTCACTGACAGCACAAGGTGGACTAGAAGGCCAGTGTCAATTGGTGTTTCAACTGCACAAGCCTGGGAGTTGTTGGCCTGGAGCCTCCAACTCGTAAGGCATGTGTACTAGTGGTACCTGTAGTGGTGAAGTTGTGACTTCTCTTCATGTTGAATCAAGACACTAGAAAGATTGAATTTCATTTCATTCAGAATTGGACTGGACAATCTTTACAGACCGGGCCTATCTGACATCAAATTAGCAATGCCAGAGCTCAGCACCCTTCAAAACAACACTCTAAAGAAATTTCATGCATTAAAAGGGAGCTCAAGCACTTCCAGCTGCTTTGCTCCGTGGAATTAACATCAAAATACTGGTGGAAATAAACATCTGTGTCCTGAGTTCCAGTCACATTTCCAGATGCAACAGAAAGACTCCCTCATGATGTTAGCTAGCACTCAAGACACTCATCAGTTTGCAAAAGGTCACCATTGCAACACTACAAAACTCCAGTTCCAAAACTGCAATACCAGACCTGGGCGTCCAACTCACAACATTCATAGAATGTAGTGGGCATGAGATGAACCTGAATCTTATTGTAGGGTTACAATTTGTTTCTCTTCTTAACTGGGACTTTTCCAATCACATCTGGTCCCAGACCATACTGGGAAACCACACCCTCCCCACCAAAAAGAACCCAGGGACCATTCCAAAAAACACAATTGAAAAGTATCACTAGGGCATTGAAAAAGACATGCAATTAGTGCATTGAAAAGGCACAAGAACCACATGAAGGCAAGTGGAGGAAACTCTGGGTCACCTTGTGGTTTCTCCCCCTAGTTAAACCTCCAGCTGCCACACTGCTACCATAAGCTTAAGCAATTGCACCCAAAGATCCTGACAAATGCAACCATTAGGAATGAGAATGTTCTTCTGTCTACTACTGACAAATGGGATGTCTCTTCACCCCTCTCTTATATCACCTTGTAACGTAGACAGATTTGTTCTGCAGCTGATGGGATCTGGTTGCTGAGCTGCCCCTGTGTACCTACACTGCACTCTGCACTGTGACCAGCAGGGTGGCAGGCAGCCCATACTATTGAGTCGAATACCCTGATTCTGGCTGCAACTATGGTGAAATTCAAACCTACAAAACTCCTTGCAGAGTGCTGGAGAAAACCAGCTTCCAAATCACATTGAAAGTTTCCAAGCAACAAAATATATAACCCACTTCATGGATTTGCAATAATCAAATCAACTCCTTGCAGAGTGCCAGAAAAAACCAGCTTCCAAATCACCTTGAAATTTTCTAAGTAAGAAAATAAATTACCCACTTCATGGATTTGCAATAAATCAAATCAACTAGAACAAGACTAACCCATTTGCTTATTCACAGGATTTACTGCTCATGAATGTTTTTCTCTCACCCAATCCAAGTTGTGCCCAACAGTGTGCTTCAGATTTATGAACAGTTCATGGTTCCAAGTTTTTTCTAGACACTGACAAACAAAGAGGGGCTTTATGCTGTAATAAAACCCAGAAGTCCTGAGAAAAACAGGATATAAAACATAAAAACTTTGGGTCATCATTCTGGGGCCACCTTACATGCATAACAAGAGTTCACAAGTGACACAACATGAACATTTGGTGACCTTGGTATACACATGATTAAGAGCCAACAATTACATCATATGGAATTTCAACATAGTGCTAAAAATCTCACAACAACAACAATACAGAGAGCCTCCACACACATGTAAGTAAAATGTATCATATTTATGTTGGATTCAAATCAAACCCTCAACATCATCATCAACCCGGGAAAGTTGCTTCCTGCCCAGAAGTTTTCTAAAGAATGAACAATTTTTTACCTTTACAGTTACAAAGCTCAAAACAAACGATGGCTGACTGGCTGGCAGGCAGGCAGGCAGAAGAAGCCCCCACCCAGGATTTGGAATTTCTGGAACTCTCTTAAACCATCCGCACACTGTACAATTTTACACAAATGTCGGTTTTTGAGCATGCGTGCCATAGCATGTCAAGTCATAGCACACTCACATGATGCAAGTTGCTGAGATAATCCTCCTTTCCAGCTTTCAATCCTCACAAACTGATCTTCTTTTTCTTCTTCAGCCGACTTGGTCAGACTCCTTTTCATTCTGTTGACACTGATTACACCAGAGGAAAAAAGGGCTTCGATTTGCTGCTGCTGCTGCTGTTGTTGTCATATGGGGGAATGGCCTGGCAGCAGCGGCGATCAATGTAATCGTTTTGTAGCACACAAGAAGCTTGCAAAAATGTTGTTACCCATCATCACTTCTCACCATAACCAGACTTCTTACTTACATTCCAAATGCGATATGGTGGGTGTCAGAAATCAATAAACCCTGTTTTGCGGAGGACAGCATTGCGAACGCGGCTCAAATCCCTTCCTTTGAGAGTACGTCCGGCACCCTCAAAGACAGAGAATGTGGTGGCTTGGCTGTTGGCATACTCGCGAGCAAGAAGCTCATGTGGGGGAAGCCTTTCTTCCTCATTATCATCATCTTTCTCATGGTCCAAAGAAGAGTCATTCCCCCAGCCTGCAGCAGACGACCTCTTTTCAGTTCCCACAATTCTTGTCCAGTCGGGCACATTCACTGGAGCTGATTGATGATACATCATGGTCTCTCGCTGCTGCTGATGGCTATGGTGATTGTAGTGGTGCCCAGTGGGTGGTATCATCCTGGAAGAACTTGTTGCAATTCCGTATCCGGAAGAAGAAGAGGAGTTGTTCCCTCCCCCTCCTTTCACGGGGGACAGAGAAGAGAGCCCACGAGCAGAAGTAGTAGTGCGTCCACCAGCAGCATCAGCAAAAGCTAGACCCGGATCTCCCCCACCCATCCATCTGGTCCTGCCATTGCTGCCGAAGTACCGGAAGGATTCGTTGCTGTCCGTCCTATGGCTCTGAAAGTGTTGTCCTCCTCCTCCCCCGTACATGTGTTGTGGCGAGGATGATGACGAGGACTCATGGGTGCTGCTGTCTTCTGGCCACTCCCGCCTTGCATCCGTATCCCATACATCTTCCTCCTTGAATTCGTTTTCGTCGTCGTCCATGTTGAAGACTGTGGAGGTGTGCTGCAGCGGCGACGATGAGATGCCCAGAAACTTCTCTGCCCTATTGTATCTTGCCATCATGTTCTTCTTCAACAACTGATCTCGGGATATTTTTTCTTTTCCGTTTTCTTTCTTTCTGAATGCACCAAACGCACGAAAGGAAAACCAAACGCAAACCCAAATTCTCTCT
>Ga0209208_10000601_pt1 | contig 47471 bp, 32 predicted proteins | sample S1TSphfallax_3_FD_187694 | JGI IMG/M metagenome (GOLD analysis project Ga0209208, IMG submission 187694) | Host-associated microbial communities from peat moss isolated from Minnesota, USA - S1T2_Fd - Sphagnum fallax MG (SPAdes) (version 2) | ecosystem: Host-associated > Plants > Peat moss >...
AGAGCTTCCCTCTACTTATTGGACTCTCAGATCTCAGTAGAGGTACCTATTGTGATTGCTTTTATTGATTGGTAATTAGGGGCTGCATTTGAAAGTTTTTTTTTTGTTTGAAGCCACTTTGATTGGCTCATCACAATTTCTTGGGAAATATTGGGCACTCCCCAAAATCGAAGGATAGAGGTGCTTCCCATAGGCCTTGCCTACATAGTTTATATATATGAAAGTTCAACTTTGGGCAAAACATATGGGATAAGTGTGATGCTATTGGGAAGACTTTGGGAACTTTATGGGAACACATTTGGGACCAAAACAAAATCCAAATTAGATTAGCCAAAATATAACTACTTGTCTGAGCTACAGCAAAACCATGTTATTATCACACCCTAGGTAAACAAGGCAGTTTATGATGCTAACGAAGTTGAGATCATATTGTGTTCAATCACACCCCAACGCAAAACCATTACAAGAATTGAATTGTATCCAAAAGGCCTAAAGAGAATGGAGTTATTATGCCCCAGAAACAACTTTGATTTCTTCCTTTTCCCTGGAAAGATACATTTAGTTACATTCTATATTGCTTAGTTTGAAAATGGCCATGGCTTTTTGTTTATCTAAACGACTCTCTTTTTATTTCTATGTGTACTTTTGAGGGATCTCCCCCAGGAGAAGAACCCCAGGGCATTATGTAAGGGGAGATCCTCCTATTTTTTTTTGTTCCTATGTTCCCATAGAGGAAAGAAAAAGAGAAACCGTTTAAGTATGTGAAGGTTCCCATACTCGTGGGGTTCTCCTAAGGTGTGGGAACACTGTCTGGAGAACCTACTTGTGGGGGAAACCTCCCCTACAACTTAAAAGTTATTGAGATTTTCCAGATGCAAGTTTTATTCTTCATTTTTGTTGATTGTAAAATGAATGTTATAACAAGTTTCATTGAAGATTCAAGGAAGAGCAAGATGTAGTTTATTATAATCATTAAACAAAGAGCTTCAATTGGGTGGGTGAGCAAGATGATGCGACTCACTACGCATCTAATTCTACAATAGTTCATTTTTTCTAAATCCTAATTGAAATGATTGAGATTGCAATGTAAACTGTGAAGCAATTGAAGGATTTCACATCTCTTAGGGTGTTTGGAAATGTAAACGACTTTCCACATAACTTTATCCTGTTATAGCCATACAACAACTACCATACCTATGACTGATGATCATCACAAAATAATTTGCGAAAAAGTCTAGCTGAAAATTTTTTAAAAAAAATTATTGACATTTGTGAAAATTATTGAAAATTGAAAACTCATTGGGGTTACTATTACAAATGCACAAGACAAGATGTATTTTGCATACTTATTCCTCGACTGTTGAAATTCTGGAAAATTAAAATCTTAAACTGCCTAGCCTTGTTTTCTAAAGTAAATAAATATTGGACCAGAAAAATGCCGAACAATAGTGGTAGGTCCAGTATCATCCTGAAGTATATATCACATGCTTAACTAGTCAAGTGTTGACTAGTCCATTACAGTGTGTCAAATTCAAGCTGCAACATTCTTGGCAACAACCCAATAAAGATATATTTGTATATTTGTTGTTACTTTCATGCTTTTGGTAGTGGAGGAGGTTTTTGGTTAAAGCAAGGGGCACACAGATAAGTACATATTATATTGTGTTCATGGAATAGGTCTTATATGAGTAATACAGTGTTTGTTGAAAGGAAGTTTGTTTCTCTTTTGTATTTTCAAATTGGTCTTTTTTGGTGGGCGAAATGATTGATTGCAATTTGGTGACAAAACAAAAAGTGGGTTGAGGGTTAAACCTGCCAATCAAGCTCAGAAAAGGGCAGATTGTGACTACAAAATTTTCTGACAATTCTTTTGCAAAAGCTTGGGAGACAAAATGCATAGTTGGGTTGTGGCTGTTCATCAAATGTCAGTTTTAAAAATAGCTCAATGATCAGCAGCTGCCTCTTTTGTGCTGGAATTCCTTTACCTTAGAGCATAGCATAGCGTATGATGGTACATCATAACCAGTTTCCAGGAACTGCATTTTCTTTTGTATTGGTAAAGTACAAAATGAACCAGACATCTAACAATCAATTGGAGTGCTCATTCCATTCCAGGCACACCTGCAGTAGAAGTAAAGTAGGCTCTTTATTGCATACAATTTTTTTATCTCCACTTTTGTTTTTCTTGGTTTGTCTCCATTTTCTACCGGGTTCTTCTACCCACATTTCTCTGGCCAGGGTGAAAGTAGCACCCATATTAGTGGTTCTTCACCCTTTTTTTCAGTGAAGCCTGTTGATGGCTAAATATATATTAAGCCCAAAAAATGTTAGATTTGAAATCAGAGACGATCCCTGGGCTTTAGTCTAGTCAGGTGATATTTGTACTATTTAAAAATAATTTAAATGCATATTGGGATTTTTTTACCATGGTACCAAAGTGGGTGCAGGTTCACCCAAGGCCTTTTTCCCTCATGTCAGTTTTCTGCACCATTGGTAGAATCCTTCTAAAATGATGAGCCAAAGCAAGTTCAGACAAAACTCTAGAAATTCACAAAAGAGTACCAAAGATATAACTTGTGTCGATCCTGTTTTCATAAATCTTTTTTTATATGGCATTGCCATGTTCACCAGGAGTCTACTTCCTTTTAACACATTCATTTGCAATGACTTTGAATTAGGACTCATGTCAAGAACATGAAAAAAAATATTGTAAAAGGCCATGAAGTAGAATGAAAAGCCTCCAATTTAAACCACAACAGTTTTTCAAATAGAAGTTTATTGTGGTGAACTGACATTTGAAGGATACGAACTGCACCCAGAATCAGTCCAGTGGTTTGGAGTATAAACCCCTACTGAAAGAGCACACTACAAAAAATTGCTACTGTATATTATACCATAATTGGGTATCACATGGATTTATGGTATATAGGAGAAATAGGTATCAAATTGATACCACTATCCCTATACAACACCATTATCCCCATTGTGCAGCAAACTTTTAATCTCATTACCAAAAATTGCCTTCATACTTGTATCCTACAAACTTGTCTCCGACTCAGGCTTCCATCACATTGTTTTAATCATAACCTTCTGTTCAATCATACTGCTTCAGCAGACTCTTCAAGCACCCAACAAGTCCTCTTCATGAATTTTTAACACCAAAGAAGCGAGTTGAATTGAAAAAACACAGTACCCCTCAAACCCCCACTCCCTTTGCTTCCAACAAATGAACAATCCATAATATACATATACCTGAACAAAAACCATTCTAGGATTGCCATAGACCAACCTTCCAAAATTGTGTTCATTGATAGGAACTGTTTCCGACAATGGTGATAACTTTGCACTAGCTTGAAAACTACCACAGCAACAGATGGTGCTGAAGACCATTTTGGTGATCAATTGCACCATCAAGATGTTGATGACAAATAGCAAAATGTGTGTACTTACCACCATCATGTTTTTGGAGACTGGCAGTGAAATAATCCCAGCTAAATCTTGATTCAGCTCAAGTGTTTCTTTTTTTTTTTTTCCCCTTCCTTGGTGTTTGAAAGTAAGCACTACTAAGTCTTGCTGCTGCAATATCAAGGATACCAGACCTCTGTAGTATTGCTATTATGAAAAGGGTTAGGCCCAGTAGGAACCAGTCTATCTGTCTCAAACACTGTCACTGACCTCCGTGGTAAGTGGTATTCCAGTAGACTTGAATCCCTTGCTCTTCTGCTGCTTTCTAGGAGCTTACGGCTTTTGCTTCTACCCTGTCTAGTAATTGGCAGCTTCTGTTCTGAACCCTCTACACTAACATTCGTCTCCGAAGTGATCACCTGCAAGAGACACAGAGGATTTGTTCAAGTCAATAGTATAAATGAAGTTCATATTCAATGATCCAGTACCAACAATCAAGACAGTGTTTGCACACTTGGCTACAAATCACATAGAAGTCACAACTACAGAATCGCGATCTTGATCTCACCTCAGTGCTGGGAAGCTCCTGATAGAGTGGCAGCTTTAGCACAACAGACGTCCTTGTCGTTGTCGCAGCGACAGATTCTAACGGATCCCTCGTATTCACAACCACTATAGTAGCGCCTACAACAAGTGCAAACCAAGATTGACGTCAGATGGGGAGTGCTGCTACTAAGGAAGAACGAGGACTCAGGAGCAGCAGCGCAGGATTCTTCAAGTACTGCTTGTGAGCTTCTACCTGCCAGAATCATCCATATCCTTCACCTCAACATGGTGGAACGCATCGCATCGGTTTTGCATAGATACATCGGTCCAGATTTTAGTTGATTAAAAAAAAAGCAGCATAAGCAACAGCAAGGTATAAACACTGTTGAGCAGTCACTGATGAGAGAGAAAAAGTTATGACGTTGCTGCAAAAGAAACGCTGCAAGCTGCTGGGAAAGATGGCAGGAAGGTATTACCTTGTCTTCGGAACACAGGTTTCCTGAACGCAACAAGAGCTATCAATGTCAGCGCCAAAATCGATGCAAAACTCCAGCAAATCGCCATACCCACCACCCCCTAACACGCCCACCCGCCCGATCCGACGCAGCTCACGTGTATGTATTGTAGTAAGATCACCCCGTAGCTAGTTAGCCCTGAAACTCCAGGATTTTGAGTGACCTCAAGCAAGCATATGCACAGTAAATCTCACAGTTCAAACGCCTTCGCACGAAGAGGAAAAGGGATGCTCCAGTCCACATCATCTGCAAGATCATTGAAGAAGAAGAAGCTACCCTCAGGAATTTCAAAAAAATGCTGCAATCAAGAATCCCCGGGGGTCGTTTCTCTTCTTTTTTTCCTTTTCAATGCAAATGTCCAACGCCTTCTGCTGCCTCAGGAAACAGTTGCCTGGATCAGGATAATTTTATTAAAGAGGGTCTCCTGGCAAAGGTTCTCATATACTTCACTGACTCAGCTCGTCACCAACAAGGAGTTCTAGCTACTGCGCAATGGGTCATCGGAAAGGCGGTTCGATCAGGCTCACAACTTTGTGTCGTGATGATAGAAAGATAGATAGATAGAAACTAGGGAAGCAAGCATGCATTGAAAGTACACATTACTAGAGACTAAGCTGGGACTTTCCCATCGACCACCAAGAAGCTTTCTTTCCTTGGGCATAGCCGACTAGCAGCCAAGCTCGCACTTGGAAATGTGAAAAAAGGACGGATAGCAGCAGCAGCAGCAGCAGCATTGAACTAACTCACCAAGTTCATGAGAGATGGCGATCCGATAAACGCCTTGTGCTCCTGTTGTTGCTGCAGTAGTAGCGGCAACGCCGATATTCTTCTTCTAGTCCTGGGGGCGAATTTCAGCTGCAATCTGTTGTTGTTATAAAAGGTTGAGTCCAACGCCGGAGTGGTGCGCGCGGGAGAAACCCACAACATTTGAAAAACAGAAACCATACACTTCACAACAACAGAAAAGAAAAGGACAGGAAAAAAAAGCTTGCAACAAAGCACAATCCAAGTGCGCCGGGCACCCAACGATCGCACCCGGGACACAAACCGCGAGCGAAGAAGAGCAAAAACAGAGCGCTCTTCTGCGAGGAGAGAGACCAACGACGCTCGCTCCAAACTAGCCTGGCTTGCCCAAAGTACCCTTTTCACACTACACTGAACCTGAAGAGGGGAGGAGATTTTCTTTTACTTCCTCAACTTTCCCTTTCTTTTTTTTATTTCTTTCTTTCTTTCTTTCTTTTGTGCCTTTTTCCCATTTTGTTTCATTATTTATTATTTTATTTAAATTTCATTCCTTTTAAAGTCATTGAAAGCTAAAAGCTACAAGTGTGTTTATGAGCCCCAGCGCATTTTTTTTTAATTTTAATTTTAATTTTAATTTTTGGTCCTCCAATTTTGTGAGTAGTATCTTAGGTGAGCAGAGGTTTTAGCCAAATTTGGCTACAGGTCAAAGAGATAAAGTCAAAAATGTTAGGAAACCTGCTATGTTTAGTGGACAAGTTATGAACTGAATGTCTAATAAGTAGGATGATTTCATAACCTTTTTTTTTCCAAAAAATGCTATGGGCCCTTTACATGCCCTTTTCCTTACCAAGTGGCAAATTTTCACCAAATTAAAATTTTATTTAAAAAAAAAAACCCACCTCCCAAACCCAGTTTATAACCCGCACTATTCGTGATTTTAAAATAAAAAAAGAATAATCAAACAACTAACTATTTATGTGCAACTGAAAATTTTAATACTAACAATTGAAAGTAAAATCACAAAAGTTTTGATTCTTACATCCAATTAAAGTGAAATTTTTTTTGGAGATTTTCAATTTCCAGAATTTCCAAAACATGCAAGAAAAATTCTCGGATTTTTATACTTTGGCTCAAGTGGGTAGCCAAGCCAGTCAAAGTAATAGAAGGAATTTTTAATTATCATATTTTCAAATCTCACTTAATCGATTTTGGCTAAACCTTCATATCAGCAATCACCATCATGGCTATATCACAAAATTGACCCCCAAAAAATAATAATAATAAATAAATAAATAAACCAATTTATACAATACAACTCTAGGTATTTCTGCACAGCAATGGTAATCATTCTTCAAGTACCTATCATGATATAAACCATCGGGTATTCGTAACTTTTTAACTTATTATTTATTACTGTCTTAGACCATTGAAGAGTTCATTGCCCTCTTCTCAGAGCCCATGAAAGCCTAATATAAATAAATAAATAAATAAATAAAGGAAAAACACCCAGCAAGGGAACAAGAGGAAAAAAAAAGAAAAAGACCGAAGTCCTATAATGCCCATCAATAAAGGAAACGGTTCAAATATTTGTTTCTCTTTTCATCTGAACCCATTTCATTGCATAAAAAAGGGACCAAGCCTATTTGGACATCAACTTGGTCATCAAGATTGGATTTTTTTTGCTGCTTGTATACCTAGTAGGGGGTGGGTTTAGGGTTTAGGCCATTGGGTATTTAGGGTTTTCAGCTGAAAACCCTAAATACCCAATGGCCTAAACCCTAAACCCTAAAACTATGAGAGCCCTGGTTTTCTGTTTAAGCAAAAAGATTAAGATCCAACTAGTTATTTGGATATTGAACCACACAAGCTGCTTTTGGCGGTCTGTCCAAAGGTTTTGCTGGTATAAATTTTTACCTTAAGTGAATTGGGGGTGCTGATGAAATAATGAAGAAGGGTTTAAGGTTTAGGGTTTAGGGGGGTGGTGATGAAATGCAACCAAGCCTCAAAACCCAAGTGCTCATTCAGGGCATGACAATTTGTCAGAATCCTCTGAGAATGAGAATATTTTATTATCATGGGTTAAATGACCAGAGTTGTTGACAGGTTCTTGGATTTGCTCAGTTCAGGTTATAAAGGTCAGGTTCTAGGGTTTTTGGATTCAAGGTTCCAAGTTTCCTTGGACCTCCCATTGAAACCTAATATTGCTTTAAAAGTTTCAAATTCTCTAAATATATAAACATTATTTTACTGATAAAAAGTATAAACTTAAATCTTACATTTTAGACAAGTTTTTGCATTTGATTTATCACACATAATTTTACTGAAAAAAAGTATAAACTTAAATCTTACATTTTAGACAAGTTTTCGCATTTGATTTATCACACATAATTACTATTACATAACCTTTATCTCGAAGTGTATGCACTAATGGAATTAGACTTTTTCTTGATCCATTGTGGAAATGATTGAAATTAAAGATTTTAGAAAAAAAAACAAAATCAGTCTCAAGATTAGATTGAAGGTTTATAAAATAACAAACAAAAATTAAAATCAAGATCCAAAGTTCCTTTTGAAATCAAGGACCAGACAACATTGGTAATGACCAATGTTAATGGCCTTTTTACTATTTCATTCAAAAAGATGATATTAAATTATATGAGTTCCATCATTTGTTTTTTTGACAAATTTTCACACTATGGTGGCAAAAAATCTGATTTAAAAAAAATCTTTTGATGTATTTTTTTAATTGCTATTTTTTTGGGGGGTAAAAATCGCCAAAATTTTAAAATCATACGTTAGTTTACACCTAGATTGATACACAGGTTGATCCCACCTAACAAACATCAAAGTCTATCGGAAAGAAAGATATAAACACTATTAACCTTAAAACCAAACTTAGATTTATTGGCATTTCATACTTAAGATTGCACAATACAAGACCACAACTTTTTGTCAAATTGTGGGTGTGTCATGGGAGACACACAATGCTTATGCAAATTTAGTTAATATTGTTTGGTTTTATTCCAACTATAATGTGCATGAATGGCACAAATGTGACTTTTGGAAGCGGTTTTTGATTCTCCAAGACTCAAAGTTCATGAAATAAGTTCATGTTCATTTTTCTCTATTCATTACATAATGCTAGGACAATGATTTTAACATGAAAATGTGAATTTCCTAGAATATGAAGAAGAATATGTTTTGATTTACATTGTGGGCCACAATTTAATTTGTTGCCATCAACACAAGAAAAGGTAGACCCCATGAGGGCAATAAGTTTATCACAAACACAATGGGTTGTTCTTGCACACAAGAAAGTTTTTTTTTAATCCTTAAATTGGGAATTATTGGCCATAGTTTTTCGAAAACTGGGGATGGAAATCAAAAGTTGGGATGAAAAAATCTAACTTGGTCATCATAAGAATTCCACCCCTAGTTTTGGATTTGCTTTGTGGGGGTATTAGAAAAATTACTATGACATCTTGTGTCATTTTATCAAAAGGTTTGACTAATAACTTGCAAAATTAAAATTAATTTCAAAATCAAATACAATTGTTTCAAATAACAAGGAGGCTTATGGTAATGATTAGATCCTTATCTTGATTGATGAGGGTTTTAAAAATAATAATTAGATCTTATTTCCTCACAATGGTGAGTTCAAATCTCACAAGAAATTGCAAAACATTATTTTATTTTATTTTATTTTATGTTATGTTGTGCAAAACATCAAACACGAATTATGCAATTTTACACAAATTTACCATGTACAACACAAAATGATAAACCTAAACAAAGCTATTGAAAGGTGCTTAGCATCTCATGTATCTTCTCTGCTATTGACATTCTTCATTAAGTTTTAAGAAATTCCCAAAAGTCCTAAAACCAGAGGTTCAAAATTTTAAAGAACCGTTGCTATTAATTCTTCAAAATTGTATAAAATTGTCTGTTTTTTTTTTTTTTTTTAATAATTATTTTAGATATCAAACAACAACCAGCAATTCTGGTTCTTTGAAATAATTGTGCTTAGATTCATTATGGAGTATAGTAGCTTAAGGGATTTTTATAGGTCCCTAGGTAATAATAATAATAATAGCTCTATTATTTATATATATATATATATATATGAGGATTTTTGAAAGATGATATTTTGGCTTGTGTTGGAAACTTGAGATTATTTATTATGGAGTTATAATAATATCTTGAAGGATTTTGGTTTCTTGATCAGAGGGTTTTTTTTTAAGATTATATTTTTTGCATGGTGAAATATTTGAGTTTTTCATAATTTTTCTTCTTTTGCCTTAATAGATACTTTTGCCTTAAAATACACACAATGAGCTTTTTGTGTACCTAGCAAACCTTTTTGTTTCGTGGCAAAATTTCGCCTAAACCCTAAACCCTAAGAAGTGCTGAGGGAAAAAAAACACTACAAGTACTTTTTATTTTTAACAGATTTTCAATAGCCAGAATAAGACCAAAATGTAAGAAAAATCGCCAGATATGTATAAATGATTCAAGCAGAAAAGGCTATATATATCTATATATAATTACTTTCATATATAGTAGCTTGTAACCAAACTTGGCTAAATCTGCCTATAGATGATCGCCACTTTTTGGCTATATCACCCCACCCCAAAATAAAAAATAAAAAATTGGCTAGTTCTTTTCCTCTACGGACCTACCTGGGATGTGTAGCAACCTGTGTCTCTTCTCTCTGCCCTCCTCCTACTCCCAGTACCAAAGCAGTGCTGTGGGAGTTCCCAACGGGGTATCTAACGTACTTGTTGCTCGTGGGTGGTGGGCGCGAGGGAGGTGGGGAGGAGGATTCATGCAGGAGCGGTAAGCTAGTGCGCGGGGTGGGGAGGCATCATCAGGCAGTGTGGGTTGGTGGGTACCATTCATTGTCCAGTGTTCTGGGCCGGCACTGCTCCCTAGCCAAAATGCTAATAATCTTCAGGACATTGTGTTTCACTCAAAACGGCCCAGGGAGCCTCGGGAATTGAGGCCAGCGAGCGGCGAGCGAGCGTTCCGTAGATTTGTATTAACTGCGCCTAAGCGCAGCAGTGCAGTAAATGCAAATCCAACGCGAGCTGACGGCGTCGTAATGGTGGTTTGTCTTGATGTCGACAGTTTTCATTGATGACAACCCCCCAATTGTTCATTTCCCTTCACAGCTGCCGACACGCTTCTACTCCGGCCGCCTTTCTGCCCCTTCTCGATAAGGGAGCTGAGCAGTCAAATTGATGCATTCGTATTGAATGGCTATTCTTCTAGATACAGACCACTTGCCTTCTGTCTAGCCTATTGTTTTAAGTTATTGGCCTGCTGCTCTCAACCCAAGCCAAGTTTTCTCTCATCAGCCCTGATAGTCCTCGATGAGAAGCGAACACACACAAAGCACAGAGTGTGTGCGAGGAAGGGAATCGACCAGTGTTGAGACCACCTGTTATTGCCCCTTTTGTATAACCGCCGGGTAAACACTAGGACACCCTTATTTTTTCTTTCTTTTTTAAAAACTTTGTGTGTTAGTGTTCAAAGTTTGATAACATAATCAAATCATCCCAAGTAAGTTGTTATTAAACTTTTGATATTTCAATATGAGGCAGGCGGTTATAAATTCAACCCATGATTTGAAAAGCAAAAAAAAAGATTGCTAATATAATAATCAAATCGTCCAAGTAGGTTTGTTAATAGATTTTTGAAATTTCAATACAAGGTGGTTGGTTTATCACAATTTAACTGATTATTTGAAAAGCAAAAGACAAGTTTGCAAGTTATTAGTTGCCGACTTGATAACCAGGTCAAAACTCAAAAAAAGGCCAACATTGGTATTAAGGACCTTATGTACAAGATAATGAGAGGCAGGCACTTACTTCAGGAACGGCCTGCGGTGAGAGAATGGAATAGAGTCTAAAAACATGGTTGATACCCAGTGGGTATATTATATATGGCTCATACCTCGCAGTGGGTATATACATGGATGATACCCAGTGGGTATCTTGTGGTAGGAACCTGACATAGACATCAGGTAGGCATATACTTGGTCTTACTCTTACACTAGTCAAAAATAGCCTTCAAACCCAATAGCCTATCAGACCAAGGTTGTTGTTGGTATGCAAAATTTTCAGAAGGACCCAACACGGTTAGGCTACACCATAACCAAGCCGCTGGTATGAACTATGAACCATTTTTTGAAAACACCCACTACCCCAGGAGGACCAGGCTGGTATGTCCAAAAGGTGGATACTGGAATACCAGAGCAACACTAGAATCGATAGTGTTTATGATTCTTCAGTGTGCTGCTGCTCTATGTCATTATTCCTTTGTACTGATGATCAGCTAGCTAGCTAGCTAGCTTACCTTACAGACTATTCACATCCCCAGTGCAGCATTTCCAACTTAGCATATTAGTACTGACTGGTGAGTGTTTACAGTTTTTTTTTAGGGGAAGGAACTTTTTTGTTTGCAGCCAAAGTGGTTGTGATCATCCAGAAGAAGATGTAGAAAAAAGTGATGATCGTCCCTAGGAAGAAGATTTAAGCCAAATCTGGCTATAATGATACCAGATATGAAATGCAAAATATATTTATCATTCTTATATTTTGGCTGCACAATCTGAAAACCAAATATAGAAATGTGGCCCCCTCCCCCAAAGAAAAAGGCTGATACTCGCATGGTCTTTTTCACCATGGGCTGTTCTTCAGCGTCTCTAGTAGCTAGTGAAATCGCAGATAGGGCGGTCCCGGTTGTCCTCTACGACAGACACAACACAAAAATGGCAGCGGTCAGTGAACCCACCATGCAGATTAGTACTGAACTATGCTTTGATTATAATTAATAATTATGCCATTTGTACTCTTCAGGTACATGGCCCTACGTCAGGCAACTGATCACAACCCTTTTCAAAATACTCGCATGCTCTCTTCTCATCAAGTTCGATTAAACCAGTTTTTGGTTCTTGTTATCAACTCTGAGTTAATTTAGGCGGATCCCATTATGCTTCACTAAAAGCTGATGGATGATGCGATTAGTAGGCCTACAAGCATATGGATTAGTACTAATCAAGTGTGCATGATGAGTAAACCTATCCCAAATTCCAATTTAACCCAGCAGGGCTTCACAATCACATGTCCTAAATGTTCAACTGGTATGATATAGCAGAAGATGCGCTCACCAACTCTGGATGATTCAGAGGACACTCTGAAGAAACTCTTCTCATTCCTAGTCTCACAGCCCATTATAATATGCAGGCACAAAATCCAGTCACATGCCTTTGATCTTTCCATATCCAAAGTAAAATCTGGTGTCCTAGTGCCCCCCTTTTTCTACCGTTAATAAACAGAAGAACTAAGTTGTTAAAAAATGTTTAGAGTTTAGAGCCTCATTTTTCTTGCAGATGATGTTGCAATTGCACAGAACTGCTTATAATTAGCCACTTTATGGATGAAGCCAGGGTTGGCAATATGGCATCATTCATAAATGGACCAGAGTGAACTAGAGCATTGTCCCATCACACCTTGCAGAAACTCATGGATGGTGTGTGGATGGAAACACCTTTCATTGTATTCCTATTCTGAACTAACCATAGTGGTTAGTTATAGTACAGTTCCAGTATCTGGAAAATTCTGGGTATGAACTTGGGTATGCATTAGGATACAAGAGACCCCCAAACAAAAAGGTTAGCACCATTTTTTTTAAAGTTGAGAACCATGGTGCTAGTGTTACCTAGAAGTGACATATATAAGTTACCCAAGCAATTGGGTTTAGGAATTTGCAACACCCATGTGATGCCAAGGGTTAATGTTATGTGTTGAACTCCAATATGAGGAGTTGTAACAAAAGAATGGGGATAGAAAAATATGCACCCCCATCAATTTAGTAAACAACAAGATTGTAAGATAAAAATGATCAATAGCATGGTTATCTCATCAACAAGGTCATCATCACTACTTAAATTATCTCCTAAAACTTTGACTTCTAAAGCACAATCCTCAAAATCAAATCACTTTGAATTCACTCTCATGAGCTATCGTTGTTTTCAATTACGATTCCATCTTATAATACTTTGAGCTCATACCCACATTATCCTTTTAGACCACAACTTCCAATCCAACTTGTAACATGGAATGATGAACAATTACAACATTAGGCCCACACAATGCAAACATATTAACCCCCTTTCTAAGCCCTAGATTTTTCCCTTAGTTTTTCATAATACACATGAAGCTTTTACAAAAAACAATTCCACACCAATCATAACTACAACAAAGATTCTAAACACATATGCATATGTAGCAAACAAAAAGCTTAGTTTTGTCTTAGAGTTCCCGTCCTCATAGGTCTCATTCCCTAACAACACACCAAAAAACAACATATACATTCAAGCATGTCATGCCCCAACTTACATAACCATACAAACAAGATTTCAAATACCCTAAGTCTTTTCATCACTTCGCTAGCTTCTAAGGTATGACATTTTACCATAATCTTAACAAATAATCCTAACTTCTTTGCATAGAGATATCAAGAAATAAAATTAAAATAACTTGTCAAGAGCATTCATCTCTTCAACAAGACACAAAACAAAAATACAACACTACCAACTTCAAAGTCCTTTCAAGATAAATTACTTAACATGCATAAAACCATGCCTTAAAAAATCAACCCACACTTTTCAGCAAGCACCAAAAACATCAATGACAAACAACATTTCGCAACTTCAAAATCAACAAAACCACACAAAACCCATCACTAAAACCTAAGCATTTAACAAATTTGGCAAACAAGCAAAAGAATACCAAAGCTTGTCCCAAATATTTCACCACATCAAAATTGTGCACAGTCACACCTAGCCATTTAACACGTTCATTGAATGATGAAAAACAAAAAGGAGGCTAAAATATATAGTTCACACACAAAATAAATAAGCGGCCACCTCCACCCTAAATCCATGTCACAATGTTTAATATTAGGTTAATGTTAGAGGTTTATAAACAACTCCTTTGAAAATTGTGGCAAAGAGATGACATGATCATTTATCTACAAATGTGAATATTGACATGATCTTTTCTCTACAAATGTGAAGATTTGATATTTAAATCCATGCTTGAAATTTTCATTCATCATCCCTTAAAAGAGTTTTACATGAAAGGTGATATTCCTTCTCTTCTTCACTTATTTTCTTATGTCATTGTTATTAAATTTGCTTCAATTGTGTTCTAGATATGGACAAACTTGAATTGTTCAACTCTTTTGAAAATGAGTTGATTTTGAATGGATTATTAATCTATTTTTTGAAAACTTTGTGGTGTTGGAAAAAATGTTACAAGTCATAATGTTATTGATGAAAAATAATGAATTGAAAAAAAGGTGTTCTAGAAGGAACATTTGACATATGTCATTACCAATCAAACCTTTTAAAATCCATATCACCATGTAGTAAAGTCATGGATTTTTTTCATGTTGAATGAAAATAACATTGTGGTTGCAACACACCACACAATAGCATTGTGGTTGTGACACATCACACATTTCATGAACTACATGTGTAAGTGATGAACTCATGAAATGTGTGATGTGTCACTTTACTTGAAATTTCATAACTCAATCAAATTTCATAAAGATTTTGTAACTTATAACATTAAGCATGGTATCATAACCATGAAAACATAATACTAATGAACATAGCTTAAATTTTATGAACCACATGGCAAACACAATTGCTTAAAAAAACACAAATTGCTACAACTTCAATCATGGGCTTGTAACCAAAGTTGGATTGAGAAATGATGTAGGTTGAAAAAACATATTAAGACCCACACACATTCCCACAAGTGTGAAAGAATGTAAAGGTGAATCCCAAGCACTTTCAAGTGATAATCACTTTGAGAATTTGAGTCTTGAAGTGTCCTAAATATTTGAAACAAAAGTGCATGTAAACATTGTTCAAAGTGGCAATTTTTACACCGTTGGAAAGGTTTTGAAATGCAAATATCGAAAGTGGGCTCACATTTTCCATTTAGAAATCTAGAGGTCAAAATATCAACACATGAAAAGTTGAGAATCAAACTACCAATTTGAATATTGACTATTAAAACCCAAGAAACAAGGGTCAACATGACCTTCAAATTGAATTACAATATGACATTTGAAATATCTTTTCATGGGCTACAACTTTATCTTCTAAATTCCTCAAGAAAAATTCATATGTGTGGGCAAGTCCTATCAAACCACTATGTTGTTTCGAACTATTAAACATACCTAGGCGATGGTGTAAGAGCTCACTCTAATTGCCCAAGTAAGCATAAATTTTTTGGGTAATATCTTTACCACTATTAAAGGAATTTTCAAAAGGGTTGGAACAAGGTATTACCCTAGGTGGTTAGTATTGAACTTGAAGTAAGTAATAATGTAAACATTGATCTTGTGTTATTAAAAAACTTCATCAACCTTCAACTTAGTGAAAGCTACTATTCCTATCTACATCATGTTTTCCTACAACTATTATCACCTAATCCTCTAGTTATTCCTCAGGTGTCAACAAGGTAAAGTAGACAAATTATGTTGCTTGTTACCAAAACAAAAAAAAAATCACCATAAACAAATTCTAATGTATTGAAAGTAAAAAGAAAATTTAATGAATGATCAACATGAGGATAATCTTTAATTTTATCACAATGATGTAGATTAATATTTAATATGCACTCAAATTGCATTATTTTATTTTAAAAATTGTCTTACATTTTTAGGTTGTCCAAACTTGTACAAGTAGGTGAAAGTAAATAAATTATTGAATATTTTCCATGTTCAACATGATGTAACTTTAACATGTACTTATAAGTTCTCAACATTTAAATATTATATTAGAATACATCAAACTTCTAATGAAATAATGTGTTTAAACTCAATTTGACCATTCATTTTCAAACATAATTGTTATCTACTTTTATTGTACCAAGGTTTTTCAAATTTTGTAATCACCTCATTATAGACTTTCTTAAAAATACCAGGCTTTATTAAGTTATTTTAACTTATTTTCAATCTATTTTCTTTTATTTGTGCAACAAACTAAACCATTTTTTTACTACCTCTTTTAAACTTTCTTTTGGGTATATTTTGCCACATTTTCCCCCTGCGCCTTTATTTACCCAAGGAACTATTTAGATTTCAAACAAAGTGTGGTCCTACAAAAATTAAGTGTATTCTTAAAGTTGATTATCATAAATTATAACTTCAATAACCTTATTTTTGAACATTTGTTCCTTAAGTTTGGCTATTATGGTATGAATGGGAAGGTTATTGGGAAAACTTTTTAACTTTCATAGTAACCTTTTATTATTCCAATTTGTTTCACAACAATCAAAGTTCACTATGAGAAAAAGGGGTGTTTTGTAATTAGCCTTGCAATTCAATTTTTGAGTTGCACTAGACACTTGCAACTCACCATATTTATGTGTAAAGAATGTTAACAGACAAGTTGCATGAATTGTAGAGTTGTAACTCACCATATATACGGTGCAATTGCAACCCTATCAAAACAATTCATTTTAAACTACTATACAATTTCAATATAACAACACCCATGATGTCATGTTAATGTCATTAATTACCATCCATCCATTCATGCATACATCCAAGTGCTACATGAAAAATTTAACACATGGTATTATGAAGATTTTTGGACATAAAATTTATTTTTTCTTTGAAACATTAATATTTATCATCCATTATGATTGTTAATGATAGTCCGATATTGTGACATGCGACATGATCAAAAATTGCCAATGGCATATTATTTGTAGTTTGGGCAAAATTTATAAATAAATATTTATTTTAGTAGTTAAGTAAGTTGCAATAAACCATAGGTAAGTAGGTTGGTAGGTTTTAGATATGTGTCATGTTGGGATGAACTCATAAAAGCTTAATTCTAAAAGCAAAACATGAAATAAATCAAATAAAATTTCATGGATATTATTTAATTAATAATTAAAATGAATTATTTGAATCAATTAATTTCATAAAATTTATGAATTAGATTTATTAATCTAAATTAAGGATTAATTATTAAATCTATTTTAAATTCATAATAATTAAATAAATTAAGCCATAAATTAATATTCCATATTTGATAACATATTTGAAATATTATATATTAAATATGCCACAAGATGCAACCTTTGTGTGTGCCGAGGAACTACCTATAAAATAATCAATTATTATCAATTTTGCATTTGCTTGTGTAGCCTAAACAAATTTAGGTGTATAAGCTTGAATACCTTTATGTACCTCCAATCTAAATATTTTAAAATATTATTTATGTATCGTTGGGATTCAATTTGAGGTTTACAAATTCACACATTATACAAATAGTGAATCAATAGTATTTTATTAGTGGCCAAGTGGTGGCACTATTCTAACTATCCAATTGTAAAACAATGTCAACATTGTGGCCATGTAGTGGCACATATATGTGTAACATTAATGGCATATGGGTGGCCACATAATGGCATAGTTACCGCACAATATTGGTACAATAATGGGCAACTATTAATATAATAGTGGCAACATAGTGGCTAACCAACTACATGAACAAACTTCATAGTTGAAAACCAATTACAAAACTTGTACTTCATGGATGGTGGCAATGCAAGCACACGGCATATTTGCACATACAAAGATGTACATTAATTGTAAATATTTTTTTCAATATTAGTTCATTTTTAACAGTCCTACTTACTTACACGTTATAATTACAATGCAACTCTTCAAAAGTTGAATATAGTTAACTACATGCAAAAATATGGTGTGTATAAATTATTGTATATGAAACACATGTAGAATTACAATGCAATTACCAAACAACTAGTTTATTTTCTAACATGGAAATTTATTTACTAAACCATCATATTTATAAAATGTAATTGCATAGGAGTTGCACTTTGGAGGATGTAGTTGTAACACATTTGTACTTGAGTGGTTTTTGAGTTTTAGTTGCAAAGTAGTGTGATATCCGTGGACACAATTTCTTATAGTGGTTATGATTATAGTTTTTCTTTCAACATATCTATCTTTCTCCACCATGGCTACTCTAACTTACCCTTGGTGTCCTCCCACCTCTATTTGAATCCAATAAGATTTGCAATAACCTTTACCAACTTAGCCTTGGTAGTAACCAATTATGGCTAATTGTGGTTAACCATTAGACTTTTTCCAATTGTTATTGTAAAACTCCAAACTTTTATTTCTTTTTTTATAAGGTTTAAGTTTGTTCATTTAGTAGCCCCAACATTGTTATACATTTTACTTGGAGTTTAGTCATGAAGCTAACCTCATATAGTTTTTTTTTCAATGTATCCTTGCTATCAACTTTCTTTTCCACATTAGTGATTTTTAAACTTAAAAACTTGGCCTTTTTTACTTCCAAATGTATTTCTAATAAATATAGATGATCCTTATAGTATTGTGTCATCTTTTTAACATGTTGTCCTTTTTAAACTTATTTCTCTCTTTTTTTCAATTTTTTTAATGAAGGTACTACAATACTAAGCATTTGAACTTTTGCTTGTGAATTTGTCCTAGTCCCATCCTAGAACTCTCATCCATGTTTCTTTCTTAGGAAATAAAGAATCAACGTGTTCTTTTACCTTCAATGTCATTTGACTTCAAACTTAAAGGTGGATTGTTCCCCTTGGTATGGCTCCATGTGGTTTAGTTCTATGGATAGTTCACCTTATAAAGTTTAATAATAACATATGGAGTGGCTTACATAAACACTTCCAAGGATTAGACCATAATCATTCTTTTTCACGTTGCATCTTCCATTTATTCATCTAGTTTTGGCATTTGTTTTGGGGTAGTTATTTTCAACATAGTAACATGTTCAAAGGAGTTATCCTCTCCTTTTTAATATACTAAACCTTAGGGGAATTATTTCCATTTTTTTAATATCATATTTTAGGGCATTCACCCTCATTTTACTTTTTATACTATATTTCAAGGGGATCACATTGGTAGAAATAAAGCTAGCAAATTGGTGTAGCAATATGATGAGTTGGTTTCTTACCCTAATTGAACATTTTTATAGGTTTTTAAAAACTAGGCCAAGTTACAACCTTAAATTTTCCAACACTTGAATTACATTCAACTAGGTTTTTAGGTCAATGGCTTCATCTTAATAAGCTATTAAAGGTGTTTTCAAGGTTGAAATATTTTTGTTTAACAAGTTCCACATGTGCAAAATGTAAATGGGTTTAATCCTTTAAAATGGTGGTTTAGCAATGAAGCCATGTTCCCACATGCGAATTTCTTGGCACAAAATGTTTTAAGCATTATAGGTTCACAAATCAAAATGAAATTAATGATTTCAATTACACTTGCATAATCATTAGTTTGTGACAATTTTGTATTGGGGTTGAAAATCTTAACAAGTTTGTCATGGTTACAAGAATTGACTTAATGATGCACGAGTTGATTACAAGTTCATTGATGAAAACAAATTTGTTGATTTTTTTACTAATGAAAAAACCTTGCTAGAAGAAAATGAAAACTTGCTTGAAAAGGCAAGGTATTTTGAAAAGACTACTAAATCACGGGTTTAAGGATGTCAAATGTTAGATGGGTTGTGAATTAATTACTCAAATTTTGCACTTAGGTTTTGTACATGTACATTGTTAATTGTAACAATTTGAAAATTCTTGTACTTTCAACTTACTCACAATGCTTGTTGGATTGGTTGCTTCTATGTTAAATGCTTGTTTCATTTTTTATTGCTTGTGATTATGCCCATCCTAACACCTTATTCTCCTAGTTGGACAAAGAAACATACACATTTCACACCAAAAAACCTAAACCCAATACCAAATGAATGGTTGCAAGATAATTTGGATTCCTTTTGGTGAATAAAATGTGCCCCATACAAGTCCATTTGGTAGTGTCAAAATGGAAGTCCATTGTGATATCATTGCTTGAGTGGGGGGATTGCACGGTGATTAATGAGTTAATAAAGTCCATGTGATAAATAACCCAACTAGACAATTCTTTTAACATACATGTTATGAAAAACTTGAAATCTATCCAAAAATGATTATGATATGGACATTTGAAAATATGGTTCATTTTGAGTTGAAGTTTTTCAAGCAATTTTTTTGCATTGTTCCCTTTTTTAATAAATTGGATATTGAGTCCTTCTAAAATATCCCAAACAAAAACCACAATAAGAAATGTATTTACATAAATGCACATACTAAAGTCCATTCCATAATTTTCAACTTAAAAAATCCATTACTTTATATTTGATGTATATGTATATATATATATATATATATAATTTTTAATATGCATGTTTTCTTATTCAAGTTGAAAATTTTAATCCAATGGAAATTTTGACACCTTAGTATGTTAATGGCATGACAATGCATGACATTTTACAAAAAACTATAGTGTGATGAAAAAAGTTATTCACCTTATCTTTTGATCACCCATGATCTAGGTTGTTATTTTGCTAGGTTGAATTGTATACTAGTTTTCATATTGGTACCATTAGTTTATAGACATCAACTTATTGTTAACATATTGGTGCTAAAAACCTTGATTTTTGAAAATTTTAAACAAAGCCACTTAAAAAGAAATTTTTAAAAACTTACTACCATCCATGAACCGCCTACTATATCCAAATTTTCATATTGTAAAAACATTAATATTAACCATCCACGTGCATCTACCTACCCAATAAAACATACCATGAAAGTGATTACATTAGAATTTGAAAAATAACCAATTAAAGCTATGAAATAATATAATTGTTGTAAATTTTTTTGTGTGTTATTTTTTGACTCCCTTTAAATTGGGCCTAAAAGCTAAAGACTTTTGAAATAATACATTATCTTTAAATAAATGGATATTCAACTCAATGTTGAGTTCGTTATCTAATTGGAAGCCAAGTTCAAACTTTAAGGTATTGCAAACCTAATCAAAACTTGTAACTTCAAGGCATATTTAGAATTAAAATTGAAATGCATGATCCACTAGGTTTTAAAAACCAACCTTGGACTTAAATTTTAAAAGATTAAGCTCACTAATAACCTTGCCCTTTTGTGAAAAAAAATTTAAGGTATTTTTAGATTTACATTTTGAATTTGAATTTGCAATGTTTTGCCCTTTTGAGCTTTCTTCCTCACCACTGAGTTTTTCTTGTTTTTCTTTTGTCCACCTTCAAGTTGATCCCTTCACTTCCACCTGCATTTAGTTTTTCATTTCCCTTTTTTTCCTTCTATATTTCTATTTCCTTTTTTCTACCCAAATTTCCTTTCTACTTCCCATTTTGGTTAAACACATACACATTGAAAACTCCATATGTTGTCATGAAATTTTAATGCAAGAATTATTATTTTATTTTTCATGTAAATCAATAACCCTAAACAAAAACTAAAACTTGAATCACCCACTTTTACAAATACAAAATATTATAAATGAAAACCATCATGTTTATAAAATACAACCATAATCTTCTCTAAACATTGTCACATATTTCAAAACTTGTTCAAACCCTTACTTAGAGGTTCTACAACACCAAAATGGGTTACTACGAATAGAAAATGTAAATACTAATATAATGACCTATGGGTATAAATATATAAATAATAAATAATTATAGGTTAGGCATAATTGAAGATCAATTAAATGGACTTGACTAATGCTAGGAAGTAGATTACAAATAATTTAATGATGTTAATGTGTTAATAATATGTTAATATGTTAGAATGTGGCACTATATTATTAGCTTGGAATTAAATAATGATAATGTTTAATAGTTGTAAATGAAGGGGTAGCTAGTTCATCCATTATTCCCTTCAAGTATATAAAGGGTTATGGATGGAAATTCAAATTTGTTTTCCCTTTCAAGTTGTTAATTTGTGTCATGGATGACATGTTTAACATAATTGTTAGCATCATGTCCAACATTGTTTTTAACATCATTGTCATCATCGTTACCAACATCATCCTTAACATCCTTGTGGATGGAATTCATCCATCTATGAATGATATTAGTGATAGATATCAAGTTTTCCTTTGTCATGATATATTCATGTCCTTTGGAAATTATTGTATTTTAATTACATCTTCATGTCCATGATAGTTTGAATATTCTCCCATCATGATTACTTTTATTATTGTCATTCTTTTTATCCTTTTTGTTTAAAAATCACATGTATGTTTCAAGAAAAAATGTAGTGTCCATGGAAGAAATCCTTGTTTTCCTTAGGAATTTGCAACAAGAAAATAAAAATAATTTGTGAATTTATTGTTCATTTTCAAAATAATGAAATCTTGACATTATTAGATTGTATTTCCATGACAAAAACAAAACCAAAATAGCCGCAAATCAACATGTTTGACAAATTTGGTGACACATTCAAAGTTCCAAGGTTTTATCAACCAAGTGTGCATAATCATTCAATTTCATCTTCATTGTTATCCAACGACCCAACCCAAGTTGGACTCATCGTCATTTTATTATCAAGCACAACCCTTTGTTTCATTTGCACCTTTGTTAAAATCCAAATCACCATTATTCAATAACTTTGAAGCATTTTTTTACAAATTCAATGCCACTTTTGGAAACTTGGATAGGGAATGCATATCCATTAACAAATTGCAATCTTTTCACACTTGGTTGTGGTTTATAGATTAAAATTCAAACAATTGATGTGTGATATTTTGTGGGACAAAACTACATTTATGTAAGAACATGAAGGACTTGGTGTTTACCATGCCAAATCTGTAACTTTAAACAAAGTTATTACACAAGCAATCCAATGTGTTAATCAATTTTTTGAGCATCATTAAAAAGAAGTATTTGGAGTTGTCTCCCATATAGAACCACAACTTCACATCCCCTTTGTTATCCCAACCATTAATGGTTTGACCAAAAAACCATCTCATGCACATTGAAAAGACAAGATTCAAGCCCTTCATATAATAAAAATAATAATGATGACATGTAAACAATCTTTGTTTGTACTATGGAGAACAAGGTCACATTGTTTGTTTTCATGTCCAACTAAATGTGGTCAACAAACATGATGTGCCACTTTTATCACCAACCCATAACCTAAAAAATCAAAAAACGAAGATGTCCAAATTTAATAGGGATCATGAGGTTGGACCTTGATGCATTGTGTGATGAAAATGGTTTTAGATTATCTTTTGATCCAACACAATGTTTCTTAGTACCAATCATTGTCAAATGCAACAAGTTTGTGGCAATGAAGATTCAAACATTCTTTTATTTTAGTGCATTTGCATGTTTCATCATTAAGGAGTCGATATAACAACATAAGTTAGTCTTGGTGAAAAAAAACACCAATACCAATTGAAATCATTAATAGTCAGAATGTGTTTTTTAAACATGTAACACAATATGAAACCAAGACATTGGAAGTTATTATTGGGTCACACAATAATAAGGTTGTCTTGAATGTCATTTCATATTTAAAAACCTTATCATCATTGGGTTATCTTGGTTCACTTTGCGTAATCCATGAATGACTTAACATACAAAAAGCTTTCATTTTAGAACATTAAACACAAGGCCCTAGAATATGAAGCCTTCGACACAAGCATGTTTGGCAAAAACCATGATGGTGTATGTTATTCACTCAAAGATAATCATGAAAATGGACACATGCAAACCATCAAGCATACAAAGGACCTTAGTGGTACATGAGGATCCCAATGTTCCAAATCGTTGTTTATAGGAGCAAAGGTTTTCATGCATGCTACAAAGAAAAAATATGTGTTTTTAATCTATATTTTTCCCACACCAGTTGTTGGGTCAAATCAACATGAAATCCATTTTCACTAGAAAGAATACAAATATGTGTTTGAAAAGAATAATGACAACATTTTGTTGGAACATTAACCATATGATTGGACAATTGATCTTGAAGGTGTGCAACCTCATTTGGACCCATCTACAACTTGTCCCAAGATGAATTTGTGGCATTTAAAAAATACATCAATAAAAACCTATAAAAGGGTTTCATTCAATGTATTTTAAATCTCATTATGGCCAATTCAAATACATCGTGATGCCCTTCAACCTTACAAATGCACTTGTTGTTTTTCAACACTTGATGAATGATATCTTTTATGAATACCTAGATGACTTCATGGTTTGTTACATCAATGATATCCTCATTTTCTCCAAGAATGTGGAGGACCATAAACAACACGTACATCTTGTTTTGGACAAGTTCAAAGAACTAAACTTTATGCCGAACTAGAAAAGTGTGATTTTTTTCAAATCAAAGTGGAATTTTTGGGCTACATCATCTCTAAAATGGCATTCACATGTATCCCCATAAGGTTCAAACCATTCTGGATTGGGCTACCCCATTTTTTGTTCACGATGTTTAATGTTTTCTTAGGCCAACACCCATGCAACTTAATTGAACTTCTTAGGTGAACAACATGGTAAACATTCCAATGATCAAACATATAACAACTCAAAGGTTTTTTCACATGCTTAAACTCATTCATTTGGACTTGGAATCCAAATATAAAATCTAAAGCTCTTTTAATTGATTTTGTACCCTATTAGAACATTTGATTTTGTTAAGAAACAAATAATATATGACCCCTTAAAATAAGGGAAGGTCTTTAACTTGGAAAAAAATTGGAGCAAATAATAAAAAACCCTTGACAACACACACTCCAAATTTGACACATGTCCAACATTTATCCTATTACCAAATGCATGAAATCCAAAACAACAACTTTTTGGAGTATGAATATTCACATCCTTTCAATAATTCAGATTTGAACAAGGAAAGATGCACATTAAACTAATCATAAGTAACATTACAATTCCATGAAACCTAACATGTGAACAAATTGGCAACACCACACAATAGGGTGGTGGTTCTATTCCCATGCACAATAAATGGCATTTTATTTACGTTCGTAATCCTCTCCCTCTTCATGTGGATAGTGTGTGATAATGAGTAAACCAACATTCCCAAGTGGATTTTCTCCTTTTTGGGCTAAAGCTGGAATTTTACAATGTTTTGAATCTTTGGGATAATAATGTAAATAATGATGATGTTCAATTTGAGCTTAGACCATTGGAAAGGTTTTGAAATGTACATATTGAAAATAATCTCACGTTTTGTTAAGAAATATGAAGCTCAAGTTATGACCAAAATAATGATTTGAAGCTACCAAATTATCAATTTGACTCTTAACCACCAAAACGTAGGAAAACATGAATAAAATGACCTTCAAATTGAACATATAATATGATGTTAAAAATGAGTATTCAAATGCAAAAATTTGATTCAAAAGCTCTTCAAAAGGAGTTTATATGTGAGAGTTATGAGTCAAAAAAGTTGCAAGATTCATAATTTGACCCAAACAAATTTGAAACCCTTTCAAAAAAATCTTGGGATTTTTTGCCATTTTTATGCAACCCCCACCACTAATTGCATAATGTACTATAAGGAAGAGATTGATGATTTCCTCCCAAATCCAAATCATGGGTGCATATTGTGGGTTGGGTTGTCCACGATTTGTTTGTGCACCATTTTGGTTCCAATTTACACTAATTGCCTTTTTTTTGGTTTGTGCAAATTGATTTCATCTTGAACTTTTCCTTATGAATTCATTAATCCCATCCCATAACTTCCATGCCTTCTTTATTTGTGGGTGTTAGGGAACTCATTCTAGGTTTGCATTCAATTGCAAAACTGAAAATCAATTAATTATTTACACTTAATACCAATTTGACAAACTTAAGGGTGCATGATTTTTTTCAATGATGGGTTTGCTTAGCCTAACATCCTTTTCCTTGTGGAATGAAGGTAAGTCTCACAATAGAAGGGTTATTATTAAGAACTTCACAATAATAACTAAGGTATTACATTTTATACAATGTTGGTTTTTGTGCATTACTTGTTTCAACATTTTTCCATGTCACACCAAGTCAACTTTGCCTAATTACCAATCCTATATTTCTAAATTATCAAGTCCACATTGCTAGCTCCACATTACCAAATCACCAACTCCACTTCACTTGAAGTTGTCAATTTGTTTTTTCTTAACTATAGATGGCATAATGTTTAAATTCTATTTCTTTTTGTTGAAATTTTCACTCATAATATATATTTTCACATAATTGCCTAGTTCAAAAAATGGTTTAAACCTGTTTTGGAGGATTTATAGGTGATTAAATTGTTGTTGCCACTTTTGTAGGAGGTATGTAATTAAGGTACCTTTTTTACTACTTAAAGGGTTGTTTTGTGTGTGGAAGGAAAATAAAGTTGGAGTTCATATTTTTGAATAATATTTTGTTTTTGTGATAGAATAAATTATATTTTAATAAGGCTTAGTAAGACTTGAATAGTGATATTAAACTATTGTAGCATATTCCCAATAACTTTATAATTGTGCGTGTGTGCTGGTCTATGTGAAAGAGGAAGAGATAGGCAAAATTACTAGGTTATAGCAAGGTAGTTATACTAAAAAGAAAGGGCTTTTAGTAGCTACTTGTACTTGAATACTTGACTTTAAATTTTTGTTTTGTTTGCATTTGGATTGGAAAACATTTGTCCTTAACCCACTTACTATTTTTTTCATACCTTGTGTTCTATTATTGATTGTTGTAATAGTTAGAAGTTGTTTATTTTTTGTTTGTTTCCTCAAGTTTCCTTCTTGTATCTTGGTTGTAATATTGTAGAAATCATAATTTGTTCTTTCCATCTCTATAACTATAGTATTGAGACTATCACAACCTCATACCTTGGTAATTTTTTGGGAAATCATGCATCTTGTCTATTGTAGTAGAATACAATTATAAAGGTAGTACAAGTTTTTTAAAAATATTATGTACAATGATGTAGCAACATTGTTGTACCTTCGGTGAGTAAACAAATTCTTTTTATTGTCCTAGTAGAAATGTTTTTATTCCTTTGAATTGGGTTAGTTGTGTTGGGCTCCATTGGCTCCTAGAAAGACCTTTTCTAATTATGATCAAAAGTTGTCTCCATTGTTGGATGGCAATTGAAAATTATGGCTAGCATTAAATGGCAACTAAAAGTGATGTTTGCCTTGGATAACTACTTAAATTTGATCTCCACCATTGTATGGTGACCATACCATTGTTTCCATTAGAAGATGATAAAAATGATCAAACACTTTTGGATGGCGATGGCCGAGATCATCTCAATCACCATCCAATGGTGGGGATGATATTCCATAACCATCATCTATGGAAATTTTACTTGTGACTACTATCAAACAATGATCATTTTCTATTGCAACCCAACTATGGGGATGCTTGTTGGTTGCCATCAAAGGTGGAGTTACCGTTTGGTCATCATCTAATGATGGTAATAAATTTCAATCACCATTTTTCAACATAGATCATTTTTTTATCACCATCCATAAATTAAAATTATTTTTGATTAAGAATTGACGTTGTAGATTGTTTTAATTGTTGTTTATAGATGGTGATGAATTTTGATTACCATCCAATTGTGTTGCCATTCCATAGTGGGATGATTTTTAGTTGCCATCCAATGATGCAAATATATTTTAATCACCATCCAATGGTGGAAATCAAATTATGTTGTTGTCCAACAATGGACCGAAAATGGATCATGAAAATGATTTTCATTGCAATCTAAGGGTGGAGATGATTCAACTGCCAACCAACATCAAGGTTTGCTTTTGGATGTTATTCAACAATGGAAACACTTTTAATTATTATCAAATGATGGATATCCCATATGGTCACCGTCCAATGGTAGGCATCATTTTCAGTTGCCATTGAATGTTGGTGATGATTTCGGGGTTTTTTTTTTTGAAATGACATCACTTAACAAACCTAGGGGTGCATCATTTATGATCATTGGATGTTAGTAAACCTTAGCTACCCGCATGTATTGTTGTAGTATTATTCCATATTCATAATTGATTGCAATAAATATTAATTGGTTTATTTATGAGATGAAAAAAAAAATTGTCTAAAAATGTTCGTTTATTAAAATCACTTTTTATGTCAAGTCCAATAGAGGAATTGACATGTTGGTTGAGATGCCAACATGGCAACCAATTGAAATTCGGCACAACATATTGGTGTCAACAATTGAATTAATGGATGGCATTTTGTGGATTCTTTTTCAAGAAAATTATGAAAATTATATGGTTGAAATAATCTTCAAATTAAATTGTAAATGAATGAACCAAAATTCTAGACTCTGTTCTTGGATGAAATCTATTTCATGTTGGCAAATCATGAAGTTTCATCCAATTGTTTGGGTTTTTTTTCCATATAGAAATGCTTATTTCCATAGGAAAGATTTCAACCACTTTGGTCATTTTGTATCCATCAAATTTCATGTCACTACATCTGGACATTATTCATAAATGAAATTCAACCAATCAATAGGGGTATCTATTCATTCATCAAAATTAAATATCGTCCAAGGACTTGGATTGCTTGGGTTTACTTTTATTTGTCAAAAATGATTTCATTGGGTTCATCAATTTCACCTATCATTCAGGTGGATGATGATCCATTCTTGCACTTTCATATCTTTTGATGGGCATAAATCCCACATAATTTTGTACAAATTGGAAACCCAAAAAAAGTCATACAAACAAATTAGTTCTACCTCTAAGTCCCTTCAAATTGCCATCAATATGTTGTTAAAAAAAACCCTTTAGAGGCTAGCTTGAAATACCTCCTTTGAAGCTTAAAGAATCCTTTAAATAAAAAGGACAAAAAAAGGTTGACCCCTTTTCCAAACTAGGCAACATGTGACAAGAATTAGTCGCGGGTAATCTTATTATTGGGACACAAGTTGGGGCATAAATTGAATAAAATTTAGACATTTGGCAACCTTGAAATTTTCAAATGTTGGGCAACAAGAAGTGCAGTTCATCAATTTTGCCATGTCAAAACCTTCCACCTTGGAAGATTATGCATAATAATCTCTTTTATCCTAAAGATTATGAACTATCATCCAAGTGACATGCGGGAGGCTGAAAAACACTAACATTAATTACCCAGCCTTATTATGCATTTTAACATGAACAAAAAAATGGTATAATCAATCACCCAATATCTTAATGTGTACATAAGTGTAATGATATTCAATTTTTTTTTTGTTCAAATGATTTTTAACTTTCAAAAGGAAATAAATATAATTATGTACATTATTGAATTTTTAAAATTAAAAAAACTCAAATCATTTCATTTGAACAAAATCTTAATAAAATATGAATGTTCAAAGTTTATGTTTTTGTAATGTTTAAAATGAAGTATTTGATAAATATAATGTAATGTAAGATATTATCACAACAAGTGGGGTGGCTTGATGGTAAGGGTGTTTGTTTCCATTCCAAAAGTCAAAGGACCAAACCTCACGAGTGGTGTTGTGTGTGGTCAACAATGGTATGTTGACCAAATATTCTTCTATTGAATCCTTAGAATAGGTGCCTAGGTTGATTATGTGACATATTTACCTAGGCTAGGTTTTTAATTTAGCTTAAGTAGTGACATGTGTCAATAAATAATAGGTTTTAAAATAATGAAATTATCAATAATATTATATATTAAATCATGCTCATCATTCTAATTTCCATCATTATGTTTGGGTGTTTGGATGTTTTGGTGTTCATCATTTCCAATTTCCATTATCAATGATTATGTTAGGGTGCTTTCTTGCTTTGGTCTCGGTGGTTTATCATGGAAAGCTTCATCATTAGGGTTTGCATGCACTTCAATTGGTTCAATTTTCATCATCAATCTATTATGAATGTAGACAAATCATGAAGATGTTTTTATGAATGGAATGACCAAAGATAGGAAGGGATTTCCTTTGTTTATAGTTGATCATGGTGTTCTCATTGGTGAAAATGGGGTTGGGAGTGGTGATGGTTGGATTAAACTTGAAGCAAGTTTTAGTGAAGTAGTTGTTGATAGAGAGTTAGGCAAGGATGACTTGGATATTCTTCAAGTTGAAATTGAAACATGATGGGAATAAATGCTTGTCTAGTTAAAGCTTAACCAAAAGTTTGAATCACATGGCAAAGATTAGCAAACTATATATGGGCATTTAAAAATCTCAATGACCATAATGCATTTGTGGATTCTTCTACGTCTCAATGAATAAAATGCATCATGTGCCACAATGAATGGGAGGAATAGAACTAAATGGTCAAAGTTCCACCCAAAGCTAAAAATGATTGGTTGTGTATAAAAGGGACCATAACACAATTACTATGTGTCATCATGTTGTTTTAAAACATTTTGCAATCATGGAATTGTACCAAACACAATGTTCAAATGTTGCCACCATATTATAAGTTCACCAAAGTGTCAAAAAGAGGATGACATCAATTGTGACCTCTGTTGCAAAAACAAATAGCACTAAAGAGACCATTACAAAAAAAAACCCTACTCAAGAACATTCCTTGAGGATTTGTTGTGCAACATTACAAAAGGCTACTACCCATTGAATTTTATTGGGTATAAACAAAGTACAATGCATTTTTCTAAACATCACACATGTAATTTTTTTTGGGTTGGTCACATATTATTGTATAAAACCCATGTGCAAGTTGAAAATTCCAACAAATGAACTTAAATAAATTTCATTTATTCATTTTTCTTTCTAACTTTGAAATAATTACACCAAAAACTTAATAATCCATGACAAATGGACTTTGTAATTTAAGTAATTCCTAGGATAGGGTCTAGTCAAAAAATGTGTTATGGACTTGTTGAACTTATAATTGAATCAAAAATTATTTTCACATTTTGGGGACATGATATACTTTCAAGGGTTATGACACTTAAATTTTATTTTTTGAAAAAACTAAATTATGTGATGGACTTTATAAGTTTATTGTGTGCAATAAAAGTCCATAGTTTTTCAAAATCCATCACATATCCATAATGATGTTTTTCATGACCAATTATTAATAAAGGTGTTAAAAAAGGTTGAAAGTTGGGTTCTATTGTTTTGGACATGGAAAAATGTGTTTATTTTAACATCATTTCAAGATGGTTATATTATTGTTTAGTATTTTTCATTTAAAATATATATATATATTCTCAAAATGGACTTTGTGATTGCGATTTTTGGTACATTGTAATGTGATTCACCCTATTAAAAACATGTGGTTAAAAAAGGTTGTCCTTCATTAACGTGGTTGGGTCATGTTTCCTAGTAAATCATAACTCATTAGTGAGGTTCTCCTAATCATGGTTAACAAGACCATGGAATGACATGTGCTTCTTGCGCTTGCTAAAGCAAACACAACTATTACCACTTTCACCTTATTGATGTCACAAAGAAGTTTAATACTTTTCAATTAGTTGTAAATTACATCAACAAAAAATGGAAAAATGTCATGTCATGGTTGGGATTTTTGAAGTTCATGAACATCGGGGGCTACCATGACTATGCAATTGAAAGACATGTTCGCTCAATATGAATTACTAGACAAGGTCATAGCATATGTTGAAAATGAAGGTGTCAATTTGAATACCCTCACATGACCTTAATGATCATTGTGTGTTATGTTCCACTCCAGTTGCCACAACCTTATGTTGCCATTTGTTATTGGCATACCATCTTTAAATGTTACTAATGACCTCAAGGTATGTTGTGGAATGTGAAAGGCTTTAATTAAGCATAATTAGTTTTTTTGGAATATTATTTGGATTAAAAAAATTTGGGAAGGGTAGACATGAATGGGTTAGGGCTTGCATAGATGTAGATTTTTGCCCTTAGAAAGTGAAGCTTTTTTCTATCAAAATTCAATTTGAATCTAAAATGATTTTATTAAAAAACCCTAAAGTTTAAATATGCCATCAAGCTTTGCTATTCAAAACAAATAATTGTTTTATATAATAGAATTCCTATTCCTCAAACATGGGTTGTGGCACAAAAAAATTCAAAAGTTATAACTCCAATGGTCACCCAATGTGTTTAGAACCAATCTTAAAGGTATTGGTTATTGTTTAATGCAATATTTGCTACCATATCACTATGTGCAATGGTGTGTAACACTAATTCTATTACAAATGATGTGATTTAAGTATGTGGGCCAACAAGGTTTTGGTTTATTGTTTAGGATTTTTTTTTCAATTGGTTTATGGTTTTTTGTTTAAGGTTTACTTTTTCAACAAGGTTTTAATTTTTAATTTTTTAATATTAATTGTAGGTAAGAAATTTTAATGATGAGTTGATGGGGAGTTGATGCATCTCGGGAATCACATGTAAGTTGAAGTTATTGGTATGTTAAGGCCATTTTTGGCCTTTGCATCACCATTTCAACTTCATGTCATTCAAAATATGTTGGTTCCCATGTTTGACCCATAGTTAAAAATGTGTGGTTCATCCAAGATTATGTGGGCTTGAACTAGTTGTGAAAGTTGTTGTAAAATATGACCATGAAATTTTAATGCCATTATTGTTGTTTTTTTTTTACAATACCTTAACATTGGCTTCTATCATTGTTGAACCTACTAAGTCTATTACACTTGAGTTAGATGTATTAATTTTTTTGGCTTCTACTAAAAAGGTTACATTGGAGCTCTTCAAAATTGAGTTGTCATTTTAAAGAAAGACCATAATGCCTACAAATGCCTTTAGTCCTTTCAATTGGTGGGTATAATATGAACAACTATTTCTTAATATTTGACATCTTGCACAAGTTATGAACCGCATTCATTCAAAATCTGAAATTGAAAGGATTTTTAGTATGATAGCCCTAGGTCATCATAAGTTTGAGATGTTATTGCCTTGAGATTAAAAATTTGGACAAGTCGGGTTTTCTTATGAAGAAGTAGCCAAATGGTCCTAGATTTGGGTGCACAATTAGGCCTAAATTGATTGAGGAATACCTCAAGATTGAACATAACATGGTGTTGAAAAATGAAGATTTCATTGTTGATTTCAATATGTTTGAAGAAGATTGACATTGCGTGATATTTTTGGATGCATGATATGTGAGGAGAAAAATGGGAGCTACCTAATTGTATTTTGGATTTGGTTTAGTGTTGGTACACTAACTCTAAAAGTAGACTACCCCAAACGTGTTGTGTGTTTTTGTGATTTGTTGTATGTGTAAATACCCAAACTTTAGATGGTAGAATGCTTCAATGATAAATAAAGGAAACATGTGAAGCAACTTAAAGTTTTCAAAATTCCACAATAGGTCAAAAGGGAGATGTTTGTGTGGTCTCAATGTTTCTTGAAGTAAGTGAGTCTCCAATGTTGGGTGTGAGGTCTATGAAATAGTCTATGTGTCTTTGTGCTATCTAATGTGGTTGAGGGTGAATGTGGCTACATTGGGGTGTATTTGTTGGGGTTTCCAATTTGCATATTGCAATTATGGTTTTGAATTTAAGCTCTATGGTTTGGTGAAATTGAATGTAGCTTGTGTCTACCTTGTGAAAATGTTGTTTGACAAAATGTTTCTTGAGTCAAAGAATATTCTAGTCCTTGATGTAATTGTGTCAAATGAATTCAATGTCACATCAACTATTTGAATTAGTTTGAATGTATGGCTACTTAATGTCTTTGATGGGGTTTCCAATTTGCAAATTGCAACTATGGTTTTGAATTGAAGGATTATCAATTTGGTGAAACTAAATATAATTTGTCACATGTTTAACACAAAGTTGCTTAAGTAACAAGGCATTCCAATCTTTTGATGCAATTGTGTTGAATGAATTCAATGCAACATCAATTGTTTGAATTAATTTGAATGTGTTGTTACTTGAGTGTCTTTGCTTGTGTGTGTGTGGTTTGAAAGAATGCACTTTATGCTTGCCACCAAATCTATGGCTCAAATTGCTAAGGTTGTAGGTGAAAGCTATTGGTTGTTTATGGCATGCCATCAACAACTCCAACTTGCTATAATGTTTTTGCCCACTCAATTACAATTATTAGTTATTTTGATGACATGTTTGGTAATTAATATTTTGTCATAGAAGTAGGATCAAAATACACACATAAAGTCTTTCTATAATAACAATTGTTGTAAGTTACAATATGTGGCAATTTCATATTTCACATTCGCATTTGTCTTTGGATTTATTTTTAAAAAAAATTGCTTGAAAACAATGTGAATCATGGTCATGCTTGTTGATGCACATGCATGGCTTGATGTCTAATAGGCATCACCTTTTTCCATACATGTTATGTATGGCCTTTTGCAAAAATAAAATTGAATTATGTCTATGTTTGAAAGGCTTAAGTTTGTTAAAAATTAGAGATAGGGATGGTATGCTTCACACATGGAATTTTGTTTAATACCATGTATGTCAGGTAGTTTCAAAAGTAGATTCTTGGCCAACATTAGTTTCAACTAGCTAATGGGTAATATTCAACTAGGCATGTTTACATTTAACTTTCAAAAAGTAAATGGACCCACTTGGTATCAATTTGGGTCTTTAAAAAATACCCTCAATTACCAACAATATCCATTTATTTCAACATAAATTGGTGTTAAAATAACCAACTAATACCCACCCATTATTGTTACCCACAAAGACAATAATTCCCAAAAGTATAACCTTGAGTTTCAGTAAAATTGAAGCCTATAATCAAAATGTAGGGTGGGACCATGCCAAATGAAAATAATAACACGAAAAAAATTCAAATTCGTTATTCAACCCAAGATGATTTGAATTCCTCATGTTTGTCTTTTATGTTTTTTCCTGTGTCTATGTACATATGCTTAACAAGGACTTAATGGATCACAAAAAACCTATTAAAAAGTTAATATCTTAAAAATTAAATTAAGGGATAGTTAAAGGTTGTTTAAGGGATACCTAAAATTCATTCATAGTGCTAGAGTGGGCTACATCGGCCTACTTAGGGGCGATATATAGGATAGGGGTTGTCAAAAGCCTACATATGGGAAAAAGGCTTATTTAGAGAGATACCTAGTGACAACCTGAGTTGTGGGATATTTGAAGAGTACTTAAAAAGGTAAATAAAACTTACCTAGGGACTATCTAGGGAGGCATCTAAAGGCCTATCTAGGTTATGGCTTACTTAAGGGCTATTTATAAGGATTATATAAAACTTATTCATGGGGCTATTTAGGGATTATTGAAGAAGACACCTAGGGACCTACCTAGGTTATGGGATACCTAAGAATTATTTAAAAGGCCACATAGAACCTACTTACATGGTTAACTAAAAAAATTCATAGGTTAGGAGGTACTTAAGGGTTGTTTAAGGGCTTGTCTAAAGCTAAGCTACCTATGGTTGATTCATAGTGCAAGAATGGGTTACATAAGGGCTATGGAAAGATTACATAGGGGCTACCTAGGATTTTTTCATAGCCCCTTATGTAGACCCTTAAAGAGATTTGAAGTATCCCTTAATTTAGGTAGGTCCTAAGGTAACCTCTATGTAGCACCCTAAGTAGTCCTTATGTAACCCACCTATGTAGGGTTTTAGTAGCTTTTATATTAGATGGCACCTAGGTAGTCCCTGAATGTGCCTTAGATAGCCCCTAAATAGATTCTTAAGTAGGCCTTATATAGCCATTAATATATATAGTCCGCTTAGTAGCTCCATAGGTAAGTGACAAGTAACCCATCAATAAATCCTAACCTAGTTAACCTCCTACCCTAGGTAGTTCCTTAACCTATGCGGTGGTAACCTAGTTAGAAGTTATAGTTGGTTAGAATAAAGACTATGGTGACTAGTTGGGGGGTGTTAGGGAGGGAGGATGAGTGGCTGTACTGAGGCCCAAAGTGAAGATTATTTTATGAATAATTTTGTTGTTTGGAATGTATCAAAGAAAACGGCCGTTTCATGATAATTAGGCAACCTTTTCAAATACCCTTACTACCTTGGTAGCTTTGACACTAATTATATTAGTTTCAGAAATGCTGAAAATTTCCCTAAAAAATCTTCAAATAGCAAGAATTTGGGAAGGAAATTATTGATTTTTCAAGAATACTCTTTTTTCAAATTTTCATTTCAAATTTAATTAATTAATTGACAAACATGTGTTAAAGCTGCCAATATACTATGGTACATGGATTTATCATTTGTTCAAATGTATTTGGAAAATATTTATTTAGTAAGGGAATAAAAATTGGGTTTTAGGGAACTTTGTTCACATTCAAGGGGGAACTACTAATATTGTTGGTTGAGCTTTAGTGGCTCTTGCAAGATGGAGTAAGGAAATATAGTGAAAAAATTCCTCCTTGGAGCAAACCTATACACACCCTTACAGCAATTATTCTTCATCATGATTTGAAGTAAAGGAACTAGGTATTTCACTTTTTTCATTCAAGTTCCAAGTTCATCATGTACAATTTATGAGTGGATTGCAGAGCTGGGTTTTTAATTTCTGCAAAAAAAAAATAGTGTCAGCTATGGCCTGGAATCTCTTTTTTCAGAATTTTCATTTTTGTAGAAAATCTATAGATAAAAATGGAGGAAAAAAAAGAGAGAGAGAGAGAGAGAGAAATTACCTTGTTGAAATCAATGTTGGATGGGTATGGCATTTTTTCCCGGGTAAGTGGCCGGTTTCAGGGCAGGCTATTGAAAAACCTACAATGGATTTTGATGAGAACTGACTATATAGAGGGAGGGTTCCGTAAAGTCAGGTCAGCATTTCATACCCAGATTTAATAAAACTTCCTTAGACCTCACTCAAAGAGGGGATAGGGGATGAAAAGAGGCCCAAAGATGGGGTGAAGACAGGATGACTTAAAGGAAAACTCTAATATATCATATCTCCATAGTATTAACTTTGCAAATACCCACCATGTTGGTCTTGTATAACTTCTGACATATTATACACCTAACCTATATGTGAGTGTGAAGACCTGTGTTTTAGGCATGTTGGTTATATCTAAACCTTAAAACCCCTTTTGTCACTTGTAACTAGAAACCAGAGCCTACAAACCCAGGTTAATTACTAAACCCAAAACCCTAGTTTGACATCATACTAGGTGGTTTCTAGGTTGGGAACTTTAAAAAAAAATTGACCCTTGGGCATAACATGGGTCACCTATATCATTATAGGGTTAGGGTTTTGATTTTGGAGATGTTGGATGTATGCCACAAAAAAAAAAGATTACTCATGTTTTCTCTTGATGTTTTTTTTATGTCTGTACCAGCTGGGCTCTCCACAAGACAATACCCACCAAGACAACTTCGATTGCACTTTGCCAAAGATTTTGACTGGTCAAAAAACATGGGGGTATTTTTGTAGTGTACAAAATTCAGGAGTGCAGTAGTTGTGTAATGTACAACAACTTCAACACAATACAGTTATCCGTAAAAAGTCATGCTCTTTTGGGCCTGAGTTGCACCCCTCATTTGATGGATGCTTCATCATCCTCTCTCCTGGCTGTTGTCCGCAAAGTAATGAAATTTTACTAAATAAGGGTATGAAATACTGGCTGTTGTCCGCAAAGTAATGAAATTTTACTAAATCAGGGTATGAAATACTCTTGAGACTCAAGATTAAATGCACGAGGCTCGAGAACAGTTATAGTTACAGTACATTTAGCAGCAGCAGCAGCGATTGGTTGAAGAAGGGCGTCCAGGAAAAATAAGGACAGGGGGCAAACACAGTTTTGCACCAAATTTGGTGCACCAAAAGTTTCATGCTCCCTTGAAGCCCAGTGTACTTTTTGGCCTTGTCTACCAAGGCAAGAGTATTGTGTTTAGATAGAGTATAGTAGCTTAATTAAGAGATTTTGGCCCCCAGATAATAGTAGGTGATTTTTATATGAGTATTTTTTAAAGACAATACTTTGGCTTGTGTTGAAACTTGAGATTAGTTATTATAGAGTTATGATATCTTGAAGGATTTTGGTTTCTTTCCGAGGAATTTTTGAAGATTCTCCCAAGCAACTTGTCACTTAATAGAGTGTGCATTTGCACTGTCTCTCTTTCTCTCTCCACACAAAAGCGAAGGGGACGTAATTGCTGCTGCTTTAGAGAATGAATCATGACCTGCTGAGTTAGTAGCACTGCTTTGCTTGGCCTCATATAGTAAATGGGGCCCAGAATCATACATACCATACCAATTCAATAACAAAGATGGAGTGAGAAAGATCATCATCCAGATAATGAGCAGAAATTGTTGCAGGAAATGTCCTACAGACTGGACTGAAATGTGTGAAGAGTTGGGTTGCTGTTTACCCATCAGCCTTGTCCACATAACTGTGTGCCTCTGGGCTCTCTCTGACAGAGCAGCAGCCTGCACCTGAAAAAATAAAGTACCCTTCAGGCTCCACCAGGCTTCAATTTAGCAGTTTTTTAAGCGCGGCTTTGCTCTTCAGTATTGTTGAGTCATTCAAGAAAGATACATTCCTCTATCACTTCACACAAGAATTGAATGCTATGGAAGTCTTTTTGAGTGTAAGTAGTAGGCCTGCATGTAGAATTTATAGCAGAAACTGAGTCTAAAACAGAGACAAGTTTAACAGTTAACTTTCACTCTGGTGAGTTAGGTTCTCTCTCTTTTCCAATGAACTGGCAGGCAAGGGTGGTCAGGTATGTGGACCATTGATCAGTGACTCTCAAAAAATTGAAGAACTGGTTTTGACCCAAGACCACCCATGGTTCTCAAAAACTCACAAAAACCTACTACCCTAAACCATCAGTTCATTGAGGAAAGCTGCTGGTTGTTTGAGAATGTTCAAAGACCCAGAACTGATGGTTAACATGCGGGGTTGTTTGATTCTCAAAATTTTCAAAATCAAGAATTTTCAGAAGCAAAGAATGAACCAATACAAATTAATTTATCTTTGGCATCTATCTATGAAGGAAGGTAGATTGTTTGTTTTGTTTTGGTTTTGTGGTTATGAGATCCACCGAAGCATGATGCTTCAGATCGTGTTGTTGGTGTCTTTGGAAAGCTCTTGATGAGGAGGTGTGTGCATGGGCTTGGTTCCATGTTGTTTGGACTTGTGGTGCAAAAGTTCTTGAATATTGAATGATTTCTTCAGTGAAAATGAAATTCAATCGCAGCTCAAAATTTCAAAGGAATTGGAATGTGCCTTTGGTGTTGTTGGAAAGATCTCGATGAGCATGATTTAATGGAATTTATTTGGTAAGATTTGGATTCAGAATGTGTGAGATATTGATTTTTAAGTGATTTCTGCTGCTGGAAATTCAAATAAAATTCCAAAAAACCAGGTTTTGGAAGGAAAAATCAGTTGACAATCCAGTAACAATTGAAGGCTTACAATTGATTTCCTTTCATATTTGGTTGTTCAAATAATCAATACATAGATTGCAAAACAATGTTCACATGTTGAGTTTCCCTATTTTGTAATGGGTTCACACTTGGGCCAATGGCACATGCCACGGTAGTCTATTTGTGAAGCAAGGTAATTTGTTTGTTTTGTACTTATGAGATCCACTGAACTGGGATGCTTCAGATTGTGTTCTTGGTCTCTTTGCAAAGCTCTCGAGGAGGAGGGGTGCATTGGCTTGGTTTCATGGTGTTTGGACTTGCAGAGTTTTCAAAATTTTACTTGTAGAGATGGTTATGCATTCAAGGAATTTTTACATTGATTGTCAGTCATGTATTTCTTGGTTTTGAAATTCAAACTAATTGTAGGTATGCGTGTTAATAAATTTCACATTCTAGTTGTGCAAATCCAAAGAAATGAATGACATCCAAAATCAAATAGCTTGTGGGGGGAATTGAACTCTTGCTTTTAAAAAGAACTTTGCCCGCTATAGTGAAAGTTGCTTACAAAACACAAACATCTACATAAACACAAAACCACCCCAACACCACACACCTAGAAGCCCAAAAAATAAATCAAGCACTCGTTGTAACTTGATTAACAATTTCTAATGTTGGTTAGCTCCATAAAAAAATGATAATCAATTGACCTTACAACATCCACATGAAAAAATAAATTAAAAACAATTCAAGGGAGGGTTAGTTGGAAAGAAAAATGGAAAATTTGTTGAAGGTGATTTATCTAGTTGTGTACAACCTTCAAGTCCTTAAAGTATTTAGCTTCTTCAATCAACTCGTTGTTTTTTTTAACTAAGACAACTTTGATTATAATATAATCTTTGAAGTCTACACATGTTATGTAATTCAAGTGCAAATCTTGGCTAATTTTTACCATATTGATGATCCAAGCAAAATTTTCTACTTGTAAGCAACAATGCCACATGGTTGCTAAAACACTAAACATGTTAAACATTTTTTTAATTTCAATTTGAGAGTTGAGAATTCCCATGAATTGTTTGGCAAAAAAACCAACATTTGAAATTAACCTCCATGGGTCTGCCACCAAGCAAAGGGATATGCATGTGCAAATGGGGGAATGTATAATGACACACCCCTAAACTCCTTGAAAGACTCAAAGTCCCAATGTGAAAACAATAGAAGAAAAAATAGTTGGGCATATTTTATAACTTGCAACACTTATATGGTAAGAAGGGCATGTTGGAGTTATGGGATGGAGACTATGATGAGTGAAAAGTGTACCAATTATTCATATCAATGCACAAAGCAAACAACAAGTTGGTAAATGCATATTTGGAACATTTTTGATGCACGGCAAGCTATGGGCATACACATATTCATAATATTCACCATAGCTTGGACTTGGAGGAAACCACCACCTTCCCTTTTATAGTATTATTTGTGGCTTGCAATGGGGGCTACACACACAAATGATGTTTTTCCCAAGACTCCCAAATTGGGAGTCCCATAATTCTCGAAATTGGAACTTTCACCATTTTGGACACCCATAACTTATTGTGTAAACCTCTGATTGAGGTGATGTTTGAAACAAAATTATTTGCCTTCATTGAAAACTTTCAAAAAATATGTGGCATGCCTCTTGCACACATGTAATTCAAGGCAATTTTTGACTTTTAATGGTTGGGAGTCAAATTGACATTTTGATTTTCGACCTTTCTTTTGGCCATAACTTGTGTTGTAAATATTCAAATGGATAATGCGAACCCATTTTAGACATCTACATCTTAAAAAAATTCCAACGGTATAAGGAAGTTTTCTATCCAATGAGTTTTGGCCCCTCTAACCATTCTCTAAAAATTTAGGAGTCCATTGGGATTTTAATTTTCAGAATGGGAGCACTTGGGAATGTGTGAGCTCACTCTTTCACACTTTCTCAAATTCCTGGGAGTGTGTTTGTGACTCCTGAGTTGCATTCTTAGCCCGTAACTTTCCATGCCCTTGCATTAGTTGTGAGCCCAAAACTAAGGTCGTGACACAACCTTTGAAACAAAAACAACTTCCCATTAATAAATGTGCATAAAATTGTTAAATGGATGTTCCAACACCAAATATGTTACTATCTTCTTCATGTCAACATGAAGATTAAGTGTGTAAAATAACATTGCATAAGTTTGGAAAAAATGTTTAATTAATTAAAAATTATCATCAAAATGGGAATGGCCTCTTTCAAATCATATCCAACAAAAAGAATTGCATTTCTAGACTTCACATACTTCTTTGCAACCCATGAAGATTTGAAACAAATATCTAACATAAGGCCAACATATTGTGAACTAGTTAGGAATCAAATGTTTCCAAAATGTTCAAAATTGGTGTGATCACCTTTGCAATTTCATGTTACATGTATTCTTCTCAAGATGTGAAATTCAACATCAAATTTGTCAAATGTTTCACTCCATCCACAAGAAGATTTGGTTTTATTTTCATAATCACAATTAAGTTAATTGTAGTAAATAAGTGCATGACTATAGCTAGTGACCTTTGGACTAGCTCATTGCCTTTATCATCATTACATGGTTCAAACATTGAGTGATAAGTTCAACAATGGTTCACATTTGGGCCTTAGGGACTTTTCGTTATAAAATTTAAACCTTTTTTCTCCCATAACACAACAATATGAATTGCTTGAATTCCAAAATTTCTTCAAACATTATATTTTGATGGCAAAACTTATCTTCAATTTTTTATATCTCATTCCATTGTCAATTCATGGCCTTTCCTGCTATTGCCTCTTTTTCCTTGATGCCTTAGTAGAGTTAAATCCAAATAAACCTTGTTGTCATTTGTTGCGTATTGACATGCTTTAAACATCACATGCCCAAATCAAATACTTATCATTAATGCACAGAAGTTTCAAAGGTTCACAATCAATGGTAGACCATAATCTTATAGTTGTAATTCCCAAGTTACTATCATTATATTTCACAAAAGTAATCATGGGACAAATTGATTCAAAAATTTCCAACAAAGTTTGGAGTTATAAAACCATGGCACTACAAAATGTTTCATGCATTTATGATAGCCCCATAGTGGCATGCCTTGAGGTCCAAGCCTCATCCAAATAGTTAATGACCAAAATAGAAATGTCCTTGTCACCTTTGAACATCTAGAGATCAAAATTAGTAGAAATAGTGATGACAAATTCAAAATTTGGTAGCACATGGAAACTCACATGTGTTACCAAATTTTGAATTTGCAACTATTATTTGAACAAGAAGGAAACACGATTCTTGATGAGCCCTTTCCTAAGAATTGGTTTATAATGTTACCATAAGCTTGTCGAGACTTGCATATGATACACAACATCATTTGTGGATTCTCAAGGTCAACATGTTGATAACAAAAAAACCCCAACAATTTGAGGTCTTATTATGTGATTTCCATTCCAAACTTGAACATCTATAATTGCAAGATGTAGTTCAATTTTTTCTAAAACATTACCACCACATTGCACATGAATAATTTCAACATTAAATTAGTTGCCAATTGGGTTAATTATGTTCACATCACAAGCTTGTTCATCAAGTCTACCCATGTTTTCAATAAATTTTTTTTGTCTATAGCTATTGCAAAGATAAAGATAAGTTAATTACAAGAACAAAACATTGCCACCCATTCACATCACACATTCAAAAGGATAAAAAATGAAGAACATTAAAACCCTAAATTTTCACACTTCATGGGCACATAAAATGCATCAACACATGTGTGGAATGAAAAAAACCCAAATGAAAATGGATTAAAAGTATTTGACTTTCATTGATATATACAATTTCAACACAAATAATTCAAAAATATAAGCATAGAAGCATTAAACAACAAGCATGTCACGGATGTCATTGCAAAATGGGTCATCTTTGATTTTACTTGCAATTTGAACATCAAAGTTCCATGCACACATGACCTTTGAACAAAAAGTTGAAATGAATTTGCATTTAAAAGAAGTCAGTCAAAAGAAAAACAACACCAAAGTGAATTGTGCACTTTGAAGCCACAATTAACCTCTCCATTATTTTGATTATGAAAATTTGTTTCAATTTAAAAAAACCCTTGGTGTTTAGTACATTTTCATCTTCAAGCAAATTAGCAATGGACATTCCAACCCCAATGTTCCCTTGTCCATTTGCGTCTTCATTTGTCCCAAACCTTTCAACAACTTGACATTCAAGGTTGAGCTTAACTCAACCACTATAGAATTGAACTTGACATAAAGTCATGAAGGTGAGTAAATTTTTTAAGTTTGGAAGTGAGGTGCCATTTAGGGTGATTTCTGGTACATGATTTATGTGTGTGTGAACAACGATAGATGCATGCACCAATATGGTTGCGCATGACAAAACTCAAGGCGGTCTCTCCCAAAACATAAACACTAGAAATCAACTTCAATTCCATACTCAAAACTTAGGATCACCTCTCCCAAAAATATAGAATGAAAATTAATCACAAATTGATTTGTTGGCTATTATGTGAAATTTCCCACATAACTGACCAACACTAGTAGAACCCTAGAGCCTTGTTAAGAGCCTACAATAATAGTCACATAGGCTTTTTCACATTTAAAACTAATTTCAACAGGTTTTCAGGAAGCATTACACACTGCCCACATAGGATATTATGGTTGTAAGCTCCATACACCTAAGGGTTATACGGTATAGGGAGCTTACAGCTTACAACCATAAATCCTTCAATGGGAGCCTTCCCCTTTGCCTATACAATGTACATTGAACCCAATTAGCTTATGTACATCTCATGGATTTATTGGTCTTACCCACCAAGGCAAGGATATTGTGTTTAGATTCATTATTGAGCGTAGTAGCTTAAGGGATTTTGGCACCTAGGTAATAATAATAGGTCTATTTTTATATGAGGATAATTGAAAGATGATATTTGGGCTTGTGTTGAAACTTGAGATTAGTTACAGAGTTATAATATCTTGAAGCATTTTGGGTTTCTTTTAGAGGATTTTTTGACGATTAAATTTTTGCATATTGAAATATTTGAGTTTCCATAATTCTTCTTTTGCCTTGAGATACTTTTTTCTGTAAATGGCAAGGCCACACACTATGACACACCCGTTATTATGCTCACATCATTCAACTCTCTACTCTCATCATACATCTACTCTCAACTTGTGCCTGTGGCAAGTGCCTAAATTACTCTAGTAGCAGCAGCAGCAACAACAACAACAGTGCAGCAGTAATTTGATAGCAATCTCATGAATGAGATGAGATGGCAGGGCAGAGAACCCTCTAAACTCAATAAGACCTAAAGTTGATATGAATGTGAAATTCTGAAAGTTGTAATTATTTTTATCTCATCCCTTCTTGTCAGAGAAGGAAAGAATCATCAGTCTAAACTATAAAAAAAAAACAAGCTGCTCTGTTCTATAATAAGAGTCAGGTTTTGAGCCATATATCAATCAATGATAGTGTGTTTCTTTCTCGTTTGATCATGTTTCATGTTGGATCATTTGTTCAGAGTGTGGAGAAATGTGAAGCTTACTGGTTATGGGTTATGAGTGACACTGTGGCAGTTGTAGCACTTTGCTCACTTTTTACTTCAAAAAAATAAAATGATGCCACCATTCACAATCCTCTTGTAAGTGTTTTCCCAATGTTATAAATAGCCTAACCTTTGCAGGGTTCTCAATCATTTGCTGCATAGCTCAAATTCCCATGAAATTTTTTGAACTTCTAAAAATGCCTGTAACAATCTTAATATTTATTAATGGTGGCAGAGGCAGGAGTCATAAACAATAATCACCTGCCAACACAGACACCCCTTCTTCATTACTCTGGACTCTACAAGTGGCCTCAAAATAAGTTAGCAAATCCCCAGGCTTCTTATTTAATTTAAGCATATTTTTTATGAGTCCTGGTTTTTTCAATGCATCTATCTGTTTTGAATCACAAAACAAACTTGGGTGTGTAATGATAAGGGCTGCTTGCCAATATTTTTGGGATTTAGGGTTTGGGACCATAAGAAGTTCAGTCAATTGTTGGGAGGTTTGGGTCAAGCATGACCTGTGACTGTGTTTTGTGGTGAATGCTTCCAGGACAGAACCAGTGTTACATCTGCTGCAAAGTTGTGATGTCATGCAACCTGGAAAGCTGCTGGTGCTGGTGCAAAGGGTAGTAGTAGTAGCTTTACACCCCAAGTAGTGACAGACCTAAGTTGCAGAACTCATGGGTTATTGTTCTAAATGAAGGAAATGTCACTTGTGCAATTTTGTGGCACTTCCATCCAGAGCCCCCCCTTTGCTCCTCTACCCAATTCCATGAACAGTCTCAAAACACATGACAGCCCTATGAATGTTCCTCTTTCCTTCTATAACCAAACTGTGAACACCTAACAAATGAATGGCACCTACTTCATTACTAGAATTTATGATGATGTCCAAAAATGAGCATATTTCATTTAAGTAAATGTTAACATTTGTGTGTGTGATCAAGGAGATAGGAGGCTGTAGTTCAACATGTTGTCAAAATAACTAAAGAGTTGGGTATCAACTTGTTGTGATGGATGATGCATAGCTTAGGATAAGTGCGTGATGGTTTTGGTGTTTAGGTGTTAGGGGCAATGATTTTGCATTTTGGATTGGGTAGCTTCTTAGTTGATATGACAAGGTTGGTCATGTTTCAACATGTTTGGTCTCAATGATTTTAATTGGATGGAATTTATCCATTGACTCAAACCCCAAACAATAGATGAATTAAGGGAGTATGTGACTACTCTTGATTCTAGCATCTACCAAAACAATTGGTGACCAGGCTTATAGCTTATCTTCTCAAATAATGTGATATATAATGTATAAACATGCATGGTGATAAAAACATTTTGAATCTTATCAACAACCCATTTAAATCTTGTCCATACAAACAATGGAATTTCTACATATTGATTGTATTATAATTCACACCTGTGCAAATCAAAAGTTGAATTCATTCAATTGCAAATTGGATTTGATAAATCCATTTGAACATATACTGTAGGGACAATTTGAGATTTAAATCAAATTGTGTTTAGCAAGAAATACACATTGTTTTCATCTTCAATATTCATTTCATAAAATTATCTCCATCCTTGGATCCATGAACAATAATAGTCTTCAAATTGAAGTACATCATGTCCAAGTCTTGTTCCATAACAATATCAAAATCAAACTTAAACTCAATATGATTAGTGCAATGGTTTCACAATCAATTTCAACATTTAAAGAAATTTAGGAATTTCAATCCGTTTCTTTTCACTTATAAACCCACCCACATTTTATGACTTTCTACTGAATTGCAGTTCCAATAATATCAAAAAGTTAATAAGAAATGTGAGTTTTTTCTTTCTCAAATATTGATTCTTTCCATCATTTGCTTCTCATGAATTTTACATTCGTTATGAGTAAGTTAATTTATATTCATCTAGGCCATTTCATCAATCACACAAGAATCACAAAACCTCATTATATTTTAGGACTCCACCATTTCTGAATTAAAACAATTGGTATTCTTTTATCATTGTGACTTGCTCTACAATGGTTTAGGATGTTTATCTATGACTACAGTGTTTTTTTATAAATAGTTTATAAAAAAAAACACAAATATGAAAAGGCATCTTTCCATTCCACTTAGAGTGAATTTGAAACTGAAATTGGTAGGACAAGATGACTAGTGAACCCTAAACTTGTCTAGGCTTACCGATTCCAATCTTACCATCATCTTTCGAGATTGTGATAAAATTTTGTGGGATCAAATCAATGTTTATTTACTTTCTTTTTTTTGGGGGTGAAATTTGGCCACTTGGTGGCCCCAAAAAAAAGAATCAATGAGAATCCCACAAAAGTTTTTGTTGGGAAAAAATGGCCAAAGTTCCCATAAATGCACAAGGAATAAAGAGGTACAGAGATGGTAATGAATGCTAAAGTAGGCAGGCAGGCAGGCAGGCAGGCATAATAATAACAGAAATCATCCAGTT
>Ga0209208_10000602_pt1 | contig 47470 bp, 33 predicted proteins | sample S1TSphfallax_3_FD_187694 | JGI IMG/M metagenome (GOLD analysis project Ga0209208, IMG submission 187694) | Host-associated microbial communities from peat moss isolated from Minnesota, USA - S1T2_Fd - Sphagnum fallax MG (SPAdes) (version 2) | ecosystem: Host-associated > Plants > Peat moss >...
GATGATCTAAGATGGATCTGTCCTGTCCATCCTGCATGGTGCAGAAATATCTATTTTATGGAAAGATGTGAAAGACAGGAGCGTCTTTGAAGACATGTAACTATGATAGGCAAACATTTTCTCCTTTTACCAAATAAATTATATTAAGTCCTGCTCATCAAGATCTTTCCAATAACACCAAAGGCACATTCCAATTCCTCCAAAATTTTCAGCTACAATTTAATTGAAATTTCAGTGAAGAAATCATTCAATATTCAAGAACTTTTGCACCACAAGTCCAAAGGCCATGGAACCAAGCCCATGCACCCCTTCTCGTTGAGCTCCTTGTTGAGAGCTTTCCAAAGACACGAAGAACACGATATAAAGCATCCCTGTTTGGTGGATCTCATAACCACAAAACAAAACAAACTACCTTCCTTCATAGATAGATTTAAGCAGAAGAGGTATGAAAGATATGTAACTTTTGATGAGCCTTCAATATATTTCCAGTATAAAAGGTCTTGATTTATTTTTTCCCATGAAAGGCACTTGCTTGGTCAATCTTTCAATGTGAAGGGTAGTTTCTGGAGGAGTCTTTCACAGGTGAGCGCCAGATGGGCCATTGGAATTTAAGTATGGGGTGGGCCGTAAGGGGGCAAAAGAGGGTCACTCTTTCTTGTTAGAACACAATAACTTGAGGTTCTAAAGATATGTTCACACCCAATGCTAATAAATTAACATTTTAAATCCTTAACATTAGTTTACATTAAGGTTTAGATCATTTAAATTTTTTTATAACCCTAACATTAATATTAGCGCGTTAACCTATACTACCTAGAGTCTAACATGTCTACACCTAGTGTCAAACTAGCATTAGTTTCAGGGTTACTAACAGTAGGTGGGAACATCCTATAAATAATCCATGATATATTTATATTCCCATTTTGGAATGATCCCAACAATTATCACAAGAAGTTTGGGAACCATAAGAATATGATAATATCAAAATTGATTCAATTACTTTAAAAATGGGAGACAAAAGGGGAAAAGAAAGGGAAACCATAAATCTTTGCATCTTGATCATCATCACAACTTTAAGATGATAGCCTTTTTTTTATTTTACTTTTTCTTACAACTCATTTATTGGGATGTCTTTCAATTTTTCACACATGGTTTCATCATTGCAGAGTCAAATATTTCCCTACCATCATGATGGGAGGATTTTTTTGGTTTTGCCCTTTCTCTTTTCCACCACATTCATATCATTGCCATTCCATGAATCAATTGAATGAGCTGAATTGCAATGAATGATTGAATTGAATGAACTACAAGCTATGGTCAAACTGAAGGACCCATCCCTAGGGTAATTAGTTCAGTACCCATTTCAATACTCCAATACCTGGATTTCCTTATTACTTTTATTTTGGGTGAACACATTGAAGCCTCTTATTAAGTTGAATGCTCATATGTTATATTAAGCTTAATTTTTGTATCACTTATTTGTTGTGGAGGTGCATTGTATGTGTTTTTTTTCTTTATTCGATGTGCTCTTTCTTTTTTATCATTGACCCATAATCCATCACCCAAAAAAATCACTCACATTATGCACTCTACCAAAATAAAGCAATATGGGAACTGTCCCTTTGGTCTAGTTATATAGGCTACAAGGGTACAATTCTGGGCAAAGGATATGGGATAAATGTGATGCTGTTGAGAAAAGCTTGGAGAACACATAGGAACTTGGGGAACTTTGAGCAAGTGGCCCATCACACACACACACACAATTGCTCTTCCTCGCAAGCCCTTGTGGCAAGTTCAAAGTTTGGACTTCATTTCGAACTAGAAAAAGTTAAATTAAGAAATAATCCAATGAAGTTCGGAGTGATTAAGTTAAAAGAATTCAGAATAGCACCTCGTCAACATTCCTCAAAATACGGGACCAAACTGACGATATTACAATTGTTCCAATAAAGATAGGCAGGTGTACTTCAGATATGATAATAATAAGCCCACTAAAATTACAGAGGAAAATTTATAAAACTTCTTAATGTGGGTAGGGAGTAGGTAGCAGCTAGTAGCTACCTGTTTATAAAATCAACACGCCAAAATTTGTCTGTGCATCCATCCCTCATTCATCTGTTACTGCTTCCAGCATTCATCCATCATCTACCAAAAAAACAACAAACTGCAATGTGTTGCATGGTAGGTTAAAAGGTCTGCGGGCAGACAGTAGACAGCCCCTTTTTTTAACTGGCGAAGTTTCGCCAAACAGCCGAATTAAAAAAGAAATAGATGAAGTGACTTCAAAGGGTTTCAATCGCCAGAAGTGAGAAAGAAAAAAAAAACTTGCGAGATATATATATATATATATATGATTTTCAGTTTGTAATCATAAATAAAGAAGGTTTTTTTTTTAAAATTATTTCCTATCTGGTTAAAATTTTACAGCCAGATTTGGCTAAATCTTCCTATTCATGATCGCCATTTAGGCTACATCAAAAAATTCCTCAAAAAGCATTGAGGGCAGACGGGGTGAACAATGGGCAGGAGAGAGGAGAGAAGAGCGAAGCGCGCACGAAGGCAGAGAAGCGCGAGAGTCGAGAAGAGAGAGACGAAGAGAGAAGAGAAGACAACGCAAACACATGGGCTATGGCTGCCTGCCCTGCCTTTTGGATTCACGTGCGATCGAACTACTACTTACAAAAGATGTCTGTTTGGAGCTCATGGTGTCATGGCTTGCACAGGAGTTGGACAGGAGGAGGATCATACATAGGTGGGTGAAGTTGGATGGAGGCAGATCGCTCTTGATGATGGCAGTCTAAACATGCAGGAGCAGCAGCTGGGGTTGAGAGTTCAAGCTTTTCTGTTCCAAGAGATGGAGGAATCCAGTATGAGAACAAGATGATGAGGGAAACGGGGATCGGAGCTTGGGAAGTTGCATTTCATGTCCTTAAGTGTGAAGGAATGAAGTGGTGTGGATAGCAAACCCATAGAAGGCGATTGAGAAGAGCCATGTGGTAGGAAGGACGGACGGAAGGGAGCCAAGGAGCACGAGATGGAGGGAGGGGGTTGCTAGCCGATATGATGAACAACACTGTCGAGCTCCAGGGTTATCAAAAATGTTTAGGGCACAGTTTCGGAGCTTTGGTGTGGAGGTGTGTCTAGCAGGCTTCTAGGAGGGTGAGGGACGGGAGCCACCAGATCAGTCGGTGCAGATGACGGAGGTTCGACTGTGGCACAGATCATCATAGCTAGTTTGCGTGTAAGGGCTATGGGGAGCCAAGTGAGCACCATCAAGGCTGCAGCAGGGAGGTTAGCGGCTGAAACCAAGAAGAAGGGATTGACATATAACAAAGCGGAGAAAGCTAAGATAGGGATTCTTGCGTTTGAAGTAGCGAATGTGATGTCCAAGAGCATTTCCCTCTGGCAATCGCTGAGTGATCATGAAATCCTCAGACTGCGGACCGAGGTCATCAAAGCAGAGGGTGTGTTGAACCTAGTGTCTGATAACGAATCTATTCTCTTGACTCTAGCGTGTATGGAGAAGTTGCAGGATTTGACGGCTTTAGCAAGTGCAGTTGCTCGCCTCGGCCAGAGATGCCAAGAGTCAACATTGCAAGGGTTTGAGCATGTTTACAATGATATACTTCAGCAGAGTATCGATGCACGAGCTCTGGGATTTCCAGTCAAGGAAATGGATAAAAAGATGAAGAAGATGGAACAGTACATTGTATCTACTGCAAACCTTTACCAAGAGTTGGAGGCTCTTGCAAATTTGGAGCAGGCTGTTCATAGACTGCAGCAGGAAGAGTCTGAGGAGGAGATTGCCACTGACAGCAGTGAGACTGTGAGTGCTATGGAACAGAAAGCAATGTGGCAAAGACAAGAGATCAAGTATGTAAGGGACTTGTCTTTGTGGAATTGCACTTATGATAAGATAGTTAGTCTGTTGGCAAGAACTGTCTGCACCATACATGCAAGAATTGTCAGTGTGTTTGGTTCCCCCATGCTGGGGTTATCACATGTGTTTCCTCACCAGCAGAATAGCACAACATCCTCTCAGAACTTCCCTGCACTCAGGCCAAACTCTTCTTTTATGTCTAGCTCCCAGCCTGCATCCTTCAACTCCCAACTGTCACATCGAAAGGGCACATCTGAAGCTTTTGTCCGTCATTCTTCATGTAGGGTAGATTCTGTCTCTCAGTCAATAAGTCCATTGGGGTCTAGTGCTTGTGCCAAAGATGGTGGTCCAAGCCTTGTGGGTTCCAGCTTAACCTCTCAGACTATTACTCCCCCTCATGGGGACTGTGAAGATCACCCATCTCCTTCTCCCAACCTCTCTTCAGGTCCACATCTCACCCAACGAAGACATTCTTTTGTTTGCTACACTCCCAGTGTTCAAAATGCATCCTGTTCCCCCTCATCTGCAGGTCCTTTAGTCTCAGAAAATACTACTGTGCAATTCATTGAAAGGCCACCTACAGCAAATTTAGTGCAGGCAGAAACTACTGATTTGTTCACTTCTGATCTGCCTAATGCAAACAGCCATAGCATCCAACCAGGGCAATCCCAGCGTGACTCAGCTGTACTTCTTAATGGCTGCAATGTTAGACTTCTTTTTGACCCTAAAAGTAGGCATCGAATGGTGCCCTGGTCGACACTGGGAGGTGCTGCGCTTGCGTTGCATTATGCCAATGTGATCATCATCCTTGAAAAAATGATAAGGTATCCTCATCTCATTGATCAGGAAATACGTGATGATCTTTACAGCATGCTGCCAAGAAGTGTGCGACTGGCTCTACGGTCAAGGCTACGAAAATCTTCAAGACTCTGTGATAACAGCAAGACTTTTGACTCTAGAATTGCTGCAGATTGGAGGGAGACACTGGATAGACTCTTGATCTGGCTGGCCCCATTGGCACACAACATGATAAGATGGCAGTCAGAGCACAACTTTGAACAGCAACAAGTGGTTGCCCGAACCAACATACTTCTCCTTCAAACCCTTTATTTTGCAGACGTGGTGAAGACTGAGTCAGCCATCACAGAGCTGCTTGTGGGGCTAAACTACATTGCAGGTCTTGAGCAAGAAATGAAGTCAAACAGCATGATGATGGAGCTGGACTTACACAAACAGCAAGAAGACTCAGAAGAGTATCTTGGTTGGCCGTTCTAGTCCATCTTTAATCAATGGTGAGGCTCTGAAAGGAGTGAGTGGATTTGTATTTTAGTGGAATCCCTTGGACCTAGTTGTACTGATCTTAAGCTAGAACCTTCTTTTTAAGTTGTGATTCTAATAAATGTACTCTTATGAAGCGTAGAACATTTTGGACCCATGTGATTGAGGTCTTTGCTAGTGAGGTCTGGTCATATTTGCCTTCATTGCTGGGACTGACATAATTATCAGTGCCTTCAAAGCATTTTTGGGAAGTTTTCAGTGCAATCTCATTGATGTGTGGTTCACTGGTAATATTTGACATCCGGTGATCTGATGTGACCTTGCAGAAGACATAGAATGCTACTGTTTTTGAAGCGACAGAAAAATTCAAGGCAGGTCTTTCCTGCTATGTAGAGGCTTGGGTAATTGCAACATTTGTCTGATTTCAGAGTTGAGATGTAGTGGTCAAACCTTCCTGCAAAGCCTTGCAGTGCCATCCCACGGCATCTAGATCAGGTCTCATATATCCTTATCATAGTTAGATTTTGCACTGACCATGTATGGCTTGTAAATCAAAATTTCATGATGCTTTGATGCATACACAGAAGGCGTGAGACAAGTAGAGAGCTACCTTTCATTCAGGTACATGGAAATATAAAACTTCAAAAGGTGCTGCAAGGAGAAGCATTGTTGAACAGCCCATAGTGTGCCATCAGTAGCCATATTGAAAACATGGCTTCCAGGTTCTTGTCAGGGCAAGAAATGAGGAGGAGGATGAGGAACCTCCCTCTCTTATGGAAGTGCTCTCTCAGTTATTGTCACTTCATTGGGTGTCTTCTTGATGTGTTTATCTAAACCTGACTTTGAAATTGGCTACATGTGTATACCACAAGTATGTAGGCATGGAAGTTTCTCTATGAACATTTGTTAGATGGAAAAGTTTCAAGACCATCTATCTGCATTTGGGTCAGATGCAGGCCATGAACTTGAAGAATTACTTCTCTTCTGCAACAGTGAGTACCAATTTTGTAGAATTCAGTGCTTTAGGGCCGTCCAATTGGTTGCTGCTACAAGTTTTGTGCTTCTTATGCAACAGAAACTTAGGAATAAGATTCAGAAAGAAGTGAGTGCACAACAATGCTCTCCTCCATTCAGGTATAAGTCATTCCTGTGCTCACATCTAACAATAAGGTCTGGGATGGCAGATTATGTCATTTTCTTGACTACAATGTATGACATGATCTTCCAGTGATTATCATATACTTATAATAATGACCAAAATATCTGTTGAACATGAATTCCTTTTTAGAATGCTTGAACCTGCCACCCAAGACCCTACTGTCATGGAATGGCCTTGCCCTTTTCCATTATGTTGGGTGCATCACCTAGATCGCTCTAACAGCCTCGCCCTGGTGCCTTATCCAACATGATCGGAAGGGCTTGACCATTTCATAGTACATAGCATGTGTGGTTGGTGGAAGCTTTCCAAGGTGGCAATGGTGTTCCCAATTCAAGCTGAATGTCAATCAAGTAAACAAGAATCCAAACTGTGAGCACAAACTGGTTGACACAGTGTAGTCTAGCTGTACCTTCTTTGGATGACATTTGCCAAACCCACATTAATCTGAATGGTAATGTTTGGATGAATACAGTTGGATGTTGTTTGCTCAATATTCATCTTTCATCTGTATGTCTGTAAACTTGAAATCAGTTAAGAAAGTATGATCATATATCTCCCCCCTGTTGCAAGAGATTGAGGGGCAAATTGGTCAAAGAGATTTGACATGTGTAATGTTCGGGTTTTGCTTGGGCTTTAGGAAATATATCCACCCACATGTGTTTGGTGGAGGTGATACTAGAGTGACTTTTTTTTATCCCCATTGCATTATATGTTGATGATCTTACCATGATAGGTTTGTTGTATGCAAAGGATGTTTGAAAGGAAGGATCATCTAATTATTATATTGGGGTAGTTATACTCTTCAAATTTCAATTCAAGGATGAGAATGATGGTGATGAATGAAAGATTAATCAATTTGGTTACTTTTGTGAGCCAAGCTCCACAAGAGTTAAATAAAGCTCCATTTTCAACTGCAAGTTTGTTTGGTCTCATGACTCTTTCTGATTTTTTTGGTATGAAATGTGCTTAGCACTTCAATCATCAAATGTGTGTGTTTTCCATCTGTAAACCATAAGGGCATTATGTTCAAATTATTTTTCATAATTTAACAACTTCGTATGACAAGGGAAGACATTTTGAGGTGGATTTTGTATTAGTTTTGCAAAAATTCTTTTGTTTGCTAATGTTTCATGAATCATAAACATGAGAACCTATGGTTGTTAAATTAGCATTGGAAAATGTGTAATATTTGATGTGTACATTGAATTTATTTGATCCCCTTTATTTGAATGTTGATTCAAAATTAGTTTTGACTTAAATTGAATAGCCAATTTCACAAGTTGTCATGCACATTCCAAATAGTTTTTGATTGCCAAAAGTTACCATCAAGATACAAGCTTATAACAAATTATCATATTAGTTATACAACAATTTGTTTTTGCCTAAAATGGCCCACCCATGACATGCTTTCACCCCAACTAGTGAACCTAGTTGCCCACATTTAGGAATAATGCATCAATGTATGCAATATCATACTTGGGCTCTCTGTTGTTGTCCACTAGTGACAATCAACTTTCTTTTTTTTTCTTTTTTCATGTTCTCACATAATTTCTAATAGTTCATCATTATTTATGTCAAAGTCAAGTTTAATTTGAATTAATATAAATATCATGTACATGATAAGGTACATGTTAATTGTCTTTTCATATCCATGTTGGTGGGTAAGGAAAAAGAATGAGATAGTTATAAGGATAGAAGGTTGTTAATAGGAAAGAAGTGAGATAGTTAGGCTTGGAATTGAAGTAAGTATGAATTCTTTTGGAATCGTCCAAGGATAATTGTACAAAAAATATGAAAAATCAATTGTTTAGTCAGGACTATACGAAGGATTATGTAAAATCTCCCATATATTAATACCTCAAAATTTCTTGTCACTAGAACTAGTTATACATCATTTTTTTTTTGCCTAAAGTGACTAACTTGTAATATGCTTTCACACCAACTAGTGAACCTATTTTCTTGCATTTAGGAATGCACCAATGAGGGTGTGGGGATCATAGGCCTAACGAAACCCAAACATTACTATGTCACAAATATGTAATGTTTAACTTTTAGTAGTTTTTGAGTTATTAGGTAGAGGCTACAAATATTATTTTTAGAGAGTATATATAGACTTTTGGATGTCATTTTTATGTCATTGAACATGGAGCCCTAGTTGGAACTAGAGTGTCAGAAATTGTGATGCTCTTGGAGTAAAAACTTGATAAGTTTATTGCTTTCTTTTGATATAAATGGAAGTCTTTAGTGATTTTGTGGTTATAGAAAATATTTTGCTACACAAACAACAATTGTCATTATACATTGGAAGATTGTGACAACACAAATTGTATCTTTTGTTTAACTTTGATTGTGTATAAAACTAATTCCTTAAAGTCTTTGTAGTAACACTAAGACTTGGATATAATATTTACAATGATATAACACTAAGAGATGGATTTCCAATGACTTTAGAAATGCTTTCCTTACGAACAAACCTTTTGTTTTCTTTGGTTTCTAACTCTTGAATTAGGATCCAATTTTATTCTACATAGTTTCAAGGATTTAAGCTGGCAATTAATCGCACCCGCTACAAATGTCTTAATGCCTATCCACCAATTTTGGCAATCAGGGAAGGATACTACCTTGGGACTTTTCTTTCCATGATTCATTCTTGCACTTTTTGTAGGTTGATTAAGCTTTACTAAAAATGATCAACCCCTACATGACCATTCAAGAATTTTCGTAAGTGTCACAAAAAAAAAAGATGGGAATTAATTGTCCCCAACTTTAAAGTCTTATTATTGTAATTAGAGCTTTGTGTTGCTGTGCACTACCAATGACAATCGACTATTTTTTTTTTTAATATGTTTTCATATGGCTTTCAATAATTCATCATTATTTATGTCAATGTCAAATTTAATTTAAATTAATATACATTTCAAGGACATGAAAAAACACATGTTAATTTTATTTTTTATATCATGTTGGTGGATAGGGGAAAAGAGTGAGGTAGTTATAAGTTGGAGGTATTTATTAGGAAAGGTGGAAAATAGTTATTTAAAAAGTTCATAGGAAAAAAAATTATTTAAAAAGAAATGAAGTAGTTATGTTTGAAAATGAGATAGTTATTTTTAAAATTGTCTTTGGAATGGTCCATGGATCACCATATGAAGGATTCCAGAAAATCCCCCATATACTACTTTTGATAACTCGTCATTGGAATTAGAGTTTTTGGTGTCATTCACATGCTTACATCACGATAGAAATAAAAGAGCTTGGGGATTTAAGAGTACAATGTTAATGAAGAAAAACCTAGTTGTGATGTAAAAACACAATGCACATTGACTGAATGAACAAAAGGTGGAAAACAAAATGCTCAATTTGGTTGCTTCTATTTTAATTGTGTTTTTGTTATCAAATGTTTTGGAGCATTGAAGACATGATTGACATGTGTTACAACAATAATAATGGAACTCCATCGTGCTACACATCATTGTTCACGTGCTTACACTATAACACATAGAGGCAATAATGGTAGGTACACAACATTCGACTTTCAGAAAGGTGAGGAGTTGCAGAGGCTTGAACCCTAGTAATTGTGTCATTAGAAACCCCACTAACATACCCAATAACAACAATAAAGCTATTGATTCTTGAGCTCAAATTAGGGTTGGTTATGGATGATAATTGTGAGGAGTTCTTGAAGAAAGAAAGAGTAGCTTGAGGGTAAGAGTCTTCTAGCACCTAATTGTAAGAAAGAATGTGCACCATAGGTTTAGAACTTGATCTTAACAACAATAGGAGGCACATTGGTGCATTAGGGAGGTATCCTGAAGATGGCAGGAAGGGACAGGTTAGCGAGTGGGAACAATGTGGTAGTCTGAAGTAGGTGTTTTTTCTTTTGTTGGTTTTTCCCCCTCCCCCCCCCTTTTTTTCTCCTTTCTTGTTTCACTTTTGTTTTTTTATCTTTCAGCACAATGGAAGCCCTTTCTTCTTTAGCTCTTGGGCCTCCCTCGGGTTCTGGTTTTGGTTCGATTCCTCAAGTGGTTCATAGCCCTTTTGATGTTTTTTCGTCCTTTGGGGGTAGGGGTGGGGCCCTTCACACATTCTTTGTTATAGTTATGGAGTCATATTGTTTTAGTGTGGCATGGTTAAGCATCAAAGGCATTGCCAAACATATCAAGTTCTCCCTCCAAATGGTTTTCTAGTTTTTTCTATCTCTTTTTTGGCCGATTCTCCCCTTAACGGCTTGGGTTTGGATTTTGACATTAAATCCTTTGAGCGCCTTCCATTTGGGCCCTTCCCGAACTGCATTTGTATGTGTGCATCCCTTTTGTTCTTCACTGGGATGTGTCGCTTGTTTTTTTCTTTCCTTTTGATCACCTAGCGCATGACATGTTTGATGTGGTAACTTGAAACATATTTTTATTATTTCCTTAGTGGTGTCTTTCTTTTCTCCTTATGGGGAATCAATTGGGTAAAAAGAGACTAGGGCACACCTTCAACAATTCCTTTCTAGTAATTGGGAGGAGTTTTAGGTGGAACATTTTTTGTGGATGTAGGTGCCAACCTTGTTTTCAATTATGTGCACCTCCACAAATTTGCATGATTTCGATTTTGCCCCTACAATACCCCCTCGTGTTAGTTAAAACAAAATTTAACCCTAAGGCACGCTAGGGAATTCGTGCATGGCGCCAATGTTCTTACCTTTTTTCCCCCAATTTTGCCATCCTTAAAGGCAATTGGCACATTACTAGCTTTGCACCCACTCGACATAAACTCCCCGTACTTAGATTCCTTGTTAGACTTTCAACTAGATTTAGACCTTGAACTTTCTATAAACTTTTTCAAGTCTGCATTCTTTCACATGTTTCATTTATCAGGTGGTGGTCCATTTGGCATGGTTTTCGAACATTTTCAATTTTTTATTTCCCTAAAGATTTAGTGAGTGGTTTCACTCAATTCCATGAATTGTGTTCCCATGTCACCATGGGCCACATCCTTGGGTCCATGGTTTGGGCTTTTGGGGCTAATCGATTTTTGGCTTTAGCTAAATCTTTTGATGACATCCATCTAATTGTAATGGGAGAATTGTTCTATTAGTTGGTGAGCAAGGCTTTATGCTTGTAGTTTTGTGATGTGTTTACTACATTTTGTTCAAGGTGGTGATGAGAAGAGGTTGTGAGGCCATGATCCATGGTATTTGGGCTATTTTGGATGCCAATCCTGATTGGGTGGTGTTTCAGGCAGACATTGTAAATGCTTTCAACACCATCTTATGTAAGTACCTAGCCATCTTCTAATAGCTTTGGGCAATGGGAACCGAATTGTCCCAACTTTTCCCTTTTGTTCAAGTTTTTTATGGCCTTTAAGTTCCTTTGTACCTTAGTCATTATTATTATTCAAGGGTTTTGTTTGTCATTATTTCTTTTGTGGGCACACACCAAGGCAATTTGTTGGTAGGGCCTCTTTTTGCACTAGTTCATTTTCACACTTTATGATATTCTCCAAGGGTTTTCCTTTCGTGTCATTTCTTTTTTTTGGCCAATGACACCCATATCTTCAGCCTTGCCCATGTCATTTCATTCATTTTTTATCATTTTGTTTCCCAATTGGCTTCTATTAGGTTGTTATTCAACCTTGTAAATGTTTGCCTTAGGCTCCATCTAGCTTATTTCTTGAGTTTATCCCCCTTGTCGAGTTTTCTTGGCCCCCCTATGGTATGAAGATCCTTGACATCCCCTTTGGCTCTACCTCCTTTGATTTTTCTTTTTCGCAAAAGGTTTTAGGTGAGGATGTTTGAAATGTAGATGTGTTCCTTAGATTAGGGAATGTCCAAATGACTTTTGGTTTTCTCTCTTGATGTTTCACTCAAAGGCCTTCATTTTTGTTTCATCGTTTCCCCCCTTTCTAGTTTATCAAAGTTAGTTCATTTTTGTATTCCATCCTTATGGGAATTTTTGGGAGGCTTTCACATTTGATTTGGGCTCATTAAAGTGCCATGAGGCCTTTTTAGTCCGTCAATAAGTGGCTCTCCCCATTTCTAATGGGGGCGTAGGTTTGATTTCCAAAAAGTCATTGCTCTAGTTATTTATATTAGGAAGTGGGCCTTTAATGGCCCCTTTCATAGCTTTTAGGTTTTTGTTGGATTCTTGCCCATTTTTATTGGAGGTAATAAAAGCTAACAATTTGAGGCCACTACCTTTCTAGACACATTTGAGATCAACATGAGAGCTTATTCCTTTCTGGGTTGTAGCATGTATCCCCCTTTTAGAACAATTGGCCAAGAGGAACACATATTGCATTCAAGAGAGTATTTTAGAAAGATTGCACAACCATTCCTTTATTAACACCCTTTTTTATTCACCTTTTAATTTGCATTGAATGTGTTTGAAGTTGTGTGTGGGGTTGGGTGTAAATGCTTAGTTGTTAGCCCGCTTATTCATTTTTTTTTTCTATTTGCCTTTAGATGTTTTTTCCATCGCCTTACGCACTAGGTTGCGTTTTCCCATCTTTTCATCCTTGAAGTGTCACATTGCATTTTTAGCCAACCTTTAAATCTTATAAGGATCCACTTTCTTTGTTGCACACATGGTAGTGAGAGGATGGCCTAACATGATGTTGTGTGAAATGCTTTTGCAACCATTGCGAGAAATGTAGGTTTTCATGTGTTGCAATAGTAGATTAATATTCTTCCACCCCTCGCCCTACAATCTTCGCATTGTTGAATCAACATTATGCTTTTAGTTGATGGTGTCTACACGTTGGTAGACCTTGTCATTGCCAACCCCACTTGAGTTGATTTGGTTCCGTGGGTTGTTTTTCTTGTGGGGTTGTTACAAAAGAGTCATAGTTTAGGGGGAAAATGATTTTTATCATGATTAGTTTTTCGGTGGACATGTTTTTCCCTCTAGTTGTAGAGGTTTTCAGGTGTTTACATTAGTAGGTGGACGGGTTTCTTCATCAATGTGCCAACATGTCATGGGGAACAAAAGGCACAATGAGTTTCTTCATCAATGTGCCAACATGTTGTGGGGAACAAAAGGCACAAGAGGCTTTTCTTTCTCAATTTTGTGCACATTTTATAGGTAGAAGGTGTCAATGATGCTACAACAAGCATATGTGATTTCTATTTTGAAACAAGTTGTTGCAATAGGCAAGGGTTCTTCTAAGCTAGGCATATTTTCAAGAGGTCCTCCCTTTTTTTTATTTGATATGCTTTTCATGACTGGAGGGCGTTCACAAACTTGATGTTCCCCTTGTGGTTCGCCCTCTATGGTGGTTTTTTTGTCTTTTTTGACATGTGTCCTTCCATTTTGATCATTGTATTCCCCCTTTTATGGGTGTTTTGGTTTATATTTGATTAATAGGTTTTCATCAATTAGGATATCAAGGACTACTTAAACAAAGAACATTTCAACATAATGTGTGGACTCCTTGTTACCTATTTAATCACATGTAAATTATGGGCTATAAGGGATCAATAGGCTCCAAGTTCTTTCTCTATGAACCCATTGATCATTTTTGTGGCAATATAATAATTACAAGACGCACTCCCAACTTTCATGAAATTGGTTCTCAGATAGATAAACATAAACATATCCAATTACATAAAATAATTCATGAACTTGAACATTGAAATTTAAGAAGTTGGATAAAAACAAAATAATGACCAAGAGAGATCATCAACAGAGTTCCCCATAGTACACTAGATCTCCAAAACAAAATTTCCCTTTAGAGTTCCCATTTGACGCGCTCCCAACTCCTTGAAGGATTCAAATGTGAGTCCCAAGCAGAATAACGGAAGAGCAAAGGGTTGGGGCACATTCCTTGGCTCGCAACACTTTGGAGGGGTAGAGGGGCGTGCTGGAGCTCTGGGATGGGACTAGGAAGAATTGACAAGCTTCACTTACTCACATGGGCCTACACAAAACCAACACAAAATGGTTAGTGCATAATTGGAACACTTTTGGTGCTAAGATGAACCACGGGCAATTCAGACTCACAAGACTCACCACGGCTTGGACTTGGGGGAAGCCACCACCTTCCCCCTTATAATATACTTTGTGGCTACCCACAGGACCCACATCCAAATGGTTTTTTGTCCCGGGACTCCCAAGTGGGAGTCTCGAAATTACCAAAGTTGGGATTTCTGCAACTTTGGGGCCCCATAACTTTGCGTGCAAACCTCGGATTGAAATGAGGTCTAAAGAAAAGTTGTAGCCCTTGTTGAGAGCTTTCCAACGACATGTTGCACACCACCTACACACAAGGAAATCGGGTCGATTCCCGACTTTTAGTGGCAAGGAGTCAAACTGCCAATTTGACTCCCGACCCTTCTTTTGGTCATAACTTGTGTTTCAAATGTCCAAATGGGCAATGTGAGCCCGTTTTAGACATCTAAGTTCCAAGAGATTTCCAATGACATAATGAACTCTTCAATCCATTGAGCTTTGACCCCTGAAATTGCTCTTTGAACATATGGGAGTCCACCGCGACTCCAACTCCCAAAGGGGGAGTTCCCTTGGGAGTGTGAAGGCCTATTCCCTCACACTTTCTTGCATTTTTGAGCGCATGCGACATGACTCCCGGGCTTCCTTCTTGGCCCATAACTTTGCAACCCTTTGCTTTGGTCGTGAGCCCGAGGCTAAGGTTACAACACCATTGTTGCAGGTATTCTTTCCCAAACTCATAGAATCAACACTTCTCTCACAGAATTCTAGAATCACCCAGACACATCACAACTTATATTGCCATTCTGACCTCTCTGAAATCCCTAGGTGCTTTATCATTTCCCTCAATGTGACCCTTAGATATTACTACTACTTCTATTTCCTTTCCCATGAAATGTATGGTGCAACTAAAAAACGTATCCCCAAATCAAAGTTACTAGCAAAAGTTGGGCATTCTTCCCACACTGGTGCTTTAATCTTCCACAACTCTAACCTATGATCTCCACGACCAAGATGACACACACAGTCAACTCAAAAGAAAGAGAAACTTAACTTTGTGTTCTACTTCCATTGCATCTAGAGCACCCAACTTATACAATGTCCCACGAATCTCCATAATACACATCGTCCAAACAACAATGCAACACACCTTGAACATTGAGAACAAGAAAATACTAACCATTGCCGAGCATCAATGAAGCCGGAAGTCCAATAACAATGGCATCAATCTTAACCTGCAAGAAAACAAAGAAACAACATGCAAAGCTCACCGTCCACAAGACCTCTTCTCCCATCGCCATCAACTGCTGAAAGTTTGTTGCTTTCCAACTTCTGGCAGTTGATGTGATGACGTTTCCATTCATTAAGGTTTCATCACCCTAATTCTGTGTCACGTAAGAACCAAGAATGCTTATACTAAGAGTGTCCAAATCTTGAACATATTTTCTGTTGCATTTGTATCTTTGCAACACCATTTCTTTGGTGACATCTTCTGTGAGAAAATAACACAAGGAGAGTCAAACCCTGGAAGACTTCTATTGCTACCTACATATATACATAATAGAGCACAGAAATGTAGCTGCTGATGAAAAGTCCATGACTCCGGTTCTGCATCTCATTTGACTTCCAGATACTAATTGGGTGGTCTAAATAACACTTCTCAGTATTCCCTCAGCAACTTGTGCCTTCAAATTATAGACAAATGAAGTCAATGCTCCATTGGAGAAGAATTCAAAAATGAAACTTACCATTTAACTTAGAAGTGAAAATTAGATGGAGTTGGTCCATTTCAAAATGACCATTCACTGATTAAACATGAAAAAAATTACTGTATCCAAATAGAGGAACATTGGTTTCCACATTTTTACAACTTTCAACTCGATACAAGATAGAGGAGTGCTTAACAACCTCTAGTGATCATCTTACACACATATTAGCAAGTGTATGGCCTGAATAGCTCATGAAGAACTAGATGTCTAACCACCAACACATGCAGCTCTAAACATTGACTTGAAAGGAAATTCCACCCATCGCAAGAACTTGGTGGCCTGTAAATTTGAAACCAGCATGTATGTAGTTTTGGGGTGAAATGAGCATTCTTTAGACTCCTATGGCAAGTCAAACATCATATACTCCATACAATACAAGCTACCTACTCGTGCATGGCATGCCATTACCCTCAGAAGTTGACCATGCCATCAACAGGGGAAATATTAAGGTCCAAAAGTTTTTTGATAAATGCAGCTTGATTCACAGTAATACTGCCCTGAAAGGCGTCTTGCTTTCCAATTCTTCTAGGGTAACCCTTTTTCAACCTTGCTCTTGAGCCACCAAGATGGTCAACAGAAACACGATTCCTTCTGCTGAATTGCTGTAGCCCTTTAGGCTTAACATTTACAGAGCCTCGATACATCCCCAAAAAGGAATTTGGTTCACAACTTGCTCTAATAGTCCGTGGTTCACTTAGCACACAAGGTGTGCTAGTACCATCAGTGGTTTTCTCACAATTGTCACCCCATGCATCATCTTCAGAGTATGCCTGCAATGTGGGTCCTTGCTGGGATGATCCAAAACTATCACCTTGACTTGGCATGCACCTCAAGGACTCCAATGTCAGGGATCCTCTTGCACTTTGTTGAGGCAATACATCCTGAGAATCAACCATTCAGCAAATTAAGAAACTGTAGAACAAAAAATACAAGACTAATTGAACAATAACAAAAATACAAAAAGCTGATGTATTGGGGACATGAGTGACTTGGATAATGAGACTTAGGATTTTTAGAAGCACGGAAACTACAAGATGTTATTAATTCATGATAGCTCTTGCAAAGGAACTCCCAAATTAAAAGCAATGTCATTTTACCTGGAAATTTGCAAGTGTAGAAAGACCAGATGCTTCCTCTCCAAACTCCTTGCCAAAATACTTTTCAAGACCTTTTAATTCTGTGGGGCATTTGATCTCCAAACCAACTGGTGGCATATTTCGTGTTTGTTGACGATGTTTTGTGGCCATGGGTGAAACACTTTGTATAGCTTCAGGAAAAGTTAGATCCCCATCTAAACTAAGCCCTAACTTTGTTCGTAGCATTTTATTCTCTTCTCGCAAGTGTGCTATTTCCTTTTGAAGTTTCATCATGATCTGAAAGGAGAATTCCAAAAGGAGACCACATTATACAAATATACTAACAACAAAACACAGGGGTTAAAACTAATCTGCCACAACTGAACATAATACCATATGGTGTAGACAAATATGGGTCAATCAACTTTCATTGTCATCATCCCCCTATTCCCATGTTCAATTCTACAGCTTATGAAGGTCATTGGGTCATTGAATAATTCAAGTGCTTGTTGAAGGTACATGATACAGCCTCCAGTTTCAATCAATCACATGACTCTGCATATGATATTACTTCTTGAGTCAATACTTTGGTGTTGTTGTGCTAGTCATGATCTTTTGGTGCTTCATGTGTTTTAAAACTTATCTTGATGTACAGAGTCTAAACAGAGGAGGATGATTGTATGTATGCCAATGTAGCATAATTTGTGTCCCAACCCATTCCTTCTGTTTAAAAGTGGGCACTTTCCAACCACCTTAATGAGACATTAGGGTTCCCAGTTTTTTCCCAAGAAAACAAAACATCTCCTTTCAGAGTGTTCTGATTGTGCAAATTAAGGCAAACAAAATGCCCAAAAATGAGGCCCAGAACCCTCCAAATTTTATTGCACAGTGATTAGCTTATGTCAATGAACAAGGAATGGTTAGGCTCAACAGAACTTATAAAAGAAAGCCTTCATACCTTGTCACGGGCATCCATGTTAATTGAAGGAGCATTGACAATATTCTTGGCACATGTTGCATAGTGTAAGGTACTGAGTGTTTCATCAACTGCAGAGGCAGCAGATGAGACACAAGCTATCATGAGGGCCAAGCTATTTCCTCCAAGACTTTCCATCAATAGCTTTGTCAGCATACTTTCCCTGTGAAATATGTAGATGGATAAAAGAAAAATGGTTAGGGTAGCACACAGTTAGAATCTGTCACAAGTGAAAGTTTGTTCTCCAATAAATTACCTAGTAATCTCCAATATATCAATTAATGTGAGCTAGAACAAGGAGAATGGAAATACATCATTGTTTGCAAAGGTGAAACCATCAGTGTTAAGTTTATTTTGTCCTTTTTCTATGTCAGTTTATGGAAAGATATTCACAAGCTTCTTTTGAGCAGTCATAGTAGCCTTCATATAACAATTACAAGGTTTCAATTCCTGAAATTGAGAATCAGATATGAAAAAGCTGTGTATCAACACACTAAGTAGGTAGCTGAGGAAAGCCTCATCAGCTACCAAAACATGAAGCAGGGTCAAAACATGGGCAAAAACAAAAAATGTGCTGCTAGGACACTTAATCCAGGGCACTGCAAAGAAAAATGTTAAGTGATCTGTGCACAGATTGTGTTGTGACCAAGGAAAACCAAATTTTCTCAATGAAACTCCATGCATTTGGTAGAAGAATCTAACCTGTATGGCACCACATCACCTTTCTTGCCTTCACTCAAAGCTGAAATGACCTGCAGAAGAACAATGGATAGGATGGTAAACTTCAATGCAGTCCAGGGTTGCCTCAAGACTGCAGATTCAAGACCAAATGCACTTCAACATTTGAAAGTTTGGATAGCTTTTTCCTAAACATGAGAAAACTTACTTGTATATTATATGATTGGAAAGCTCTCTATCATAATGAAACAGCATGTCACAAGGAAAACAAAAGTGGTACCAAACAGAGCAAATACTCCAGACAGAAAGTATGACTTACTTTTCCAAGTGTGAATAGAGAACGATTGATGCTACCAGTTTCCTTCAGCATCTCACCAGAGCTTTTGCTTTTTTTAAGTCGTTCACTCCCTGCAAGATCCACAAAAAGCATGCGACCATACCTGCAAATTCATGGGGGATCAGAGTCAGGCAACCTAAACCATGTAAAAAAAATGTCTAAAGAGTTGTCAAGCCATCACACCAAAGAATGGGTGTCTGCTGAGGGTTGAAAGAAATAGAGTGGGAGGTTAACATAGACTACAAGCACATGTTTTCTTTTCTACATCAGCATTGAATCAAATGTGGGTTTCATAGGATAGTATAGCAGGTATGACTTTGTGACTAGGAAAGTAATTTGGTCATATTTATGGAGATCTGATCTGATCATGCAACAGATACGTCCACACATTAAGAGCTTGAAGTCTAAGGCTTAATGGTTGAGGTATACCTCACAATGGGATGTCCATCCCCAGTGATGTCACAAAGCGAGTCCACATGGAGTGTCATGATGCAATGGCTACGACTACTATCCTTGTTCAACTCATGTGAGCCAACCTGCACAAATGTGGGTTTTCCACAATTTCTTACAATGCAGTAAAAATTTCTTTGTCTCCCATGAAGTCTCATGAAGCAAACATATCCAGTACACTTTCAAATAAGATGTAGCTGGATATTTTTAACCTTTCGGTTCTTGCCACCTTCATTGAGAACAGAGAAAACATCCTCCAGTGTATCACAATCCACCAACAAAAGGTTTTCTACATAGAATCCATCTCTGGAGCTCCATTTCACATCCCTTGGTGCAGCATCAAGACGAAGCAAATCATTCACCTGCCCCAGGTTTGCAATCTCATACAAAATCTGTTGATGTATAATTTGTGGCATGTGCACCCTTGGAATCACAGCTGCTTGGTACTAATTTGTTTTTTTGATGCAGCTATTTCTATTACCAGTTCAGTACTTAAGACTAGCCCCAATTGATGTGGATCTCTGTACCTGTTCGCAGTAGATTTCAAAATATGAAGCTCTCAATGTATAAGGCTTTGTTTGGTCCTTGTTGAAGGAGCGAGCTTTAATGGCTTCAAATAGATAAATTGCAGACCGTGCAATAAGTCCATCATCCCCCCAACAATCCTCATAGCCTTTTTTATCATGCATTCCCTACAAGGAAGACAGAAAGCCCAATCAATATTCTGAGTACAATGTAAGCTAGGTCAGACTCATGGGATATTGAACCCAGCATGAAGGGACAAAAAAGATAGTCCACATCTCAGATAACTGGTTGTCTGTTGCTCTACATTGCTGGAGGTATTGGCCAATGACAATGTACACCACAAGAATAAACAGCAATTAAGAAGACAACAAGAAGCATATATGTTATTGTGTCTGAGTGAACCTAACCTCTTCTCTCCCAGACATGGTGAAAGTCTTTCCAGAGCCAGTTTGCCCACATGCCATGACTGTAGATGAATAACCTTCAAGCACCTTGTCTAACAATTTCTTCATCTCCACTGTTTGCATGACCTCGTGTTGTTCAGCTGCCGGGCCAACACATCCATCAAACTGCCATCATGTGATTCATCAATCAGAATACTTGATCAATTGTTGTGAACAGCATTGCACGTGGAATCCATGAGACTCAAAAAGAAAGAGTTCTATACCTGTCACACTAGTAATCTACCATATCCTCTTCTCAGACACACCTTCGAGAGTACATACCTAAAAGTCATGCTCATAACATTCCTAAAAGTTTTGCACACAGCCCCCTTCACAAATTTGCACAGAGACCACCTAAAAAATCTGCAAAGTACAAAGTTTAAATTTTCCATAAGGATATTACAAACAGAATTATACGGGACATTGATGTTTCCTATGATTTAAACCTTCTATTTGCACACTTTCAATGGTAAAAACTGTGGGTCCTTCCTGTGGAAGTCTCTGTCTATGTGGGGAGGTTCAGATGTCAGCTTGTCAGAAGCTCAGAGAGCTTTATTGTGCACTTACAAAGGCCAGACACAATACAAAACCAAGTGCTTTGTTATGTCCTCTTGACACCATGCAAAAAAACTAGGATTATTGTGAGTAACATGGGGAATTAGCTGCTGCTGATATCCAACTTACTTGAAAAGATCGAGTTGTTGTGTTGTATCCATATCCTTGCTCCACAACCTAAACAGGTCACAAAATATTTCACAAAAGCAAATCAATATCCATTGGCATGACATGACATACTGTGGACAATGACAGAAAGCTCAATGTTAACTAATTGAAAATGCAAGACAGAATTGCACCTAAACCTCGAATGGGATGCCTAAGTGCAAAGCATGGCAACTTGAAACAAAACACACATGACACATGCAAATATGATAACATGTACCATAATAAATTAGGCAACAGAATCTGGGATTGTATGCATTGAATGTATGAGTTCCTCAGATGTCTGTCTTGTAATTACCATATGTACACTGCCATAAAGGATCTGTATATGTTCTGTTTATCTCTCCCATAAATTTTGTCTCTGAGAAATCCACATGCATTGATTGTAGCTTTGGAACTGGGAGCACAGGTTCAAGGCCCCTGAAGCTCTATATCTCAAGCTTTGCTATTTTGTGAGACTTTGATTGTACATATTGAGTTGATGCCTCCTTTTACTTACCTTCACAGAGTGTTCGTCCCTTGCTATGTGGACACAAGAAGTTTCTCCTCGAGCATACTCATCCTTTGAGAGAGGCCGTATCCTTACATACACCTTGATGTTGTTTGTAGATCTGAACATGTCAGAACCAGGTGACCTGGGACAAATGTTGCCTGCAGCAGCAGGACATAACACAAACTTCTTCTCACTAAATGATGTAGCAGTCTTACAGCATAAAGCCAAAAGGATGAGATGCAGTCTGAACTTGTACATTTATTATTCCCTCCACAAACTTGTGCAGTGGAGTCTGGAGATAATAATAAGTGCTTAGTGTGCAAATGGTTATCGTCACTGCAGTCACCATGAGAGAGATGTCTTACTTGCAGAAAAATGCAATCATATTCCAAGCATGTGCAGGTTTTCAATGCAATTTAAGTGTAGAAGGTGCCTCACAAATGAATTGAAGTGGAGAGTCTGGAGATTGCTGAAGCATGGAGAATGATGAAGCTAATGATGTTTTGACATCATTTACTGTGACAACAAAGTGCTTCATGAAGAACGTCATGTACTGTGACAACAAAGTGCTTCATGGAGAACATCATATGCTGTGACAAAAAAGTGCTTCATGGAGAACATCATTTGCTGTGACAAAGGACTTCATGAAGAACTATGTGCGAAGGAACAGGTTTACTACCTTCTTCCTTCCCATTTTGATATTCGTTGCCGTTCTCTCGTGCCTTGAATGACTGTGTCGCCATTTTATCTGCTTCTTATGCGATCTCCAGTAGGAGGGAATAGTGTTGTTCCAAACAGTTTTGGCAAAATCCAATTCTTACACTTCCTTATGATGGTACTCTTTCACGAGGTACGCGAGGTTACTATCAACGTTGCTAGGATTCCGACACCATACTATGGTATGCACCATATCTGCCATGTCTGGAACACAGCAAAAGCTGCTGCACAATCTCACTTGCCTTCTTCATCTATGTTCCATAATCCTGATCAATGACCAAATTCCAATTTGTCTCTCTACGAAGCCGCGAAGAACTTACTTGCTGACTTCTCAAATCAAGCTCCAAACCTTGGCATCGATTCTCCTCCTCCTCCTCTTTTCCAAGCATCTCAAACTCGTTGGATTCATCCTAACTAGTGACAATCGACAATCGAAACAAGAGGGAAGGAAAGTGTAGTGTACTTCTCTGTTTTCTGAGTGTTGCTCAAAACCATTTGCAATATCACGGTTTGTGTCTCCTATCCTTGTTATAGATCCTAATTTGCAGTCCCATCGCCTTCTCCATTTCTTGTTTGTATCTAAAGTTCAATTCTACACTGATGTCTTGTCGTAAATCTGGTGGTGACCAGTGTGTCAGAGTCCTGTTCAACACAGGAAACTAGTCCTCAGGAGATCGGGGCAGGTGCAAATCTGTACAGGATTCCTTTCTCAATTCAGCGATTTTTGTCTTGCATGAATATGAAGCGGCCCTTGTCTGCCCTAACCTAATCGAGCAGCAGCGCTTGATCTTTGCACATCCTTTCCGTGCAAGCATTCCGCTTTTTTCATGATGTTCAACTAGCTGGCTATCTTGCGAGAGACGACTTTGAGGGAGGGATATGTAGGAAGCAGAAAATTTTATACGTACAATCGACAACACAGCAGTTGGAGACTATTTGCGTAGATTGATGCACCGCTCTCGCATGCAAACTTTAGATCGATTCTTCAAACTGCACATCTGCAAACTTATTTTCCGTGGGTGGTAGTTGAGTTCCCTAGAAAGTTCAGTCTTTTGGGGATGTACAACAAAAGAGAGATCTGCGGAGTCGGGACGGGCGCGCCTGGAACAGAGAGTGCACTGCACCAAATTGAGTGCATTGAGAGAGCCGCTGACTATCTATCGGGAATATGCATGCCTTCCACAAAACTCTATCAGAAAAAAAAACCTGGGCAGACAACAACAGAGGTTGAATTAACAAAGGATCAATGAGATATGACAATAAAGCCCAGCATGTGCAGTTTTAGCACCGTGGTCAGAGGGGAAAATTGGTAAGGACTGGGGGTGTTAGAGGTGTGTGACGTGAAGGCAGTTGGTGGCTTGTGCCAACCAACTACCTCTATTCACACAACCACAAACAACCCTACATGTTTTACACTCACTGCAGCAGCCACCCAGCTGGTGTCAACTCCAAGCAAATCCACCTCTGTAAACAAATACTGAGTTTCCCCTGGATGCAGGATTCTTGTTTCCATTTTGTGTCCCACAGGAGCAGCTGTTGGATTCTAGTTTCCACTTTGTGTCCCACACGAACAGCTGTAGGATTCTCATTTCCACTTTGTGTCCCACAGAAGCAGCAACAACAAAGACACACAAAGATGCTAGCCAAAGCCAGCAAGCCAGTAGGGTAAGTAAGCCATCAATGCCACTAAGCCATTTACTTTGCTGCCAGTACCCATTTCAGGGATTTTGGTGAGCCTCAAACTGTTATAAAGGAGATTGGGATTCTCTGCAAGATTGGATGAATCAATCCTTTCCTTTCAGCAAAGAGATAGATTGGCAAGTGAGATTTATTCTCAAATCAATAAACAGTATCATTAATATAAAGGTGAGAACCCTTGAAGGATTTTTTACACAAATTTTTTCCACTTTACAAATGCCCCTCCATGTAGTGTCCTAACTGTTCAGAAAGCATCAGTTGATACATGTCTTCAGCACTGGAAATAATCTTGCATCTGCTGCTTTCACTGATCATTATAATGTCAAGAGAACAAATACAATTTCATGATATCAAGGTGCTATAGTGACTGACTGTGGCTGACTGTGACTGACTGGATAACCTGTATCCTTTTAAGCTACAGAATACTTGCTGGAAGCTGATGGAAACCCATGAAAGGGTGAAAGAAAAACAGAAACAGTATCTCTCACTTATCCCGGAGACCAATGAGCTGATCAACAATGCTAGGATCTGCCAGTGTACTGATGTCACCTAGTTCATCCAGCTGTTTGGCTGCAATTTTCCTCAGTATCCTCCTCATGATTTTCCCACTCCTTGTTTTAGGTAGGCCAGGGGCCCAATGGATCTTGTCTGGTGCTGCAAATGGTCCAATCTAGCACAAGACAGAGAACCAATATTCAGGTCAAATACACAATCAAGCAATGGCATGCACAACTCTTAGTCTACAACTACCTCTTGGTGGGTTCAGAATCCAGCAATTTGAAGTCTTGGCAAGTGGCACAAAGAGATGAGATAGCATTCACTCTTAAAAGATGTGAACTCCTTATCCTTACAAAGCAAACCTACTTGTAGATGGGATTTAGAAACAGCTGTTAGCCATAAATGTCCACGTACATGGGTGCGCACAGCATTAACCAGACTTGCCCGAAGCTGCTGACTGTACTCCACTCCCTCAAGAAGTGTGACAAAGGCATATATGCCTTGCCCTTTTATCTGAAAGCAATAGAAATATCCTTTTCAGTATCAATAACTTTCACTACAATTTTGAAGTGACCTGACTAACATCAGTAACAAATAGTACTTTGTACAACAGAAACAATTGCACACCAGTCAAAATTCAGTTTCTCAATGGAAGTTGGGACATGTAAGTGCATATTCCAAGCCTTGGGTTATTGGCACCACAGCACCCTCGTGTGCTATTGGCCTTTCGTGCTGATTTGGTGTGAAGGATATGGAGGGTGTAGAACCGGGGAAGCTAAATACATGAAGACCAGCTAGCTGAGACAATTCAACTGAAGAATCCCATGTGCCTGGGTTTGAAGTGGACCTTGATGACTTTGGATAAACATTACAGAGCAATGTGGCACAAGCGAGATCTATTGATATGAACGGCGGAAATTTCTTGTAGAGCATACACACAAAGGGAAAACCGTTTACCAAAAAGATGAAAAAAGTGAAGTCTCAACAATAACTACAACCCAAGAGAAATGATCTACCTCATGATCAAATCCAACAACAGCTGCCTCTGCACATTGTGGATGAGACACCAGAGCTGACTCAACCTCTGCTGTGCCAATCCGGTGCCCACTAAACCTCCCACCACAAGAACCCAGTCAGAATCCATGCTCAGTAAAGAAAATGCCAAAGCTACCTAGAATGGACTGAGTTGGTGCCAACTCATAAGCAGCAACCAAAATGTGCATGTTAGAAGGCATGGCATAGATTGCCCACTATTGAGAAGAAATTAAGAAGGAAAATTAGCATGAAAATCTCAATCAAAACACACCTGACATTGATCACATCATCAACTCGTCCAGTGAGCCAATAATAGCCATCTTTATCCCTGCCAACAGGATCAATTTTGCTTCAAAAAGCTCCAGAGAGATAAAAACATGATTTAAAGAGTTTCACAGCACCAAAAATTCTCAACAAAACAACCCAGGGTTGAACAAACAGAGTTTCAACTTGACCTATCTGCCATGCTATTTAGCTAATATGGGCAAAGTTCTATTTGATATATGATCAAAAGATGCAACTCTGATATCCTGATATCCTGGTGAAGCCTTGACCAGATACCATGACAATGTCGAGTGAAGGAAACTATATGTGAACAAACAACTTACCTGCGGCAACCATCACCACTAAAGTAAAACCCCTTAAATGGTGCAAAATATGTTGTTTCATAGCGTGCATGATCTCCTTGAAGGGTCCTCATCATGCCAGGCCATGGTGCTTTGATACACAAGTAGCCACTGCACTCACCAGAAATCTCAAGTCCATTCTCATTCACTATTGCTGGCTGTCAAAGTAGCAGATGTATTAGTACCTTGGAGAGCCAGCTTGCCAGATAGGAATAGCAGAGAACAGGTACAAATTGAAGTTTTCCCAGCTGAGAAAGATATAAGAAGAATCTGTAATATAGTGCTCTAAGAGAGTGCGAGGCACTTGCTCTGGACCTTCAACATACAAACTGACAAATTATAGTACATTGACTTGGGGACAAAACTGTATTGAAGAATTGACTGCAATTGAAGACAACTGCAATGTACCTGGACACCAAAAAATGGGAGAGTTGCAGAGCCAGGTTTCAGTGGCCAACCACCTGGTAGTGGTGTGATCTGGACAGCAACAGCACCATCCACTTCTCTTAGCAGAGATACACAAATACTAAACAATCTAATTTCTAATAGTGGAGCTCCTAGACAGAGATTCTCACAATATGTCAAAGACATTTACCATGAAGCCACCCGTCTCAGTTTGCCACCAGGTATCTGATATAGGGCAACGTGCATCACCCACCACATCATAGTACCACCTGCCCCAAACAATGTGAACATCTCTCCTTGAATATCACTAACAAAAGTGCACATGGGCTTGGCCATACATGCATTGCAAATCAATAAACCAAATTGACCATAATGGCTTTACAGTATCTTCATTTGCAGAGGACTGCTGAAATAAGATCCAGCATGGACAGTTATTCAATGTTATCTCTCTAGTTACTGCAAGTTGTTTTGCAATATGGTCCATCCTTACTGATGTAATGTGAATTGGACAGACAAGCAAGGAAATACACCCTGGAGGGAGATAAATGGAGGAAAGGTTTACAGTGCCTTACCTCCAAGCCCTTGGATTGATTGGCTCTCCCACACTCCCCAAGACTCGTAGTGACTTCCGTGAATGGCGCTTTACAGGCTGTTGACAAAATTTACAATGATACATTATCAGCTGGCTTCCACAACAGGAGGGAAATTGTGAATGAGTGTCCCCAATTTGAAAAAGAGCTATACTTCTTTTGCATTGCAACAAACACTTAGAATTTCCAAGTCAAGGCAAAGACTTACATAAACAGTGTGAATCAACTGCATCACTAACATACCTCATTGCCAGACTGCATGAGAGAGCGGATTGCAGTAGGAGCAGTGTAGAAAATGCTAACTTTATACTTGTCAACAATCTCCCAGCAACGTCCTGCATCTGGATAGTTTGGCACCTGCCCATGAATTCCACCCAATCCATCTAATGTAAAGAGTATGACATAGTCCTCACACCAACTACTTGGAAATCACTTGGTGAAAAGAATGATGAAAACAAGTCTAAGTGGGTAGAGGGATCAGATGCACAGAACCAACACTGCTCATCTCTCGTCAGAAAACACATTTCAAATGTCCAAATCACCTGAGCAACTTGTCCATAACATAACCACAGATGCTTCCAAGCTCAAACCCAGGAGCTTATTCCACCAACCAACATATGCTTAAGTATTGGACATAACTGTTGCTTTTGATCATACATAGACTGAGACACACCAGACTTGCAACAACCCCAGTTTGTACAACCTTAATTGATGTATTCTACTAAGCACAGCACATCATGAACTGTAAGATACTTACCCCTTCAAAAACAACTATGGAGGCACCATTGAGTAATGGGCCATATGTAAGGTAGCTGTGCCCTGTGATCCACCCACAGTCAGCAGTGCACCTGCACATTCACAAGTTTCTGTATAAAGTACACAATTGTCTGATGAACCTTTGCAGCAAGAATATTCAGATGTACTCATCTTCATGCATCACTCTTGGACCTCTTATATTCAAGACTTGATACAAGCAGGAGGTATTCACCCAGATTTATTGTGAAGAACACTTCCCAAAGCTTGCCACCTTGTGGGCAACTGCCAGAGGTTATACATAAGAAAAGTACATTTTAGAAGCCAATTAACCATTTTCTACAGTTGATAGAAGAAGTACCAATAAATGTCATCATCATGATAGTCAAATGCATATTTAAAGGTTGTAGCTGTATAGACCATATAACCTCCTGTTGTGTGCAATACACCCTGCGAATTTGTGACAAAAGAGACACACAGAAGAAATTGTCAGTGGTTTATAAGCATGCAGACATCATTACTTTTCTTTCCCAGTTCAAGTGCTCTAGTTTTCATGCAGCCTACAATCACAAAAGGTCTATTCTGTACACTTTATGGACTAGGCATGAAATATCAAACATGAAATTTTTATTTGACAGAGACTGGAATATGAGAGAAAAGTAGTTCTCATAGCATTTTTCATGTGATGACAGATGGATCATGCACCAAACTTTATCTCTTGTCATCAGGAGATTTTGTGAAAGGTTTCCAGAATAAGAGCCAAGAATTCAGTTGAATGTACTTTTGGCTTCCCAGTGCTCCCACTTGTATAAAGTAGGAACAGAGTGTCTTCTGCATCCATCCATTCCACTGCACTCTCCTTTGGATAGTTTGGTACAACATCCTGCAATGTTTGTTTCATCTTGATATCAGAAAAGATGACAACTACCCAATAGTTGTCATAGCAATTGGTAAGGAGATTCCATCAAAACAGGTTCCATCATCAGCAATATAGACCAATTATGCATAAATATGACTCTTTGCTGAAAGGGCAGTATTTCCACACAGAGAATGACATCTCTCTGATGTAGGAATCCAACAGAGACTTATCCAGGGCTATAAGATCAGAAGATAGAAGAGAGGGTAGTGAACAGGTCAGTAGACCTTAAGATGCACAATTGAAAAAACAACATATCAAATGTACAAACCATTAGAACTTGATGAGGTTAGATGTTATTCCTGGGAGCAACAACCTGCCACCAGATATCTCGGCCTTTTTGCCATGCTGTGTCCTCCCTCTTGACTGCTGAGTCATTTGCATATGTCAAACATGTACCTGTGCATAACAACCATTAATGCTTGTGTGGCCCCTTTCTTGCCTCATTCTTAATGTTGCTGCATTTTCATGGCAAAATCACAACCATTGATCTTGCCTCATTCTTAATGTTGATGCATTTTCATAGCAAAAAATGTTCTAATGACACAAGTTCTGACCACTGCAACAACATGGGACCCAAGTTCATGGGCTATTGGGCAAAGTGCAAGAAATTGGGGACTACTCATAAAAGGCGAAGGAGGCACAGGGACAGATGTGCTCTTCATATTACTCTGGAGACAATAACATTTTAGAGAAGACATTTTACAGACTGGTGTACTACTGTAAAGGGCATACCAACTGCAAACCCTTCACTGAGCACACGTTGCAAGGCATCATCAACAATTTCCTTGAGTTTGATAACTTTGGAACCTCGACGGACACCACTGGTTGTCAGTACAATATTGGGCCTGCAGTCCAAGATTCTCTGTGATAGTGCCTCTGCTGAAAACCCAGCAAAGACTACCTGCTCACAAATGCACCTCAACCTTGTAAGTGTGGAGTAAATAACTATGAAGTAGATCTGGTCCAGAAGGCAGAAACATGCACAGCATATGTCCCAAAGCTGTATCACCCTACACCTCAACATGATGGCAGGCAGAGAGGGTTATGACATCATGCCAGAAGCAACAATGACGTGCAACAAAGGAACAAATTCTTACTGAGTGAACAGCTCCAATACGTGCACAAGCAAGCATGGCAATGGGCAGTTCAACAAGCATGGGCATGTAAATAGCGACTGCATCACCCTTCTTCACTCCCTGATCCCGCAGGTAATTTGAAAGCTGCAAAAGGTTCCAATGAGGCATATCTATGAGATGGCAGAGAAGACTCCACAATAACACTTTGAAGGTAACTGTTGTATCACTCCAGCAAAAAGAGTAACACAAAAAGAATGAGTGTGGCCATAACCTTATAAGTTTCACTCACAAACTATCCAAACATCACCATGAATGGCAGGGACTAGCTGCCATGACTTCCCACTGACTTCATCAGCTCCAACAGTGGCTGTAGATAAGCATATAATAATCTGCCAAATTTGTCAGGCAAACCAGTAGAAGAAAATCTGCATCCTGAGCTTCTGTTGCAATTTGGAAGCAAGAGACCTGTGAATTCAGACAAGTCTGATTGATACTGCAGGGATTCTTAGATGAGTCATGCAAATTGAAGTCAAGAACTCAACAGACAATCATAAACAGACAGAGATTTGATGCTGAAGAACACAGGCAGAAAGTAGCCATCATTCCTGTGCCTTATATCTGAACTCTAGAAAGTTTTGTCAAAAAGAAGGCACAAACTTTTGCACAAGATTACTAAAACCACATTTCCATGCAACACAACCATTTGAAAAATGATTAAGTTTACCCTGCAAGCTCACAGCTCAAAGCAACACATGGTGAGTACCTGGCAAACACGTTCCAGAAGCTCTTTGTAGGTCAGCTTATCATCCACTCCAGGATCATTGCCCTCCCAGAAAAATGCAATTTTGTCACCCAGGCCTGCTTCCACATGTCTGTCTAAAGAATTATAGCAAATGTTGGTTTTCCCACCCTTGAACCACTGCAACATAGCAATGCCATTCTTTTAGTGTTTTGATAACACAACAGTTGAACCATTGCAACATAGCAATGCCATGCTTTTGGTGTTTTAATACCATAACAGGGCAATAGATTAGGAAATGCAAGTGTTTGCCAAGGTCAGCTCCACAACATCGACAACGACTATTAAAAACTATGGTAACAAAAATTCCCTCCAAACAAGCAGCCAGAATTTAAAGGACAGCAGGAGACAGATTGCTTGTGTCAACAGAGAAGAGTTCCAGTTGAATCCTTAGTTTCTGACAAAGAAGTCTCCAATGACACTTTGCATGGACGTATGACACTCTTATTACAAATGAGGGTCCTGGAGTATAAAAGGGTACCTGGGAAGTAAGACTCATTAGGACATACATCAAATGCATACCTCAATAGCAACTTGCCCATTGCGAACATCCATGTTTGCTGAGTGTATTTTCCCATCTTCTGATTGCCATTTTGTCTTCCAGTAGAAATGAGAAGCAATATCTGCCCAGAAACCATCTGGATCTTCCACTGATCTCCGGTACATTGCAGCATACTGCACATCCAACCCACTCATGTCATTTAATCATGTGACACAGATTGCTTGCTTGCTTCACAAGCCTCCTAACTGTACTGGTTGCCAGTGTACATCAGCATTAGCTGGCATCTAAGAAGGAACTGTCACTGGCTTCTCCCTTTTCATGCTATGATAATTGTTCAAACTTGGCAACCTGAAATCTGGATCAAATTCAGAATTCAACATCCCAAACTCTGACATTCTTTATCAACCTAGTGTGGAGTATATACTATGCTCTTGCTCAAGCAATTTTTTCGTGGATTGACTATCTGAGGTCCTTGCAAACAGATACAAGAGAAAAAACCAATGGACACTATGCCATTGCCATTGCTCTAAGATTGGGTTACTGTAGCTTGTTCCTCACGGCCATCAGATATGCTACTTACATTCACCACAAGCCAATTCCAACCCAAAACAATTGCACTTAACCGTATTCATCTCTTTCACTTCAAAAGAAGCGGTTCTTGCTCCCTCAAGACTACTATGCTACTCCCAAGAGAGCAAAACAACATTTCCCTTCTTGAACAGCCTTCCAGGCAGCATTTCGTAAACCCTAAGAGTCACCATAGCAGGGGTTTCTCGCACCCATATCGATTCAAAGGTAACAAACATCCCGCAAAATTTCCCTGTACTGCTGCCCATCATCCGGCAAATTCTAGCTCCAGATTTGCAACAGAAACACAATACGTGAGGAAGGGTTGCGACTAACAACAGATGCCGGAAGGACGGCTCAAAGGGGGGAAAAAAGTTCACGCTTCAGTACTTGCTCTCTGCTAGAAATCAACGCAGTGGACCGAAATTCGTCACTGGCAACAACTCTATCCTCCACCTCCTCTGCCGCATCGACCACGGCTCCTGTCACACCCATATCCGCCGCATTCAGGACGAACCTGTCCGCTGTGGAATTCTTCCCCAGGTGGGCGAATGCCGCCGATCCTCCGCTTCCGGAACTGAGGGCCGGCATTGGCCAACGCGCAAAGGCACGCGGCAGGTAGGAAGAAGCCATGATCCCCATAGCCAACTTTCTACCACCATCGCCACCCCCACGACGGATATCACAACAAACACCGCCCGCAGCTACCACCAAAGGCATGGAGTGCATGAACTGAACAGGCGTAATTGCGAAAGGAGAACAAGAGGAGAAATTGTGTGGGAGCTGGAAACGGACTCGTAACAATAAGTCGGCCATCGCCATCACTGCCCGTGCCGTGACGAGTTTGGATCCAAAACCCCGACTGCCACTCTGCTGCTGCAACTTCACTTACTTCACAAAAATTATTTTTGTGGAATGAAGTGAAAACTCGTTTCAACGAACTCAATATGAGCTGCTTCTCGATGCAATTTCCATCGGGGTTGCAACTCTCCTTGTGACCACTTTGGTAGTGTACCAAGCTTGCTCTTACAGGGGTCGCCACGGTGCGAAACTGGTCCAACAACTCGGTGTCCGTCTAAGGTAAAGCCCGCCCGGGCATTCCCAAAATATAGGGCGTCGGATGGATGAGGCGGTGGCAGAATTTTTTTATAAAGGATTTTGTGAATTTTTTTAAGGTGGCGATCATCCAGGAAATAATTTACCCAATTATGGTTACATACCAGATATGAAAGTTTTCTTTTAAAAAACACACATCCTTCTATATTTTTGGCTACCTGCTGGAACTTATCATATATTTCTGGTGTTTTTGGATTTTTTTTGCCTTGAAATCTGGCAGATTTGGGCCATTTTTTCATGAAAAATCCTTTACATATGTCAAAATCATATTTTTCAGGTCAAAAGTTGGCAAAACTCTGTGAATTATAGAGTGACGAGGCAGTGGTAGCTGAGTCTGGCTCAGCATTCTGGTAATATTGTCACCTATGGGCTTTACCCATAGTAAATCACAAGGTGAACTTAAACATGAACTTAAACATTCATAGATCACCAGGTCTAGGAGGGGACACTTCTTATGTGTAGGGTAACACTCAAGGGCCGGGACACTCTCCAAAGAATGGGCCCCCAAGACTGGAGGCCAAAAGCCTATTATTTTGGAATGCTGCGGCCTGAGGGTATTGCACGATGTAATGTGCATCTGATGAAGCCATGAAGTTCTGGATGAAGAGACAATGATACCATGAAATCATGATCATAAACTAGAATGCCCAATCATAAAACAAAATTGTCAATAACAAAATGAAACTTCTGGAAATTTCATGTTATAAGACCTTGTGCCTGCTAGAGTTAAACAACCAGCCAAGAGCATTACAGTTATCAGCTTAAGAGTGGGAGGGATCTTACACCTATACAAAGGCATAATTTTCCTCCCACTCTATGAGGAGCTGGCACAAGACTCCTCTTTTGTACTAGGGATATTCATGGATGTAAGGTACCCTCTCAAAGAAAGTTTCTGTATGTGCTTCATGTTTGTTCTTTCTTTGTTCTGTTTTTGCAGCAAATATGTGTACATATTTGGTACGATATATGATGTGCAGCTGCCATAAGATTGCTTAATGACATTTTAGTTATTGGGATGTCATTTCACCACTCTTCATTATTAATGCCCAATGTACCTTCCAAGCATGTTGACAATTGTTTGTGTGATAAATCCATTTTGTGAATAATCACAAACAACCATACGGTGCATTCACACTCATAGGTAATGAAAATCATAAATTGTCATTTTCCAAACATTGTTCACCTATAGAAACCTTTTTTTATAAGTAGCTAACATGTCCTAATAATGTGGCATGCTGTCAATAAGTTATCAATAGCAGATAGTGTGATATAATAAGCCATCATTGGATTAATGATTTTTTTCAAAAATGTACATTTTGGTGCCTATCACCTTTGACAGCTTATCGAACTTGATTGCAAGATGCAGAATTATTAATCTACAAGTTTGAGTATCGTCCTCTTCTTTTGCATCTGGAGCATAAGCATCTTTCATCTTCTTCCATTTTCGTTATTGTCTACCAACTCTAACTCAAATGGCCTAACCCCCAGTCTTTTCTGATCTTTGTGAGAAATAACTGAGTTTTCTTGTACAAGGAGAGTGGTGGTGGACATTGCTACATCTATTCATGGCTTGTTTTGTTGGAGTGGTTTTTTGCAGGGTTATAGAATTTTCTTTTTACATCCTTGCACCCACTACTTTATACATTGTTCCTGACTGACTAATGGTTGCTTTTAATAAATAAAAATGCTCATTTTATTTTTTTCATTGCCTCACATTCACCATTTGATCCCTCTACAAATTTGACCCCTGTGAGTTTGTTCCAATTTGTAGGTTCATACATCATAGAAGCTAGTCTAGCCAAAAGAAAGGAACTACAATGATCATGACCTAAAGAAAACAAGTTACAACCACAACACAAAATTTATTTTGCATATAATAGGAACACAATGCATGGTGTATCATCAAGACAGAAACTATCACGCTACAAAGCTACAAGCTTTAGGTGAATCGAGACTCTCTGAATTCACTCTCATGGAGCACAACAATTTTATTCATGGTATAACTTCCCACCCAAGTCCATCCTCAACAAGAATGACTCCCTTCACAAATACCTAAAAGCTTGTAGAAGGTAAGAATTGCAGCCCATCTTTTATTTAACAATTGAATAATTCTCCATTTTAGCCCACTCCTTGAATCAAAGTTAACTGCAACACTTATCTTGAAGTGTCCACACGAGTACTCACTCCCATCCCATATAAGAATTTTCTCCCCACTAACCTATATCTCAAGCACAATTGCTCTTGAAATGATGCCAATCCAAGGTAGCTTTATAATCACTTTGTTCATCATCATCATCACCAATAGCCCATACTTCACATCTTATCCAAAACCTTAAATCCTCAATGCAACAAAAACTTAAAGACCAAAGTATGCACAAAAAGCATTATTTCCCAAATGCATCAAACACATAAACATCTATTCCTAAGAACCAAAAGCAATGTTGATTAAAGTATTTAGCTTTGGCCAAAACAAAACAAAACAAAATGTTCGACTTGTGAAAATCGTCCTATTTATTATAGTCAAAACTCCACATCACCATAACATCCTTCAAACCAATTGGAACCACAACACTTCAATCCACCATGAAGAATAAGAAACAAAAATGATAAACTTGCAAACTCATCAATACACAAGAATACATTTTGGGTTTTGCAACTTGCTTTTATGACTATGTATTAATTAGAAAAGATATTTGCAACTAGTGACTATTGAGTTGTTAAACCCATGTTGTTTCGTTTATTTAGTCGCAAAAGACATATAGTTGTAAAAACACGGTCATTTTATTAATTAAGATTTATTTTTTTTCCTATAATATTGAAAATTTATGTCATTATTGACTTTGATTTGACGTGTAAAATGCATATCATGTTAACCTAGTCATTTTACTTAACTAAGAACTACAAAAGATGCCTTCATAGATGAATGACATGTGTCAAAAATATATAAACACATGTTCAATTATGAGTCATCAAACATGAGCAAAAATCAACCTAGCTTAGCCTAGTTAAAAGTCAACCTAACATGGTCAACCTAGGTTACATAGCTTAGTTAGCCTAGGTTATGACCTAGGTTAGGTGGCCTAGGTTAAAAACAAACTTCAACCTCCTAACCTAGGTAGTTTAAATTAAGTGGCCTAGGTACCAAAATTTGCAAAAATAAAAACTTGAACCCCTAACTTCCACTTTGGGGTTCAAGTCTTCATCCATTGCATTGCCACATTTTTTATACTAAGTCTGTTAGACACAAATTATAAAGATCAAAAAATTGTGCCTCAAATTAAATTAAGCCACCCTAGCTTAAATTAACCTAAACCTCCCTAGGTTGACTTAGGATGAATTAGATCAACCTATACTATCTACAAACTTAGCCTAGGCCTCCCTATGCTAAAAGTAAATTACCTTAGTTTAGTTTAGCTAGGACTATTTAGGCTTTTGGCTAAACTTAGATTAAGCTAAAGTAGATTTAATTAGGTTAAATAAAAACTAAACTAAGTTAATTTAGGCTAAACATTGACTAAATAAATCTAAACATGGCTAAACTAACATAAATGAAACTAAACATTATTTTTATACCAAACATGGTTAAACAATGATAAATTTAGCTAAATTTGAATATTATGGTTATATTTAATTAAATTTGGAAAAAAATAATATAAAGTTCATTATTGAAGCAATACATGGTTTAATTTGGTTAAATTGTGATAAAACTAAAAACTAAATTAGGTTACTTAAACTAAACTTAGCTAATAAAATGATTTGTCATATGTGATTGTAAGATTTTATTTTTTTTATTAGTTGCATGAATCGTAAGGTTGACTACTAGTTGTTAAAGACATTCTCATCATTTTCTTAATCATGTTGGACATTATAGTTGCATAAGACAAATCATAAAAGACATGTTTTAACATTATCAACATTTTTGACTAATCAATAAATTTAAATTTTTTGAAATTAGTGTCATGAAGTTAAATACTCATTGTAACACCTTGTTGACACATGGTAGGGTGAAAGCACAAAAAGATGAAATACATGATCTTGTCATAGCTTGTTGGATTATCAATCATGGGCAATGAAACAAAATATAGATGAATAATATGTGAAAAGGACTCAAAAAATAATTATTATATGTCATATGATTACATTGTATGAATTTTGTGAATAGATTTTGAATTATCATAACATATTCGACTTTTTAAATGCCAAAAATTTAGCGTCACAATCCATATCATATGATTATGGACTCATTATATTTACTAGAATGTTTAGTTGAGTGATTTTCTTTTACATAGAAAGTAATGTGATGCCATTGATACAAAGGAAGACAATTTTGAAAGATTTTAAAAACCATAAATTGAGATATATAATGAAATATGGAATTTTTTATAAATTTTTTTTTCACTTGAATTAATAATTTAAAATATCATTTTGTATATAATTATCTACAATTAATGAAATCTAAAAGTTAAAAAAATGTTTAACCTTGCCATATGACTTGTGCAATATAAAATATTTTGATATAGTCTAAAATGAACTTTTATTTCAACATTAATATGTATTCCACATATGCCGAAAAATATTCCACCTTTATGTTTTCACCTGGCATGCCACATCATCATCATTAGAAATTGAATCGTTATTAGTTATTATTAATTATAAAAGTAAATGCTATTTTTGAATTCCTAATTTTAAATCATTAAAATATATTAATATAAATTCAAAAATATAAATATAATTACCAAAAAATTGAACAAGTTGTTATATTGACTATAGTCACAAAATCATGATGGCACATGGAATCTTGACGTCCTTTGTAACTACATAGTAATTTTTGTGACCAAGCAGTTATAAACATAGTTGAAAAAAACAATATCATTTTTTAAATATGTCACAAAACCCCAAGATGTGTTGTTCTATTAAAACATACAAAGTAGGCACCCACATTTCTTCTTTTTTCATGAATATAAGCATTTACAAACAAAACACACAATAAACAAAACAAATGTTATTTGGAACAAAACATGATCAACATGACAATGAATGATCATGGTGATCCGACAACACTATTTTATGATTGTGTGAATGTGAACATGAGTAGGTGAACAAGATGGAACCTATTGGAAAATCTTTTGATGATGTGGACAACATATTTCAAGAATATTCATTGCCATGCATGATAGAATCTTTATTGACATGGTTAAATCTTGATTGATGTGGCAAAATATTTTGCCACATTAGCATTGATGAAATTTACAATAGGTAATATTTAAGGATAAAAGTTTTCATTCAAAGAGAGTTAATGAATAAATCCAACGGAACTTTTTTTTAACATGGTTTAAACATGAAAGGTGGGTGAAAAAGGTTTATGTTGATAATAAGAAAATTCATGGTATGAACAAATCAAGATGAAATGTGAAAACCAACACTATTGCACTATTAATTGGCTCATTCAAAGTTGGGGGACAACAAAAAATGTCTCAACCAAAAATCACTCAAAAAACCTTCAACTTCTTCATTATATATTCACATGTTTGTTGATAAAATACTAGTGTTATTTTGTGGGTTAGATGTCTACAACATGTGATTTATATTTCAAAAGAATATTCAATAATATTTAAATGGATTTTTATCATTGAATGGAAAACATACATATCCCTTTCATTGATTTGCAAGACACAAAATACATGACATAGGATGCATGACAAAGATAAAAAGGTTCAAACTATGGTGCCCCACCCATCAATGCACCAATTACTGATTGGGATCCTTTACACACACATGCACTCAAAGCAAATAGCCTTTCCATTTGCACAAATGGAATAAATATCTCAATTCATTATGCGTTACATGGGACAAATCATCTTGCACATCCTACAAGTTTTTCAACTTTACAAATTGAGTTTAATTCTTATTTGTCACAAATCCAAGCACCCGAAATTAATTTCAAGAAACAACCCTAACACAACTCATTAAATGTTGCATTCCATTCCAACTCCAAGTCAGAAAATGAATGAAAAATTGTCTAATCACAATACATCACACTTTACAAAATGTAATATAAGTGTTTGCAATGCACCCATTTCCCATGACCACCCAAAGAACATGCCATCATTGTTGTGAAGTCATTACAAATGTAGGTAGGGAAATTTCCAATTGTTGCTTCATATTGCTTTGTGATAGGAGGTGGACCAGAGGTGATGATGTAGATCTATCCATACCCTAGTGGAAGAGCTTTTATAGGTGGCAAAATATTAGCCCCCAAAGTTCAACTAGCCTCCCACATTTGTTTGTTACATTGAAAGCTTCAATGTTGTTGCCCACTGGATTGTTCTGTTATTATGAATTTTTGGCCAAACATGGATTAGTAGGTTAATTCATAGGGGAAAAATTATCAATCCTAAAAATAGTTTGAGGGGCACATTTCCGCACTTCACATAAAAGGAATCATGTATACTCCAAGGTTGTGACCTCATATTAGATCAACTTAGTCACTAATTTCACAAGCCATTTTGTAAGCACAAGTGGTTATCAACTGCATATTTTTTTCTAATTCCTCCAATGCAATGATTCAAATCATTTGCACAAATCATGATGAACAATTTGGATTAGTGATCATGTGAACTTTTCATGATTGAAAGTGAACACAACTTCAAGCATGTCTACAATCTCTTCATTGTTGAACTTCTACAAACGATTTTAAAGAATCATTAATAGAAATTATCCAAACGTAACCACATTATTTGTAATTACATGTTATTATTAGTCATTTGTGACTAGCATTGGACATTTTTGTGACTATTTCTTATGTTGGTCATATTTGATAATACACTACATTTAGTTTACGACTATTTTGGTTTTCATCCAAAAAAAACAACTTATGTCCCATTAGTTGTAAAATTTGTAACCAATTCAACTACAACCCTTTGATTATACAAAGGTGTATTTTGTGTATTCTAAGGGGTATAGTTAATTATATTAAGATTTACAAATATCTACTTTGAATATATATGAATGGCCATATTACATGTGTATTCAAAGATTATTATTAACATTAAACAACCTTGATGTTATGGTTACACTAGGTGTATATCTTGAATATATTAAAGTTTTATGTAAAATATTTACTAAATATATTACAACCATATTATAAGTTTATCCAAGTTATTTTATTGTACTTCCTACAATTATTACAAATGACATTCATTATTATTTTATTTTAGTATATCATATTTATTTTTATCAATTTTAATTAAAATTTAAAATAATATTATTTTATTACATAATAAAGATGATGATGACAATACTAATTAGAATAATATAATTCTAATTACTAAAAATATAAAATTTTATTATTAAATTATTTTTACTATAATAATTCATAAATAACTATAACAAATGAAATAGATATAAAGTAGTTAGCCTAAGCTAGCTATTAATTACATTATTAAAGTTTTAAAAATAGTACTTAACATTTATAATTAATATTGAATAATTATTATTTATTCTATACTTCAGTTATTAATTTATTTTTATGAAATATCAATATATATGTTTTTAATAATTATTTACTTATTTCAATATTAGCCAATTACTAGTTAATTAAATTGATCAATAAATCATTATAGTTACTAAGTAATTTATATTTAATATTTATTAATATTTACTTAACTAGTAAATTTAATCATATTTGATAATAACTATAATATTTAATGAATTATTTAGTGACTAGTTAATTAATTAATTAATTAATTAGCTAATTATTTATTTATTGATTTGTAGTTAATTTTTAAATCAATTAGTAATCTTATTAGTGAATTTATTAGTTAACTAGTTAGTTAATTAGGTTGTCACTTACTTGCGTAATTATATAATTTGGAAAAATTAGAATGAGGATAAAAAATTGGGATAAACTTTTTAGTTGCAAGTAGTTTGTGACGAAAAATGTTTAATCACAAACTACTGTAACTAAAAAGTTTCTTTCATATGTTTTGACTTTCATTTTAATTGTGAAAAATATATAAACAAGGTGTTTTGTTTTACATTTTTATATTAAAAAATATGGGCATATGGGATGAGACAATAAAAGAGGCTTACCCCAAAATAAAATATTCATGTACTTACACCTAACTTACCTACCTCCTTAACATGCTTTAAATAGGTATTTAACGTAGGTAGGTAAATAGGTCCTACCAAAATAGGTGTTTAGTCTAAGTAGAGGGGTATGTAAATCCTACATATTTACTCATATACTTATATAGGTAGGTAAGCCTAGGTGGTAAATACTTACCTACCTACCTAATTCAACCTACATATTTAAATATTCATTTAAATTTATTTTGGACAAATTCATTTAATATGCCACATGACAAATTTCTTTTATACCACGTTAAAACCATCCAAGAATAAAAATTATACACCTTAAACCATTTTAAAATTATTGTAAAAAGATTTGAAATTATGAAAAGTTGGGACATGTGGCAACACATCACTTGCTCCCATTGTTCACCAAAAAAGTTACATCCTAGTCACAAGCAACAATACATATATAGTTACTCAAGGATCAAGTATTTCATTAACTTTTTTTAACATCCAAATTTTTTGTCATTTGTAATTAGTGTCATATGTGATTTGTCCAACATGACAATTAAAATTTAAGTCACTAATGTCACCTACGACTAAAAATTAGTCATAGGATATTAGCAAAGATTTGGTTAGATTTCTTACGTCGAACATGAATCTTCCCCATTGTCTAACACGGATGAAAATAGCTAGGGTCCTGGCAAGCAGATGGCCCGCTTCCCTAAAAAGGTAGAGACCCAACCAATTACTAAGCTTGTGAATTGCACTTTCAAGAGCTACCCCGAAAAAAATACCATTGAAACCAAATTACAACATATTGAACATCAACTTCTTCGAAAGAGGTGGTGTTTTGTAATTGTAACACAATGCCTTGTGCCATTATTGGGAATTTGATGTAATCAATCCTTTCACGTGTCTACCAAATGAATGAGTCCAATGGAAAAAGTAAGTTTGTTCCTTGCCAACCATCTTCACAAAGGGATTTCCAAAATTGTAGACAATTAACATTATAGTTGTTTGCACACTATCGACCATGAATTTTTGAAATTGGGATGAGCAATACCAAACCTAAGCAACACTTGGTTGAGTTTTGTCCACATGACACATTGTGTTTCATGGATTCAAATTGCATGTTATAAATTGCAATGGTGAACACTTTATAATAGATTGGGTCCTAAATATGACACACCATGGTGGTCCATTCCTCAACACGCTTCACGTGATCAAACATCAACCATACATTCTAAAAATCACCACCAAGTTGCATTTGCTTGAACAAATCAACCCCATTTGCCATGAATTGACATTTTGAAAAGAAGTAACTATTTTGGACATAGTCATAAGGATTTTTAGACTTGAGGAAAACTATATTTCCCTAAAACCTTTACTACCTAGACAATGTTTAAAGGATGCAATGAGGTTATGAATGTTAGGAAAACACAAAGGTTGGAATTTGTCCATCACCTTGTCAAGTTTTTCACCCTAGAAGAAAACTAGGTTTTTGTAACTAATTAATTTGTGACTACTTGTGACTATTTATCATTTGCAACTATCATTGGTTCTTTCTTCAACTAATTTTTACTTTTAGTTGTGCTTGCAACTACACTACAACTATCTTATAACTAATGTTTTCTTCATTCTTCCATTTGAACAATTTTTAACACGGTTTTCATCCAAGAAGACTCATTTATGTTCCATTAGTTGCAAACATGGTCAAATGAGGTTTTTGGTTTGTTTGATTATGATCACACCCTATTCATTATTCTACATTGTTGATTAACATTTACAAAATGCTTGTTTTAAATTTGTAAATCTATAGTTTGGGTGATCTTTCATGTAATTGTTGAACCAATTTGATGCATTATCTTTCAATGTGAAATTAAACAAATTTGTTATTTCCTCATTTATTGCTTCACCATTAGCTTTAATGATGGTTTCAAATACTTGTCCATGAACATCAAAATCAAAACCTTTTTTATATTCAAGATAATTTAGAGGTCTCCTAGAAGGCTTAGAATATGGTATTATAGGTTGCACAAATGTTACTGCAACATTTTTTGGGGGTTTAGGAAAATCTCCTCTTAGATTTGGTGGTATTGTTGTGGTAATAATATTGTGTGTGACAGTATCCCTATGGTCAATTGTATAAACTTATATAAATTTAGGTGGATAACATAATCCACATTTGTTGCTAAGGGGATTGCTTTCGAAGGAATATTCTTATGAATATTTTTACCAAAATATTTTTTAAAAATCTCTAAAAACCTTGAAATTTTTCTTTATACTATTATATCAAGGTTTATGTAAAAGATTTCACAAAATATTCATTTTCAAAAGTTTTGAACCCCATTTACAAACCACTACAATGTTTAATTGGATATTTTGAAAAACATTTATTCATTACATATTTTTCAAATTGATTCACATGTTTCAATGATATATTAAAAACCTTATAATATTAAAAAATCGTTAAGGGTAAGACTGTGCTATCATAATTAAGTAGATAGGGATGTATGAAGATAACAAGAAGGTAATATGTGATGTCTATTTTAGGATAGGTAATAGAACACGTTCGATAAAAATAAGGTAGGTGGAACTAAGACTATTGAGGTGGAATTCAAATTAGTTTAAGGCAAGAATGTCACCAAAAAGAGAGGGGAAATACTTTCTTCATTGTGTAAAACCCCATTGTTGGGCATACATGCATTAATGTAAGTTGCTGAAGTTTGAAAAAAAAGATCTACTTGAAATATTACTTTTAGATCAAAATCTTTATAAACATTTTTTTTATATTGCTTTAATTTTATGGACCACAAGGGATCAATTTCCCTCTTGATTTCCTTTTTAAGAATCAACATGTTGTTTCATGGGAGTGGTAGCTCATACCTAACAACAAAATCCCCACAAAGATTAACTCAAATACTTCACATAGTTCTGTTCAGAAATTGGACAGAAGTTCAGGGCAAGATTGATGAATGTAATCAAAACTATTCCCAATATCCCCTTGGTCCCAAAACCCTTGGAGCTCCCACAATGTAGTAGGTATTATTCTCAAAATGAAACACATTGTACACTCAATTCAAAAATCCCCAAAGTCATCAAACATGAGCTACCACAATAACCACTCTAAAAATCCTTGACATTCTCATCATCTCCCTTGTATTGGTCCCCAAAACCATGCAAGACCTTTAGACCTCTTCCTAACACTCTTGGCACAGCAAAAGTTCAAGCATCAAGATTTTTGTGAATCCATAATCTAAATCAAGTTTTATGTTTAGCTAATCACCATCATCAAATGCAAATCAATTACACACCTGCCAGTCCTAAGTACATGAACTTAACCTCCTATATTCTTCAACCTACATCAAAAACTCCTTTCATCTTCATCCCTTCACTCCCTAGAAATCTTCCTGTAAATCTATTTGCAAAATCATGATTCACACAGCTCATGAAGAGTTTTCATTGAGCAACTAGGATTACACTTTGTCATAGAAACCAACTCACCAAGCTCCCTTCATCGTAACCTGCAAAGCAACAAAACAAACCAATGACAAAAAAAAAATCAAAAATAAATTTTTCCACACCATTGAATCAACGCACCGCTAGTAGCGTAACCACTTCCCGAATTAGGGTTTGCATCCTTCATCCATAGAAAACATCTAACATTGTTTTTAAGTTACAAAAGAATTGAGGATTAAAGGAGGCTCTAAAGTTTTTTAAGGGAGTTCTTTTTTTGACTGTTTTGTTTTCGGGAGCACAAAATAGAAAGAAAGTAGAGTAGTAATTTTCAGAAATAGAATAGTTTTGAGGATGAACATAGAATTGTTGAACTATGTTATTTTGTATTTTTTTTCTATACTTTTACATGATCCATTGTTTTTCCTTTATATCAAATGAGAAGTAAAATTGTGGCAGAATTATGATAAATTCATAATTGTGGAGATATTTTGGCTATGGGAAATGTTGTTGAGAAATTTATAAATTATGTAGGGATTTTAATTATAGATTTTATGACTAAAATTGAACATGTTACAAGAACAAAAACTACAATTAAAACAATGTTAAAATATTAAGATTTACCATTTGGCAACCATCTTTGGAATGAATTTGCAGTTAAAATTTTGGGTTACATGAACTGTTTTGGTTTTATTGTTTGGCAATAGGTACAAAAAGGTTATTACAAAGAATGTTTCTAATTTTATAAACTACAAATTTTGAATTAGTGAGGAGAAATTGTTAAGAATTAGATATAAGCAAATAGTTGTTGTAAGGATTTGAATTTGTGGCAAAAAAAACATTCCAAGGAAGAATGGTAGAATGGTAACAAAAATAAATAAAGCAATAACTCAAAGTTTGTAGAAACAATTAAATTAGGTAGCCATGCAACAAAATGAAGAAAAAAATGTAGTAGAGGACAAACTACAATTTGCAAATGATGAAGCATAGTTTCATACTCCCAAAAGAGTACAATATACTATGCAAAGAATACCAAGGATAGAGGAGCAACCTATAAGGTATAGGATGCCGTCTATAGCAATTATGGAACCTTAGAATCATTCATTGGTAGAGCAATGAGGTGACCCCATGTTCGAACAAGGTTGCCAATGAAGGTAGAACCTTTGAAAGTTAAACCAGAGGATGGGGAGACAATGCAATCAAGGTTACCCTTGTAGATCTACAACGAAAGGAATGGGAAAAATTAAAGATGAGTTTGTCAACCCAAAGACATGGTAATTTATACATATATGAGGACATACTACATATGCATCAAGAAGTAAAAAGGGGTATGGAAATAATATCCACAAATAGAGGTTTTACCTAGTAATCTGCTTCACCTTAGTATCATCACAATCACAAAAAGTTGGATGAAGACTTGGATGATGATGAAGTTGAACATATATTATCACAATATGATAAGATTGTACTATAGACTAAAGATCTAGATGAATATGTTTTCATAGTTGAAACAATGTATCAAACCCAAATGGAGAATAAAACAAAACGCAACACTCCACCAATGATGATGGTTACACCTAAAATACGATAGGTAGATAGGGTTAATGTAATGTAAACCACTAAGTCTTGGATTAAACCTAGCCATCAACCCATAGTACAAATAATTTGCAATAGAACTTGTAAAAACATAGATCAACATTATAGACTCACAACTAGTTGTTGTAGCTTTTATAAACAAGAAGATTTTTCATTTACAGATTATTTGTTCGTTGAACGAAATGTGCAAAATTCAATGATCAATCATTTCCATATTTAAGCATAGAACCACCAAATGTGACCGGTTACGGGGTGGCCGAACGGAAACCTGATGATGGTTCCTGGGTTTGGGAATCTGATATTTTTGCTTTAAGGGTTTAGGAAATTAAACCCGCCAAAAAACGAACTTAATGAAGGCGGCGATTTTATGATTATGGGGACATGGAACTTGTAACGGTGCATGGGAAAGCTTGAGCGGGAAGGCAAGGATGAAACGGCTGGAATTGTTGGAGGGAGGCGGTGGCGATTTGATTGTGAGGATTGGCAAACTGAGACAGCATTTCTGAGTAGTCAGTTTTGTGTTTTTTTCTCTCTTGTTTTTTTTCTTGCACTTGCTTAGCTTGTTGCTGATTTTCTTCCGCTATGCCAGTGTCTTGCTGAGCTGCTGTGTAATCTCTTGATGCAATTGTTATGGAGGGTGATGCCGAGGAGTGATGAGAGATCTAAGGGGTCCGAGCCTTAGATTTATGGGCAGGTAGAAGAGAGAGTGAGGATCTGTTAGGGGAATGTGTGTCTGTGGGGATTTGCTTTGCATTTGAGTTGTGGGCAGCAGAACGTTATTGGTGGAGAATGAGTGGCAGGAGGGGTCTGTAGCTATAGATCTGTAGTCTGTGCATGATGGGGCTGTCATTGTGAGAGGATTCTTTGGGAGCTTGACTTTCTGTTGGTCTGCGTCTAGAATCTCAGAAGGTTGCTACAACGGAAGGCTTCTGGGTGTTGGGTTTCTAGATGTTGAGCGTAAGAGCAGTGTATAGAGGCAGTTAGGGGATGTGGTTTAGTGGCTCAACGGACTGAGTGAACACAGAGGGATCTGACCCCGAAGGCCTCACCTGAAGTTTCTGTTGGATCCAAGATGATGAGCATTATGGATCGGACATGAGACGATTCCTGGTTTGTTAATCCGATGTCAGGCACAAGGATCTGCACTCAGTGATCCGATATGTTGATCTTCGCTTGAATAAATTATTTCTGTTCAAGGATCAGGGTGTTGTGTGTTGATGTGTTCAGAGAGTCGTTAGAGTGGGGTTTGGTGCAGAGCAGAAGATCAGGCAGTTGGGAATTCCTGTTGGGTCTGTGCGCTCACCATGGCTAGTTGTATCTGTGTTT
>Ga0209208_10000603_pt1 | contig 47466 bp, 35 predicted proteins | sample S1TSphfallax_3_FD_187694 | JGI IMG/M metagenome (GOLD analysis project Ga0209208, IMG submission 187694) | Host-associated microbial communities from peat moss isolated from Minnesota, USA - S1T2_Fd - Sphagnum fallax MG (SPAdes) (version 2) | ecosystem: Host-associated > Plants > Peat moss >...
AAAAACCACCCCTCCCCCCCCCCCCACACACACACACACACAAAAGAAAACATTCATTAGCTACATGCATGAAACTTTGATTTCCATAATTGTTTGTCACCATAGTAGCTTGGGTTAATGGCAAGAGTAGAGATTGGTTGCATATTTTGACAAAAAAACAACTCCCCCCACCCCAACACCAAAAGAAAAAAACCAAAGCACATCATGAGTGTATGTTGAACTTTCCCTTTGGCTCCATGAAATTTCTCTTTCCAAAATTGTTGGTCACCATTTTTGGCATAGGCTAATGGCTGGGTCACTGATTTGAGGACATAATAAACCCCCTTTATAATCAAGCCCTTGATGAACACTTTTTTTTGTGACACTAACGAATTGTGATTTAAACATGTATAGTCATATTCCATACAAACCCTTACAAGATTGTGACTACATGCAAAACAAATCTTTACAAAAAACCCTCTTATGTTAAAATAAAAATGCCAATTGTTTAAAAAAATTACATGGGTTATTTAAAAATCTACTATGCATTATTAAATTTGGAGAAGGTTGTGATTTTTGCTCGTTTTAATGGGATGATTTAAATAGAATTTGAGTTTTTAAACTATTAGCTTGTGTATTTTGTCAAGTAGGTTTTTAAAAATTAAGGTTTTATGCTTGCTTGGCGAGTTCTCATATCTTTTGCTTGTGTACATTAAAAAGTCTTGTTTTCTTTCTCTTCAATTGGATTCATTATTGTTAGTTTGCACAACTTGAATACAAATCGACATTAACATTACCAAAGGGAATTACAATTTTCAAAATCTTAATATTTACCCTAGATTTTTCCATTATAGTCACATTTAGGAAAAAGAAACGAAAAAAGGTTTGTAAATATTTTGTGCTACTAACCAGTGTGACAGTGACTTAAAAAAATGAATGGTTAGTAAAAGAAAAATGTGTGACATGTAAAAGGGGCGTGATTATAAATGGGGTTTACTGTAAATAGGCAGTTTAAAAAAAGAGCAACTTAGCTAAGTACCATGGTTAACTAGGGAACTGAAACCCAACAGAAAACTGTTTCCTGACCACGTATTATCCATCCGGAAACACTTATCATCCATCCTTCACGGTGCGCTGGTGGGTACAGGTTCACTGTGTCCGCACACACTATTGGAAACTCGTCGCGGGAACGGAATTGAGTGTTACAGGGGACGGGACGGGGCGAAGCAAGAGCCTGAGGAACGAGCTATGGACGCAAGGCCGGCTACAGCGCTGTTTCGTCTCCCTTCTCTTGCACCAAGGTCGGCAGCTCCCCCACGGGTTCTTCTTTGGTGGGGGATTACTCTCATTTGCATAGGCGTTCTGGGATTCTGCTCCATTCTCTACGCCACTCTTCTTTCCAAGCTTCTGCCGCCTTCTGGAGTGCCGATCCTGGATGCCATTCGCAGCGACTGGTAAATTGATCCGAGAACCAAGCTTTTATTTGCAGGGGGAATTGTTTGCAAGATTATGTTGGTTTTAAAAGATTTATGGTTGGATCAGAGATTGATTCGGAGTTTGTTAAGGAAAGGACAAGAAAGCAAGAAAGAATCTAGAAAGAGAAAAATCTGCAGTGCTCCTTGAGAGGACAAGGTTTTCCTCTTTCTTGATTCTTAAGTACAAGGGTTTTTCTCGTTCTTGATTCTTTATTAGCTAAGTGTATTCTTGCTCTTGACATGCTCAATTATGATTCGAAGCTCCATTCCTGAGACGGTGAAGGAGTGAGTGGATACCCTAAAGACTCTTCAAAGCTCCGTGTAGATTCTTGTTATTCTTTTTCCACCGATTCTTTAGAGAGGATGAAGCACGTCGTTGTTTTGAATTGTTTGTTCCTTTCTGTGATGTCGAGGGAGGTTTGTGCAGGTACTATAGTTTTGTTGTGCCGCTTACAGGACCAGTTATCATCGTTGCAGTATACTTCCATTGGCTAAGTATGAAGCTTTTCAAACATGCATAGCAATCACAACTGCTATGGTGCTTGGTGAAAGTGTCTTTCATCCCATCCAGGTGAGCTTCTGGAAAACTTGCCCAAGGTTCTTTACCTGACACTATACACAGTCCTGCATATTTTACTAATGGACTGTGAGGTTGATCATGGCACTGCCTGTTGTTGTTGATCTCAAATTGAGGTGATCACCACATAAGCCAGGATCTCTTGAAGCAAGTGTTTTGTTCTTCATGATTGCTTGCTTAGATGCTTGCTTGCACTGAGACAAGCTAAAATGAAATGAAGTTTACCCTCACAAGCCTGTTGCAGCTTGAAGGTGGAAACTATTGACTTTTTGAATAGCTATATCTCTTGAGTCCTAGCCAACATCATGATTTGAGTCTTTCCATTGTTTCTAGAAATGTGACAGAAACTCAGGATACAGATTTCATATCATGATATGGCTGATACTTTGGGCAGATTGTTTTGTACTTACAACACCCACTGTTGGAAGCTGATGAAGTCAGTGGTTAGTCATGGCAGTTCATCACTGCTATTCATGAGTGAAGGTGAAGAACATCTGACACTTTGTGACTGACTCTCAGAAGGTTATAACTGCACTCATTGTCATGTTACCTTCAAATTGGTGTTGTGCAGACTTCTCTGCAATTTCATGGATGTGTGGTGCTGATCCAATGCAGGTTTGAATATTCGTGAGTGGTTAGCTTTGGAGCTTGGAAGTCATAGCAATATTTGTACCAACATCTCAACATTGCACTACTGATTCAGAAGCCCAGGTAAGGCAGAATCTAATTGTACTTGGAAATTGAACCCAGCAGCTAGGACACATGTTTCTTTGTATTTTACTTTTCAAGTATTTTCAGGATAGAAACCTCCATTGTTTAAATTCTACAGCAAAAATAGTAGTCATGCAGTCCCTCTTCTGGTCAGCAGAGTCTGATGCATTCTCTAATTGTTCATTTCTAGTGAGGTGGTGCCAATTCTCACTTAGAAAATGTTGTGAGGGGAAAGCTTGTATGCAGTCATGCTATCTAAACATGGACATCCCTATGCCAAAGAACATTGAACTTTGCTGATATGACTTTACTGTTCAGCTTAAACACCTCAAATCTCTCTCACTGCAACTTATGATCTATGCACTTCATGGTTTTGAGGTGTGGAAGGTGTACAACCATCTTAGGATAAAACACTTATTTCTGAAAGTTGTCATGGCAAAGGAGCCCCTCTAGAATCACTTCTTATTGAATTGCTCACGACAGTCCAGAATGAAATAAGATCAATTCTTGATTGAATTTCTGCCTTATTCATCTATATCTTCAAGAGAAAAATATCTCAAGATATTCTCTAAAGATTGTGCCAATCTAAATGATGGACCATGTAACATTGGTCGATTTGAATGAAAAACAAATACCAAAACCAGTAGCCTAGAGTGTACACAGCTGGGTGTCCAGTTGTCACCCACAGATTGGTTCTCGGTTCAAGTGAAATTTGTATCCAAATCCTACATGGATGCCAAGTCTCTTCCCTGTGGCCAGAACCAACAAGCTGAACAACATAATTTTGTTGCACATATTTCATCTCCCCTGTCAGTTCCTCTTTCTGGGGACCTAAGATGGGAGGTTTAGTGGGTTCTTTACTGTATTGTAAGAGGAGGTGAACATTTTGGTGGTAATCTTTACATTCCAGATAAGATTTTGGATGTTTTTTCTATATGGACTTCGTGATTGGTTTTGTTGCAAAATTCCTATGATAGGGATCTTCGGTTTTCTTTTTGGTTTTCTTTTGCTGGATATATAAACTCCATAACTTGTAAAACCCTTTGAAGGTCTATGGAACATGAAATGGGAACAAGACTATGATGTTCAAAACTTTGCTTGTGCATGAAATGGGGAAAAAAATATGATGTCTGAATTCTATGTGGTAAATAATTGGTACAGGATGAATAACCATTGACAATCCAAAATGATGATTATACATGGACACTTCTGTGGGAGACATTTTGGTGATAACTAGTTTGATTTTGAACCAAGAAAATAAGCCGTAGCATTTGAAGGATCAACTCACAACTCTCATAAAGAAGAGCTTTGTAATACCTATGTAGTTTATGGTTCACTTTTAGTTACAATGTGAGATTAATCTCCATAGTATATGAAATAAGGAAAACATTTTGGGCTCTTGGTATTGATTATTGTTCTCTAGTGTTGCATTCACACCTTTCAATTTTTTTTGAACCCATGATGTGATATACTATTTTTTCCAAATTGTGAGACTCAATTTAACAAAATTTTGGTGTTTTGAAACCTTGGGTTTTTACACAATTTAAAGTGGCCCTAAGAGCATTTCTAGTGATAGAATTAAGATGCCTTGTACAATACATTTTGGATCAAATACTGTAATAAAACAGTGAAAATGCACAGTTAAACAATGTTCTACAAGAGTGTCAATAAAGGGAAATGATTGATATTGATTGATGAACCATAATGATTGGCTTAAGAAATGAAATTTCAACACTCTCTCATTTCATGTAGTTCATTATTTGATGTTTTTGGATAGGGTTGGGGAAAATTCAACATTGCATGTTAAAGATTGATAGATGCCCAAAGAAAGCTTACATTGAAGGATCTCTAAGAGCATGCCTAGTGGTAGGCTGCATTTGAGCCTCTATAAAAATTTAACACACAATTTCAAGGTGAAGTGTTAATTCTTCTCACATCCCCCATCCATGAACCTGGAAGAGTGAATTGAATAAATGATAGACCATTTAAATCTCATTGCCTAGGCCAATCAATATGGTTGATCAATCAAGAACAATCATTTCCTTTTGTTGATGTTATTGCAAGGCATTATTAACATGCAAATACTTATCAACCTAAAGCATAATTACACCGTTCGATTGTAATACTTCATCTAAAATATGTTGGAAAGGCCATTTTACTACTATTGTTAGGCATGGTCTAACTATATCATCATGTTAAACAATAGGGTTGCATTTCACATGATGACAAACAAGCATCAAACAAGCTTACATGGTTTTTTCCTGTTAGAAAATTTACATATGTTCATTGATCCAAAATGATGAAGAATGTGCTCATGAGCTTAGGACAAGGTGAAAATGGGCATTGGAGTAGTAATGTTTAGTTTTATTATAACATTATAACAAGAATTTGAAACCATATTTGGGCAGCAAAATTCTTGCAATTAAAGTTAATGTACCATTATTTGATGGACAAATTTTGAGTTCATAAAGGCAAAAAAAACAAAACATTGCTCTTTGGTTCATTAAAATTTTGAAAAAAACAATCACACCAAATTTGCATATGTAGTCATAATTTAAATAGTTAGTGTAGAAGTGGTTTATCAAATGCAAAATTGTACGAGTTTGAACTTTTTAACTCAAGAAGATTTTTTTCCTTTGAACATAACGAATATTGAAAAGATTTTTAAAAATAATAAAGTTATTTTTAAAGTCCATCCCTTATCTTAATTTGGTTATTTGTAAAATCACCACATATGGGGATAAATTAAAAAACTAATGTTGAATCTAGAAAATAAAGGTCAAGTCAAATTTGAATATTTTTTTGAAGCTTGTTTTTTGAGCTTTCCACTTTAGGGACTTTCTAACATTTGCATTTTTAGGCATTTTAAAATAATTTTTCGTACAAAATTAGTTTCAGGTTTGCATTATGAATTACCTAAAATGATATTTAAAGTGTTTGGGTGAAAGTACACTAAGCCCCCAAAAATTGTAATCACACATATAGTTTTTTTGCAATTGATGTTTTTGTAACATATGAACATCACATCTTGTTTATTTCTACTTGTTTTAAGTATATTTGATTAGATTCATATTTAAATTATTCATATACTAAAAAACTTGAATGCATGGAATATATTTGTCACAAAGTCTGAAATTTTGTATATGTACTTGAAAGTTAAAGTTGTGTGTGAAATTTTGGCTATTTTTTTTTGTGGTAATGATATTGATATCGGGCAATTTAAAAGTTTTTAATTTTTGGTTGAAAATCCATTCAAAAAATGTGTTTTTTGGCACTTTTTGAACAATGAATGCACTATAAACTTTTCTATTTTGGAAAAACCCATTATGAAACTATATAAGTGGGCTCCTTTCACTTTTCATTTCTTTTTCACTTTCATTTGTGTGAGTTCTTTTGTTTTTCATTTTCATTTGGGATCTTTTCACTTTTCAAAAGGTTTATAATTTGTTTAAGGGTTATATTAATTTTATTTTTTAATGTTTCTTTTTTATTTTAAAAATTAAAGACTTTCATTTTCTTCTCGCTTTCCATTTTAAAGGTTTTTTCAAAAAAAATTAATTAATTAAAATTAAAAGTTTTTAAAAATTGTGTTCCATCACTTTTTTGAATCATGTTTATTTTTTCGTGGGTGATGATTTTAACTCTCATTAAACATTGATAAGGAAATGTTTGAAACTAGATGCACATAACATCAATCAAGTTTATGGTTGTTACTATATGGTACATATTCATTCCAAATGAGTTGAAAGTGAATATTGAATAGGGAGTCAAACAAGATGTGCATCTTTAAAACATGTTTAGCATAATGTGAACAATTATGAGTTTGTTCAAAATTATAACAAATTTCATTTTGTCAGAATTTGATGTGTTAGCAAACATTTGGTGGTCTTCACCATTTGCATGCACATAATGGGTGTGAAAATATGTATTGCATGAACAACATTATGGTTTTTGACCACCAAAGATTGTTCATTTGTTTAAACATCATGCACCCTAATTTTTTTTCACAATGTGAACATTATGCATGAATCAAATTTGTAAGAAAATTGATGTTAATTTGTTGCACATGAAAATAAATATTATAAGTACTTGAAAGATTCAAATTATATGTTTATGCAAAAGAAATTTTTTATGATGTGATGGATGGAAAGGCATGAACTTGCCCTTGGCATGATTCAAATGTAATGCATCACATACAATAAATGCATGTAGGGCACAAACATATGGGTGAAACAAGAAATTGAAGGTCAAAAAAGAATATATTCATGAAACAATTTGATTCATCAAAAGTCAAAACCCCAAATATAATCATTTATGCAAAGTTACAAGTTCTTTTTATTAGTTTTTTACACAAAGATTGCATAGATTATATATATGGAATCAATGGGAACCATATATAATTACATAATAATGTTTAATATTTAATAGATGAATCAAATGTTTACAGTTGGGATTGGGATTATTAGTTATAGTTCCAACACTTATTTCATATTTGTTTTAAATAAATTTTAATTCTTTAGTTGTTTTGAATTTTCTAAACTTAGTTTTTTTTTTTATAAATGTGAATTTTCACTTTACATTTAACATAACTTTTTTACTATCAATTTGTATATCGCACACTATGATGACAATGTTCAAAGATTGTGATTATAATATTTCAACCTTATTTGTATTTTGCTACTCAATGTAAGTGTATAACTTGGGCTTGAGTCAAAGTGGAATAAATGTTGGTTCATCTATTGACTTATAAAGGGTAAATGAATAAGGGGGTTGATATTATGTGTGAGGTAGGTGTACCATCAATCAAACTTCGTCACCTTTTGAAAACATTTTTGGCATATCCATCCATTTTTGAAAATTATTTCAACAATTGTTCACACCAACACCTTTTTTTGGTTGAAACTTATTTGAATTGATTTATGATTTTAACAATTTCTTGTAATAAAGGTCTCATTTTACATTCAATTTTAAATTTGAATATTGAATGATATTTCAATGGGGCCTTAATCCATGCATATTTGTTGTAGATTAATTTCTTTTTACAATTCAATGTTGCCCATCCAAAAGTAAAAATTGAACAATAAACATTTGAGGCTTCAAAACCCTACTTTGTCAAATTGTGTAAAAAACACAATGTTTGGTGTTATAATTATCACATGGAGTTGAGTATGTTGAAATAAATATTGAATAACATAAAAGATGTTTAAAATGGTTGTTATGTTGTTAATGTTATTGGTGTGAATGTTATGTTAAATTGATTATCATTATGAGAAAATCATGTTCGTTGCAACTAGGCTATTTGATTGTAATTTAATTTTATTGGACATTTTTTAGTTGCAACTGACAAGTTACAACAAGCACAAATTTCTCATATTGATCTCAATTCACATTGTCAAACCCATGATAATATTTATTTTGGAATCACCATATTATATAAAAATTGTGTTTTGTCACAAGTTACATTTTTAAAAACAACATAAGTTGAATTACTTAATAAAAGATTATTGATAAGTGTGAAATATTTTTTACTTATTTGCTTTAATGAATCATTTTGTTTTAATGATTAGTGAATTTTGCAAAGGTGTTTTGAACAAAAAAATTTGGAGTGAGCGAAGATGATAGCCTCAAAAAATGGTTTTAAATGTTTCAAAGAAACATTTGATTCTACTTTCATTGACTATTTATGATTAAACTTACAAAATTTTAAGTAACATAATTTTGTTGCAAGGTGAAAAGATGTGTAATCGTTGTTTAGTATGGATAACTTCCTTCCATAAACAATCTTATTTCATATTGACTTTGTCAAGAATTACACATTTTTATTCAAAATGAAATTCAATTTTTACTGACATCTTTCTAAATTATCATTTTGATTCTATTACTTTTTTAATAGATCCCACTAATGGATTTGAAAATGATGATTAAAAAATCATCAAAAAATATTTGTTTTTATATTTCAAATGACAAGAAACATGAACATTACTTCTTGATGCATTGGGATTTGCTTTTGTCACACAAAATTAACATAACACACCATTGGGTATGGACTTTGGAGTGATGGGTGTGTTGAGCAATTCAAAAGATTGTCAAGTTGTATCACTACTGAGAAATGCATTCTAGTTCATTATGGGTTTCACTGCATTTTAAGTGTATTTGGACATTTTTATTTAGTGAAATTATTTAGTCCCCTAGTGAACAAAGACTAGTTGCTATGAAAAATGATTTGTTTCACTAGTACCTAGGGAAATAAGGTTACTCTCAAATGAAATATAAATTTACCAAACCATTCACTTGTTAGTTAATTAACTAACTAGTATGGAAATCAATTAAATTTTAATTATTTAATATATAATATTATTGATACTTTCATGGTTTTAAAAGTTTATTATTTATTGACATGAGTCACTACCTACATTAAGTTAAAAACCTAGCCTAGTTAAGTAGTAGGCCATGTAATCAACTTAGGCACTTATTCTAAAAATTTGATAAAAGAATATTCGATCAACATACCATTGTTGACCACATACCATTGTTGACCACACACAACAACACCCATGAAGTTTGATCCCTTGACCTTTCGGTTGGAGGCATACACCTTTACCATCAAGCCACCCCACTTGTTGTGAAAATGTATTACATTATATTTTATCTATCAAATACTTCATTTTAAACATTACAAAAAACATCAAATTTGAAAATTCATATTTTATTGATATTTTGTTCAAATGAAATGATTTGAGTTTGCTTTTTATTATTATTAAATAATGTACATAATTACATTTATTTCCTTTTGAAACTTTAAAATCATTTGAACAAAAAAAAAGTTGAATGTCATTATTCAATAACATTTCAATGACCATTCTTTTGAAAAAAAAAATTTAATAAATGGATTTTTTTGTTAATATAATAATACTACCTATGTTAGGTTATTTTCAATTATTATATGACTATTTTTCATTAATTTAAATTATTTCTCCCTACATTATTTACGACTATTTATGGTTATTTTAAATTATTTTTAGTTATTTTTAGCTATTTCACCCTAGGTTACTTTTGGTTATTCTAAATTACTTTTGGCTATTGAAGGTTATTTCACCTTATGTTATTATTGAAAATTCTAAGTTATTATAGGTTATTTCACCTTAAATTATTTTTGTTTATTATAAATTATTTCACCCTATATTATTTTTAGCAATCCTAAGCAATTATGATATATTGCTATTAGCCATTATTAATGGTTATTGGTATCTATTATATTTGTGGATATTAATATTTTTTAGTGGTTATTCTATTAATAGTTATTGGTGGCCATTAATAATTATTCTATTAATGATTATTCGTGGTTATTCTATCGGTGACTATTGGTGCCTATTTTATTGATAACTATTGATGGCTATTTTATTAATGGCTATTGATGGTTATTATATTAATGGCTATTAATGGTTATTCTATTAATGGCTATTGGTGGCCATTGGTGGTTATTTTATTAATGATTATTGGTGGCCATTAGTGGTTATTTTATTAATGGTTATTGGTGGCCATTAGTGGTTATTTTATTAATGGTTATTGATGGCTATTTTATTATTGGTTATTAATGGTTATTGTATTATAAATTATTGTTTGATATTTTGTGTTATAATATTATACGCTATTGGTAGTTATTATATTTTAGGGTATTTAAAATTATTTTTCATAGGTTATTATTTTCTATTTTAAGTTATTTTGACCTTAAGTCATTATATTTTATTTTAGATTATTTTAACTTATTATATTTAAGATAAAACAATTTATAATAACTTAAAGTATAACTTGAAATAACATATATTAATTTAAAATAAAATAACCCAAGGTATAGCCTAAAGTTAGTTGAATAATTTAATTTAGAATAACCTAAAAGCTTATAATAAATTAATTAAGATACGTTAAGGTAAAATAACGTATAATAATTGAAGGTACAATAATTTATAATAGCCTATAATAACATAAAATATAAGTTATAATAACTAAAATAACTTAAAATAATATAGGGTATATCATAAAGTAGCATAGGTAAAATATTTTTTAAAACATATAAATAAACCTATTTATTTTAGTAAATTGTAATAGTGAATTATGTTACTTAGTAATGAAACATGATGTCTACATAGTGATATTATAGTGAAATAACTTTCACCAAGGTGAAATCAGTAAAATGCAATGAAGTTATTTCACTTTTAAAGTCCCATAGTGATTTAAGCAAATAAATTGCACACCACTTTGGTAGTAATCTATATTTTGTTATTTAATACCTTGGTCTTATTAATGAATGTAACATGAATTATAATTCTTTTAAGCAAGACATGGGAAAAAGGAGTGATTTGGTGTAAGGGATGTGATGAAGATGGCCTTGAAATGAATGAATATATAACTTCACAATCTTGAAAGGAAGTTACAAAATGTTAAAGATTGTGTACAAATTTTGACTTAAATAATGTCCTCTTTTGTATCTTCATTTATGAAAACTTTTGAGGAACAATATTAAGATTTTTTTAGAATGTGCAAATTTAAAATATTAATAAAAAAACATTTATGCTTGTGATAAAATTGTTGGCTTCAGTAAGTTGCATTTTATTTATGTTTTTACATGTTTTTAATTTAACAAGGTTCATGGTTAAGCCTTTTACATGTTTTTGCACATTGTGTTTTGAATTGTATAAAATGAAATCATGTTCACAAATGGAACTTGTTAAGATATGCCTTAAAAACACATTTTTAATGTGCTAACATGGAGGAAGATAAAAATTGGGTTTTCATTACAAAATGGACAGGAGATGGGAGACTTCCTAAAAATTGGGGACAATTTTATTGTTTAAATTGAAGAAAACAATGGAGAAAATGTTAGTAACTTTTACATATTGTAATGTTAACATGCAAAATATGTTGTGTGAAAATTATTCACATATGCATGGTGAGATCATTTCAAATTGATGATCATGTTATGGTTGGTACTTACTACCAAAAATGAAGATGTGCTAAAAATTACTATGTGCATTTGGCAAACTCACAAATGGTTTATCTTAGTGTTGACCAACACAACAAGGTTGAAGTAAGTTGTTTACATTTAAAACTTTATTTGTTATAATTTATTTTTTTGGAAGGTTGTTGGTTTGTCTTAATTCCAATTCTTAATATGCTCTCAGGATAAGTTGGATGGTCAGTTGTTAAAGTCACTAGGTTAAGTCCATCTTTTGAACATAGTTCAATTTTCTATTGTAGATTGTTAATAGTTTTATACCTTAATGCATATGAACATTTCTTGAGTTGTGAGACTTAGAGTTTCAAAACAACATCCATGCCAAAACTAGGGTTTGTGATATTCAAAGGTGAAACTTCCAAGTGGTCCTTCAATTTGTTGTGGCAAATTAAAATATGTAGGATTGATTTCATCATCATTATTACAAAAGTGGGGTGTAGTTCATTAGCTTAAAACACTATGGGACCTTAAAAATGAAGTAAGATCATTGCATTTTATTGATTTCATTATAGTTAAAATTATTTCATTATAATATCATTATGTAAACATCATGTTTCATTACTAGCTAACATAATTCACTATTATAATTTACTGTAGTAAATAGGTTTATTTTTATGTTTTTAAAAAATCCTATATATGTTACTTTATGATATACCCTATATTATTTAAAATTACTTTAGTTATTATAAATTATACCCTATGCTATTATAAATTAATATACCCTAAACTATTATACATTATTTTACCTTAAGGTATTTTAACTATCTTATTATAAGCTTTTAAGTTATTTAAAATTAAATTATTCAACTAACCTTAAGCTATACCTTAAGTTATTTTATTTTAAGTTAATATATGTTATTTCAAGTTATACTTTAAGTTATTCAAGGTCATTTTATTTTATGTTATTATAAATTATTTTATCTTAAGTATAATCATTTCAAATAATCTTATATATATATAATGACTTAAGGTAAAATAATTTAAAATAAAAATTAATAGCCTATGAAAACAAATTTGAACTAACCTACAATACAATAACTACCAATAGTTTATGATATTATAACATAGAATATCCAACAATAATTTGTAATAGAATAATCACTAATAGTTGTAATATAAGATATAATAACCAACTATAACTTATAATACAATAACCACCAATAACAATTAATAAAATAGCCATTAATAGCCACCAATAGAATAGACATCAATAGCCACCAATAAAATAACCACCAATGGTTTACGATGGAATAGTCACCAATAACTAGCCTATGGTAATTTAATCACCAATAGCCATTAATAAAATAATCATTAATAACCACTAATATAATAATTATTAATAACCACCAATAGCGATTAAAAGAATAATCATTAATAACCATTAATATAATAATTATTAATAACCACTAATAGCCATTAAAAGAATAATCATTAATAACCATTAATATAATAATTATTAATATCCACCAATAGCCATTAAAAGAATAATCATTAATAACCATTAATATAATAATTATTAATATCCACCAATAGCCATTAATAGAACAATCATTAATAACCACTAATATAATAATTATTAATATCCACCAATAATCATTAATAGAATAGCCACTAATAATCATTAATATAATAGCCACTAATAATCATTAATATAATAACAACCAATAACCATTCATAACCACCAATAGCCATTAATTGCCTATGGTAATTTAACCTAAAATATCCACCAATAGCCATTAATAGCCTATGGTAATTTAACCTAAAATAACCACCAATAGCCACCAATATAATAACTACCAATAGCCACCAATATAATAGTTATTAATAAAATAACCACTAATAACCACTAATAGTCATTAATAACCACCAATAAAATAAATATCAATAACCATTAATAACCACGAATAACCCCAATAAAAAAAATTAATAGCCATATATTAGAATTGCTTAGGATTGTCAAAAATAATTTAGGGTGAAATAATGTACAATAAACAAAAGTAACTTAAGGTGAAATAGCCTTCAATAGCCAAAAGTAACCAATAATAGCTTCACATAATCGAAAATAACCTAAGATGAAATATCTTAAAATAGTTGCAAATAGCCTAAAATGAAATAATTTACAATAGCAAAAAGTAACGTAAAGTAGTTGAAAATAACTTAAGGTGAAATAAGCTAAAATAGCCAAAAGTAACTTAGAATAACCAAAAGTAACCTAAGGTGAAATAACAAAAAATAGATAAAAGTAATTGAGAATAACGATAAATAGCTATAAATAATGTGGGGTGAAATAATTTTAATTAATGAGAAATAGTTATATAATAATTGAAAGTAGCCTAACATAGGTAATATTATTATATTAGCAAAAATCTTATCCATTTATTATTTTAAAAATTCAAAAAAATGGTCGTTGAAATGTTATTGAATAATGATATTCAAAAAATTTGTTGTTCAAATGATTTTACACTTTCAAAAGGAAATAAATGTAATTATGTACATTATTGAATTTAAAAAAAAAAAAATGAATAATGTCATTTGAACAAAATATCAATAAAATATGAATTTTCAAAATTCATGTTTTTGTAATGTTTAAAATGAAGTATCTAATATATAAATTTTGATGTAACATATTATCACACAAGTGGGGTGGCTCAATGGTAGGGGTGTTTGTTTCCATTTTAAAGGTCAATGGATCAAACCTCATATGTGGTGTTGTGTGTGGTTAACAATGGTAAGTTGATCGAATAGTTTTCCTATCTAGTTTTTTAGAATAGGTGCCTAGGTTGATTATGTGGCCTACCTACATAGGTTAGGTTTTACAAAAACATGTGGGCATATGGAAACCATTGTCGGGTTGATGAGCATGAGGGGTGCATGGTGCATGCAACCTATGATAGTGAAGCGACTTCCATATTAAAGCAAAGTAGTTGATGTTTTACTCAAGATAGGAACATTGTTGTGGAAAACTTGCACTACGTCAGTGTGTTGAAAAAGATAATTATAGTGTCATATGGAGGGTTACAATTAGTGTTGATGAAATGTTTGTGGATTCCTATTAACACTCGTGGCAATGCCATTGTGAGACAAGATGAATATGGGTTTTGGGTTATGAACCATTGTTGAAAAATCATGGCACATGTGGAGCCATATGTTTTTCCATCAATAATCTCACATGTCAGCCCTTGTTGTTATAAAAAAAACCTAGCAATTCATGAACAACGAAATACCTACCACATGCAATTTTTAGCACAAGAAAGTGGATTGTGTAGTAGCCATAATTACAAGGTCAAAATTAAACTTGGATTTTTAGTTAACATTAGAATAGAATTGGCTTGGATGGGAATAGATACTTTGTCATATTTGTGGTAAAATTAGCCACATATATATCACCTACATTTCATTTCTTAGCGATGCAACCAATTTCACTAACACATTCCACTCAAAATGTCACATTCTACTATAGTGGAGTCAATGCAATTTAGTGGAAACAAACTGGAATGTCAAGTGGATGTACAAATTATTATAGTGACCCCTGATTGTAGAGGGGCATTAATTGGCTTGTGGATATGTTTAAACTTGATAATCAATGATTTGAACATGCAATTGGTAATTTAGCAAATGTTTATTTGTTCTAGACAAGGTGGTTGGTGGAGATTGGTGGGTAGTTGTGCAAAAAGAAACACACATTCAACGGGTGGTGGTTGAAGTTGTGGACTTGACGATTGGGGTAGATATAGATGGGGTGTTTGTGGACATGCATGCAATTAATGCAATAAGAGATGCTACAAAGATTGATGAAGGGGAAAAATGTTGGCAGTAGAAGTGGAGTGGGTGAAGGCCAATATTATTGAGGCCAAGGTGTTGGAAAAAGACATAAAAGCTTTTGGAAAATTTGATTAGTTTGGCACAACTAGGGATTTTAACTTGATATAATGCTTAACTAAACAAAGGGCTTTTTGATGGGTGACAGCAATGCAATTTGATATAAGGTGTCCCCCTTAGTTTGAACTTTGGGTTAGGTGAATCCAAATGCAATATTTTGGAAACACATTCCATCATGTATCAACCCCACAATTTAGGTAATTATAAAAATTATAATGTTTTGTCAAAACCATGTGTTATAGCAAAATTGGAGTGGGTAAAGGCCAATATTGTTGAAGATAAAATGTTGGAAATTGATTGTGAAGCTCTTGGGGAAGTTTACAAGTTTATTATATGGTTACGGGATTCCATAAATATATATGGTGCACATAGCATTTCTACATGGGTGACACTAATGACACGTTCCAAATACCTAGGCGTTCCCATAGTTTTGTGAAATGAAATTCATGAATTAGCATGTGGGCATGAATTTCGAACATGCACCTATCATTTTGGTAACCAAAATATTGACAATGTTTTGTCAAAGCCATTGTGGAAAATGTTCAAGTCTACCACATGTTTAGTCAAGAAAATCAACAAGGGTTTAGGGTTTAGGGTTTAGGGTTTAAATGTAATGAATGAGTCATGAATGAAAAATAATAATAACCATAGTGGCATTACAATAGTGGATGATTACATTCTAGAAAAACCACACATTAAACAAAATTACATGAGGAGTGGAGTTCCATTCAATTGTTGGCCACAAAAGCACTTTACCCATTCCACTAATGGGCAACAATGATTTTTTTATAAAAATGTAAAAAATACATTTAAATGAATGCCAACGGACTTTCTTCCAAGGTCCATTAGGAGACCACTAAATGCAATGACCAATGGTTTGGTAGTGGTGGACATTAAGAATAGTTGAGTGGAAATGGATGTAATCCACTCAAATGGATTTGAGTGGAATTGTGGTAGTGGAATAGGGCACAATATGTTGTAGTGGGATGTTTCTCTTCAACTTAACATATTCAAGTGCACATGCCAAATCTCCAAGCAACCCTATAGCCCTTCCCTCTTTCAAGCATATTTTATTTGAACATTTTTTTCCTTATCTTTTAATATGTTTGTTTTAATGTCAACTTAATCCTTGATCGCCTTTCCATGTTGAAGTGGTGCCACCCACATAAGTTGTTCATTAAAATGATATTTCATACAAGCTAAATGCATATTCAACCACCATATATTGTTGCTTTAATCTGCCACCCTACATAATGATGATACATTTGCCAAAGAGTGGTGGTGGTGGTGGTTTCAATGTTCATCATCATCATGCAGATCACAAGAAAACGGTGGCCCTCACCTCCTCCTCCTACTCCTATTCCTCAATAAGAACCTCCAATTTGTTCCAAAAATCATTTTTACTTATAATTTGCATGGTAAAAGAAAAAAAGAAAGAGAACTACTTAGTTTGGTTGTAGATTTTGAAAAAGATATAATCTCTTGTTGAGTAGAGAAAAACAAATTCAATTGTTTTGTATGAAGTTGTTTTGTGATTGAACAACAATAAGAAATGCTCAAATTCATGTGGATACAATGAATGGGTGACAAAAGCATTGAGAAACACAGATGTGAGTTAACGCTCGAGGTTTGCTATTTGGAATTCAAGGGGTTGGCAATGAGTAGGGTATTATCTCTATTATACTTTCAAGAGTAAGAGAAGTTATAACTTTACTCCATGGATATGGAAGGCATCAACGTTGTTGTGCCAACCTTTTGCTCCTATTCCTGCTCTTCAACATGAAGTTCTAATTTGCTCCAAGAACTATGTTTGTTTACAATTTGCATTGTAAAAGAGAAAAAGAAAAAAGTTGCTCTATTTGAGCTCCTAGAAAATCCTTCTTTCTACTCAACAAGGGACAAAATCTCTTTCAAAATTTGCAACCCAATGTTGTATAGGGATATTACACAAAGATATTGAAAGATAAATTCAATTGTTTTGTATGAAGTTATTATTTGATTCAACAACAAGCAATGCTCAAATTCATGTGGGTACAACAAATGGGTGACAACAACATTCAAAGGCACGAATATAAGTGAGCACTCGAGGTCTACTACTTGGAATTCAAAAGGTTAGTAGTGGGTAGGGTATTATCTCTACTATACCTTCAAGAGTAGGAGAAACTATAAATGTTCCATGAATATGGAAGGCATCAACATTGTTGTCCATGGGAGATGCAATTCAACAAAGCACATGATGAAATCAAAGGTATTGCATTAGGTCTAGTGTAGATTTACATGAATTGGAAGTGATGTCACATTGAACCCACTTGAATGTACAAGTTGTCTCTTTGTTTCCAAGATCTTGCATCTGAAGCACAAACCATTTTGTGCACTTAGAGAAGGTGGGAGTGCTTGAGAGCTTGCCCATTCACCATAGATTCCAATCCTTCGAACATCGTAACACCAACAAGAAGGAACATTTCACAACTGTCGACCACCATAACATGCAACTTTTTCGAGCATCACAATAGAAAACAAAAGCGCAGAACACTAATTCGCCAAAACCAACATGAATCATTTAAATATTTGGAATATATTTAACTTGGCAATGTAAACCAATGTACAAAATATCTTATTATATTCAAGAAATTTTTTCCCTCTTTAGAAAATTAAGCATGTGATGTTCCTTGTGGGTCCATTTGATCATACTTGCACCCGCATGCAAACTTTTCATTATGTGTCCATCTTAGAATGAAAGGTGATGAATAATTTGAAAATGAATCACAAAGCGTGAATTAAATCTATTGAACTTTCAAATTATTTATAAACCTCACAAATAAGTATATAAGGCTCAAAAATGAATTACAAGCCATGGATTAGAACTATAGATATTTTAAATTATTTACAAACCCCACAACTAAATATGTAAAGCTTAAAATGAATCATAAGCCATGAATTAGGTTTATAAAGTTTTCAAATTATTTATAAACTCCACAAATAAGTTTGTGAATTGTCCATGGTAAAAACATTGATGGGTGGCATAAAAACAACAAATGAAGAAAAATGTTTTCTTTCCAATTTTTTTGTTATGAGCTTAGTAGTAAGCATGCTAAAAATGATTCAACAATAAATGACAACCTCTTATTAAAACTAGTAAAAAAAATAATCCTATAATTTAGCTACTTACAACATCCAAGAATAAACATTTAGCAAAACTAACCAAAAACATCTCCTTGTTAAATTTTTTAAAAAAAAACTATCGGAATGGAATATTCTTTTAAAACAATTTTCACAAAAAATGCTAATGAAAAATCTTCAATAATACATTTTTATGGTGTATTTTAATAATGCCAAAAAAATTACATTTTGGGATGATTCTGTTTAGGGTAAGATAATCATCTTTTCCAAAAAGTGACTACATTTACACCTTTTAAACATCTTAAAAGGCAAGGTTTTTGAAAAAAGAAAGAATTTCATAAAAATCATGTCCCAAAGGACTAGATATTTTTTAATAATAATAATAAAAAAAGCCCTTATACTTCCATGCCATTTTGAAAATGCTTTGGAAACTTCTATTTTGAATCACTTGACATTATGACTTTGAAGAATAATTAATAACTCTAGATCATTACAAAATCTAAAAATTGTGAGTCCATATATGTATTGTTTGTGTATTTCATTGCATGCCATATAATTAAAAGTTCCCCATTTAAAAATTGAAGTGTTCATATTGTTTTGATTTGGGTTTTTTTTTCAAAAGTGAGTGTAATTAGAGTCATTACGTTACATTAAAATAATCACTATAACAAATGCATGCACCATACACTTTAACTTGTAAATATCTCGTTATAGGATTTTATGGACATTATAGTCTACAACTACATTAGAAGTTAATTACAAGCCTTGAATTAGGTTTGCAAAGCTTTCAAGTTAATCACAAACCCCAAAGAACTTAATATTGAACATCTAATTAAGCACATACCCCAATGAATATAGGTTTGAACTAATTATAGATGTGAAATAAAGTCATTATAGCTTCCAAGTTAAGAATAGACCCCAAGGGAGTTATTGCAAAGCTACCATGTTAAGTGTAGACACCAAAAAGGTTAATGCAATGCTTTCAAGCTAATTACAAACCCCAAAGAAAAGGTTCATTATAGTTTACAAATTAAATAAAGACCTTAAAAAGGGTTCATTAGAAGTTCCAAGTTAAATACAAATCCTAAAGAACTTACTTAAAACTTACAAGTCAAACCCAAATACCAAAGCCACCCCAAAGAGGCCACTAATACAAAGTTTTCAAATTAGGTACAAACATTATAAAGTTTCATTAGTGCATCAAAATTAAATCTAGACACCAAAGATGACATGCAAAGTTTTCAAATTAAGTACAAACCCTAAAAAGCTTACTTAGAGCTTCCAAGTTAAATCTACACTCCAAAGAAGCTAATGTAAAGTTTTCAAATTAAGTACATACCCAAAGACCTTACTTAGAGCTTCGAAGTTAAATCCAAACCCTAAAAAGGTTAATGCAAAGCTTCCAAGTTAGCTAAGGTAGTGATTCTAAATTAATCACAAACCCCAAAGATGCAAATGTAAAGCTTTCAAGTTAGTTACAAAACCCAAAGAACTAATGTAGAGCTTCCAAGTTAATGAAAAGTCATGTCCAAAAGCATGCTCAACCTAGTGCCCATTTTACAAAATCCTCACCATTTGTAGGCCACCAATTTAAAAAGGAGGTATGTATACCAAAAGAGGGTTTGTCCAAGCTTCAAAATGAATCACCACAAGTTGCATTGAAGTACCATCATCAAAAGAGGGTTTATTCAAGCTTCAAAATGGATCACCACAAGTTACATTGAGCAACTAGCATCAAAAGAGGGTTTGTTCAAGCTTCAAAACGAATCACCACAAGTTACATTGAGCAACTAGCATCAAAAGAGGGTTTGTTCAAGCTTCAAAATGAATCACCGCAAGTTACATTGAGCTACCATCATCAAAAAATCACTTGGATTGGTCAAGCTCAAGCTTCTCCACACTCACACCCTCATCAAAAACCTTTCACTCCTATTGAAAACCTCTAGTTGATGTCCTCTACTCGAAATCTTTCCTTGTGTAAACTCCACTCAAAAACCAAAGTTTGAAAATTTCTAGGCTCAAAGATCTTTGCATGAAATCCAAACTTCAAAAACCTTTGCTGAAAAACAATTCTGTTCTCAAACAATTAAAAAAAACGTCCATTTACAAAAAGAATGGAGCTTTTGAATTCTCTCTCACAAACACATTTTTGCTCAAACATTCACACATGTTAGAGTTGTCTAAAACCAAAGAACTTTTGTGTGAGAACGTTAGTTCCTTCCCGTTTTAAGACAAACATGGGATCAAATTAGTTTCAGCCCCAAAATTGCAAATCCCAATTTGATCCCTGGTTATTTTGCTTTGTACTTGTTACCTCGTGTTACAACTTTTTCCCCTTATATGTCAAAACTGGGCATCTTCGTACCATATTCAGGATACTTCACATGTAAGTATAATAAATAAAAACATGCCATAGACTTAGAAACATTAACCATGTTATGTAATCTATCTTTGGGAAACATGAAGAAAACTTGAAGCAACATTTAACACTCATGTCTTGCGACATGTTCCTTATGTTGCTACCATAGTTCCCATGTGTCACTCACATTTGCTCATCAAAATTGCTCCTTATGCTTTGTCCAAAAATATCCTTACATCATTCCTGTTGTTCCCATGAATCTCACATGTTGATCCCAATAGCTCCACATTTTCATCTCATATTCCTTTGCCCAAAGTCCTACTCTTTTTGCCTATACCATATAGAAAAGCTTATATCAGATTCTATCTTGGGAGTTGTCCAAAGTTCCTAAAAATATTTCTTTGTGATGGGCCAATCAAGAAATCCCATCACACAAAAAAGAAAGAAAATATCTAACTTTGAACACATGCACAACAAACTAAGAGAATCACAATATATAAGATTGAATCACTCAAATTTTGGTCCAAGTCTTCACAAATTGATATTCTAGCATTTCTGTTTGTAATCTTCTCAGAAATGGAGTTATTATTTATAATACCATTTGCGCTATTCCACATTTGTGGGGGTGATATTTATACACAGAGTTTGATCCTAATTGTACTGGAGTCAGTTTTGGGAGTAAATCCAGGGGTGGACTCTCAATACCCTCTTAGAACTAGAATTTAGCCTCTATATTGAATACCACCCCTTTGATATTGGAAATATCCGGATCTGAACTCAACCCAAGAATCGAATTGTCTCCAAGGTGACTGCATATATGGATTTCTATTGACGTTGCAAACTGCTTTCAAAGAGCAAATTGGAACAAAACAATGATAGAAATTATGGAACACTTAATTTGTGACAAGGTGAAGAGAACAAACAATGAAGTGAAAATGAGTAGTAAAGTTTTCTTCTATAGACTTATATGGAGAGGGAAGGAAGGTTTTGGTCATGGAGCTTCCCTTGATCTCATAAACAGACTATATACTGAGGTCCCTTGAACACTATTCATTGATAGCTGATCCATAGATAATTTTGAAGTTTTGGCTGGTTGGCTGGCCAATAACAAGATAATTGAAACTTAATACCCAAAAATGAAGGGTCATGCAAGTAGCTGTGTTTGTCAGGTACTTGTAGAAAACTCTCAATTCAAGGGAAAGAAGAAATTAAGATCTTTCCGTAGATGAAACTCTTGCTCAATATGAAGATTACCAAGTCAATAGAGATGGAAATTGCACACCAAATTTCTTCTCCTGGTTTTACTGTTCCCTATAAGTCAGCAAGTGGAAAAATGCCCAGTGCAGTTTTGAAACCCATTTGTGACTTGGAAGCAAGATGAAAGAAGCATGCCCAAAGATGTCTACTCACAAAGACTGTGACATCACAATAGCATTTAGTCAGCAACATGGACTATTGGTATTAAGAAGAGTTCAGTTCAATTGGTATATTGTTGTATGATTTGGAATCCTGGCATTAAGGCAGCTCCAGATAACCATAGTGTTGTAGCAGGCGTTCAGCTTCACGTAGGCCACTTAAGTATGCCGCATGGGTTGTGCCATAGTAGTAACGATCAGTTGCTTCCCCAGCAAATAAGAGTTGCAGAGGTGGAATAGAGCTATCCTTGTAAACACTTCCCTCCTCTTGCAGTGGTAAAGACTTAGCATTTGTATCAATATCATCCCCACTTGCGTCTATTGCTACATAAGAATATGACCCCTGGAAGAGAGGATCAGTACCCCACTTGCTGCGCCGTATCCTGCGCACAGCTGGAGTATTCACCCCAAATCTACGCAGAGTGTTTACAATGCCCCTTGCAACCTCATCATCTGAGGCAGCTTCAACTTCAAGAGCTTCCTGGCCAGTGTACCATGACTCCAGTACACACGACATTTTGTGTGTGGGATACACAGCAAACAGCTTCTGCGCCCAGTGGGGCACTGCATCAGGGGAATCTGTAGCATCCAGAGCTGCAGTGTCATCAAAGACAAACCGCACAGGCTGAAGTGTCTCTTTAGGGGCCTCGAATTCAACAAAGACTTTGTCCACCACACCAAACCCTAGTCTGGCTATGCAGTCCAGTTTCCAGCTTGGCAACGGTGGATCAAAAAGTGCTGCAGTGCACAAAGCTTCAGCTACTCCAGATGGTGCATCTTTCTCTAATGTCTGCCCCAGAATAGAATCCCCTGCTGCACTCCTCCTAACCCTTTCTGCCTCAAGTTTCAGAACCCCAAGAGAGACTGTAACAACAACATGGTCAGCTTCAATGATTGAGCCATCTTCACAGTGAACCTGCACTGGAGCCTCAGAAAACTTGCTGTCCTCAAGACCATCACAACTCCATTTAACTCTGACAACTTTCTTTCCAAATTGGATCATCCCATTGGGCAACTTACTTGCCAGTGCTTGCACTATGCTGGAGTACCCTTTTGCTATAGGGAGATTCCCACCTGGAAACTCTTTGTACTCACTGTATGCATTTAAGTTAAGATCATCAAGTGAGCCTGCTCCTGTAATGGAGCGCTCAAGATTTTCATGCATTTTGAAAACACCCTTTTGAATAGCCCGCAAATCCCACTTCTGCATGTCCCCTTCATGGTTCCCATCCTGACAGAAAAGCAGTTAGAATCCAGTTGACCCCAACAGCTAGAATAATTTAAAATAATTTCACTGCGTATTCTTGACATTGAAGTTGCTAACTTGGTGAAGGGAATATGCAGCAATTGTCTTAACTACTGCTGCAAACATACAGGCTTGAGACCTAACCATACCTTGGCAACCGCTATGGGCACTGTGCTGAGTTCAATTGTCCTCTCATGTTCCAGATCAGTTTCTTGGAATACAAATGACTTTGCCAATCCTTCCCTCAAGAATGCACCAACACTGTTGACCTGATTCTTGCAGTCGTTTTTTATATTGTGAGAATTGATCCCGACTGCAATACCTACATCTTCCTTAGCTGCATTCTCTCCCACTTCTTGAGCCATCAAAAGCAAACTCCTATTGTACACAGCAGTTTGAGTCAAACATTCAGTGAACAATCAAACATTTAATCATCACTTAGGTCAAATTTGCAAAACATGGAACCAGAAAAACAATGACAACTGAACACAAATGGACAATTTATATGTCAAATGCAGAATGACATTATTCAGCAACAGATTTGTGGGAGAATTGAAGCCAAAGGGACATGGAAGCATGAAGGGGTAGTGGACCTGTAGAGATCAGTGACAGGTTTGACAACAGAGAGATCCAAGTTCAAACCCCCTTCAAGCCGCACAGCAGTATCCATATTCATCCCATCTTTCCCCTCCCATGGCTGCTCAGAGTCCAAAGCTCCAATCTCTTCAGCAATTTTATATACAGGGCTTCCTTCAATGCCATGAATCCAAGTTGCCCCTAGTTCCACTCTCACCCCCCCAATCTCTGCACTGCAAATTCTCCCTCCTACTCTTTGGCTGGCTTCCAAAACTGTCAAGTCAAACCTTGATGCTGCTTTTGTGGATTTTAGCAAGTGATGAGCTGTTGACACTCCTGACATTCCTGCTCCTATTATGACAATTCGAGGCCTCTTCATTCCCTTTGCAACCACTTGTTCCATCCTGTGTTGCCTTGTACTATTGTGCAGCACTGGCAACTGTCCTTCAAACACAAGAATTTCCAACTCACTTGCATATATTAGAGTTGTTCTGAAGATTAGGGATGTTTCTCTGATGCATCTACAACATCAAGATTGTGGCAGAATACAGAATACTGGTGTGTGTCAGGTTTGTCAGAAGCATTTCGAAATCATTTATTCACTTTTATCCAAAATTATTCAGTAATCAAAGGAGAGAAGCTCTATGAAATCTGATGATAGGGTAGTTCCTCCCCTGATTCATGTTCCTCAAATTGCCCATGCGCTGAAAGTAACAATATTTGGTTTCATGTGCTCTATACAAACTTTGTGGGGACTCCAACATTGCTCATCTCCATTGATGAGGAGAGATCAATTATTGTACCAGATGCTGCAGCTGTATTGATCCAGATTGTGATCATCGTTGCCGAGTATGACATAAAATACTTGTTCACTAATTCTTTATAAAAACCCTGAACCATTTACACACCAAGATTCGAAGGGGAAAGAAAAACTCTTAGTCACTGTGGGATCAAACCGACAGAAATTCGTCCAGAAATTTGTGCGAAGGAAGAAAGGTGCAATTCTCTCAGGAAAATTTTAAAACAACAAAACAAAACAAAAAAAAACTTTGTTATGGAAAACTGGATATCATCGAAATAGACAAATTTCCTCTCACAAAAAACCTCAAACTCAAAATTGCCGTTGTCATCCACAACTGTGCAAATTAGGACTGGTCACTGAAAAAGCTCGGAAAAACAACAAATATGAATCCCTTCGGCATGTGCCAAACTTCAGAAATCAAGGCTAAAAGAGAACTTCACAAGAACGAACCTCCACGTAAAATCAAAGAGATCTGTGTATTGTGCAAAATTGACCAAATCAGGATTTTGAAAAAAGAAAAAAAAAAGAAAAAAAGAAAGAAGAAGAATACATCGTACCTGGATTCTATGCAAGCTCGCAAGCGAAGAATCGAAGATTGCTCCCAACAAATTCTTGCTCTGCTGATATATCCGCACTCGATTCGGCAGCATCTTCCAGACTCATGACTTGCAAGCTGATGGGTTCCAATTGTGAGAGAATGCAACCAAGGTCCCACCCAGTGGAGACGATGAGGTCTGGCACGGCTACGTTTATACCCTTGGGAACTTGCTCTTTTGGGTTTTGGTTGGGGGGAGGGGGGTGATTTTTTTGGTTTCTTTTTGTCTGTTCCCAAGGTGTTCCCAAGATGTTCTTCAAATCCCCAATGTGAAGTTCCTCAAGATTTTCCCAATAGCATCTCATTTATGAGATCCGGCACGGATTTTATACCCTTGGATTTCTCTCTTTTGGGTTTTGGTTGGAGGGAGGGGGGTGATTTTTGGTTTTTTTGGGGGGTCTGTTCCCAAGATGTTCTTCAAATTCCCAATGTGTTCCTCAAGATGTTCCCAAGAGCATCTCATTTTTTATCTCGTAGTGTTTTGGCTATGCTTCGACTAGGGAAGGGGGGCGCGAGGGGCAAAAGGAAGCATGACAAAGCATGCCTTTAGTTTGAGGAGGGAAGCATTATTTAGGGTTCTATGTTCCAAAAATATTGGTGGTGGGCCAATCAAATGGCACCTTTTGGAGGAAAAAAGAAAAAAGAAAAAAAGAACTATTTAGGTACCATGAATTTAGATTGTAACATTCATCATGCCAAATGTATGATGAATGTCACAAGCCTTTTGTTTGCTAGTATAGTGCCTTGGCAGCTTCGACAGGTGTACACCAAATAATTAATTAATCTTGAAAATCTCATTTTGACAAATGGAATATTCTTGAAGATTCAATAGTTTCCTTCACAAAAAAATTTCTTCTTTGATTTTTTTTTTCTTTTTTTTTTTGTGGGTGAAAATTTCAACATTTCTGAAAATGCTTTTCATATCCATTCTATTTCAGTGATAATGATTTATTGGAATTAGTTTAGATAGGACAATTTTAGATTTCGTAAGTCGTAGTTGTCACTTGGACAAATTGAAATTGAAATATGTTTAGCCAATTCCCAAGTAAAGAGGCATGAAAAGTTGTTCTTTTAATATGTGTTAAAAAAATTTCTCACTTCATATTCATGAGTAGATTGTCAATATTTTGTCCACCAATTCACATTTAATTGTTGAATTGAAATTCAATTCAAATTGCATGCAATCTCAATCAATATTTTATTCAAATAGAACTTAATTATAAAAATCAATTTATTTTTAATCAATCAATTAATTAATTAATTATCACTTGTAGTGTGTAGTAGTGTGGAGCCCAAGTTTCTATTTAAATCAAATTGAGATTGATATAAATAATGATGAACTATTGTGAACCGTATGCTAACATAAGAGGGCATAGAAAACAAGGGGACAAGGAAGGGATTTTGCTCAATTTGGAACCTTGTCTTTTGAGCAATGGCACTACACTTGTTTCCTTACAATTTTAACTTTTTATTTTGTTGAATTTTTTTTGGAAAAAATGTTCAATATTCAATAACTCTTGCACCCTAGCTCTAAACATTACATAATCACCTTGGTGCACCCTACTCATCAAGGACTTTCCAACAATACCAATAGCATAGTGACAAGTGCCATGGTTTGGAAGATCTGAATGTGACAAACAAACAAAGCAAACAAAATGGATGAAAAGGTATGTTTAGGCATTTTGTAACTTGTGCCAATTTTGTAAAATTTGTAAAATTTGTGACAAGAATACAAAATTTTAGATTTAAATCAATGCTAGTTGTTTTAAAGTACTGGTTAGTTGGTTGTATTATATATTATGCTTAGTATGATGAAACCCTATTATGTATGCCCTTCGTATGAGGAAAGGACTAAACCCCATTATATGTGCTAAAATTTCTGATCAATTTTCCATTCAATCTAAGGGAACGATATTTTTCTGGCAAATTTTCCAAGTTTTCAAAGTGAAAAATCTGATTTCGACCTACTTACACCAAGTATTTTCTATGACAAAACAAAAATACTCGTCAAACCCTAAACCCTTCGCACTTTGTCGCAATGTAAATGGAGGGTGTCGTATATGTCATAATTGGGCATTGGGAGCAAGCAACCATTTTGAAAAACGAAATGCCTCTGGAGGGTGGGTGTTTCCCTTGACTCTCTCACCTTGGGGGCGAGAACGGATCAGCCCTAAACCCTAACCCTACACAAAGGCACTTCAAATATGAAGTACTCAAAGGTTCTTTTTTTGAAAAAGTGAAAGCACCTCCCCAGTCCCCGGACAGAAAAAGATGCTTTCATCAATTCAAGGGACCTTTCAGTGGGCTTCCACAATTCAAAGAAAATAGTAGTAATAAATAAATAAATAAATAAATAAAGGAAAAACTCTTCGAGGGATTTTACGTCCTAGAAACTAGGTGAGCTGATTCACCCTAATTTGGTTGCAAAAAAAATCACATTCATCTTTTGATGTTTTATTTTCTCTTCCACTTTCTCAAATCTGCACCCAACATCAAGCAACTTTATCACCAGTTCATAACCCACAAAATTAAATATGAAACCTGAAAATGGTTATGGCACTTGTCATAAGGCAAATTTCATGTAATTCTTTCAAAATGTGACAATGTGATTGAAAACATTCAAATACACAATTCGCTTTTTTTTTGGTTTGAAATTTTGCACAAATGTGAAAAATAAATATGAAAAAAGAAATACTTGATCACTTTCATGTTTTGAGAAAAAAAATCATTAGATTTCCAAAAAATTGAAAATCATGTTCTGACATTTTTCTTTCAATATTTAAATAGGTTCTGAGAACATGTCATCATTTAATATGAGAGCCCTTTTGGGTTCCTCATAACTAATGTGATGTTAAAAAATGAAAAAACAAATCATGACAATTTTTGTTTTACAACATGATGATGTACATTAGAATAAATTTATTTTGTACTTTTTCCCTAGCTATGACCAATTTATCATATAATATTGATTGTTGATATTAAATTAATGGCAGGGCCATTGTGTATAACACACCTTGTTAAATCTAGGTATGAAATGCTGAAACTCAGCATTTAAGGCACAAGGTTCGAGAGTGATTATAGTAGTTGTACAGGTAGCAGCAATGGAGACGCTCAGGAAAAAGGAAAGAGGGGGAGTCAAAACAGGATGAAACTCATTTTACCACCAAAAAAAAGGTGCTTTTCTGAGTTTCACCCCCACCCCCTTAATGCTAATGCACCTTTTTGCAGGTTTTACACTAAAAATAGTGGAGCAGGTCTTTATGGGTTTATTATGTGAATGAAAATGGCTTTTGAATCAAACTAGCCATGCATCCCCCTTAATTAAGGGAGGAAATTTCAGAAAACTTAAGCCTGGTGAAATTATCTTAACCGTCCAAAAGGTTTGTGAGGTTCAACAAGACGTGAGGCCAAAGACGATGAACAAAACACTATAAACCAACATGAAAGAGATTTTCTTCAACAAAAGTCGCCTTAGTGACATCTTGTAAAACTTGGATGGAGTTGCCTTTGAGTGCGGGTTTTGAAGTGGGGATAATGCATTATGCAAGCACTTATAAGAAGTTACTTATCAGCAAAAAGTGGACAAAGGGTTTGGGAATGAAAAAATGATGACCTATTTTTCTCTTTGATTTTGTTGTCGACATGAACATAATTCTCCAAATTTCTAGCCTTCTAGAACTTATAATGGAGTTGATTTGCAAGTGAGCCAATTATGTTTGGCAATCGCATGCATCCCAAATTCAAAATCCCACACATGCACATCACAGATATGATATAAAAATAGTGGTGAGGGTCTTGTATCAAATAATTTGAAGGAAACCCCATTTGAATTTTGTTGTTTAAAAAAAAATTCACAACATATTTCTTCACAAGATAATATGATTTGACAAGATGAAATAATTTTTTATACAAAATAAATTTTGGCTTACATAAATAAAATGTAAAATATTCTTTTTCCTTACTTAATAAAAATTATATATTATAAGATCAATAATATATTATGTCAATAAGCAATATCACATTATGTTTTATTTATATTTATTTTATTATAATTTTATTAACTGTTATATTATATTATATTATATTATATATGTGTAGTATCATATTGTACATTATACATTAATAACATTACGTACAAGATTTTTCAATGCTATTAACATTATATACATTTAACATACATATATTTAATATTTTTATACATAATTGCAATTTAATATATGAATTAATGATAAAAATATAGACTTTTATTCAAGATTAAAATAATGATTTGAGTAGTAAAAAAATTGACCGTAGTCAATTATCTTAGTGAATTGCTTCCACTAGAAGTGGAGTGAAATACTCAAGTTTCACTGAAAACTAAATGGTATAAAGGTTTGTTGACTTGGTTCACTTTTTAAACCTCAAGTGAATTGGGTTAGTGAAGTACACCCACATTTTATACCAGTGACAACAATTTTGAAACATTAATGAACTTGATAAAATTGGATTCAAGAAATGTATTCTATTGTTTAGGAGTTGAATGTGCCAATCAAACTAAATAGAAGCATCGATTGAAAATGTTTTGTGCTTTCTAATTTGCAATGTTTGAAAATTGGTATCACAAACTCTCATGAATGTGACATAGAAGTCCTTTGAGTCTGTAATGAAAATTTTGGTGCTATATTTGATGGACAAAGTTCAAAAAAGGTGAAGCTACAAAAGATGAGAAACAAAGCTGAATTTATATAGATCAACTTAACAAGGATCATATTAATTTAGTGCAGGATTAGCTAAAGAAGGACTTCCATTGTCCAATCTGTGGAGAACCCAATTTTGTTGGCCTTGCCTACACCCAAGGCAAGGATATTGTGTTCAGATTCATTATAGAGTAAAAGTAGCTTAAAGGATTTTGACTCCTAGGTAATAGGTCTATTTTTATATGAGGATTTTTGAAAGATGATATTTTGGCTTGTGTTGAAACTTGAGATTAGTTATAGACTTATAACATCTTGAAGGAATTTGGTTTCTTTTAGAGGATTTTTTGAAGATTATATTTTTGCATGGTGAAATATTTGAGTTTCCATAATGCTTCTTTTGCCTTAAGATACTTTTATATGTAAATGGCAAGGCCACAGTGAGACACAACCCTAATTGCTGTAACCACAAAGGCCCCAACTTTCTGAGCCCTGGTTTTCACTACTGTCTTGTCTCTTCTTCACTTTCTCTTGTTGTTTTGCACACGAAAGGAGAGTCTCTCTCCCTCTCTATCTCTCTCCCACTTCTCTTTTGCTTCTTCTCCATTGTGGATCTCATTCTTTGTACCCACTCTAACAACCATGTTCAAGAAGTAAGTTTCTCCATCCTCAAAATATTGGATTCAGTTTCATTTGGTTTCTGGCCCAGAAGGAAGCAGCAATCCTTAGGGTAAAGAGACCCTGAAGAATGGGTTTTGGTAGGCAGAAGATGATGGCATTCTTGTGCACATGGTAACGGGCTGGAGATTGATGGCTCAATTACTCGCAGAAGTACTTTGTGACTCGATTGAATGATGGGGATGGTGGGAAATGCAGATTCACGCCTGAGGAGGTAACTGGGCAGAATCAAGTAAAAGCATCTGTACAGCGCAAAATTCGACAGAGCATTGCTGATGAGGTATGCGCATATCCGCCTTCACTTGGCACTCTATCGACCTCTCTTTTTCTCGGCGATTATCTCTGTTATTCTTGTTGGAATGGAAACAGATGTGTATTTTTTTTGGGTGTTATTGAGGTGGGTTTTTTACACAACCTTACAATCCCTGGAGACTAAGATACTAGTGTTGATATGCAGTACCCTGATCTTGAGCCGTTGCTGGAGGATATGCTTCCAAAGAAAGCGCCTCTCATTGTGGCCAAATGGTATGCACTCTCCTTCAACTCTAGCCTGAATTTACTGAGTCTGAAGGGAGCTCGACATGGTTTACAGTCCAATTAGGGCTTTGCAGTTGAGTTCGAGCTATTTACAGTAGGTTGAAGAATGTGGCAGTTTAATAGTGCACTCACTGGACATGCCAAATCATGTATTCTGCACCTGCTGAATTGTAGGGCATTTCATGCAATCAACTGACACACTGTAGATGGTTGTGTAACATTGTGGGGGTTGTGGTGGCAGCCAGAATCACATCAATCTTGTGGTTGTGAATAATGTTCCCCTATTCTTCAATGTAAGGGATGGCCCTTACATGCCCACTCTGCGGCTTCTCCATCAATGTAACTTTCACTCATTTGCTTAAGGTTTTATCAACAGCATTGTTGACTCATTGCAAAATTGTCTGTCATGGAAGGTAGGTGGGGCCTTTTTTTCCATGGTCTCAGAGACTCTTCAGTCCTGAGCAATAATCTTCAGTACTGTCCAGTTTGACTTGATTCCCTCTTTAGGATTGAGGACCTGTGATTGAAATAGGGTGGAAATGTGCAAAGATCCAGGAATCATGAAGATGTTCCGGGTGGATAGAGGAGCCATAAAATTTGTGTTGGCGGGTGCCAATATCATGTGCCCGGGTCTCACATCTGCTGGTGGTGCACTTGATGAGGAAGTCTCTGCAGATGCCCCTGTTGTATGTGCACTCTCTCTCCAACTGTTTCACTCTTGTTTGAGCCAGTGGGAGGAGTCCTGTTTCATCTCACTGTGCAAGATTGGTTGGTCAGTCCTTGTATACTGAATGTCTGTAGGGTATTAAGGTGCTTCTAATGTGCTGTGTCTGCCCAGGCAATTATGGCTGAGGGGAAGCAGCATGCTCTTGCTATAGGCTACACCAAGATGTCAGCTCAGGACATGTATGTTTCTTCCACAATTCAAACTTTCTCGTTTCACACATGTTTGCCAAACTGGAAGATGTGCATACACAAGGGTTTTCCTGTTGTGGTCTGGTTTGTGTTGTTTGTCAATCAAGTTCTGCTACAACTGTAGCATGAAATTAAAAACAGTTGTGCTGAGGATTATTAGTTCCTGGATGTTGCAGAAAGAGCATAAACAAAGGGATAGGGGTGGACAACATGCACTACCTCAATGATGGACTTTGGAAGGTATGTTCACCATTCTCATTATGCACCTTGTGAGCATGTGTGTTGGTATTGAAGGATTCGCATGGCTTTATTAAGCTTGCTAGGGTTTCCTGGGACTCTAAGCACCTAACATGAGGCAAGTCAGCAATTTAGATAGAAACACTGGCACTTTGCAGACTGTGTTCAACTCATTTTTGCAATTAAACACTGGAGCACAAAACATGAATGCTGATTGAGGGTTTGCCTGGCAGACACTACACCTGGACTGAAGGTGTCTGAGTCTCAATAGAGATGGCTTTGAGTGTGGCTGGAAAAGTAGCCACTTACAAGCTAATGAGTGTGGAAGGAGCAATTGAAAGTGTATGAGTAAACTTTTTGGGACTCTGGAGTATGAGGGAGGTCATCAAGGCAGCATAAAAAGTTTGCTCAACACTATGTAGTTACTGTGAGCCAATCCCACTAGAGAGCTGAATTCTGGCTTATCCAGTGCTACTGTTCTTTGAGTGGCTACCCTGTTTTTCAGTTGTGTGACCCAAAGAGGACAACCATGTCTCAACTGTTCTGAAGCACATCAGATGCTTTCAATCCCTATCCACACATGACATCCTTGTGCAGAGATGCAATTTGCAGTCAAACATTTGAAGATCTAGGACAAACTACTTTCCAGGGGTTAGTTTTCATTTTGACCATTCTGAGGGAGTTCAAGATTTGAATGCATGACATATTCATTGCCTATTGCTTCTGCCTATGTTGTTATTTTGTGGATCCTCAATTTCAAAGAGTCTTAACTTACTTTGTTGTTATGATGTTTTGCATGATAAGAGTGTGCTGAAAGTGTCTATTTTTTGTTCGCTTTATGTAGCAGGTGACTGATTGATGGTGTGGCCCAAGGAGAGTTAGTTTCTATTGAATGTCTACTATGTTGTATTTGTTATGCTGTGTGCAGTAGGCACATGTGGATTCAAAGGCATAAGCTCTTCTTTTTGCTTCCAGATCACTAGTTGCCCTACATGGTAGGATGCTACTGTCAGGAACCATAAGGAACTGTCTGCACTATAGTATGTGGGTGACAAAACATGAAGAAGAAAAAATTCTTATTGACAGAAAAACCAAATATCAGAGAACTAATTCCCTACTATAAGTTCTCTAGTATAACTCATAGTTTCCTGGTTCTCTGGTATACCAGGTAACTATAAGTTTACATTCAGTAAGAAGAGATTCTACAGATGTAACAATCTTCAAAGAGAATGTGGTTTAGACTGGCAACTCAGGTTTCTGTTGCCAATTTTACATCTCAGCAACCATAACCACCACAAAGTCAGTGTTAAATCAGTCAGGTGGTTTGAAGTCAGATGTAACTAGACATATGGAGCAGATTATGGCTTTGTTGATTGAAATTTCTTATGATGCACTATGTGATGAAGATTTCCAGGTCTGCAGAAGTAATAGTTGCCCACACAGAAATGCAATGCACAGTGGACAACAGACTTGATGCCATTTGAAAATCATTAACAGTGTATCCTCTAGACCTGAGTTGTTTCATTTCCTGTATTGCTTTCATGAGCTTATGGACTGCTAATGACAGAGATAAGACAGATTCTTGTACATGGAGCTCTTGCAATTTTGTTGATCTGTGCAAGTACAGGACCTCATTTCCCGTAGTGTTTTTCATGAGCTGGAGAACTACTAATGACAGAGATGACAGATTCTTGTATGGGGAACTTTGTTGATTTGTGCAAGTACAGGAGCAGCTAAGGATGGGAAACATTGCAGCAAAACCCATGTTATTTGAATTGTTGCATACATTCAGTGTACAATACTTCCTCCAGCAAAACATTTTGTCCAAATACTGCTAATGAGTACCATATTTGGTTTAATCGTTTGCCCATAAGTCCAGAGAGTCACATAATAGTGATATCAAGCAATTCTAGCTTGCAAAGTGAAGGCATTTGGTGAATATAATTTTGATTATATTTGCAAGAAAATCTACAAGTTTGACATTTTAACTCTGATATTGACAAAGGTCATACTCAGTTCATTAAGAGCCCTTACATGAGATGTTCCAGTGCTCTGGTGGACATGTTACCTTTCACTTTGAGCTTGTTAGATTTGCTTTCTTGAGAGGTGTACACTCGTAATTCTGCAGTCTACAGCAGCAATGCAGTCAATATACACAAGACTTTCAAGGTACAGAAAGTTCAGATGAAGACTTGATATGTGCACAATATTTGGAATACAACAGTACAATTATCTTGGAGCTGCAGAATCAATTTAGTGTTCCAGAGGCAAAAGCATTACTGTAGTGACTGTGAATACAGCTCTTTCTATCTAAGACATACAGAGATTTCGATATGGAGGGACCTGTGATCAGATTGCCTGCTCCTTGTAGAATGCAGAGCTTTGCACGATAGCTATAAGTTTTGTTGAAAACGACAAAAATGTGTTTGATAACTTGTGCAGTGTGGTCCAGAAGATAACCCACTACTGTGCATCTGACCAATTGAAATAAGTAGGAAGCTAGTTTAGCCACCTGATGATCCGAGTCAAACTTGTGGTGCCTCTAGGGGCATGCCTGTTCTCGCCTGCCAATTTAAAGATGACCCTTCAATGTCAGTGCCACAGATATGACTTAAAACAATGAACACACAGGATGGCTGTTCATTTAACCAATTGGAGACTGCACACAGATTGTTAGGTCAAGAAGGGAGCATGCCTATGAAGCTGTCTTGCTTCACTAGAATCTTGCTAAACCTCCTAACCTGGCACAATAGAGTGGGTGAAAGTATACCTGAGAAATCCGGTTTGCATAGATGGTGACAAGCCGTAGTTGGGTGCTACTTAGGCTCCCAAGGTATGGAACAAAGGCATTTCCCAGCACAATGTAGATCTCAACCAGACAGAAGACAACCGTCTGATCACCATTTCCCATCTGAAGTATTAGTAACTTGTACATTCTCTACATTGGAGATATGGTCATCATGCTTTGATCATGAAAGAGCAGCAAAGATTTTAGAGACTGGTTACACACATGTAACATACTTTACAGACTTCCAGTAGTGAACAATGACCATAATCAGGAGTGAAAGGGGAACCATTTTGTACCTTTCGAACTTCTGCATTTTGGTTGCCAAATGCATCAAACAGTACTGGCAAGAAAGAGGGCAACTTTTCCATGAGCTCCTCTGAAGAAAGTCTGCTGACAAGCTATAAAACACAAACACTAAAAAATTAGAAAATTTTGTTTGCCTGAAACTAAAACCCAAGGGACACTACTGCTTGTCAGAATATGTACATATACACAATAATAAAATGCCTCATGGAGGTCCACTGCAAAGTGTTTTTTTTTCTTGGTAACAACCTTGAACTGAAATAACTTTGTCACATTTGAGGGAACATGGAAAGAAATGGATGTACTTTGGTCAAGCAGCTGATACAAGTTACAAGAGCCTTTTCATCTTCAGAGACCAACAGTGGAACCACAACCTGCAATGAAAAACCAGCCATATCAGTAATCATAAGTGTTCAACTGTTAGCATAGTCGTAAAGCCTGTAGTGACCATGCAAGTTATCACCACCCAAGACTGGAAATGCTAGGTGTGGTATAAACTTTGATAACAGTTGACAGGCCCACTGTTGACAGGCCCACTGAAAGCACGTGGATCTAGTGGCTTTCTAATCTTTTCAGAGGGAACATGGGGCAACTGTGTATGTTAGAATCTTTATAGTTCTGAAAATGGGTCCATAGGGTCAGATATCTTAAGGAACAATACACAGTTGCAGCAACAAGAAATGACCAAACCTTCCCAGTGATTTGACTAAACCTATACACTAGTATGCATGTGATAAGGTAGTGAATAAGGTCTGATCATGGTATATTGAAAGAAGACAATGTGCAAGGAGAACATACAGTTAGACTGCGATATTTGTCAAGCTGAGTCAAGACTGTATTCAAGCAGCGGTCAGCAGCAACAACCACCTGCATTAGAATTTCAAATGGGTTACTGTGTCTGATGATTTAGCTCTATTTTCCGAAAAAGTGGTGCTATTAGAGTGATACCACTTTGACAACCAAATCTGTTGGTATCTTGAGTTCTGCATTTCTAGCCACACTGCTCAAAGTCAACAAAACCATGACCAAAACTCTGACATCAAGTGGAATGATCTGCACATAAGCATTGTCTGCTAATAATCTTTACTTTGGAGGGGATCTATGAAGACTCCTCAAAGCGTCTCAGTTTTACATATCAGATAAGTCAAACTTCACACCTTGGAGTCAGAATCCCTGACAGAATGGAGAAGCTTCTCTAGCAGCAGTTCTGTGGCTTCATCACAACTAGCTCTCTGTAAAATCACAAACAGAAGCAATATTTCATGCAAGCTGTAGTCCATGCAACATGTAGCAATCACTACTGATTAGAGAAATACATCCAGGAGTGATGCATCTGGGGTCTAAACAAACAAAGATGTGCATGTGAGATGAGACAGCAACAAGGAACCTTTCTCTCTCATGCTTCCTGACCAGAACTTTCCTTACCATTGCTGCATGAAAAGACGAGCATGAAATAAATAGAACTTCAAGATAAGTGCAAAAAAATCACAGCAAGGAACATTATGGGGAGGAAACCTGATTGCTAAGCATCTCAAAGATGAGTGAGAGAGAGAGCTCCCGAATGTTGGAGTTAGGATCATCCAGAGACTCCAGTACAACTGTAAGTATCTGATTAAAATACTGCACACAACACACACACCTTTGCTCAGAATCTAGGGGAAGAAACATCCTACTCTCACTATGATCTAGAAAATGCATTTCCTGCTCTTCATTTAGGAATGTAGACACATGAGTTGCACCATTTGCCACCAAGTGACTGAGGAGTAACAGGAAATAAAGTTGTACACAATAGGGAACCCTGCTTGGAATGGCACCAAATAGTTCAATCAAGCACTTTACATTGGTGGATTTATGCATTTCCTTGTCCCATTTAAGGATTTTTCCATCACATTTACCACCTAACTGGACACAGAAGCAAAACAACAGAGCATGAATAGAGACTGCAGAATTCCATTGACAAGTGTGCCATTGAGAGTAATCAAGTCATAGATGTGAATCCAGTACCAACAGCATATCAGGGTAGTTATAGGGTTGCTGTTGGGTTGTAGGGTTGTAGCTGTAATTCTGTGTTTGTGGGTTTACAATCAAAATCAGCAAACCCCCATTGTTGGAAGTGAGTGAAACGCCTCAAGTAAAGATAAATTTCAAGGGTGCCGAGGGTGAAAGAACTCGCAGACCTGAGGCCAAGTGGAAGAGTCGTTGGCACCAGAGAGCAGTATTAATTGCTTCAAGGCTTCCTGCTTTTCCTCTGCTGGTTTACCATTGCCTCGATTTGACATCTGTTCATGAAAAAGTTAATGTGCTGCAAATTTCCTGCCCTTCTCAGGGTGGTCCAAATGTAACAAAGAAATTGATACTGAGAAACATGTTGATGTTGCTCTCAAACTCACCTGATGAAGAAGATTTGGAACACTTGAGCTGGCACTCTGAAATGGAGACTTGGAATTCAGCATCTCCAAGGGGCCTTCATCTAAGTGCTTGGGATCAGATGTAGTCACAGTTCCAAGCTTTTGTTCCAAACTTACCAAACTATGAGCATCAACCAGGGGAAGACCACCAGAATATGCATGCTCATGGCTTACAGCTACACCAGGGATACTTTGAGCTTGGTCAGACCCCTGTGTAGACATGCTTGGACTGCTCTGGGCTATATTTCCTATACTTTCAGACTTGGTGTAAGCAAGTAACTCTCCAGGAGTTCTAGCTTGTTCTGGAGATCCATATGAATTTTCACGTGAGTTGCTTGAAGGTGCCTGTCCAGCTTCGAGAAGACCAAGGTAACTGGAGTCAGCTTGCCCTGTGGCACCCCACTTTTGATCACCATCACTGCTATTCAGTGACATTGTTGAGTAGCCCAATGTCACTTGTTGATCGTTACCTGCCAATGCTGAGAAGTTCCTTCCTAAAGTGCCTGCTCCATTTCCTTCCACAGGTGTGGAAGGACCATCACCCTGGTCATAGCCAGACTTCACCCGCATTCTCTGAGCTCTCTGTTGCAGATAAGTCATAAGATCAACCTCAATCCGTGGTGTATGCTGCTTCAATGTACGTCGCAAGGTGCTCTGCTCCTCTATAGGCAATCCAAGGATGAAGTTCAAAACGGTGGTTGAATCAAAGTGTGAGTACAAAGATATGAGGCCTGTGATGGCAATCTGTTTCAACTTGGGATTCTTCTCATTGGTCAGTGGGGCTAGCTTAGCAAGCCAAAGCTTGAGCAACCCACTCCCACCTGATGCCTCACTATTGAGGGCAAGCTTAGCAAATGCAGCTATTGCAAATTCTATGACAGATATCTTCGCTTTCGGAGAACGCTGTTCATCTAGTGAGCGTAGCAGTGAAGGAAGCAATACGTCAATACTGTATGTATTGCCTACAGTCTCCAGGGCAGAGCTTCCAAGTTCCCGAATCATCTCCTTTGCATCCACTAAACGGGCGAAGACATGTGGCAGAATCCTTTCCAAATATGCCTCAAAAGGTTTGCGGCAAGCAGGCACAAGCTCAGCCATTGTGGAGAGTGCAGCCTGAGCTACTTTGTGATGTGGGTCATCCAAATGCTCAAAGAAAAGCTTCATGACTTTGTCAAAGCTCTGTGTCACATCTTGTAATCCTTTAGAACCTTGCTGAAGCAGTTTCTTGAGGTATGTAAATGCAGCAACTCGGGCAGACCAGTCTGCAGAGGGGCTCAGTCCTTCACTTAGAGCATCATTCAAAGTCATCAAGCTATTAGCTTCTCCATAGGGATTTATACCAGCCAGCAGCTGAGTTTCCTCATTGCTAATCCTACCACTTGACAAAGACCTTCCTGATCCAGACTGTCGAAGAAGGGGCCTCTGATATGCAGGAACTGAATTGAAGGATAAATTTTCACCCACTAATTTCTCCGAGTACGCTTCCAGCCTTGTAGTGCGCTTTGCTCCCTTGACATCGCCATGGTCTCCATAGGCAGTCCTCTGATGAGGCCTCTCTGCATTCACAGATATCCTCTTCATTGTCTGTTCTGATGAAACTCTTGGAACATCCCAATTCACACCAAATGTGGCTTCACCTCTAGTTTCTCTTTTCATACTGCTTGAAAATCCAACTCTATCCAAGGCTCCCAGTGCAGAAAGGGCAGTCAAGGTGCCAGAAGAATTGGATCGTGGAAATCCAGAGGAGTTTGCTCCAGGCAGCGCAATTGCTTGTAAGTTGCTTTGGTTGGACACAGGAGCAGATGCAGGATGAGCAGGATCACGAGCAGATGGAGGATCAATTGCCAGGCATTCAGCCCCGACTGCAGTATTTGCATGCATTTTTCTGTAGCTCCCACCAACTGCAATTATATAGTGGCACCAAAGTATCAGTTACAATAAAAGGGTCAATCCATCCAACCTAGACCTCCCACATAGCATCCTTGATATGCTCTGGCACAACAAAACAAGAATGAAAGGCATCAGTGCAGGGCATATTCCCACCTGGATCCCTTTCAGCTGAGTGAATTGCTGTGGAGACAGTGCCCTTGTCACTCATGTCAGAGCCTCTAAGCAAGGTCTCAATAGCATTCACCTGCTGTTGGCTTGCTTGCAGCATACTTTCTAGACTCCTATCAGGAGTCACATCCATTGACTTGCTCAGCAGGCTTGATGCATTGGCTGAGCCTCCCCCAGCAAGTAGACTCATGCTCCTGTCATTTGTGGTCTTGATTGAGTTTTCGTAGAACGTCATTGGGGACCCACCACCTGTCATAGGCTGCGTTGGAATATGGGTTCCTGAGGAATGTTGCAGCTGCTGTTGTTGAAAAGAAATCCTATCCTGGATACCCAGGGACGGAAAGCTCTTGTGGAATCCTCGGTCCTCTTCAATTATGAGCTGTGGAAAGCACACCCAATAAGACAAGCAACAAGCTCATATAACACACAAGTCTGAAGAAAATTGAACAGTGAATCCATTGCTTGACTGCCATGAACAATCTCTGTTAGAGAATCAGGAAACGGATGGCAGTTACTCTTTGGATGTTGGGATCCAGTGTGTGAAAGAGATGACGGGCACGCTCAGGCCAGCATCTAGCAAAGGCTCGATAACACATCCTTGCAGTGGAGCGAACCTGCAATGAAAGAAATATCAATGTGATTGCAGAGAGGAACTATGAAATGCTGATGAGGAAATTCAAAAGACATCCCAGAGTCTGAAAGCTCTCTGTCTTTCATAATTCTTCTTTTAACATTCTCAAGATCAAATTTGCAATTTGCAGGGTGACAAGTTGAACTGAACAAAGCAAAAGCAGCTCCTATCCATCAGCTTGGCAGAAAATGCACAAAGAGAACTTAGCAAAGTTGCAACCGCACCTCACCAACAGCATCACCACAACAGCACTTGATGAGATCCTGATAGAGTTCAACAGCACGCTGCATCTCTGAAGAGTCTGACCACTGCTCCAGCATTACTAGTGCATACTCACAGCACCTTCACAAACAATTAAGGCATCAGACTTCTGCACAACTTTCCCCCTTTCCCATATCAGCAGGTCTACAGATAGTTGTAAAATTCTGGACAGTATAAGATTAACTGAGACAGCAGAGAGTATAAAATGTAGGCATTCACTACCTTGCACGCAGTACTGCATTGCGGTCATGTTTAGCAGATTCAATTATTCGAGGAAGAACAAGGGTGACTTTGCAGTTTTTGAGTATCTGCAAGACATAGTTGCAGTGAGTTCGTGGTAGTCATAATGAAGTCAGTGTCAATAGCTTTTATATTATCCAGGCTAGATGAGAAAATGTGAACTATTTTGGCAGTGAAATTTTGAGAGAGGTGTGAGAAACCAACTGTTTTGATGCATGTGTCTGCTGATTCAGCAATGACGAGCACAGTTATGACTACGAGCTTAAAGAGCATCTGCCAAGAACAACACCCAGTAAGAGAAGAATGCAGTCAAGGAATGATAGGCACCTCCATCTGCAGTTTCTTTTACATTGAGCAATAATGAACACCAAACCAATATGTCTCCAACACAAGAACATTATGACCAACCAAAACATAGGATGGCAAAGCAAGAGCAGTTTAGTGTCTAAGTGGAAAGAAGGAAAACTAACTGGTATAAAAGACTCTGCAAAAGTGTCAAAGTCATTCTGGAGCTCCTTGGATAGCAAATTCAACAGATGGCATGCCTGATCAACCCAAGCCTCCACATCAGGTTAAAAGACATGCATGTGTACCCCTGCCCAACAACTCATATCAAAAAGCTTCTAGGTGTTGGAAACATGCTAAGGCCTACTGTACAGTATTTTTATGCATGAGCAATCCACTGTTTTGTTTAAACTTTTGAATAAACACAAACTAGAAAAAGGTGTATAGAATTTGTTCCATTCAGGCAACACAAGCAGGTTCGCAAATTGCAAGGTTTTGACAATTCATATAATACAGGTGACTGGTTACCTGCTTCACAATGCTGGAGCGCCGATCAGCTAGCTGAAGATTTAGTGGACCAACAAGTTGCTTCAACAGAAGTGGAAAACAGGCATACTCTGTGGCACCTGCCTCACAAAGTCCAGTAGAGCACATGAGAACAATTGAGCAGCTTATCCCTGGCAACTGATGCATTACCTCACAAATAATCCTAGGACTGGTAATCTAACTTTCTTGTGTGGTACTAGCTAAGTTTGGCACCATGAGCAATGAATGAATGTTGCAAAGACCCATTTATGAGCACAAAGCAGTTACCAGTCCAAGTGTACCCATTCTGGAGTAGGGGCAATGGCAAGTATCAATGTGAAAGAAATGACTAACCTCCAAAAACTAGTCCCTCAACCCTTTGCATGGCCACCATGCGAACTGACCAGTCCTGTTCTGCTGTCAGCATGCCTGCTACTTTTTCAAATTCCTTTGTCAACTCTTTCTCTGAATAAACTCTTACAGGATCAACAGGCTTTTCAACTGAATCATTATCACCTTCACACAGACAAGGTAGGCACAGTGCACCAACTGAGATCAAACCTTAATTTATGAAGGATGAGAAATGTACTTTCAAAAATATGGATTTGATAGGGTATCCAGCCTGGTACTTTGGCTGGCATCCAGCAAAAGCAGAACAAACATATTAATAATACAGACCTCCAGCCAGAGATTCCGCAGACAATGATGGCTTATGTTTTGGGCTACTCCGCCTGCTTGGACTACTACGCCTACTATTTGCTGCTGACAGAGAAGTTTTTGGCTCCTGTGAATGGAGATGATGGTTTGGCGGTGTGTGTTGCTTTGATGATGCATAGTTGTTGGAGACAGCCTGAAATTGATTGGACAAAGTTAGTTGGTTTGGTGGGGGTTCAAAGGAGTGTCTCTTCAGCTCCATCTTGTCCAATCGAGAGGTGATGTCCTTCAGCTGCTATGAGGCCCAACACTTTTGTTAGTACCTTTGCCACATTAAGTTGGAGTTAAGGTAAGTAAGAGAGAAGATTCATGTGAAGTCCTCAGATATGTCTGCATGTAGCCTATGGGTTAGTATAGCATATGACAAAATACACATGATACCTATTTATATGCACGGTAGTGCTCATGAGAGTATCATGGCATCATATCAATGAATGTCATTTTGGACTCTTGTTAAGTGTCTGGTATGCCCTGCATCATGAACATACTCAGAAAGGAAAAGAGAGAAATACCTCTCAATTCAATTACTTATTACCTGTCCTGGCCGAAGTTGTTGATGATCAAGCTCATCCCTAAACTGCTGTCCACCTTGCCGATACATTTCCTGGATACCAAAACCAAATAAGGCTACAAAATATGAGCAGTTTTTCAACTTAGGTCATCTGAAGTACTGCAAACTATCTCTGACTGAGGAAACCTGTAGTAAAATCCAGCAGTATCACAGGGAAGAATTGGACTACTGCATTTGGACTGTGCTACCTCATCACATACTATGAAAGAATTGATAAAATGTGAAAGATGAAAGCTACAGGTACATTCAACTAAATTCCCCTTCACATTTGAGTGTCTCACCTCTAAACAGAACATTGCTGCCTCCCTCACCATCTTATTGGAATCATCAAAGAGCTGCAGCACCTGAATTTGCACCAAACCAAAACTGGAATGGTTCAATCCAAGAGCATGGTTCATGATGGTTCTCAATCTGAACAGTATGGGACAAAATGTGCAGTGGCAAATGAAATCTGACTTCGTCAAGAACTCACTGAAGAGAGAGAGAATACCAGATGAGTACAAATACCTCTGCTTGACATCATTTAGCCTGCTACCATGTTCAAAGGGATGTGTAGATCCTCAAACAAGATTCTAGAATGCTGATGCATTCATCAATTGCTCTGATTCTCCGACACTCAAGACCTTGACTCCAGAAAACATCCAACAAAATTCTTAAGATTTTCCTAAAGGAAGGGCACAGTACTGGTGGCAGAAGCATGCGCTGGAATGGTAGAACTGTTGCAGCAAACAAGTTTGTAGCTGAAGCTATTGTGCGCGCAAACTCCTCCCGCACACGCCAATTTTTATGGCACCAGGCATAACTTCCAGCTCTCTCCAAGATGATAGTTGGTGATGAGATCTAGTGCACAAGGAAAACAAGGCATTTATAATCTGCAAATGCCAACAAAAAGCCTCATCTCTCGTTGCCAGAATGTATGTCATTCTCAGACAGCGTGCAGTTGAGTGAGAGGACTGGATCAAGAAAAACATAATACCTCCATAAGTGCTAAGAGAAGGTGGCGGCCTGCAAGACGCACAGGCTGCTTGCCATCACCCAGACACTCCACAATGGCAGGAAGTAATGCATTGAAATGCACCTTCAGATGCTCTCCTGCAAGAGCTGCAGCTGAAGCAAGAGCTTGCAATACACCTTGACATACCCTAAAGTTGTGGTCCTTCAACAAAGACATGGACGCGTCCACGAGATTTCCCACCTCACTCGCTGTCAGGCTTTTCCTGCTCTGTTCCAAAAGTAGTTGAAGCCTCTCCACCCCGGCCATTCTTTCCTTTGTGTCCTTCGCCTTGAGCTGCGCTATGGCTTCCTCCATGGCGAAGGGAAAAGAAAAAAGAGATTACCAAAGCTTCTCAATCAAAGCGCGTTGTACAATACATTACGCGAAAAGGAGTCCCCTATTGTAAAGTCGTCATGCCTTCAAGCACACTGTCATCATTCATCACTAAATCAATCAAAACAACACTTGATATCCGCCCCGCTCCTCTAATCACAGACTCTGCCTGTTCCACCAATCTCTTCCCGAATCAAAACCGACACAGCATGCTCCACTCCAACAAGTTCTGACAATGCACCCGCCAAACAATGAACATCAAAGAAAAGTCTAGAAGACGTCGGGTTTGGTTTCGATAGTCTTTACATGAAAGAAGTACCAAGTCAGGATCCAAACAGAGAAGAAAAGTTTGCACATAGGTATATCATCGGTAACTTACAACACACCAAGACCGATTATTGTCAGCATTCATATGCTTCCAACGCCTTGACCGTCCAAAGAATCCCTCCAGCAACTCTGCAGCAGCAAAAACAGCAGCCAACAACGCGAGTGTACGAAATGCGCGCAAAACAAAGCTGCCAGACGACGCGGGGCAGAAGACTACAACAACAACAACAACTAGGGTTAGGTTCGAACCTGTGTGGGTGGTTCGAACCTAACCCATGTTCTCCCACATTTAAGGCTACTCATAGGTAACCTGGGTAGTAGTAGTAGTACTAGCCCTGTGTTTTTTTCTTTTGGTCAATTTTTGTCATGTAGCCAAAGTGGCAATCAACCATGGGACAACTATAAGAAGATTTAGCCAAATTGGACTATAAATGAGATATGCAAGTAAATTTATTTAAACCATCCTTTTATATTTCTGGCTACCTATTTGAACCAAGTATGGAAATCTGGAAAATTCTCTCCTTTAAAAAAATAAAAATTAGAGATTGAAAATCCCAAAATTAGGTTCATAGGGTGTAGGTACATCATAGGTGGCGTGGGAGGGGTTCCCATTGACAAAACAATTTAAAGTGCAATTTAAAACTTTAATTTAAAGTGGTTTTGTGTCAGTAACTTATGAGTTCAAGGGGGGCTATGGGAACCAGGAGGTGACAGGTTCAAATCAGTGATGAAGGGAGGTTTTGTAGCTATGAATGGGCTGCCAAATTATATTCAATATGGATGGCCAATTTACACCAGATCCCAAAAAACAAATTCTACAAACAAATAATTAATTAATATAGAAACATATTTTCAAAAATAAAAATAAAAATCACCATTTATATCATTTTATATTATAGTATTGGGTTCAACAAAGTTTTAAAAGGACATGTTGGTCTTGTTTTGGTGATTTAAATGTGAGAACAATGAATAAATAGACAAAGGATGGTTGTTGGTTGGATTTTGATATAACCATGGAAACTAGTGATGGAGATCAAATTAAAAGGGGAGTTTGAAGATCTTTGGATGAACTTTAATTGTGTGGGTTGTTTTCATTGACACCATTAATAAGAATGTACATAATAAGGAGGGTGGCCAATTTTGAGTGGCACTTTAAAGTAGTGGTCTAGTCTCCCCTTAATTGGTACTAATGTTGTTTGACTATTTGTTACATAAAACACTCATTTGCACTTAAAACATGTGTGGGAGGATTTTGAAGTTAAGGGGAAAAAGATACATACCTGAATTTATTCATATGCCTCTAATGAACGTTTTTTTGCTCCACTCAAATTAGTTGTGCACCACATGACTACTCATTATGGGATCCGATGTCAAGTATACAATAATTTACACTCGGGTGTAGGAAGATACCCCCAATTCCTTAAAAGATGGAATTGCATCTCAAGATTGAAAATCTAAGAAAGCAACAAGCAATCCAACTGTACTTCTTTGAAATCGAAGCAAATCAAAGCAAGATCGAATATAGAAGTTAGACTTGACTACACTATTTGGGATAATAGGTGAAAAGCTTTTTTTCACATACAATTTGGACACGAAAGACAAGAAGTTAGTTTGCAAGTTAACTTGTGTGTTTACTCGAAGTTATTATAAGTTGGCACACAATCAACATAAGATTCTTCAGATTTTGTGAGCTAGTAACCCCATAAATAAATCTACAAAGGTACCCAAAAAATGCAAAAATCTCTCCTCCTTGTAACAAATGCTCATGGAAAGAGAAACAAGTGACATTCCTTAATTTGTTGAAGAAAACTCCAAATTGTTTTGTTTTTCATTACAAAGATAGACATTATAATGACATCACTGTGCAATGAAAAGTCATGGGAGAAAATGGTTGGCAACTTTATTCAATATTTGAACTTTAAAGGAATTTAAATCTAGCAAAAAATCCAAGAGTTTTTAATATCATGAAAAAAGAAGTATTTTTGTTGGGATGTAATATTTCTTAAGTCCAAAATTTGTGTACATGTATGAACTTAGACAACTTAGACCATGTTAAATGGTGACCTGTTTAAAGTTTGGGACTAAGTAATGGCAACTAAAAAAAAATTGCAAATTTTACATTTTTGGTGTAATTTCAAAAAAAAAATTCAAAAATATTCAAAAATATTGCCATAGTTTCCAAACAAAGACCAAAAAAAAAAAAAAAAAAAAAAAAAAAAACAAAAAAAAAAAAAAAAAAAA
>Ga0209208_10000605_pt1 | contig 47426 bp, 35 predicted proteins | sample S1TSphfallax_3_FD_187694 | JGI IMG/M metagenome (GOLD analysis project Ga0209208, IMG submission 187694) | Host-associated microbial communities from peat moss isolated from Minnesota, USA - S1T2_Fd - Sphagnum fallax MG (SPAdes) (version 2) | ecosystem: Host-associated > Plants > Peat moss >...
AAAAAAAAAAAAAAAAAAAAAAAAAAAAAAAAAAAAAAAAAAAAAAAAAAAAAAAAAAAAAAAAAAAAAAAAAAAAAAAACAGAAATCCAGACTAATGTGAAATAAATAATTGCACAGAGGTGCAAAGTGACTAAGTTACTAGCTCTATATATGGGATCAAAAGGTGCCACAAATTTATTAATTAGTGATACTTCTTTGTGGAAATTTCACTAAATCTTAATTTGAGAACTTAAATTACCCTTGCTAAATCCAAAAATTGGCAGCCCTTTTGGTGGGACATTGGAAATAAGAGGCAGATTCAACATTCAAAATAGACCTTCCACTAATGGGACTTGTTTCTCTCTGCAGCTAAAAAAAGTTAAAACAGTGATTTTCTTTCCAAATTGGTTACAAGCACTCCAATAGAGGAGAGGCTTAAAGTGAAATTATGTTTTGGCGTCTCCCTGTCTGTCCTTGGAGGGTACCTCAGCTATTTTTAGGTGAGGATTTAGCAAAAACGTTTTTTCTCTGCACAAGTAGAAGGGACAATTTGTATGCTAAATATCTAACTAAACCTTGCCAAGTGTATTGGATATTTGCTCAAGATGTTGGTACCATGGTAAAAATCCCAAAATCCTAAATGTTACATATATCCCATGCTTAGACTAAATCAGGGTCTCTCAGTTCAAATCTAGCATTTTTTTGCATTTTTTGGGTTTATGTAATATGGTCACTAAGAGGCCTTAATAAAAAAGGCTAAGGTACGAACTTGGGCGCCGGTTCTCCTTGGCCACATGGAACACCCTCCATTAGTTAAGAAATGAAGCGTTCATTTTCTGCTGTCACACAAGTCATTTATTCCATTAACAATTTCTCTCTTTTTGGGCTTCGGCTCTAAGTAAACTCCTGCAATATGAGTTGAGCATGTCTTTATACTGAAGAAGGCACTTATGCTACTGTCCAGGGGAAGTTATTTGGATTTTTTTTCAAATGATGTCAAAACAATACAAGGTGTAACTTATTGAATTTTTAAGAATAATTCATTTAAGTATAAACAAGTTTTTAAGAATTAAATTATGAGAATATAATTTATATATATCTTTAATATTCCATTACATCATAGCATAGGGTGAAAGCATGATAAACTGTAGAATTCAATGATTTTTATTGTTTATGTGTCAAGCTAAACATAAAGTAATACCAAAATTGATCACAAAATTTATATATATATATATATATATATATATATATATATATAATTTAAATGATAATTTTTTTAAAAATCACTATTATGAATTAATTTTACAATTATACATTGTAAAAATAGGTTTTAAATAGACTTTTCTAAATGTAAGAAACTTTTGAAACTTATTTTTTGAAATGTAACATTTGTTTCAATTATGTGTCAAATATATCAAAAAATATATATGATATATAATTTGAACTTTATATAATAACTTCACATAAATTTATTTCAGTAAAATTTTTAATAAAAAATATTAAAAAATATCACCTGGGAACTAGTTTGTGCCAAATTTGTGAACAACAGAAAACAAGAACTCCACAACCTAACGGGTGTCCTGCAAGGTAGAATTTTATCACCTATGTTATCCAAAATCTATCTACATAAATTTGACGTATAAATTAAGAACTTCGCAACTAGTCTTCGTATGCTTAGCAAGATTTCAAAATAAACCCCCGACTGAATACTCCCACATACTATATCAAATTGTTGACTTAAATTTTAACAAAGGTTAAAATTCGAAGAACTACTAATTTAAAATAAAAAAGTAAATCTTCTAACTAGAAGAGCGAAAGCGACTTGTGGCCTTTACTCTCTTTTGTGTAGGTATCAAAATCTACCATGTATGATATGCAGATAATTAGGTAATGGGAGTGGTCGGGCTGAAAAGCTTGGTTGTTGAGATCAAAGATAAAGTAAAGGAATATCCAACAAAGAAATGAAAACTGAAATGAAGCAAAGAGAAAATTAAAATTACCCACCCAACTATGGAAAAAGGTCAGTTTTTAAAAGTTTTAATAGATGCTAAGAATGAAAGGTATGCAAAAAGCTTGTTACTACAAAGTAAGCAAATAGATTCATCTGAAATCAAAGGAAAGAATTTGGCGCTATAACATGATAATTCAAAGTCTCATAAATTACTACTCTTTTGTGGACACCAAAAAATAATGTGTAGAATCTTATGGATTCTAAGATTTTCAGCCGTCTTCACCAAAAAAATGGAAAATTCCTACTAAAGTTTTCTCTCATTTATCGAAAGGAAATAATAAACTCAAATTTTGGATTTCCGATCAATGGCGAGAATTTGGACATAAAAATTTACCCCCACTGTGGGAACCCCTAAGTAAAGACGCTCGTCATATTTTAATTTTGTTTATTCGGGGATCAAAGAATGGAAAACTTGAAACTAATTTGCAACAAATGAGTCTTTCGAAGGAATAAGCACCCACAACTTCAAATAACCAGAAGAACTATTCAGATTTCTCCTCCAAAATTGGCAATACAATTTTTTTAAATAGAAAGACAACTAGAGCATCTCATTTAAATTGAGAACTTGTCTCAAATCTTTCTACTTGGGAAAGAACTTTCTATTTTAATCATTTGGAAAGGGAAAAATGGCAAACACTTGAACATTCTTGGACAAATTTATTCTTGACTAAATTAACCCAAGTGATAAGTATCTTATCTTTGTTAGTGAAGGCACTATACCTCCATAATAAATTCCAACTTCAAGAAATTCATAAAGAAGTACCTCGATGGACTTCGAAATTGAAAAACAATAAATTCGACATTATAGCTATTGGAGTTACTGATATTTGTCAAAGAAAAGTTAATAATTTGGGATATCTTATAAAAAGAAGAGATAAGAGAAGAAAAATTGTGAGACGTTTTTTGCAACAATCAGATTTTCGTCGAAGACTAGTGAAAGGTTCCATGCATGCCTGGAGATGTAGAATTCCATTATGGAAAATTCTACAACTTAAGATGCACTCTCCATTATTTTTTAGAATAAATTATTGACAAGCTAAATTCAAAAATATTTGTTCCCTACTTTACTTATTTCAAAGTTTTAAAAACTTTGTATTCAATTTAATATAAAACCCAATGAAAAACAACATGGTTTCAAAATAAATAAAATTTGAATCCATTTCTTTGTATTTAAAAAAAAATTGTTGTGTTTTTTATTTCATTTTAATTCAAGAACATTTAGTTATATGCTGCAGATAGTTGCTAAACAAATTATTCAGGTGGTGCAAGCACTGTGAGAAAAAAATATCTGCACATCAACACTTTTGGAAAAAACCTCAGCAAACTTCTTATGAAATGAACCTTCTAAGATCTATCCTGGATCTGCCTTAGAGATTGCAAAGTAAGGAGCTGACCATGGTCAGGACGCAATCCTCATTCCGGTATGAACATTTTCCTCGATTTCACCAGCTGATGCCGGGGTCTTGCGCTGTGGAAGTGGCATCTCCCAAATACTTGAGGCCAATAGCAAGCAGATTGGGTGGGAACAAAGACCAGAGAGCGCAGAGATAAACGGCAAATGTGTGTGAACAAGGGAATCAGTATCATGACATATCAAGTACTGATACATAAATAATACACTTCTCACCTAGTTTGACAAAGGCATTGTGGACCATTAAAAATCACTTGTGACTATGTATATGCATATTTGAAAAGGAAGACTTCAGGCCTAGTTGTCCTACTAGGAGGCAAAAGGAAAACCTATAACTCAATACTAGTTGTAGCTCAGTGTCTTCAGTTTGTAGCATATTGTACAATGCAGATCAGAAACTTCAAATTTTGCTAATTCAATGCATGTGAAGGCAAGGTTTCTTTTCATACAATCCTAGTGCAAAACTTCAGGTTTACACCATAAGAGTGAACAAGAAAGGTGAGTGTGCACAAGAGTGTGGACCAGTGCTGTGTGTGTAAATGGTTTGGGACTTACACTCTGTGTAAGTATAAATCCCATAATGAAATTTATTTACACTCCACGCAAGTGTAAATGTAAAATACGAAACATGTAATTGTAAGTGTATAAATAAATAAATAAATATATATAGTTTTACATGGTCCAATAAAACAATGTAAATGTAAAAATATATATATTATCTGATTTTACAAGACTATGTAAAACAATGTAAATATATAACAATGTAAATTGTAACTTGAGGAGGGGAGATTTCATAATGTTTTTGAAGATAAGGCAGCTAAATGGTCCATTGCAAAAAAACAAACCATCAAAATATAAAAACCCACAACTAGTTCATATGACTTTGCAAGAAGGTCTGGTCATTAAAGATATATAATAAAATTATCTATAAAGTAAGGAAAACAACACTAAAACCATGAATTTGATCATAAATAGGGTGAGATTTCAACAAAAAAAACATTATCAGTCAAGGGCGGGGGAACTCAGTTTTTGTGGTGAAGTGAGTTTCACCTTGTCTTGCCTTTTTTATTTTAGCGCCTCCACTATTGATGCATATATTTTCACTGCTCTTACTTGTATAATTAATCTTGAACCTTGTGCATTTAATGCTGATTCTCAGCATTTCATTCCTAGATTTAATAAAATTTCCTTACTTTTATGGATACCCCTGAAAGAAGGGTTTGGGGTGAAAGGAGGTCCAAAGACAAGGTGACTTTACAAATAATTTTGATATTTACACTTACACACCTCAAAACATTTACATGGGGCTGTCTAAGTGTATTTGACAGATCTTTACACTGGCCTCATGTAAGCGCAAGGAAATACATATACATTGCAACAGGATAAGTGTAAATGTAAAAAAATGGACATGCACTGGATTGACACACCATCTATACAGCTATTGACACTTACACGCACAAAACTGGTGTGGACCAATATTTGTCTTTGTAAAAGCACTTGTATCTAGGAAGTAGTCATGCTTGTACAACTGGAGGCAAAATCAATGTCTTACCGTGGTCCAAGCACATTAATAAGAGCCAATGGTGTTCCTTTAGGTCATTGCTTAATTTGAAATACTTTTGAAATATTCTGAAGTCTTAAATAAGGGATGTAGACAATGGGGCTTCTGAACAATTTCCACTAGTTCTGTGGAGTGAACTGCTCCAGGCGGAAGGAATGCAATGAAGCTGAATCTTTAACACATATCTAGAAGGCTCTGTACAAGACAAGAATATATATATATATATATATATGCATTTTTTCATGGGCAGGAACATGTTGATGGAGGACCTTAAACAACCTCCCTACAAACTTTGTGAGGAGTTGTCCTTGCGCGGGTGATTTGCCCTGGGGGTGCAGAATGAAAATGTTTATTTTTTCATGTACTGCTCCTTGTGGGCCTACGACCACATACCTTAAGGGTCAACAATCAAATCAGCAGCCTAGTTCCGTCCACTTTTGGTTAGGCCTTTAGTTTATCTTTTGTTACTTTTTTTGTTGCCATAAGTTCAATGCCATGTCTGGACCATGTGGGCGCCACACAAGACTAGGCAATGACACTTGCAACATTAGTAGGGGGGCATTTAGAGTCCTGGGATAATGATGACAAAGGGCCACAGGCATATCCCTTGGACTGCGGAAACAAAATAATCACTCACAATGACAATTTGCTATCTCAAGTCAAATGTGATACTGAGGCCAAGGCCATTGCATTGGTCACTTCTGGAGCTGACCCACATGGGTTGCTTGCACATATTTCCACTTTTATCACAGGCCACCAAAGTCATTGTCTCCTTTTAGAGCCTTCAATTCAACAGTGAGCATTTTTCTTGAACACAACAAAGTCAAACACTTTCTAACCAGCTTTACTGATTTGTTGCTATGCAGAATCCAGGATTGCTTGGAGATTCGCATCCCACTGTCCCTACAATTGGGGAGGGGGTGGAAGAGAATCCTTGGTTTGTCATTGCTTGCACTATTTTCCCAGGGTTTTTCTTTCATTTTACTCATCTTGCCATATTATTTTCTGAACGTGTCCATTTTACAAGGTTACGTATCTTGCCCTTTTCACCATACCCATCTTTTTATTGGATAACTTTCCAATAAAAAGTTGCTGTCCCCTTTTGAATTGTCCTGTGATCACCCACTTGGGCAATTTCACTCAATATCTACCACTTGGGATATGTCATGTGGACTACTGTATGAGTATTTTCTAAGGGCCCACAAGAAAGACGTGTTGGCTGTTTATTGTAAATTTAACCCTTTCTTGTACGGTTGGAAACTTTCTCCCAATAATTAACCAGGTACATGGTACATTTGGACTCAGAGATACTGGTTCTGTAAGGAAGGGATATTCTTAATGTTTAGAAGCAACCCCAGAAAATTTTCAGCCTTTTAGTCTTCACCATGGGACCAGTTTAGCCGAAGGTCCCCCAATGAACTCATACATAACAAACTCTCCAAATGGATGAAATTGATATCATGAAAAATCTATATCATACGGATAAACTTGATGACATGGATGGAACTCATCACACAAATGAAAAATTGATCACATTAAATCATATTCATCACATGGATGAAATGGGAACATTTGGATGAAAATGATGAATTTGATAAATCTTGACATTGAATGTGGATGAAACCAATGAAAATGGCTGAAAGCTATGTGACAAATGAATTCAATGATATGGATGAGACAAGACCCTGTGAATGAACTGGAATGAAAATGTTAGTAAACACACCAACAGAATTGGGTCCAATATGGTTCAACCTCATCACATGGACTGAAGTTGACAACATAGATGACAAAATTGAATTGCCAAGGACCACAACAACAAGGTCAACAAGCAAAGTATACACATGGTCATGTCATGCAAGTGTAAACTAGTGTTAAATCAGTATATATAGATTGAAACCTCAATGTATAGTAATAATATATGAGTATTGGTATTGAGGAACATATTAGTTGGGTATGACTTTTCACGTATGTACTTAGATGATATTCATATACCAAGGTGGGTTTGAATTGTTCAAACTAAAGACTAATATTGGTGTTGGGCTTTGTAATATTGCAAGCCATACCGATACTACTCAAGCTTGCAAGCACTGGTGTTACTATGTGAGAATAATTCACACCAAACCATGCTTCACTAGGTTCCTCCAAACAACTTTATTGCTCCTTTGATGACAAGAAAGTTTTTGGTTTGGACCCAATTGTGAAATATTCCTTTGGCTTGCAAATATCTATTTCCTTTGAATGTTGTACACAATTTCCTAGATTTTCACTTTAATTTTATGTCATTATTGTTTGTGTCATTGTTCATAGTTTATTATGCACACATTGTGCACATCAAGGATGATTTTGTCACAACTAACTTGATGTTGTTGTTATGAAAATTAAAAGAGAGCCAAAATGCCTTGGCTAGTTTGGTGGCTAATTTCATTACTTTAGTTTATTCTCACAACTTTCATTGAAGGAGTAATAATCTTCAATGGGTATAACTAAACTAGTTGGTCATAATGGTTTGTCAATTGTCAAAATTTCTTGAGGTTTTGTTTATTTACAATTTTTCAATTTATTTACATGGAAGTTGGGAATGTCATTTGTTACCCAAATTTTGTAACAGGTAACTTAGCCGGTTATTGGACCTAATAGGTTGTTATATACAATAGGTTACTTTATTAAACTTATGACCTAACCTAACTTGTTACAGAATTTCACAAGTAGCATTACACTAGGCTAGTAAACATGTTGATAAGTAGTTAGTCAACAGGTAGTTTGTAGATCAGGTGGTTGGCAAAATAGGTAGTTACTTGGACAAGTTGTTAAACAAACTATTTTTTGAACTTTTTTTGGACTATTAATGTTTGTACTATTTAATTATTGTTTAAATGATCCATTTGGACTATTTAAGTTTTGAATTAGTGAGGAGGACTTCACATTTTGATTATCACTTTATCATTAGATCATTTTATCATTTTTTTCATTGGACCATTTTGTTTTCTACTTTGAGGAACAAAGCAACTATTTTCTTTGCAATTATGTTTTCTTTAAGATGTTGCAATTTGAATACATGTTGTAAGAATTGTAGATAGATTTTTTGATTTCTTTATGTACCTGTTGTAATTTTTAGAACCTATTGTTGAGAAAGTTAGAAATTAAAAATTGACAGGAATAGAAAAACTCGTTAACATCATTTTTTGAATTTAAGACTTCATTTGGTTGAAGCAAGTGATACGTGGCTTCTAGTTAAACCATGCATAAGAAACAACCTACACTACATTGGATGTGCAACAGTAGCTTACAAGTCAAAATGAAGTCTAAGCACTAGAAGAATTATTGTTGCATAGAAGGTCCAATATGCATCCACTATGAAAATCACATTTTCAAGTGCCATTCCATTGTTCAAATGTTGTTTGGGCATTTTTCTTCCTCCACAACTAAAGCTATGCAATTCATGTGCAAATTGGGCAAGTAATGAGATGCATTACTTGTCGAAATACCTCTTCTCCCCAAGTGCAAGGTCTTTGTAAAACTCCCAAAACACCACTAGATCTAGGAAAAGGTTAATGCAACATAACCATTGCCATGGAAACAACTTCAATGAAAAAACATCTTCTGAGTTCAAGCACTTAAAGGACTTTATCATGTACAAAATTTATTTAAGATTAAGTAAGGAGTTCAAAGAAGCAAGAAGAAATAAAAGAAATGGCATGTGGTGAGGTGATCAACAATTATGATATTGGTGTACATTCAATTCATTGGATTTTTTGATGCAACGCCCACCAATCCATGGAAAACATGGATTGAAATCTATTGAAAGCAACTCACAATTCACCTCATGTTTTATGTTGAATTATGAAACTTAGTTGTGATTCATCCACAAATGAGTCACAAATGTAGATTGTGTAGTTTTAAGTATTCATATCAATTCCATATTGAAAAAACAATATATTGACTAACATACATGATAGACTAGTATGAAATTCCACAAATGTTTAATATTCGTAGGTGCAATCACACTAATAAAAGCCAAAGCAAGTGTACAACTAATGTTTGGTTTTGCATATTTCTAGGTCAAAAAGTGTATAAATGTTACATGTTTTAAATTTTTTAATATGTTTACATGATATTGTTTTTAATATAAGATGTGAAACAATTTGAATTGAATTTGATGAATATAAAATAAATCCAAAAATATTCTAACTAATGATTTTGATGTTTATTTCATTTTTCAAAAGACTTGGAATGCCTTCATTTAATGACCCATAATCATGTATAATAATTATCCACACCTAAATTACATAAAAATATAATATGTCATGACCATAAAAAAACTTTGTTACCATTATAAAAACAATGAATTTTTAATCCATCACCTTTTGCAATTAATTAGAGTTCACCACATTGTCTTGGCAAATAGTTCCACTGGATTTTAAACAATCACCCAAGCAAATGAGTATGGTTCCTTTTATCACCCCAATATCTAGTTATTATACATGCATATTAAACAATATAAAACATAACACCTATAACAACATAACTTGATCAATACATGTTCAAAAGTGCAATTTATGGTGTCAACAATACCAAGCAATACAAAAACATGATTAAATTGTATTATATGAGATTATGAGTCAAAACATGGTTAATAAATGAATGGCTCCTTTTTGGGTTCATGAAAGTCCATGTTTAACACTAGCTAAAACTTTTACAATATGATAATTAAGAACTTATGCATCTCACATGCATTCCTTAATATTTTGTCATTCAAAAATATGGATGAACATTTACTTGGTCGGAAATTCATATAAAAACATGAAGTTTTCAACGAGAAATAAACTAATAAAACCTGAAAATGCAAGATTTAATAAAACCTCAGAAATATTTTTTAGGAGGAAGTTTCACTGCATCTTACTTTTGAACACTTCATTTGATGTTTTTTTTTTAATATATAAAATTGACCCTATGTATGCTATGTCATATTTTTTCAGTGCACATATCAATTTTGATTTGATGATAAGGACAATGCTTAATTTCAAAAATTCACTATAAGTCCACTCTTGTCTTAGAACTCATGAATTCATATTATTTTAAATATGATTCTCATTAAACTTTATTGTAATATGAATAATTAAAAACATTAACAATCTTAATGTTGAATATGACTCTTATAAATTTTAACTTCATCTACAATTTGAAAAACTTACAATTAAGATAATCCTAACTATCCCTTTAATTATGCTTTCACTGTCACCTAAGAATGAAGGTCAAAATTTGATCAATTGTGAATGGAACACCTAATTTCTGTGATTGGAGAAATGGACAGATCATCATGTCATAGATGGGAGGTGTTCACATGAATGCACCATGCGTGTGAGTGTCACTGCGTGCAAGCTAAAATTGAGTAAACTTGAGAATCCTTTCGCAGATTTCTGTGGCCAAGTTGGCCCCTTGTAATTGTGCAAAGGAATAGCTTTTTGCCAAATTATAAACTCAAATTAGTTGAGGTACCCTCCAGGACGACAGGGAGACACCAAAACATTTCAGGAAGCGTTTCCTCTTGCCGGAGTACACTTAATCATTTTGGAAAGAAACACTGTTAAATTGTTAGAGGGATAGAGAAATAGATCCATCTGTGGAAGGTCTATTTTGAATAAATTGAACCTGCCTAACTTGTTTCCAAGTGTCCACCAAAGGGCTGCCAATTTTTGAAAAGCAAGGTTTAGAAGTTCTCGATGATTTAGTGATTAGAATGTCGTTGGTAAATTTGTGGCAGCTTTTTTTCCATAGCTAACTCACTCGCTCACTTTGCACCTCATAGTAGTTTCCAATTACTATGGATTCCTTTCCCACACAACGCCTCATCCTCTTAGAGGTGTCTACAAGACTACCTCAGTGCAGGTGTAGGTACCACAGTTGGCTTTTGGTGAAATTCACTGCAATTTGTGTGTGATGTTGTACATTGGTTACATGATAAAAATAATTTGTTGATTTTTCATTTCATACAAGTGAGTTAGCAAAGTTTTATTCTGGACATTACCAGTTCTCAGTTGAAATATCAGTCATTCTATAACTAGCTCAATATCAATGCACAACAGGTTCTGGTTCCAGTAGCAGGCTGGTTGCGCCATAAGGCTAATATTACAAACTCAATATCACAGCAACCGGTTCCAGCTCTGGTTGCACCAGAAGCAGACTCATAGCACAAGCTCAATATCAGTACAACAGGTTCTGGTTCTAGTAGGAGGCCTGTTGCACCAGAAGGACGCTGCAAGCAGTTCCAGTTCCAGTAGGGAGGCCAGTTCCACCAGAAGCTGGAGGCAGGTTCCCATTCCAGTACAGGAGGTTGGTTGCACCTGAAGGGGGCAGATAGCACACTGGTTGGTTCAAGTTCTAGCAGGAAGCTAATGGTGCTATAGGTGCTCACCACCATGTTTATAGCGGGAAGTTTTTTTGTTTGCTGCTGTTGTTGTAAGTATGGAAAAGACATGAGTTCTTGTGCTTCTTCTACATGTTCATGAGTTGGATCCAGGTTATTTCTAACTCAGAAATCCAGAACTCTAATATTATATAAACTCCTGCGGAAACATGATCTCCACCTTGCTATTTTCACCTCCTTTCAATAACGAATTTGACTTGCAAAACTTCATAAGACACGTGAAGAAGGTAATTGTAATATGATGTATCTGGGCGATTTCAGTTGAAGCTCTGGTCCTGAGAGACGGCAGAACTCTCTGGAAATGTACTCAGTTCCGTGCAAGGACGAGTTCGACCGACTCTAGAGTCTCAATCGAGTCGTTTTCCAAAAGAGCACCCGAGATGATGCGAGAGATATTCTGAAATTAGCGTGTTGTTCGAGAATTCGTGGCTATCGATCATCAGCTCCTCTGCTGCGTGTTCAACTCCATCATGTCCCCCGGACTAATCTCTAGATATGTGGTACAAGTACTGCGGCTGCATGTTTGAACACAGTCTAAGCGTTAGGCTCGCGATCATGTCGCTTTCCAAAAAGGATAGAATGAGATCAAGTGTTATCTGGCTGCATGTTTAATCATCATAAAAAGAATGAACTTCTGCACAGATTCACAAACGATTCAGTTTAGGATGTTCACCTTCCTGCTCTTTCGAAACTTAGTCGAGACTCGAGGCTGCTCACACAGCGGTGAGCACTACCAATCAGTGCACAGTTGGAGGTAGACATAAGTGAGGTGAAGGTCGTTGCCTGAGTGTGATGGAAAGCTCATTAGCTGCAACTACTCAGTCTCTTCATCGCATGAAATCCCCGACTGGTAGGCTGCACACGCTAGATCTATACAACCAGATTTAATTACGAAGTTGTAGCTGCCTCAGCTACTGAAGCTTCTCATCACCACTCTAATTATACAGCAGAAGTCTATGTGCACATGATTCTGCAATTTGCAGTGCTGCAAAGTCATTTGGAAGTTTTTCACAGGGAGGATAGTATCAGATCCGGACCATCACAGGAAATTGTCAAATCAGAAACAAGTCAAGAGAAAATTTGAGTTTGAATACACTTACCTAAATTGACATGATTTCTCATGTTATTAGCTGAAGGACAAGTCGGTACACGATTTGTACGAACAGTTTCAGAAATTCACATGTTCTGACACTCATCTAGTATGCATGGAGGCTATGTCCGAATCATTTTCAATATTAAAACTTTTTTCATTTCATTCATTCAAATGAAATTGAAAACAAATTTTCTTTACATAGAACATATGAATTTGTTTTATAAAATTTTTAATGCTCCAGACATAGACTCCATGCAATGCTAGATAAAAGGGTCAAAACTTGAGAACTCTTGAAACAAAGAAAGCACTCCTTATTTTTGAACTTCAACTTTTGAATTTTGAAGACCAAAGCAAGTTAAGAAAATTTCTACAAATGAAAAGTTGTTATCCTGAATCAGATTGCTAACTAAACACGTACGAGGAGGCCACCTCGAAGACATTTATAGTACAACACTCGCACACAACGTACTTAGAAATTTATGATTGCAAATCCCATGACTTCCTAGCCTAATTTCCAAGGTGAAACCCAACAAATTGCACAGCCCACACCAATCTGAACACAGTATTGAAGCCTGGATATTTCACATCTGGAAAAACACTTACAACAGCAACTGGATGACGTAGCAGCTTCTATCTGTGCAGACCTGCAACTCAACGGCGACTCCATGCTACTGTCGAAATAACATAGTCTCATCACGACCAGCAATTGACCCAGAGTACTCTGCACTCGGATCACTCAGAGACTTGGCATCTCTCTCTCTCTCTCTCTCTCTAGATGCGACTTCGATAACGTAACACCTACAGATAATGAATCACAATTACCAAACGCACGAGTCGCACTGTCAGCCGCTCTCGATGCGACTTGGCTCGTCACTGTTTGCAACGCTCCAAGGCATGAGACCGACAGGCATGTTGCTGGAGGAGGCAAAGCATGAGGCCGTAAGCGAAGAAGTGCTTGGGGCCGTGAGGCGCGAGAGAGAGAGACAGAGACAGAGAAAGGAGATGGCACTGAAGAGGCAGTGAGCGGCCAATATATGCGGGCGAGGCAGGAACGTTCACATGGTGGGGCAGGGCAGCCGGATGGCTAAAAGCCAAGAGTTGCCCATTTTTTGTTTGGCCCATGTTGGCCGCACCCTGCCCAAAATGGTAACTCCAACTGTACCCTAACGAAGCGCAGGCTTGTCCTTCAACCCCTAAATGGAAAGCCTGCAGATTATACCAAGATATGGTCTGTCCATTCCTTTGGCATTGTTGTGTTGGGGAGTTGTAACTAGGAAACTTCAATTCAATTGGTCAAGAAAAGAAGGGAACCTGATCCCAGCCGACTAAACAGATTGGATTTACTTTTTTCCCCAAATTCTTCCACCACACATGTTTGTCACGCTTCAATCTTAGCAACTGCAAAAAATCATTGGCTCACCTGCTGAACCTTCCACTTTAGGAAAATTCACTATGTTCTTTCTGTGGTTGTTGCAAAGGCGGTACATGTATGAGGTAAGAAGTTACACATTGGGTGCGGGTGACGCTTATTTTGGACCCATCCACAACCATGGGTAGCCACTTATAGCAACACACTGCATTCCCATTTGAGAAATCCAGCCCTTTACTACTGATTTTTTTCATTGGATGGGCAATTGTTAGTTGTCTCCCCGGCTGGTAGGTTTCGATTTTTGACACAATTTGCGTGCATGGTGAGAAATCGGAGGTGTTGACAAATGGCGTACTCATGGATGAAGGAAGAGGGGAGGGGAGGAAAGGCCATTATTTCTGAAGCACCAGAATTATACATTCATCACCTATGAGCCCAGGGCATGCGCAAGAGACTCACTTATGAGCACAAGTAAAATACATCAATGCTCCCCTTTTTGGGTGGAGATGGGGAGATAATTAACCCTCAATGTTAGATGTGGTAAACATTAGTAGAGTTACAGATAGGCGGTGCGGGTGGAGGCCCACAAGTTATGAACTATAAACTTTCAACCTAAAGTTTCTGGTTTAGATCAGGGAACTGCCTACCAGTCATGAATGCTGCCCTGGTAAAGAAAAACAAATTGTTGGCATCTAGAACCATTTCCTGAACAGCAAGAGGGAACAAGGAGCACAAAAGAGCGTGGTTTGACTGATGGCTCAATATATACACTAGGTTGCTTGTTGGTTTTCCTTTTTCTTTTGTGGGGTTTTATTTCATACCAAGTACATAGCCATAGGATTTGTGTTATCTGGTCACTTTTTTCTGAAATCTGCCATATGCATTTCAGAAGTAAGGGCCAACTTAACCTATTTTTCTAAACTTGTGGTGTTTATTTTATAGCCTGATTGTAGGGTGATCATTTGCTATGTTGAGGGGTGTACTTACAACGTCACTCTCATTTGTGTGAGCAACCTTTTATCACACATTACAAAAAAATACAATTTACACCACTCACTTGACAAAACAAGAGCCACCCCCCTGATATCTTATGACGTTCCATATCTCATGTGATCTTAGCATAGTTATCTGGTACGAATCTTGGAACACAAGCAACTACTAAAATATATGATCAAAGTTGCACATCAACACTTTGGGCCCCCCAAATAACAGTTGTAAGGACAAAATGAGTTCTACTACCATGACTAAAAATTGGTACCAACATCAAATTGTCTACTCCTTCACACAATTTGCTGGCAGGTTTCACCCTGTTATGCCAGCAAGTTGATAATAACATAAGCATGGGGCCTGACAGCTTTCTACTTTCTACCTCCTACAAATTAGTTAGGGTACATTTAGCGCACCGACCACAACACTTGCACCACACCTTTATAGTTCTAAAGGTCACACATTCTACATTGCTGTACTTCTAAATAAGCCCTGTACCACATGACATTTCTGTTGCCCTAAGCACTATGCTAGAGTGCTAATAGGGTGAAAGAACAGAAACCGTCCATGGAATGTATATGAACTAATGAAAGTTGTACACAATATGGATGTATTGAGCCACAATCTTCCCACCTTATTATCAGTTAGTTCTTTGCCCAAGACTCCCCCAGACCTGCTGTGCATGTATACGACACAATCATTTCCCATTCTTTTGCATTATGACATTAATTTGTGTAAAGCTTGTCTACTTGTCTACTCTTTACAATGACAATTTCCAAAACAATAATTTTAGACCACCCCTGAACATCTGTTTCTGTACTTTGTATTTTGACACTTTGTGAAAAGCTTGTCTACTTTCTCTCCACTTTACAATAACCATTTCCCAACACAATAGTAGTTTAAACCGTCCCTGGACATTCATCATCTTGGATCTGGAGTCTGGACTCTGCACTAATCTCCAGGATTAAAAATATATGAACTTTTAAGCTTTTGTAAAACTTTTATGCACTCTTAGAGTGTTAATTGTTTCCCAAGCCCCACACATAAACATGACAAATTGGACACTAAAAGATCATAAATGAGAGGCTATTTAAATGCCATAACCAAGGTCAATCATGATGGCTGGCCAATCAGAAGTAGTCAGTGCTTTTAGTGGGAGTTGTTGAGACCACTGCAAATGTGGAAATTTTCAATTTCATATCCATTTGCACACTACTTCAGGAATGTATTTCATCCAAAGCACACCATACAGCCCACTTTACTGGTGCCAGTGAACCTACTCTTAGGCCTGTTTACTTTTTCAGAGTAAAAATAGAGCTGCCCTTCCAATGAAACAAGTTGGTACTATGCTTGACAACCATCTACAAAGTGTAACCAAGTTTGAGCTTTCCTATACAACACAATTAATGGCTCTGCTTGGAATTAGTTCTCCACTTTGAAAGGCAACACCCCTGAGGTCAATGCACCGATGCTTGTTGAATGTGGGATGATCCAACGGCCAATGGGAACATTGGAATGAAATAGCAATGTCCCACATCTAGATAGGCAGAATGCAATGTTCAATCACTTATTAATTAATGCGTTGATATAATACCACATCAAATGAAGGGAATTAAGAATGGGAGATAGGATGTTTGCCTTCTCATTCCAAACATATGAAAAAATATGAAGAACGGAGCAATAAAGTGTGCTTAATGTCATATATATGATTTTATCATGTTGGTTTTTTTTTTGTATTTTTGTCCTTGCTTTGTGTTAAATTGTATATATAGGTTTAATTTTAAGTTGATTATTTCTCAAAAGACATTGTATTGTATGTTTGCAATTACAAATTAGCAAGGCATTAAATATTGATGAGATTTCTCAGTTTGCGATGAGCTGGTTGAGAAGGAAATATCATTCCAATGCGTGCAGTCACACAAATAGGAGCCATAGCAAGTGTAATGCTTGTTTAATTTTTCATATTTAAAAGTGCCGATTTGATTTGTTGCTGAAAATATAAGATTTTTTCATATTGTAAGATTTTTAATATATCATTGAAACATGTGAATTAATTTGAAAAATATCCAATGAATAAAAAAAATTCAAAAGCATTCATTAAGCATTGTAAAGGTTGTTTTTAAACACAAAAATGATTTGTAAATGGGGTTCAAAAATTTTGAAAATGAAATCTTTTTTGAAAATTTTTACATACACCTTAACATAATAATATAAAGAAAATTTTCAAGATTTTTAAAGATTTTATTGAAAACATTTGTGAAAATATTTCCAAAAATATTCTCTCCAAAGCAGTCCCCTAAGTATCTAGGTGTGGCTCATGTTATCTCATTTACACCCAATGTGAATGTGTGGAGAAGGTATTCGCCTTTTGCAAAATGCATAGTATGTGAGTAATTTTTTAACCTAATATCCAAAGTTGGAAAAAATAATGTTAGCACTAAAAATCAATCAATTAATTTGATCAATTGTCAATTAATCTATATGGAATGATTGTTCGCTGGCATGGGGATAAAATCTTTGCTCAATACTCCAATGAATTATAGCCAAATGCCCTAATTTCCCCATTGGATATCTTTTACATTTGTTTAAAACTTTGGAAAAAAACCTAGTTCGTGAGCCATAGAAGTTGTTTCATCATAATTACAAAATAAATTTTTCAAACAATTAAGGCAAGGGAATTTTTGATGTGTGAAGGCATTGAAAGCACCTTAGCAATTTGTTGGTGCAAAACCATTGCAATTGGGTTTTTTTATTCTTGGTCATATGGATGAAAATATTAATGGAAGCTATGGCTATTTGTCAAAAAAATTGAAAAAAAAAAATCTATGTATTTGTAGACTTAATGAAGTTTTTATGGTTTCATAAAAGTGGCCCTTCATTGCCAAACTAATACAAGAAATTCCTGATTTTAAATCTTGGGTTCAAGGCTATTTGAAGGATGGCCTTGAGGTATTAATTGAAGATATAAATATGCATCTTTCTCAATTTTTTGTGGATTCTTTTAGGTGGCTAGTGATGTATGTTGTTGACTAATTTGATGTGGAGTCCCAAACTTTAATTAATGCAAATTAAGTTTAATTTCAATTTAAGTTTGCAAATTCAATGTGGAGTTCTAAACTTTAATTAATGCAAATTTAAATTGAATTTTAAGTTTGCTCCTTTTTTTATTGACGAGAACATGGCACATTGAACTAAAATGGCAATTGTTGTGTTGTCCAAATGCCCTTTAGTATGGATTAGATTAACTGCATGTTGGATTTAATCTTTACTCATGTTTTCTTCACAACCCTAAATGTTTTTTGGAGTTTACTAAATTTGTTTTAAAGTTTTAAGGCCCTTAAAGTTATTGACAAATGTGAAGATCCCCAAAATGTTTTAAATGCAAAAGGATGTACAATCCAACTATAAGATTTAATTAGTACAAGGCCCATGTATAGATTCTAAGGACTAGGTTTTATCATGTTTGAAAAATGGCTTCCATGTTTTGGTTGGGGCCCATATGATGATGATAATTTGCCAACTTCAAAATTTAATCCACATGTGTTTCCATGAATTTTCCAAAAATATGTAATTAAACATGTTTATAGAATGATTATTCTTTAAATAAATCAAATGTGTACATTTCAACAAAAATATACATCTCAAGTTTCTTATAATAAATATATGAAACCTTCAATGATACATTATACATTAAGTTTATCAAACATAACTTCTTCAACATCATTATAAAATTTAATATAATAATTAAATTTCACCATATATACAAATAATCTCACATAACACATGTCCAATCTTCATGAAAATGTAACCTTGCTTTCTCTTGCATTACAAAAAAAGAAAAATTTAATGAAGTTCAAATTTTGTAGTGTTTAATTAATGGTCAAAACACTAGAAGAATTCATATCATATGTAACCACTTGTTAAACAACTAGTGATCTTCAACAACTAAATAAACAATGATGAACCATATTTGCAACAATCTAGCTTATGTGGCAATATGTGTAGTTGCAATCTAGTGGTTATTACAACTAATGGACTAATGGGCATAATGTGGGCATGTATTCAATTTGATATATTCTCAAGTTAAAGATCTAAAGTTGTTAAAGTGACTAACCAACAATAATAACTGACATTATGATATTACATATGATATTAAAAGGATTTGGTATTTTATGTAACTACTGACTATAAAAATATAATATCATTTAAGATCTATGATGAGAAAAATTAATGTCCATTACTTTACATTTAACATGTGCAATTTTTTACCACACAATGTAACTGTGTAATCAATTAACATAATTATAATCATAACTTAATTGTATATTGTGAATTATATTGAAAATGTAAATAATAATTGACATCATACATCATAAAATGTAATTCAACATGTACATTCATAAAGTTTTTCTTAAGTCATTTTGTAATGGCAATAGTCATGTATGCATTACATGAAAACACATGTGTATATGAAATTCAAATGGAATCATTTTTTAGGGACTTTTTAAAATGTTATATTTTAATTCATTATTTTTACAAATGGCATGGATGCATGTATAAAGGTCTATTCATTGATAATTAAATTAATTTTTTAAAATGAAATCATGTGATATTTATGTGTATGTTTATAGTTTAAAATTTTACACTAAATGTTTTGAAATAAATTTTTTGAATTCATATAATATATTTACATCTAAAGATTTGACAATTACAATTTTTATAGAAGAATGGATTTAAAAATATGGATTAAATTTAATTCATAATCTTAATTTTAATTTTAATTTATGGACCAAAATATTAAATCAGTTTAAATTAATTATTAAAAAAGACAATTGTATATGCCAAATATTAAATATTAAAACTAATTTAAAATATATATTTATATTTAATTTATAACTAAAATCAAAATTTCAAAACATTAAATTTGAATATTAAATTAGAAATATTTATTTAAATAAATTATAATTATGTCGTTAAAATGTTAAATTCATTTATTATGAACTTGCATAATAAAATAATGATATATGAATATGCATAAGATTTGAAATATACATGTTTATATTTATGCAATGACATAATATATCACAAGTTGAGGTATTGGTTAGATGGTTAAGGAATTGGTTTGTGGCCATGGAAATGAAGGTTCAATTCTTTCTAATGACATTTTAAACTTAGTCTTAAATGACTACAATATGACTACATGGTGTCATAAATGATTGTAATTGACTTCATGTGTTCTCAATGACTATAAAATTGCTACATACTTTTACTTATCCATATGGACATTATACATAATTGTTTTGGACATGACTTGACACATGTCATGTTGAGTTGCTTAAACAAGTTGTCTAACACAACTTTAGTGACCATAGTCATTTAATCTAAAATGACTATAAATCTAGTTGTGAACATAGTTGTTATTCTCTAAAATCATACTAGTGAAAGCACATTCAAATATAAACAAATAGATTATAATGGATAACCAAATTAAAACACATATTCAATTTATTTTCAATACTAAGGCTTCATAATCATCAATATACGGCCCTAAAAAATTCAGAATTTTAACAATTTAGTTTTACATAGGATAAAGGCCATTCAAAGTTTTAGCCCCAATCAACATCAAACTATCCATTGTTTTGTATTCACTAAATAACTAATGAAACATCTTGGAATTGCATAAAAATCATTGAAATGAAAATTCACAAGTAAAAAAAATTATACATTTGAAAATTTTTAATTCTAATGTTTAGATTCATTAATGTTTTTTCAAAAGTCGTGGGGGATTTTATTGCATTCAACATAGTCCTTACACTATGCCAAAACATGGTAAATATGACTGCATAAAGGACCAATACCATAGTCATACACCACATGTATGATTGGCCATGATTACATCACTGCTAGTCCATATGTCCACATTATATTTACCATTGCTTGCAAACTATCGTAGTTGCAAATGCCATTTGCGACTATGTCCTTGGTGACTATATTCATATTTACCACAATCATGGAAGACATTTTCAATAACCAAATTTTAATTTAAAATATAATTTTAATTTTTTTTATATTAATGTCTTGTTGCCAAATGGTAACCTAGGATGAATTCAAGATTTTTTTAACAATTTATGAATAAACACCAAGCAATTTAAGTTTTTTTTTTTTTTTGGCCCAGTTGTATGATATCATGTGGTAATTAGCTCGTAGTCAAATAAAACAACTTAGGACCTAGCCTAGGTGGCCTAAGCTAAACACCTTAAGCTAGGTGACCTAACTTAACCTACATGACCAAACCTAGGAAGCTTAGGTTAAATGACTTAACTTAAGTTTTAAATGACCTAAGGCTAGCCTAACCCACCTACTCTTAAGATTCAATTCGTCAATATATAGGATGAAAGTAAAAACCTGAAAAGAATATTAAATAAATCAAATTTATTACCAAATTTTTATCTCAACCATTTGTTTTTTAAGGTCTTTGATTCATACACGTGGGCAAATAGTTTTGTGCCACATGACAACATTTATGATTTTTGAAACATTTAAAATAAAAATAGGTGGGTATTAGGCGTAGGTAGGTAGGTAAGTAGGCCAAGGTAGGTGTGTAGGTTGAAATAAATAGGTAAGTCTTAGAACATTTTTGAATTTGTTTTACTTTATTTTGGATTTAACCAAATTAGGGTTAAACTTCTTCAATTGGCTCATCCCATTTGGCAAATCTTGTGTATTTTAATGTTTACAACATCTATTTATATAATTGACACACTTGAAAAGGAAACCAAACAATATGGGATAAAAAAATTAGTTGCAACTTAGTTGCAAATAGTTTGCAATTTGATTGTGATTAGATATTTTTACCCCATACAATTTGGTTTCCCTTTCAAATGTGTCAACTCCATAAGTAAATAACTCATTCATGGACTAAATAGTTAATTCACTAATTAATTAACTAATTCATTAACTTCCTAGTATCTACCTACAACCTATTTACTTACTATTTACTTATTATAATAATTGGTCCAAGTCCAATTGTTGAACAGTTGCAATTTGATCACTCTTACAACTCGTCACACAATTAAAATATATATATATCAACCATAGTCCTCACTTTCTCACCAACTATATCCTCCACATTTGTGCAAAAAGAAAATTTATATTGTAAATTACCCAAATGTTCAAAAGTTACTTATGTGCAACAACACAATGGCCAAACTCAAACTCTCAAACACTATAACAAGAGACTAAGGAAATTTGACACCCAACCATATACTTCCTTTTAAAACCATTATACATACATGAATTAATTCATCCATTTTGACAAAATGTTGAATATCCATCCAAACAACATGCTTGAAAGTTGCCCAATGCAACCTTTTTTTACTAGCAACTTTTTTCCAAGAAAAAAATTAAAAATTAAAAACTCAAAAATGAAGTGATTTCAATCAGCAAAAGTGAGAAAAATAATAATAATAATTGCCACATTTCTATAGTTGGTTTTCAATGTGTAGCCAAAAATATAGAAAAATGATTGAATTTTTGTACTTCATATTTGAATTATAGCCAAATTTGGCTAAATCTTCTTACGATTAATCCCCATTTTTCTTACATATTTTTATGGATGGTAGCCACTTTGGCTCCAAACAAAAAATCCTAGAAAAAAACCTTAACTTGATGAAACTAACATTCATATCAAGCCATTGCCTTGATCATCCAATTGATTGGGCCATCTAGCAATGGTCCACAATTTGTTGGTTCTCTTTCTGTGTGCTTGTTTCGCAAAACATTGATGTGCACCCAAGATTTGAGAGTGATGCACACAACATCGATGAGCTAGGCACCACCATACAAGTCTGCAACTTTATGTTGGGGTTAGGAGTGAATTGCTATTAGTTTGGTGCCAAAAAAAGACAACACTAATAAGGTAAATGTCATGTAGGATATTGTGTAGGAGTTATGAATGTAGCAACATACATTCAGGTTGGAATGGTTGAAACAAGAGGGTATTGATTTGACCAATGAGGTAGCTATTGTGCATGGTATAATGGAACTCATATATGTTATTATTAATCATTGGATGATATGGTGAATGTCAAGACATAGGAATTTCCTAAATGGTCTTTTAGCAACATTCTTATGTCCATTTGCCTAAAATTATGAGTATTTGACTATAATATGCAAATACTGCAAATTGATTATGATGTCTTTAGCTTAGTTTATGGCCTAGACATTGTCAAAAAGTTATGAAGGTGCAACTAAGTGAAGTGGTTTGTTTACCTATGCATGTAACATGTGTCACCAAAATTACTGAAGTACAATCCTAGTCTCTTTTGTATAAAAAGGTTGTCCAACCAGCATGCCTCAACTTCTTATGGTTGGGGTTTTGACAAAATAAATAATACCACAAAAGAAAAATTGATTGATTGTAGGGTTTATGGGTCCATTGGAATGGATGGGGCTTACATGTAATGTATTCTTAAAACAAATGAATTATGTTTTCACTTAACTTTAAGGCTATTGAAATTGCAACAAACTATATACCACATAAACCGATCCATCAATCGCAGTTCTTTTATTACAAAATCTCTTAGTCGTATTGAAGAAATGAAGGTTGTTAGAATTGACTCTGCTAATGAAGGTATGCCATACTATATTTCTATCAACTCTACATTATAAGTGCACTAGGTATCCTTCGAGGAAAAGCATAGCCTAAAATGTAAACTTTTGGAATTTCATATGTGACAATATTGTTGCATTAGCCTTACACTGAAGTTGATTGATTTTTATGGGCATGAAAATGTTGTAATTAAAGGTCTCGATTATTTAAGTGCTCTAATCTAAGGGGGCATGATTTGGATTTAGCTTATGTTGTGGTTCATGGTTTAGGTTTTAGGGTCACCTCCACCTATATTTTGACCTCAATAGAAGGCATTCATTTGGTCTTGGATGGATCACTTGAAAGTGTACACTCATTTGACCATTTGTGAACACTTTTTGTAACTCATGTAACAAATATACACAGATAGAGATGGCAAATTATTTGAGATCAAATGTGAACAAGTGCATCATTTGACCTAAACCACATGCCCATTGTGCAAATTATCTTTATATACCCATTTTGTGAAAGTCCATTTGCCCATGTTATGTCAATCCACATTGTGTAAAATGTCCATTTCCCATTATGTAAATCCATGTACATGCCTATTTTGCACATCGATAGGGCCATTCTATAAAAATCTACTTGTTAAACCTAGAGATCCATGTATGTTTCTTATGCACTATTACATGGCCAATTTATGAATCATGAAGACCATGGCGTATTTATCTTTCCTCATTGTCTAATAGCCCATAGATCAATAGACTTAATCAAATATGGTTATTTGTTTCCAAATGTTACCATGACCATGATGAATTGGAGAAGATGGTTTTGAACATGTCAAGGTTTATGTTTGCAAAAAGAACATGTGCAAGACATAGGAGTACACATTAGGCTATAAACTTTGGGAGCGCGCCCTATAAGTGGAGTTTAACTAGGCAACAACACGAGGACAAGGAGCAAGAGGCCAACAATTATTTCACATGTATGATTCAACTAACTGCACATGTGCAAATATGAACCACAATCCTTTTTGTGATTGTTCTATTGGTGGACACTACTCAAGTCACACTCTTCATCACATAAGATTTTCCTTTCTATAAATTATAGATTAACTAATACAAGGCCCTATCCAAATTATTCAAGCATGTAAGTAGCACTGTGAGGTTTTATGAAGTCATTGGGTGTTCATGGCAATTAATAACTTCCATTTGTGACAAAGGATATGTGGTCTAACACTTTGTGAGAGATTTTCATCAAGTTATGAACACAATATTTGTCATGTTTTACCATCTTCCTTGTCAAAAAAAAGTGCATGTTTTCAAGATTCCCTTGTATGAAGTTGTTATGTTATAAACTTGATAAGCCAATTGAGCTTGAAAAATCCAAGGAAAGAGAAAGGGGATCCTTGACTAAAACACCAACTACTAGAAGTAGTAAATCACACTAGAAACTCAAAAACAAAGTTTTGGACTTAGTTGGAAAAAGGAAAAAAACACTTTCAATTAAAAATTTGAGGATGTCCATGTTGAAAATTTGTCAATTTGTAATTTAATACAAAGGTAAGATTAGTAGGTGGTGTGTGGCAATCCACGCTTGTTGGATATTAGTCCCTACTAGCTATTAATCTACTAGTGACCTTTGGAAACAAAAAAAGTTTGGACAAAATTTCTAATTTTCTAAATTTGATATCATCTATTGTGGAGAATTGAAAAATGACATGGATTCAAAATGTTCGTTGTGTGAAAATATACATGCAAAAGATAATTGTAATGTAATTGTGTTCAATTGAGGAAATTAAATTAATTAGAATAGTTTAGAGATTGATGAATTTTGCTACCATTTCTAAATACAATTTAGGGGTCAACTATTTTAAATGACAAAAATCTTTCTACTTCATTATATTATCCTATGTTTACCATAGGAATATGAGTTTAAGTTTGCTTACTCACATACTCTTTTATATGCTTGTTGGGACACTAGAATAAATTGGTGATGCACTAATCAAAGTAAACAAAAAAAATTCTTGAACCTTTCCAATGGTTGTCCACATAACCATTTTGGGCCTTGTTTCTCCAACTAGTTGTATTCCAAACTTTAACTTCCTCTCAATGGCCTATATTCCTTTTGACATGGGGAACTTCTAATCCAAACTTTGTCATAGGATGTTCTTGTGGTGCATCTATTGCAAACTATCTTTAGAACTCTTAATAGTTCAATTGTGCTCTTATTAGACTATCATTCACAAGAAGGGGTAAAAGGGGTTGATTGATGTTCACCCACTTGTGAACTTGCTAACCAGTCAATGTCACCATTAGTGACATCCCAAAGATTGGCTATGGATGTAAGGTAAGAAGTTGTGAAGTAAGAGAGGACACCAACTAGTTCATAGTCACCTTGTGGAAAAAAACACCCATTCCTAAACCCTTAACCCACGATTAACAAAGCAACCTCACAATAAGCATTAGCAAGAAATATAAGTAATTCTAACAGGTATTAATCCACACTCCCATACCTAAGAATGACAAATAGGCCATGTTTCTAAAAAGTTTTCATGTACTTTTCCACTATCAACACTTGGCCATCATTATTTGCCCAAACCTACTTCTATTTGAACTAGTCTTCAAAGTTGCACTTTACATGTCTTTTCAAGTTCTCCATAGGGTTTATTTAGAAGATATTATGTGCTTGAAAGGTCAATGTGGGCCTTTAATTGCATAGTCAATTGATCAAGACATCCTACTAGTTGTTGACTTGCATGTGTGCTATCCACTTGGGCACCATGACATACTTGGGATGCACCAAACAATGGCATAAACATATTGTTAGTGAATAGTGAAAGCACAAGTGCTACCTAATGATGGCATATATGTGATAGGTTGTGTGCCCACACAACATACACATATTTTCCCATCATAGACTTTGTAATCCTACATCTCTAGAATGAGTTTGATAACTTGTTCAACTTCACACATGTCTATCTACCATATAATTAGATCAAGCTCTTAGGAAATGAATGCCTTTCCACAATCATGATCAATAACTAATGAATTATTAGTTAGAATTAAGCATAATTTATGAAGAAAGCTAGCACTACCACCCCAACATTGAACCAATACCTAACTCAAGTTCCAAGTATCCTTGATAGTCCCCACCCCCTTGCAACAATAACTCAGCTTGATTTTCATCAAATGACATTTCAACTCCAAAAAAAATTGTTATGATTTCTTGATGTAAACCTCTACAAATTACAAAGTTGTAAGGCATTGGATTGATAGGTTTTGAAGGTGGTTGTTACAAATCGAATGCACCTAGGATCAAAAGCCCAATCACATATCCTCCATTGTCCAAAAAATAGGTTCAAGGTGGGCATCTAACTACATTTGCCATAGCCACCAGTGGTTTTTATTCTCCATTTTAATAAACCCAAATATATCCAAAGTAGATTGATTTTGAACCATAGTGAGGTCTATTAAATTTTAATTCAAAATCATGAAAGTGAGTGAACTATGTAAAATTAATACATATACATAACTATATTACATTGATAAATGTAGTTGGTTTTATCAACCTAACATGTCAACTTTGAGTTGTCAAAATACAATTTGGGTGAAAGTATCATTGGGTGGTAGCATTAGGAACAACCTCAAGGAATGAAAAAGGAACTAAAAACAACCAACTCATTTTCCTAGGCCCTTTACTTTAAATGTTTTCACAATTGCAATTTTTTTTTTTTTCATGTTTTTCAATTGCATGCACTAATATATGGCTTCAAGTTTATATAGGAATTAATTTTTTTTAATTAAAAAAATATTCTTAATTAAAAAGGCCCCTTCATAAACTAATAACTTTAATGTTGAAAATTCATAGCTAAATTATACTTATTCAATTAATTTCTTAATAAATACCCAAAAATTGAATGATTTCTTGATTACCTTAGGAAAAAAATTCCCTAGAAAATTCCCAAATTATGTTTCAAATTTTTGTTCTTAACCAAAAAGTTTAAGGAAAGGAATCGACATTACATCCCTAAAACTTTTTCTAAATGCAATGATTAGAAGCATCAAAATACACAATATTCTTAATATTATTGAAATTTCAAAATCATTGGAACCTAATAAATGTACTCATTAAAAAGTTTATGAAAATATTTATTTAGTGTTTCCTATGATTTTTCAAAGTTCAAGGGGTCCAAGAAAATCAAGGTGTGATAGTTCCTAGTGGTACCACCCAAGGAAACTCTTACCCTTTTATTTGAACATTATATGTTATCAAGCAACCACTGCCCTAAGTGTTTGAGGTGATGGTCCAAGTTACTTTATTTTCTTAATCAACACATTATTTCATGAATTCATGCATCCAAGTAGGATCCAAGTAAAAGGCCTTGCCCACAGTTTGAATTTTATAAGCCTCTCTATGTTTTTGTTCATAAATCTAGAATGGAGAAGGTCTAGAATGGAAATGGAGAACTAGGTAAAACATTTTGGTGAGCTAGTAATTGTAGGCAAATTTGGACCTTCCCAAAAAGACTATACAACAACAAGCCATCTCTTACCCACTTAAGACTATTCCAAGGTGACATCCTTTATTTTATGTGTGTGGATTGGGTAATTGTTCACAATAGCCCAAATTTTGAACTTGCATTCATTTATTAACTATACAATCTAAGGTTTTCACATGCAGGTTATAGGGAACAAAAAAAAATGTGAGGTTGACAAAAGGTTGAAAACGTTACAACTACTAAAGCAAAATGGGATGTTGTGAAAGTTCAAACCACAATTGCGATGGTACAATACATGGGATCGTTTATCCTTGCCTTCCTAAATGATCTTTTCCTCACACATTTGGTCATGAATGTGTGACCAAGTTAATAATGGGTTGATTAAAACTAAAGTGGTATGGCTTGCATCGATGGTGTTGCAATCTGATGTGGCAACATATGCATTCTCATGGCGTAAGCAAGGCTGTTTGATATATGACATATGGTGGAGGTCAATCATGTGCTTGGACATTGTTATGGATGCACAAAAGGTGAATGATCCTCTCCACCTTAAGTCTACACAATACCTCCAAAAGGTGAAAAACCGCTATGATGACATCTTGTGGGAAAAGGGGCGTGGTTATTGTGATGGCATTGGGAAAAACTGTGAGTGTTCCGATCCATGGATAACAAAATGGATTGTTCCATTTTGAGGGACATTATGTGTGCATGATTAAATACCTAGATTTAATAAGGGGATGGGTTGTTTTGGTGCCATTTTGAGTTGATTGACCATGCATTGATTTTGGGTTTCTTGGTAATTCATGCACAAATGGAAAGGTTTGGTTGAAATAATTATTTCATTATATCAAGTCACATTGTGCTAAATGTTGGACAAAAAAACATTGAGGTCCAATTCCATCACTTTATTTTTTTCCCACAACTTGAAGGTGAATGTGCCATTTGAATAATGAACTATTCAAAAATTGGCTAAATGTTGCCATGGTATTGGAACAAGGCCACCAAAAATTGATGTGCATTGCTCACATCTCAAACATGTGATGTGACAGCCATTGAAAATGAATGTTTTGTATGACATGCCTTAATGTAATTGTGGCTAATTAAGTTAAACATTAACATCAATTGAAGGTGCCAAAAACCTATGTCAATTTGTGACATGGGAAATTGATGCATTTCAACCTAATGAATAATTAATGTTTGTTTGTTTGTTTCAAATGAAACAATGGCTTTAAAGAAAAGAATTCATGAATCTCCTTATATCCCACACATTTAACTCTTGGATCCAAGTTTATCTTTTAGGCCTTGCTAATTCTAATCGGAATTCCCATATTGTTTGCACCTCTTGATTAGCTAGTTAATTTTCATTTGTTGCAATTCTTTTATATCTTCAACCTCTTTTTGTATTGGTCTCAACTATGCAAAACTGGGAGCTCTAGGCAAATAATGAGGCCAAGCCTTGACTAGCAATTTGTACATGCAAATGTTCTTTAATTAAAAACATCATCATGAGTAAATACCCTCTTCCTAAACCCCCCTTGCATTGTTTAGCAAAATGTTCACAAGAGTCCCATGGAATTCCTATAGTTCTTTCTAGGACTTTGGATGCATGGTTATGGCAGGTTTGATGAATTAATAAAGTTGTGACTAGAAGCACTACCATTATTGTTGGCACAACATGTTAGTAAATCTTCATGGGTATCAATGGACATGTTAAATTTAATGCAAGTTGAAGGGAGACATGGGATGAGAAGCTACATAATTGTCGCAACCCCACTTTTGGAAGAGTGTGAAGATGACACTCACACTCCCGAAATGGGGACTTGGGAGTCCTTCAGGACTCTCAAAACTTTAGAATTCAATTGCAGGGGTCAAAACGCCTTGCCTTGAAACGTTCTTCTTGTCATTGGAAAGCTATTGAAGTGAAGATGTCAAAAACGGCCTCGCATGAGCCATTTGGACATCTACAACACAAGTTATGGCAAAAAGAAGGGTCGGGAGTTAAACTGGCAGTTTGACTCTCGACCACTAAAAGTCGGGAATCGACTTGACCCCGGTGTGTGCAGATTGAGTGCGACACAATATTGGAAAGTTCTCAAGGAGAGCTACAAGTTTGCTTTAGACCTCATCCCAATTAGAGGTCTGAGCAAAGAGTTATGAACTCACAAAGTCCCGGGAGTCCAAATCGGAACAGTTTCGAGACTCCTCCTTGGGAGTCCCGGGACAAAAAGCCATTTGGATGAGGGTGCCACAAAGTAACGCAGAGAATATTATGTGGGGGAAGGTGGTGGCTTCCCCCGAGTCTGGGCTGTGGTGAGTCTTATGAGTCCAAAGTTGCCCATGGCTTGTCTTAGCACCAAAGGTGCTTTAGAATGCGAACTAACCAACTTGTTGGTTGGCTCGATGCAAGTTCGAGTGAGTAACTAAAGCTTGTCCCTCTTCCTAGTCCCATCCCAGAGCTTCAGCATGCCCCTCTACCCCTTTTAGTGCTGAAAGCTAGGAACGTGCCTTCAAGTCCCCACAATTCCGTTGTTTTAGAAACCAAGGCCCATCTTGGGCCTAACTTGGGACTTGGGAGCGCGTCAATAATATAGAGGAGGCTACTGCTAATGAACTTAAACTTTTAAAATATAGTTGCCCATGTTTCTATTATTGTGTGGCTAGGAGGCCTATATTGAGGTCAATAGTTAAGGCCCACTTTAAAAAATACGGACATGATCCAAAGTTGTCTAAACCTTTATTGGTACACTCCTCAATTTCCCCAAATTCTACTTATACAAAATTGGGCAAATGTGTCTAGGGGGTTCTCATCATACATTTAAGGCCCCAAGAATTTGTTTCAAAGTCTCAAATACATAGTAGTTAATGTAAGCCCCTAGATTCTCATTCATGTTTGTGTCATGTGTGTCTTCTTGCATGCCTTTTACACTATTCATCATAGGGAGTTGATGGAGTTGAATGTGAGGCCCTAAACAAAAAGGATGCAGTGGGTCATTGCAATATGGTGGCAAACAAAGTCACATGCATTCTACTTAATAAAAAAATACACATTTTCAAAACCAACTTTATTTTTAGAAGCCAAAGTTTTCAATTTAATGTCATACCCTCCCAAATTCTCTTGAACTAGATTATCAATAATTTCATGTTTTGATCACATTGTAAGAAATATTTGATGATGACATCTATTGTGTTCTTGGAATTGTTCATACAATATTAGTTCCTACAATGGTTGTTTGATTGACATACATTAAAGCTTTACCTTTGTAACTTAATAGCTCACCTTTATGATGTTAAAAAGGTTAATTATGCAACCATGATTTTTTAATTCTCATGGGCACACTTGTCAAAATCGCATCTAACTTTGTGGTCAAGCAAGGTTTAATCTAACATTTGAGATCTACATATTTTAGGATTAGTTCCAAAACATGATTATTGTTCAATAAACAAATGTGCCCTTTGCACATTAATGTTTTGAAAAATTAAACCGTACATTTTAATTTTAATTTTTTCTTCTTCCTCCTTTTCCCTCAAACTATTTTAAATAAAAATTTCCCAAAAGCTTACATAATGGCACATAGATGATCAATGATAAATGGGTAAAATCATAGTCAAAAGAGCCACCCAAGTGAGTGGACACTCCTTAAAACTGCATTTTTGTATATTTGAAAGATCACAAGGGAAGCATAATAGTTTGAATTGTCATAAATGTTTTTGGAATATTTTCCATTAATTGCAAGGTTTACATGCTCAAAACTTGACACAAATCAAAAATGTTTTTGCATATTCAAAACATTCACACCTTGAGAGTGGACAATCCTTGTTTTTTTTTAACATTTTTTTTTAACTAAATGTGTACCATTCCTTTTGAAAATTGGAGAGAATTTTAACATTGATGATTAGAAAAGAAAAATAAATTGAACTAATGAAAAAGTGAATTATAACCCATTTGAGCACATTTCGTTCAAAAGTGTTTTTGACCCTGAAAATTATGGATTTTGAAAGTGTGGCTTTAGCAAAAGTTATTCATATATATATGTGACAAAGGGCATGAATGCATAATATACACAATATAAAATCAATTTTTAGTCAAAATTTATTCATATCTAAAATACAATGTTAAATGGGGTACCTGAATATAGAACTTTAAATTATAAACCAATGCAAGAATGACATGTGTCATGTGCAGTCCTTGGAAAAGAACTTTTACCTTGGCACCCCTAGCTCCTTTGACAGTGATTTCACCCAAATGACATTTTTTTTTCCAGTGCTTCTCAAGGTGATGACACATACATAATTAGAAGTATTACAAGTTGCATGAAACATTATGCAACACAAAATATAAAGAAAAAAAAAGTGCTTATAAAATAACCTTATACTCATTTGTAATTCAAGAAGAGAATGAGGATGTTCAACCCTTGTCATATTTTTATTGAAATGTTTTTGAAATGTAATCTAACCACATAAGTTGTAACTTTTCCTTTGAAATTTCATGTTTGATTGATTGGAACAATCGCATGGAATTGCATTGTAATATGAATTACAAATTATGAGGTTGTAACTTTTGAATTTCCAATGAGGCAAAATCAATGCACATGGAATATATGGCCATAGGATCTATTGCCACATGGTTTTCAATTCCAAATATGTACCATGTTCCATATATCAAAAGTTGGAAACATGTGTGCAAAGTCGGAGTGTCACCAAAAGAAAGGTTAAAAAAATCAACAATTGAACACTATTGGGTTTGTCATGGAAAAAACATGTTCACATGATTCATTGTATCTTAGACTTGGGAGGGGCCATCACTCTTTTCCTTATATTATACCCATGATTAATAATCAATAATAATTCATTGTCACCAAAAAAAAATCATGACCTAATGAAAAGAGAACCCATGGTATGTTGCCATTAATACTAGTTGTCTTCATATGTTGGGAGAGAGAATAAACAATTGCAATTGTTGAGGATTATGACAAAATATGCTTCTTTTTTATGCTTTTGAAATGTTATCAACATTTGCACCATTTGTCATAGGTTACATCTAGGAATGTTGAAACAAGGATTAATGAAAACTATAGCTTTAGTATTCTTGAAATGATACGTGATGCGATAATGAACATGAAGACGAGATTTGTCAATACTCCAATGAGAATTCTTGATATTTTGAAAATATAAAATGCATGTGAAGGAAATCAAATGTCTTTAATATTGGTGACCAAAACAAAAGTGAATGTTTTTCAATATTGTCTTCCATGTTTAACAAGTCTTGGGAAATTTTGTGAAATCTTAGGTTGAAACAAAACATGTTTTCCCACTTGTTATTTTTACCAATTTAAAAAGATTTAGATCTTACAATCAAAGAATCTAAAAAGGCTAAACTTTTTTTGGCAAAAATTAACTTAATGGTTCTAAAATTAGTTATAACCCCCCATCTAAAAAGGTTTTTTTTAATTAAGAAATGGTTGAATGATTCTAAAGTTATAACTCCCCATCTAACTTTATTGAATTGATTGAAAATGAAGATGAATTAGAAAAATAATTTGAAGGAGATTAATGTAACTTTTTTATTAAAAAATTGAAGGTTTATATGTCCATGTGAAACATTTTGGTAAAAGATTTGATAATTTAAAAAAAAAATCATCTTTAAAATTTGAATTAATGTTGAGATTGTAGCCCTAAACAACTTGAAACAACTACAAATTTTACTATTATAATATCAAATAGAATCTTTTGAAAATTTTCTTAGGCAAGAAAATTTTGAGATAAAAAAACTGTGAAGAATTAACATAGTTGTTCTAGGTGGTGATGCTATTTTTTTCAATTGAAAATTACGTAGTAAAAATATAGGCTCTAATAGATAGTTTGTTCAATAGAAATTATAATTCAACTAATTCTACAATAAGATCATTTTTATTTTCAAAATTGAAGATATGATTATTGAAGATATAGGATATGCATTCATCCTAGGTATTAAGAAAATTAAAATATATAAAACATACATGTAGAAGTAGGTTTTTTCTTTTGATGACTTAATGTTTGAAAAAAAGTTGAGTTTGATTTCAATTTTGGGGGAAAAGAAGAAAAATAGCAGCGTGAAGGGGATGTGAAAGTTTCTTGGATGAGTTAGTGATTCATGTATTTTCTTATGATTCCTCCTCAACAACTTATAGGAGGTCATCTTTATGATTGTCTTTATGCTCAATGGTTGATTTTTTTTGGCACATATGAACATGTGAATAGATTGCAAACCTCACAGTTTCAACTAAACCTAAAAATTTGAACACCGTATTAAGTTTAAGGTGAAGTAAATATGTGGATATTGAAAAATTAGAAAATAATAGTGTGAGAAAAGTTTTTAACTCAATTGCACATAACAACCCCCAAACAATACCCTCTTTAATTCAAGTTATATCAAATTTCCCCTTGGTTATCTATTTTATGAATCTTCTTTGATTCTGTTTTTTTGAAGAGTCAACATGGAATGATCTATATCAAAAAGGTAAATTTTTCCGAACACTAGTGCTTACCACCAAAAAAACTTGAACTTATAATAGTTATTACCTACCAGCAACTGTTGGAAAGGTTAAATCCTATTTAACAAAGAACTTCACGAAGACAAATGGTAGATTGAAACAAGTAATTTTTAAAATTTTAAAAGATACAATTTTTGTTGGAGTTAAATTTAGAGCTACCCAAACCACCACATAATTGAACCACTTTTGAAACTTATGTGATTAGAAGGCAAATCAAACTAAATAATATTTTCCAAAGGTGTTTCAATTATTCATGCATACTTGTTCTACCCAAATTCTTTTGTTTTTGTTAGTTCTTCAAGCAATAATTTAAATACTTATAATTGGTTGGCATAAATGCAACATAGGAATTGATTTGAATTTACCCAAATGTTAGTTGTAAACATGGTAGGCCAAAAAATTGAATCATCATCATTATTTAAACAAGAGTATTTAGTGTTTACGTTTTTGGGGATAGGACTATGCCCCATTCATCTACAACAATTATTTCGTATTTGAAAGAAACTTGTGCAATGTTCTTCGTGGTTTTGCCTTTCATTTTTATTTATACCCAAAGAGTAGGAATGAAAAAGAAATATCAAAGTGGAGAAATCACAATTTGCTACTCGAATCAAACTTGTGCTCCGAGTTGTTGCATAGGTTAATAAGATCAAGAATGTGAAAGAATCACCCACTTATGTTTGAGTGCATGTGTATAGGTCTCATTACATTCATGGTTGAAAATGACCATCATCCATATGATTGCATTTGTGTCCATGTTGTCATATCTACATCCATGGGGTTAGAAGTATGCTAATAAGATCAAGAATGTGAAAGAATCACCCACTTATGGTTGAATACTTTGAGTATAGCTTGGGACCATGAATTGTCCAGGTGCTTGTCATTCATCATGGATTCCTCATATACTTGCACAGGAATGCAATCATTTCTGGATGGGTACAAGCAAAGCAATCGTGGGTCAGTACTCTTGTGTATATTAAGCATTCAGTGGGAAGAAAGAAAATAGTGATGTGATAAGTTAGGAGGGCATGCATCAAACCTCTACACTTATCATTGATTGTATTGAGTTGGACATCATCATGATCTTCTTGGACATGGCACTTGTCTTTCTTGCTCTTGTTGTCTTGAGCTATTTGAGCTTTTGTGCTGTTGTTGTCATCTGTAATTCTACTGGAATGCTGATCTGTTTTATCATCTCGACTGGCTTTCTCAAGGCAGTTCTCAACAACATTGAGGAGCCTTGTCAATGCATCATGGAAGGATGGGTTGTTCGCACTTAAGGATGTTGACCAAGGGGGCTTTGATAGTATGTCTTGAATAGCATCAAGTGTGGGAATAATCAGCAATCGTTGCTCTAGTCCATGCTGCAAGCAGGGGAGAAAAAACTGTTCCACAAGTTGGCCAACTTGCTTGTTGTCTGCTTGCAGCCAAGCTTCAACTGGTTGATTTGCTATCATTGATCTCACATCATTCAACAACCTGGGGTAATCCACCAAATGCGTGTTTGAAATGCACATGAACAGGAAAAAAAAACTATAGGGAAAGAAGGAATTGCAGGAACTGAGCCTGAAGGGGCTAACCGTAATTTCACACCCTGATCAGCACACTCCTGCATGCAGCTGTGGAAGGACTCTATCAACCTGACCAACACAACAAGTGCTTTTATCTCTGTCAACTTTTCAAGCCAATCTGTATAAACAAATGGCCCAGGTAAGTCCTCTGACATGCTCAGGAACTGAACTTCCACCAATTGAAGAAAGTCTGGGAGCCTAATGCAAGAAGTAGATAGGCCAGTACTTACACCATCTGTATTTTGTGTTGTAGGGGAGGATTGACATACTGCTCTAGTGTGTCAGCATTCAGCAAAAAGGCTGATTTGAGAAGCCTGCAATAAACCAGTGCACCTAAGGAGCGCAGAGCCCAGAATTTAGGATGTGGCAGAATTTGCAGCATTTCACCAACATATGCTGCAATCATTGATTGTTGTGAACTATGCCCAGATGATAGAGCCAAGTTTTGAATCGCAGATTCAGCCTGTTTTTTGGACAGAAGATGAAGAACGACCACTGAATCCAGGCATCAGAATTCATATCATACACACCCACCCCTTGTGCAAAACATCCTTGAACTGTGCATCATCTGCAGAGTCCTAGATGACTTTCTTTTTACTTTCAAGTGTGTGGCTCTTCAGAGTGTCTTGGGATAGAATGGGAACAAACCTTCCCAGCTGATCGAGAACAAAAATCTGCAACAGCAGCAGCATTGAGTAATAGCCAGAGCATAGTTGTTACTTCTTTGCAGCAGGCTTCCAGATGCCAAGCCCTGATCAACTGATCTGCCACTGCAATCACACCTTCATTCACCCCCCTGAACCCAGCCAATTTTTTCCCAGATTCAGACTGTCTCTTAGACTGTCTAACCATCATCAAAAACCTCAGCAGAATGATGACAATTCATGGCATTGTGATGTGGGAGTGAGCAGTGGGTCCCGTACTGTTGGATGCTGGTCATTAGATGGCAATCTGTGAGGGTACAACAGATCTCAGGTATGTGTGGCAGTATTTGTTCAGAAGCACTTCCTTTCAAAATTCCTGCAAGCAGATGCAAAGCATGCCCCACAGTCTGCACTGAAACATCTGCATTCACATCACACCCACTTACTTGTGGGAGCATGATTGGAAGGTAGGAGCTTGGCGACACGAATAAACCCAGAAGCTTAGCACTCTCCAGAATCTGCAATTGTTAAAGGCATGTAATTGCAATCTGAAGTGAGACTTTGAAAAGAGCAGGATTTTCTAGACTCCAGCCTATTGTTGTCTCATTTCCTCTCCAGGCTTCCTCATTGTCATTCTTTGTTCCATTCATTCTGAGCATGAGGTATGAATCTACAATGAAATATCTGAAGTATAGTCATGTGTGCGCATGTAGTTCTGTAACTGGCCTGTGTGAAATCATAAATGAGAAAAGCTTAACTTAGATTCAATTGATAGGTGGCTCAGAGCCTTGTGCAGGAGTTTGACAAGGGGTTGGAGATGCATGGTGATATTGTCCTCAGCAAACAGGAGCAGCGTGACCAGAAAATCTGCTGCTAACTCCTGTGTACCACACGTCCAACATTCCAAATCACCAGCAATGGCATGCAATATGATCGCTGTCACACTCTTCACCATGATCCTGGCACCTAGGCATGGTCTTCCTGCACATGAGTGAAGAAGAATACACATTGATGTTCGATTCTTGTTCAATGTCAGTCATGTGTCTGTCTGTTTGCTACAATATTGCCTCGATCATTTGCTTCTGATCTCCAGCTTGCTTGCCAGTATCATGGATTTCCCCCAATTGTTCAAGCAAATTGTTCTTCATCTGATGGACCTGTTCTGAAGCAAACTCTGGACAAAAATACAGAAACACCTAGAATAGAGATCTATTTGTACTTCTTGTTGCCTTTAGGTTTGACAACCAGGTGTTGTCTTCATCAATGAGAACATGAGGAAGGGGGGGGAAAGATTATTCAAGGGGAGGGTTCAAGAGAACAGACGTGTGAAGGGATGAGGCAAGGGTGCTCCAGCTAGAGAGACAATGTCATCAATATCTTCAGTAAGATATGTGTGGGTATCCTTCACCTCCTTCTCATTCTCTTCCTCATACCTGGAGGATCAAGACAAATTTGTTGATCAATATTTTACAGCATGTTTTAAATGCAATTCTTCTCAGTACTCAACTCTCACAACTCTCAGTGTAATTGCCATTTCCTCAAATGTGATGTTGAAGCACTTTGCTTTGTCTAACTTGCCAAGAAGCTCTATATTCTCAGCTAGACTGATCATAATCTTCAATGTACTATGTGCTGAATTTGAAATCAACAAAGTTGTGTTGCTCAGAAGTCCTCTTTTCAGGAGCACTTAATTGAAGGAATGTTGGAGGAGAAAAGACAAGTACCACCGACAATCTCTCAAATATTCTGTAGGATAAGTAATGAAGCACATACTGTAAGCCAACTTCCTCCATGAGTTTGAAGGCAAGCTCCCGCAAGTGTGGGCTTGGATCTTGAAAGCCAGCCAATAAGTACCTGATCAATTCTTTCCCATTTCAGTGCTCATGAAGATTGTACTGGATTGCATGGTTTTGATCATAAAAAAAAGAAGACATACAGAGGAGAGAACCTCACTCTGTCAAGCTTGAAGAAAAAATTGTTGATGAACTTGGTTTTTGACAAATAGTGACACATAGAATTCAGAAAAACACTACTGATGATATATTGCAAAGAATGAGTTTGAGAGAAGTTTGTAAAACTTCTTACGGAACAAGTCGGCTCTCATGTTCTTTTCTTTCACCAAGCTCACATAACCAACAAGCAATGGTTCTGTACAGTTCTTCTCTTGCTGAAGAATTTCGATCAGTAGCCAATACAGCAAAGTAATGAGTCTAGGTTCACACACACACACACACATACAGAATGTCAAACACATTGAAATTTCAAGGTTTCATCAAGCGCACACAAATATTCACTGTAGAATCCCGAGAAGTCTTGTAGAGCTTGACCAACTCTCATCTTCTTACTTTGGGGTCCGGTTCATAGAAACATTTGATAGGTATCAGATTTGGATCTCGATAGGCTGTCAGCTCATAAATTGCATCATGTGCTCCACACATAACTAGCCTGCAACATCAGTAACATCATGCGCAACACCAACAAGTTCACATCATCATCATCATCAGCAGCAGCAGCAACAGCAAATGCTGTTCAGAAGATTTCCTGTGGTCCTGTTTGTCTTGGACTTCCTTTTCTGTGGGGTTTGAGAATTATTTTTTTCCATGTTTCTTTCTTCTCTGGAAGAAGTGTTTGAAGAAGAGCAGATTAAGTGATGTCAAGAGAAGAAAGTTAGGGGGATGTGGTAACCTGCGGATAGCCTTGAGGGCAGCCACTCGCACTCGATAGTGGTTGTGGGAGAGAGAGACTTGCACCACTCGCACAAGTTGCTTGCCCACTGGTTTGAGTTTGTAACCCATGAGCTCCCCAAACTGTTCCAGTGTTGAGAATGTCTCCTGGCCATTTGCACCAAGAACAACATCATGGCATGGAGGAAATAGGAGGAGGAGGAGGAGGAGACTGTTCAGAGCTTGCTTTAGTGATTCTCGAAGAAGTTTTTCTCTGAATTTCAAAGGAGACAACACAACAACAGGCAAAAAAAATCTCTGGACACACATAACAGGTGCACAGCCTGCTTGCTAGGTGGGATTGGGAGGGAGGGGGAGGAGTGATACAAGTAGTACCTACCAGGAGCACCTCTGGGTGAGTGTCAAACGTTGCAGCAACAAGAATGGAAGCAACATCAGAAGCAAAAGCTTGAATCAAGCGAGGAGCTTTTGTTAGAATTGAATGCATGAGTTGCACTAATTGCAGTCTCACTTCCTCTGATGTTTCCACAAGAATAGCCTGGATCTTGACCTGCATAAGTTGGAGGAAATTGATTGATTTTTAAGCAGATTGGTTTGTAGCAGAACATCATCATCATCATTTCTGACAGTGACAATGGGATTGACAGGTTTGTTGAAGTCAATGCAAACTTTGACAAATCTGATGAAATTCTACTTTGATGATGAAGAATGAATTTGGTGTCGCAAATGGAGGAGTAAGGGTCTATTTTCATTAGGTTGTTGTGATCACAGTTACACAGAGTGTGCTGTGATTACAGCAGCCTAATGGAAAGCCAATGACATAGGGACTTGTTTCTTATTGGATGGACATGCGCATTGCATTGGAGATCTGCAACTATGTTGAAAATATGTAGTTAATCAATGTTAGGAACTTCTGAGAACACATTCTCACAAAAGAAGAAAGATAGATGTCACTTTGTAATAAGTCACAGTTTGCATCTCTCTCAGCTCTTGCGTTTGGTACTCAATGCTTGACCAACAGCTGTGAGGTGATGGTGAGCACAAATAGGAGGGAAAAATTAATGGAAAACTATCATAAAATTTGTCATCGCAACAGCCCAATGGAAAGATGTCCTAAGTTAGTTACCTACCGGCTCTTTCAGATAGTCATTGTCGCTGGCAGGCGTGAGAGGAATGTCAAGTGGCATCCGCTCAGTGATGACAGGAAGCACATATGGCAGCAATGTGATCACTGCGCTCGGCACTTCCTGCAGGAGCCTGCTTGTTTGTTTGTTTCCCCACATAAACACACCCACCCGGTGCTCTTAGCAATGGTCCTGAAGGAGGTGTGGTTTACAAGACTTGTATCTCCTCAAGTTTCTCTTCAAACATTTGTCTTCGTTGTCTGTGGAGATATCGTATTAGAGAATCGGTGATCTACCTCAAGGTCCAGAGACAGACAGAGAGAAGCCACAAACAATTGGAGAGGCACTAGGCAGAGATGGAGGTTAGAGTACTGGTGAAGTATAGTGATGGAGAGTTGACGGCATTTCTCAGAGGAATCAGCGAAGCGTCGCAAGAGAGGTTTGACTATCAATTCCTCTGCGGCCCAACACAATGTGTTGCGTTTGCTCCGGAGTTGAACCTGAGCTTGATCTGGAGGATCATGGTGCTCCTCCCCGACAAGCTCACATGATCCTTTATCGTCACTCTTGACGCAACTGAAAAGTGTGGATTGTAGGCGAAGCAGTGCAGCAGAACGCACCGATGCTGCAGGATCAACCAAGCAATTCAAATCCCTGTTGAGAGCTTCAGCTAAGAGCTCATATTCAATCTCTTCTTCTTCTTCATCTTCCTGTATCAGACTCTGCTGTTGGGAGCATGAATTCTCTCTTGTCTCACAAATCTTCAGCTGCTGCTGCTGCTCCTTCTGCTGTTGCTGCTGCTGCTGCATCATTGAAGAACCAGGTTGATCAAGTTCATTATTACTCTTGACATCAGATTCAGTGCAGTTGGAAAAAGAAATTCCATCTTCAGCACCGCCTTTATCTGCTGCCATGATGTGACAATTCTCCTCACATATGCTTCTTGTATCTTGATCATCATTGCTTGAGTCTGTGACATTTGTAGAAGTATCCTTGAATCCCATCAAACTGACATCTGTTACCTGAGAAGAAGCTAGTACCTTGACTGTAACATCCTTCAGCCCAGCGTGCACCACCTTGATCATGCATTCTGCTTTGTCAACAGAATTTACATTGACTTCTTGTTCAACAATGCCATTGACACAACTGTCTTTCACCATTTTGCTATCTGCTGCTGCCAATTGTGAATGTACCTCGTCTTTCTTGATGCTCTCAGGACCCCTGATCCATGCTGCAACATCATCTTCTTCTGACATCTTCAGGCTGCAATAGCTTCCACTACTTTGATCAGGCTCATTGCAAGCTTCAGCATTCAAGGGCAGTTGGTTGAGCAAAGTGGAGCTGCAGCTTTGTGGTATTATAGTTGCTGCAACATGTTCTTCTGAAATCTTCAGGCTGCAACAGTTGAATGTATGACTTTGATCAGGCTCACTGCAAGCTTCAGATTGGTTTAGCAAAATGGAGCTGCTCCTGCTTTGTGGTACAGTTGCAACAGCATCCAGTTTTCTTTTCAGGTAAGCTTCTTTGAGTTTGGCATACCGAGAAGTTGCAATGTCTGTATAAGGTGGGCGCATGTGATCTGTGCTCAAGAACTTGCCAGTTAAATCCAAGCTGCCATTTTTGTTCTCCTCTTGTGATCTGGTGAGGGCATGGATGGTGCTTGACATCACATTATTATGACCCTTGCAACAGCCAAATTGCAGCTGACCTTCACTTTTGTGGAAGATGTTAGCAGCTTCCAGGAGAGAGTAATCTGGGAGACGGGAATCAAGCTGAGATAATTCTGAAGGAGCTGCAACTCGACTTGATCTTGGCTTGACAACATCTTTTATATGAAACAAGTTCCAATTTGTATTATTGCTTACTGCCTTCATCCTCTGACTGCCTTCAAGCTCTTTCACTTTCAATGCATTCCATATGTCTTCTACTCTGCTATTCTTCTTCCTTTTCTCCATCTTCCTTCATAAAGAGATCATGTCAAAATTTCTAAACAGCAACAGTTCTACCACACAATAGGAAGTCTTGAATGCAGCAAAATTTGCTCTGGTTACTATATACCCAAACCCAATCCATGGCTTGTCTCTCTAAAAATCTTTCTTGCTCACAAAACTCAACTCACAACTTGCAGTTTGTGATCACCCCACATTCTAGTAATCCCATTTGAACAACACCCCCAACAAGAATTCTTCTAGTGCATCATCAATGCCACCCACAAAATTTAGGCTAATCAACAACAGCAGATTGAGCTCAAACTGTTTACTAGGTAATCAGAAACTATTTGTTGAAGAAAGCATGCAGGCAACATGAGGCAATATGAAGACTTGATGGTCCAGAAATACAGGTCTCTACTTATATATAGGCTTCTTCTTATAACCGTGATCCATTTCCAAGAAAAAACTCATTGAAGAACATTTACCACATGAAAAAACTCATGATGTAGTTAGTATACACGAGTCTAAATATGGGGATGGCAGATTCTTCTCCCCTTCTTAGAAAGCCCCTTTCTGTTATGTTATTATTAGTAGAAAGTACCATTTTATCTCTTGAAGCTCTCTTCTTTGATTTCGGTTTTATCAGCTATAATCTTGTCCACTATGCTTGAAAGATTGTTTTGGCTTTGAATTGTTTCGAGTTCTCCAGGTTGAGGAACTTTGTCTTGAAGCTCACCCAATTCTTGTAATAGCTCATCTAGCCTCTCATTTAAGCCTGCCAATTTATCAGCAACTTTCTCTGCATTGCCCTGAAGAAATCAAATTCACAGGGACATGTCAAGGACCTTGCATTTTTTAAGGTTTGCACAAAGAAAACCATGACAAAATTGACTCGCCCAATATTGAATAATGATAGTGATGATAATAATAATTCACAAGTTGCCAACCAGAGCTGCTCTTCATGTTCATCAATTATTGACATTCAAGATTGTTCCCTTCATGTCCTTTGAATGAAAAACAAGAACTTTCCTATGATAACAACTAGCCTTCCAAAACCTGCAAATCCAAAACAACATGAGAGAGACATCCACAACTTGAATGCTTACAAGCTTGGGTACAAGAGGATCCATTTTGTTAGCACACACTAATTTCTAGCACAAAAATCTTTCACTGATTGATGGATGACCAAGAAGCCTCTAAATCAGCAGCACAAATCCCCTTTGTGAACTTCAAAGTTTGGAACTTGAAAAAAATTGTTTCTTCCACCTTCAAGATCAGGTTCATAAAATCAAGTTGCCAAAAAGGATGTTGAGCTTTCAGCATGCATATTATTGTTGATGCAGATTTGTGTAATGACAATGTTAATATTAATGAATAAAACCTGAACCCAGTGATGAAAGAAAACACTGATCATATGATTTAAGCTTCAAATCTAGTGAGTGATGATGGATTTTTTGATAATCATAAAAAAATCTCAACCCAGTGAAGGAAGAAACACGGAGATAGTCTAAACTTCAAACCTACTGAGTGATGAATTTTTTCAATAAGCATAATAAAACCTTAACCCAGTGATGAAAGAAAAAACTGATTTAATAGGAAATCTCAAACCTACTGAATGACGGGTTTCATTATCATCAACAAAAGGGGGGAAAAAAGTCTTCTTCAAGAGCACAATGAAGGAAGGAAGGAAAGACATCTGAGGTAATGGATTACTCTCTTTTAACTGCATTACAGTTATACTTTGGTATTGTAGACATTTTATGAAACCTGGATTGTGGTTTGTTCACTGCATGATTTTCCCCTAGTTAAGTAAGAACTCTGCAGTCCCAAAACTGATTTTCTACACATGGGGAAAAAATAGTCCGTTAAAAGATCTTAACTAATTCCAGTGATGATGATAATTGGAACTGGTTTATGTAGACAAGGTATAGAGTCTTTTTTCATCAATAAGACAATTACATCATGGTCATCAACCATGACAATTATAAATGGTCGCCTGATCAACAACTATGTGCCAGAATGACCAATTTTTGTACATTTTTGTTTGCCCTTTTCTTTTCCCTCTCTCTTTCCCTCTCAACCTTAATACCTGCCACAATGCTCACATGGACAACACAAGATCAGCCACTCCTTCCACAAGTGACACTTCATGCTCAAATTGCGAGTGTTGGCTTACTACAAGCACAAGCCGTCTGACCAAGAGGTGTGGCTATACTCTCACACTTTATTGTTGTTTTTTAAAGGATTTTCATTTTTCGCATGTGGCCTCATAGTACACAATGATCCATCAAGTGTACAACATGGTAGGTCTTCTCTTTTGGTGGCATTCCCGTATCTGTCAACTCCCTCTCTTTTGCCAGTTTTGTGAATTAGGGTTGAGGTTTAACCGATTGATCCTAGATGTGAAATCATTCCAGCAGAAGGCAAATTGTAGATGGTCACATTTGAGACACATTTGAGCTTTGCCGACTTCAAACTGAGATGGCAATGACATGTGAATTCTTTTTTTGCAAGTGCCTCTCAAGGCAATTGCCATTGATGGAAATTGTAAAATGGATGATTGAGGGCTAAAAACTCACCATGGACATCCATTGAAAAATCCTGATGTTGTGTTGTCCAAACACATCTCATGTGCCATTTTAGCTCTATTTTTGGATTGAATTGCCTCTCGTTAGTATTGTTATTGTGTAAAGCCTTGAATAAAATTGGCAAATATGATTGTCAATATCAAGAATGTTCAGGGTTTCAGCTCAACTTTCAATGTTGTAGATAATGATACTTGGCAATAGAATCTCACAGTATAGTTAACAAGGGTCCATCTGATCTTCTGCATATGTACCGAATGGCACAGTATGAATGCAATGCAGTATGCACCATGTTGTTAATATTGTTAGTGGTATTTTCTGTTATGGCTTTGTTCTTTGCATAAATGGCTTGGGCACTTGGTCATCACAGGCAGCCAGACCTGTGGAAAATAATTATTGAAATTTACAAGGCTCTATTTCTAAAACCAGTCAGCAGTACAGCAGACTTGGAGACCAAAAATTACACTTGTGTAACCGGATTGGTAGACCTTAAAGAACATGCAAGGTTAGAGGTATTGAAGAGATGCCAATGTAGGCTCTTGATTGTTCACCATCTTTCAGACATGGTTAATATGACCCAAGCTTCATACAGGAATCCAGGTCCTTCCATCAAGATGATATTAGAAGGCCAATGGGCAAAATACCTTCAATACTGAAAGGTAAGAATCAAAAGGGCTGGTGTACTTTCCAACCATCACAATTTTCACCTGCAAGCTAGACCCATCAATTTTCACCTGCAAGCTAGACTAATCACTTATATCAAGAGTTGTTAAAAGCTGTTAGTGAACCCACAAACAGAAACTGAGAATATGTGTTCTTCTCCATTTACTCCTTGCAACATGTAACCAAAGTTTTTCCACTGCGTGTGAAGTAGGGCTGGGGGCAATGGCATACACCAAGTGGGCAAAGTCTCTTTGCATTCAACTCATGACTCACCTCAACTCATAGAACACTTAGGATAGATCGGTGAAAGAACCATGAAATTTGAGCACCAGTTCTTTCTCCAATACAAAATTCTTCGCACAGAATGTATGAATCCATCCACTTATGACAACTTTTAAAGCATCTTTGGGCTAATATTAAGGCTAAAGAGCCAGTTGGAAAAGACACATATAGGGATAGAGAAATTATCGCACTGCATGGCACCTGTTACCCATGAATCCAAAAGAGGCGGTGGTATAGAGCTGCGCATTCAGGTTGCAATCCTTCAGTAGGCAAGACTGTAAAAAATAATAATAAAAGCCATGTGACAAAATCTTTCCAATCCCGTCAGTCCAGTTTTCACTTGACAGGAGACCCTGTAGAAGTGGGAACATTGGTGCCAATAGTTTATCAACATCAAGGTTGTTGTAAAGGAACTGAAAAAACTTACCTAAGATTCAGCTTGTTGAAGATGGCAATATGCCCCTTTAGGTCATGTCAAACCAGAGCCACATATTTCTTCTCAACACAAAAGGAAGGTGACTACTTCAAGACAGTCTCATCCAAACAACTATAATGATGTCAACAGACTATTGTGGATCAGCAAGAATCAAACAAACAAAAAACCCAGAATGACATGCCCTCATACAAAAACAACACCAACAACAATTATGTATTCTCAAATGACCTAGATATGGAGCCAGTTATTAAAGAGATAGCTTACTCACAGCAAAAGAGGTACATGCCAGATGTTGGATACATCATCAATGTTGAGGATGTGATCTGCCTGTGGACCACAGCTCCCAAACATTAGAAATAAAACCATTAGCAACATTAGAATGGGCATAACCCTGTTGAAGGAGACCTTCACATAGAGAATCTCATAAGATAATACTAGATTGACCTATATTGAATAAGGACCATACCCTTTGATTTCTCTTGGGTACAGAGTACTGTGGCAGAAAATAAACACATCCCGACTCCATTAAACATTCAGTCACGTCCAAGAAATTCACAAAGAGATCTAAGCTACAGACAATCCTTCAAACTCCTACAAAGACAATCCTTCAAACTCCTACAAAGAAACCAGTCTAAGAAATGTATAACCGCAAGTTTGTCATGGCAAGTTAAGAGTGTTCAATCCCTACTACATATGTTGTATTTGCTCTTGTTGTGAGCCATAGCCATAAAGCAGACCAACAACAACAAAACTTAGGAACATTCTTTCCATTCTTCCCTTCAAAGGAAATTGACAATTCTTAGATGGTGAAGGGGAAAAAAAACCAAAGAAAGGAAGAAACCGCCAACTAAATCTTGTACATTGCAATGTACTAGTGTGGCCAAGAGTAGGTGTAACCAAAAAGGAGGAACACCCAGAATGCTTCCAGGCGCCTTGTCTGACCCCACCCCTTGAGGACCCAGTTCGTCCTCTCAGAGGTACAGTCTGTCTGCTATTTCCCTGACTCACTACAGCTCGATGGCTGCTGTGCCGGACCTACACAATGCACT
>Ga0209208_10000606_pt1 | contig 47410 bp, 50 predicted proteins | sample S1TSphfallax_3_FD_187694 | JGI IMG/M metagenome (GOLD analysis project Ga0209208, IMG submission 187694) | Host-associated microbial communities from peat moss isolated from Minnesota, USA - S1T2_Fd - Sphagnum fallax MG (SPAdes) (version 2) | ecosystem: Host-associated > Plants > Peat moss >...
TGCTTGCCACCTCTATCTTCACAAGCTCTTCTGCCATTGTTACTTGTGCATTCTTGATTTCAATCTTCAAAAATAAAAAACACTGTTCAGTGTCTCAAGATTGAGGATTTGAATCTTATCCTTGTTGTGGACTCTGCATGCGCACTGCAGATCATCAGATTCATGCAGGCAATTCTTTTCTCACATGATTATTCATGCTTCCCAATGCTTTAAATCTATACAATAAACACACCAACTTACTTTCATGCGAGCAACCAGGGGAGCAATACCCTCGAAATGTTCTTTCTCAATTTCTTCAATCTTTCTCTTATACTCATCCCGTAGTCTGATCAATTCAGCAGATTCCAACAGAAGGTTTTGCTCCCTCTCCCTGTAGCATCATACCACAGCAAGCATCTGTCTGTCTCTGTGTTACCTTAGAGAGCTCTTCTCACAGGCTAAAAACTGCAAGAACCCAGAGAAAAACAAGCAAAAGCCACCTGAATTTGTTACCTTGCAAGAGATGCTTCACTCTCAGCTTGTTCAGCATCCTCCTTCACCAACTCCAGAGCTTCTTCATCTGTAGCTGCCTCCTTCACAAGCCTCTGGAGCTCTTCCTTATCATTCTGCACACAAAGAACTTTTCCCCTGTTGCTAGGTAACTGGATTTATAAGATCCCTACTGAACCCAGTATGCAAAGAAATTTGTGGAGAAGGTGACAATCAACATAATACATTGCTGGTCAAATTCATCATCAGCCAATCTATAGCTGGAACAGTAGTGGCATATGATTCACCTTAAGTCGATCAGCCAACTCCAGAGTTTCATTGTGGAGTCGCCTCTCAGACATAAGCTTACTGGCAAGGGTTGCACGTAGATCCTCAAATCTGAATCAAGCAAAGAAAAAAGACTTATCAAAGTTGAAGACTCTACACCAGTCTGGAATGGACACAGAAAAACATAAAAACTGGTGAGCAAGGCCAGAGCAGAGAGGATTTCTTGAATATTCTTATTTGGGCTACATTGTTTTCTCCTTATCTTGGTGATTAAGATCTCCAGTGTTTGTGCAGTAGAGGATGATTGATTTGGGGGGAAGATTTTGTTGTCCAGTACTTTTGTTTGATGATTTCAGCTCTGTCTGCTTTGAGCTGGTTTTGTTGCACAAGTTGCAGCAATCCATTGACAGCTTCAATCTTCTTGACATCTAGCTTCACATAATGTGCTGGATCTTCAATTTCTTTGTCTGACATATCTTCTGAGTCCTGCCAGTCAAAAAAATATCATGTGTGTGCATTATTGTTCTTGTTGTTGTTGTCTGATATCTAGAGTTCTTTAGCTGCTGATGAATTCATGGAGTAACAAAAATAGAGTCAAAGTACAATTTGCCAAAGCACTTTGAATTTGGGCATCAAGATTGCTTTGCTACAAACTATTCTATTCAAAACTCAAACGGAGAGAATCAAGGAGGATGGATTACCAACAATGTTTTCTCAGCTCCCTTGCTGTAAGTTCTTTCTCTTCGTTCTTCTTGGTTGACAACAATTTTTTTCCTGTTCCTTTGCTCTCACAGTACTGTTTGGCTAAACCTTGCAGTTTGCTGCCACTATTTTGGACTCCTTCTGAGCTCAATTTAAAAAATAAAATCAAACAAAGCAGCAGAGGCAGTGATGGATGATGGGTCTTCCACCACAAAACTTTCAAGTCCTGAATTCTTCACCCTTTAGAGAAAGAAAGAGAGATATATATGCATCCTGGCTTGATAATAATTGCAAGAAACACTGTAAATGTGTATACTGAAAGCTTGAAGGATTCTGGAGAGTGGCACAAAGAAGAAGAAGAAGAGTTTACCAGTGAGACAGAGAGCCGAATAGACACACACCTCATGGGATTCAGCTGGAACCTAACTTCCAACTGCAACTGCTTCCCACACATGGCTACAATCTACAGGATGATCTTCTGGGCAATAGTTCCAAAACGATTCAGATTCAGTTATTTCATGAGCAGGTTGTTAATCTCCACAAAACGTAAACAGAAACACCTCCTGTGCCCACCATGCCACCATGCAGCAGCATGGTCATGACCTCTCATTTAGCAACGCCAATACGGAAAATCAATTTGTTCCTGTTTTGTTTTCCTGCCGAATGTTGGAAGCCCCAAGTGTAATGCTGCAATAACACCTCATGTTAGCAGCTAATCCGCGAACATGGGCTTAACACCCGACTTCCCACTAAACCCTAACACGAACTTTAAAATTATTTTAAAGTCCAATGTTTTTTCTTCATTCATTGGTAGCAAGAAATTGAGAAAGGATTGAACTTTGGACCTTTGGGTTGTAAGGGCAGATTTTTAATCATTGCATCATTTTATCATGTGTTTTTAAACAAAAAAAAAAAAACTCTTGTGTAAGAAAAATACTTCCAACATCAATCATTGTGTGAGTATAATTTGAATTTTTTTTCATGTTAGGTGTTTTTGAGGACTTCACGAATGATTTCCTATTTTCAGTGTAGGGTAATGCCTTGCAAACCAAGGGTGGCACCCAAGGTGCAAGGTGTATCGCACTCCTGGCAAGGCATTACCCATTGTAATAAACAAAGGGAAGCTTGATTTTTTTGAAGGGGAGAGACCATTGCTACATCAGGAAATTGGAAAAAAAAAAGCAACATTAGCCATTACTCCCAAATGAACCGTTGGTTACACTAATAAGCAAGGTGGAGTTTTTATGAGGGTTTAAATTTTTATTTATTTTTGGACATTTTGTCAATATTACTGAACATCCCAAGAGGGATTTTGTACTGAAATGGGACAAGTTTCTACAACCTGTCTAAACAATTTAAAAAAAATGTTTTAAAAAAAATTGCTAACCAAACTAAAATCTGAGTTGAAAAGTGACAACAAAATTTCTTTTTGAAATTTGGCAAAATTTTCCTCAAAAACCAGGGAATAGGTATGTGACAGAAATATTATTATTTTCCTCATTTGTGTAAAAAATTTCGCACCCAAAACATAAAAGGTGAAGGGAACATGCTTTAGCGAGGTACGTATAAGAAAAAAGGGACTACGAATGGAAATACAGAATGTATACATACCTAACCATTTGGTAGGTAGGTAGGTTGTAGTGCTGGTGGTGTAGAGCTCATTTTAGGGTTTTGCCACAGCGCTTGTTCCAGAGAAGGGTGGACGGAGAGAGGGAGAGAGCGCGGTGCAAGGGAGAGATCGCTTGCAGAGAGAGAGAGAGGGACACAGAGAGTCTTGTGCTTTTTGAGACAGAGACATAGAGAGAGAGAGGGAGGAGCAAGGATGAGCGTTATGGAGGAGGATTTGAAAGTGCCGGTGGAGCGAAGCAAGAGAGCTGGGGCTGATTATGAGGCGCTTGACAGGGATATCGAGAAGCAGCGGTTAGTGGCCTTGGAGGTATGTGCCAAACCCTGTGGAAGCGGAGCATCTTTGGTATTCCTTTCTCCTTTCTCAGAACGTAAAATCTGTGAGTGTGTTTTTTTTCCAGTGGAGTTGTGGGCTTCTAGGGTTTCTATATGAGCACTGGTGGATTTGTTATCCCGTGAGGAGAGGCCATTGGAAATCGGCTTTAGGTTGATCGAGTGATTGAAAGAAATTTGATGACTAGATCGTTTGAAACTGGTTTGTAGTCTTGAGTCGGAATAGGTGGCTATGCAAGCATTGCGGGCTACACCATGTATGTGTCCCAGGTACTGGGTGGATTGCTAAGTTTGGGGATTGGGAATCTCGGATCAGGGAAAGAAGTTGGATGTGGCAATTGAAGCGTTGTTGAATTTGGAGAAGCAAATGCGACTTGCTGCTGATATTACTGGGACCAAGAAGGTGGTGATTGCCATCATGCAGCTGTGTTATGAAGCACGTGCTTGGAAGACTCTCATTGAACAGATTCTAGTTCTCTCAAAGCGCCGATCTCAACTCAAACAAGTGATTTTCTAATCCCTGTTTTCTAACATTGAAGAGGGCTTAAACAGAGAGCAAGTACTGTTGAAATTTTCTTTGAGCGTCCAGAATGGAGAACGTTTACTTGCTGGACTCCAATAGATGGGATCTATGTGTTAGTCAGCATGAAGCCAGTAGCTGAGTGATTAGGGTTGATGGCCACCTTGAACTAGTCATCTGAAGGGTTCCAAGTCCTCATGGGAAAATTTTGATCACTATGTGTTACCAATTCTGGTCACTAGACACTATATATGTCAGAGGACAGTAGTGCCACTCAATCAGTTTGTCAGCAGACACATCAACACTATTGTTGTACAGAAGAAAGTAAGGAACCCAGCATACATGTACCTGAAACCAAAGTTATGCCATATGAGTATGCACATTGGCTTCTTCCATTGCTGAGGTCCTTTCATTTTCTGGCCAAGTGTGGGCTGTCATGTGGCCTCCTGTTAATTTTCTATCCAGTTTGATATTTTCTTGTGGAATGGGCTTGTCTATGGGATGTTTCCAGGCAGTATCAGCAATGGTGCAGCAGGCCATGCAGTACATTGATGACACTCCAGACCTTGATACCCGGATTGAGCTCATTGAGACACTCAACAATGTTTCAGCTGGCAAGGTGGGTGTTCTGGATTCAAGGTGACATTGAACTGCCTTATGTATCCCTGTTGGTTTTGAAACAGGGCCCTCAGATAATTGCCAACCAGAAATGTGCAGATTTCAAGGCTTTGTAGTTTATATGAAGACACTCTATATGTTTCTGGGTGGCAGATTTATGTTGAGATAGAGAGAGCACGTCTGATCAGGAAGTTGGCAAAGATCAAGGAAGAACAAGGCCAGGTTGCCGAAGCAGCTGAACTCATGCAAGAAGTTGCAGTACGTGCTGTGACTTACTACTTTTACCTTCCTAATTTTTAGTCTCTGTGAGTGTCATGAGTGGAGCATTGAGAAATCAGTATTTAATCTTGTTTGCCTTCTACAGAATGTCCTGAGAGACAGGATGAGGGTAGAATGGATGTAGAATTCTGGTACCTTCTGGTTTGACATGCTTCTGGAAATGTGACAGAAACCCATGACACAGATTTTTGTATGATTGTTTGTGCTAACTTTCAAACTGATTATTATAAACTCACCTATATCCACTGTTAGGAACTGATGAAGTTAGTGGGTAGTAATGTCATTTAGTTACTGATATTCATGATATAGGTGATGGTCTGATACCTTGCGAGTGGTAAAAGGTTATGACTATACTTATTCTTAATGTGTTATTGGGGTTGGGCTGGGTACTGATGTGACATTTATTTGATTACCTTAGAATGCTTTCTGTGGAGTCTCTCTCTGCAATCATAATGATTTTTTGTTTTGAAAATTTCTCTGTCATACCACCTACCAATGCTGGGCTTGGCCATCAGAGATTCAGAGTTGTTGTGTGTTCATTTCTGTTTGTGGATATGAATTTGTGCATGTGTGCTGATTCCCTTATTATCTGGGGGTGGGGGGAGTTTGCAGGTTGAGACTTTTGGTGCCATGGCAAAGACAGAGAAGATTGCCTTCATTCTTGAACAGGTACATCTTGTACCCTCCAGGGTTGCCTTCATTTATCTGTCCAAAAGGTTTGCACAACATACTCAATCACACCAGCTGGGAGGCAGAAAGATTGATGGACTCCAGTGATCTGGGAAGCTATGCTGTATTCTTGTTTCATGTTCTTTTTTCTTAGGGTAGATCCAGACTCAAAGCTGGTGGTAGAAACAGGCTGGAATGCTCTTGTGTTGTTTGTAAGTGCATACCTCTCAGGGAGACAACAGATCTATCTTCAAGGCCTGTCATGAGTGGGAGTGTTGGTGATGTATGATTGTTAACAGGTATCAGTAAAAACACTGTGAATGTAGCAAGTGCAGCAAGGTTATGACTGCACTTGTTCTTGTCATGTTTTATTTTGGTTTGGCCAGAACTGACATAACAGTTACCTTGGAATTTTTCCTGTGGACTTTTCTCTGAATTTCATAGAGTTGAATTTTGGCAGGTGCGCCTGTGCTTGGATCGGAAGGACTACATGCGTGCACAGATACTGTCAAGGAAAATAAGTCCCCGTGTCTTCAATCCTGAAGCTGACAAAGACAAGAAGAAGCCAAAGGAGGGAGACAATATTGTGATGGAACCTGGTCCTGATGTTCCCTCTTTGACTGAGTTGAAACGTCTCTACTATGAGCTACTGATCAGGTGGAGTCCTAATTCTGCAAGCTGACTCTAACAAATCCAGATTTGAACAGACCATGGAGTATCATACAGCAGAAACATTGAGCTTAATTGCTGGTGATTATAACAGGCTTGATGGTACTGTTGACTGTTGAATTTATAACTGGTGATTATAACAGGCATGATGCTACTGTTGGCAGAGAGGAATGAAACACTCTCAATTATTTTAAGTCTTAGTCATTTGGTAATAGGAAAGTGGGGTTTGGGTATCACACTGCAAGATACAAAACTGTGGGCTACTTTTTGAATTTAATATGGGAAATGGGGGCTACAGAAGGAGAAGAGTAATGTTTCCAGATGCTCAAATGCTTGGTTAATGTTTGGGTTGAGCAGGTACTATTCACATAGCCAGGACTACTTGGAGATATGTCGGAGTTACCAGGCCATATATGAAACTGCAACAGTGAAGGAAGATCCATCTCAATGGATTCCTGTAAAATCCAACCCCTGACCTTTAGTTCTCATCTCAGTAGGCAGTGGTTCTTCCTTTTGCATGCTGACTGCTGAAGGGTTCTGGTGTGTTGTACCCCTGAAACTTATGGTTTCACAGTTGATAGTTTAAATTATCCCAGTCTGTGATAACTTTGTGCTCATGAAACTTTTGGTTGGGCTGCACAGGTTCTGAGAAAGATTTGTTGGAACCTAGTACTGGCCCCACATGACAGTATGCAGTCCAGCTTGCTGAATAGCACCTTGGAGGACAAGAAGCTGTCTGAGCTTCCTAAGTTCCGGTTAGTGTGGGCTGCTTTGAGTATTCTATTATGATGCAGCCTTGGAATTGGGAGTTTCTGTACACTATCTTGAATTTGTGGTTGAGATGTGTGTATGTTTTAGCTGTGCAATGAGTGCAGCTTAAGTTTATGCAGTTCAGTCTGTCTGCAGGAGTCAACAGAGACAGACATGACACATGACATGACAGTCACCTTCAATATGTTGATATTGTGGATGTTTCTCTGCAATGTCATAGATATGTTTTTCAGTGGCTAGAGCAGATGTACTGCATCCAAGCAATCACCAGTGGCGTGCTTAAAGTATATGGTCAGGGTGGTATATGGTCACAATCATTAACCTCTGTGGAGGCCTCTTTACTCCTTTGGCTTAGATACTTTCTTCTACTGGAGCAAGCTACAATGAAATGATGCTTCTTGCAGGCTTGGTTTGTTTTGAATGAGGATATTTTTGACTCTTTTTATTAGCTATGTCTCTTTAGTGTAGCTGACATCAGGACTGAGTCTTCCTGTTGCTTCCAGAAATGTGATAGAGGCTGAGAACACATAGTTTTGTATAGTTGTTTTATTTAGTTTTTACAGATTATTTTACACTTGTCCACTCCCACTTTGGCAGCTGATGAAGTCAGTGAGGGAGTAATGGTGGCTAGTCAGTGCCATTCATGATGAAGGCCATCTGATTCTTTGTGAGTGACAATCATAAAGTTATGATTGCACTTGTTTTTTCTTTAGTTTGGTCAGAACTGACACAATATTTTTCTTTAGAGTATTGTCAAGAATTTATTTTTTTAATCTCTTAGATAAGTCATGAGACAGTGAAGCAGTAGAATCAAGTATCTGGATGTTTGAATTGGACCACACATTACTAGTGTTTTGGATGAAATGTGAGGAAGGGGCTTTCAGCATACTCTTCAGGGACTCATTAGTTTTGTGACTGACCAGCAAGACAACAAATGTTGATGTAGAGGGCAGGACATTGTGGGTGCAGGTCTTTATTGAAGCACTTTGTGACCATGGAAGTGATAATGTGGGCTGATTTCTTGGAGGAGTACAAGGATGAATTTGATCAGGAGTCAACATTGTCTGGTGAAGATCCTGGGAACCGTGCTGTTGATGATCTTCGCCTGCGTGTCATTGAGCATGTATGTTTCACATTCCCCTTACACTCACATTAGTCCTAGCTTGGTTTCTTTCCTTGTCCAAGGTGGTCATGTCCTGAAATCTTGTGTGGGAGAACGGTCCTCAAGTTGACGTTGAAATCAAACCACACTCAATTGAGCAACTTTTTCACACAAGTGTGCAAGTCCTGACTGTTTAGAGTTAATAAGTGCAACCACACTTGCAGTCCACTCTCTGATGTTAAGTACATTACCCAGTTGTCAAGATGAATCACCTGTCTAGTCTCCCAAGTGATGTAAGTTTAAAATTCCCCAATTAGGAAGTATGGAAGGATTTGAAGGATTATGAGACATTTTCAATGCTCTCTTTGGAGTGAGTTTGTAGAAGAGAAGCCAGCTTGCTGGCCTTTGCTGACCAGTGTCAAGTTTTTTACGCAGAATATTTTGGTAGTTTCCAAATACTACTCAAGAATCACACTGAAGCGACTTTCAGAACTTCTTAGTCTCACTTTTCAGGTGATGTTGTCATGTTTTTGCCCATCCTGTGCCCTGTAACATCCTTTTCCATGCTGCCATGATGCCTTGCATACAAGGTCAATATTAGATGCTAGACTACACAGTATCTTTCCAAAGTTGCAGATATTCTTGATTATTATTAAGGCCATTGCAGTGTAAATCAATCTGGATATTGATGATTTGTTGAGTTTACTAGTTTCTTGTCACCTGAATTTAATAGTCTAGGACTAGTAAATCACCTGTCAGACCAGGTTGAACATAGGTTTTGTCCTGAAGAAATCTCTAGTTGCTTCACAAGATTTTGTGGAATTTTTCTCTATTGCTACAACCACTGGGCTCACTAATGTAATTCTATCTTGCAGGAAACTGAGAAGCACCTTTCAGATATGGTGGTGTCCAAGGCTCTCAAAGCAAAGGTTGACAGGCCAGCTGGAGTTGTCTCCTTCCAGAGCAAACAGGATAGTAATGATGTGCTCAATTCATGGGCTGTGAGCATAGAGAAGCTGTTGGAGCTTGTGGAGAAGAGCTGCCACCAGATTCACAAGGAGACTATGGTACATAAGGTCACTCTGAAGGTACAGTAGTGACAGGGCCTTAGATACATGATAACTGTGTAGACTACTCTGCTTTTGGAGCTCAAGTTTTACTCTGTCTACTCTTGATCCTGAAATTATCGTCTTTGATTTTTATACAGCTAACTGTGGGTCCATAAGTTCAACATCCACTTTGTCCAAGAATCTATTTCCTGTATTAGGCTTATATTTGTCAACTGTTTTTGTGGTTAGACATGTTTCTCTCAATCAGTATTTGCTCAAAACCTTTGTAGTCTGTGACACTGAGATCTGAAGAATCTTGTCTTTTGGCGACCATGGGACATCCTACATCTATGCTTGTCATTGTATTGTTCTCATTGGAACCCATGTTTTCAACCTAGCAATATTTTCACACAATCATGACTGGTTTGCCAAATCCACTGAGACCAATTGTGGTTGAATTTTGTACTTTGGGAAATATAGTACCTTGAATGAGTTCCATTTGTTAGGGTGGATAAGAACAGAAAGAGACAGCTTCATATTCTAACCCTGGAACTCCACCTTCACAATGCGGCCACCAGTAGATGATTTTCCTCCCTTTTTAGCAGGCTGACCAGAAGGACCTGCATCATTGCCAGAATTTTTGCTTGAAACTGATCCATTGCTTGATCCAGACTGACTTGATCGTCCACTTGATAATGGCAACTTGAACCCTTCAGCTGTGACCTGCTTCTCAATGATGGGGGCATAATCAGGATTCTCAATTGTGAGTTGCCGCAGCTTATACAGTACATCTTTCACTGTTTCTCGCAACTCAGCCAATATGAACTCACTTCCCACTTGCTTTGCTACAGCTATCCTGCATCATAATTTTTTTGATTACAGACTGCCCTTGTGCTGCTCTGCATCAACATTTTTTCTATTTGTACATGTAGACTGAATATAACCTTTGTGTTAGACTGGGTCAGAAGGGACATCTGGCGTTGGAATGTGGAATGTTGGATTGATTAATTGAGACTTTGCTTCTGTTTGAAACATGTGTATTGAGATTAATTAGGGCCTTCCTTTTTGAAACATGGGTATCAAGAAGCCAAGACTTACGATAGCTTTTCTTTCAGATCTTTGACATGCAAATTTAGTTGGGAAGCAGCGCGCTTGCATTTTGTTGATTGCTCTTGTGCGTCCTTCTCAGCCATTTCTGTTTTCCTTTGTAGCTCAATACAAGAGTTTGACAGACTTTCATATTCTTTTCCTGATTTCTCAAGTCGAGCTTCTGCTTCAGCCACCTCCTGAAAGAGATTGCACTAGGCTTCTGTATTGATATCAATTTGAATTATTTCATTTTCACAAGGTGTGGCCTGGTTATAAAGGATATTCCACATCAGTGTGCGAAAAGGATCTTAGCCAATTATGCTTCAACAATTGGATCTTCAAATGGTCTTTGCAAATAAAAACACAAAAATGAGAGATTATTGCCTCTAGTTATAAGTTGACACTTTGCTAATAACATGCTTGCATGAACTTTCTAAAAAACTTTTCCTGCTAAGAACTCGCATTTCTTTTCAGTAATTGCTTCAATTAATGAACTGTAGCGTAGGTGGGTAGGAGATAGTAGCAACATTTATCATGGTGAAATGAAGCAAAAAACTCCTTGTAAGATGACTGTGAGTCTTGACTCCCAACCTTGGGCTATTGGTGTGATAGTCTTCGAACTTTTGTTTACCATTCATTCTTAAACTTTTGTAGGCATAGAACTTTGAATAACAAGAACCAACATACTCCTTTCTACTTGTGATTTCAAGTTGTTTCAATTTAATATATGGGAATGAGTTGCCTACACCATATGATGCACAATAGACGAAATACTTGGTTGTATGTTTGTGCATACTTCTTGCGCCAATCTTTTTTCTCGTTCTTTGAATCGATTAGAGTCTCGTGACTTTGCAAGTTCACTCTTCAAAGACTTGGCTTCATTTTCCAGTTCAATGATTTTGGGGTTGTTATGGTCAAGACTTGTCCTTAAGTTATTGTTTGATTCAACAATTTGACTTGTTGCTTGTTTCAAGAAGTCTACATCCACTTTTGCCTGCACAGCATGAAAAGTTCAGTAACATTTCGAAATACACAACACACTTGTCGCAAATTGGATTCATGCTGAATCAAATGAACCTATTAATTTTATTATGGCATATTCTACGAGTTTTGGAGATAAGGTGCACTAGTAATAGATAAACTTGTTAATGTGAATATGCATCTAGAAGCTAATAATAGACATTGGAATATGTGATATGGGAATTGAATGATTTAAAAAAAAGATTATCAAAGCGTTGATTCTTTTCCATCGTAACAATTTTATCCATTCTGCATCATCCACTTTGGAACTAAATGCAATTTATAACATGTTCAAGTCTTCTGTAGTATTGAAGATTTTGTTCTATGATCTTGATGAGAAACCTTGATAAATTTTTTTTCAAGTTCAATTCCCTTTCGTTGAACTTCTTCTCGATCCTTTACAACTTTTTGAAAATAATAATCAGCTGTTAATTCGACACCGTCACTTGACTTCGTTCTCGCCTTCAAACAATCGTACTTTGAATGAAGCTAAAATACACAACACAGTTAATTTTTTTCCGTAATCAATGTCAAATTAAAATATCAAATGTTTGATTTACATGGCTTGATCGCATCTGACATGTTTATGATATAAGTGGTTGTACATAGATCCATAATATATATGCACATTTTATGGTGATGTACTGTGAATCTTAGTAGTTGCATGTTGATATTATAAAATTGTTAGAATTATTCTTTCAGAGAAAGTGAAAACCCAAGTGCTTTTCTAATTTTTATTTCGATTTAAATGGAAAAAGCACATCATGGAAGAACTCCACATGTGAAAAAACTATTAAAACAACCTTTATAACAAATTTTCAGAACTTTAACAAAATAAATAAATGGACAAAACAATTCCAAAGTTCCTAGTTTAATGGAACTTATTTCTCATTTGTGAATGCTCTTGAATTCATCTACACAAAAATTGTTCACAATATACCTTTTCAATAAACAAAACACAATTCTTGCGTTTGATAATGAGATTATGGAGCTCTTCTTGTATAAGCTTCAATTCTTGTCGTTGTTCTAATTGCCTTGCATCTACTTCCCGTCGCCGATCATCCATGTTCTTTTGTAACCTTTGTTTCAAACAATCCATATTGAAAACTTCATCTGAACAACCAATCAAACTGTAGATTCAACATTGACCATTTAGAATTCTACTAATATTCAAGGATTGATACAACATTGGGATCTCAAATTAACCTCCAAATACTGAGTTCAATTGGTAATGGAATTCATAATGGTGCTCAAATTCTTCAATCATAACTAGGTTATATTTCTACATAATTGAAAATGTTATCTCAAAATGTAGGTGTGAATAAAGTAGCCTTGTGGACAAGGTGGCACATGAAGACCTATCATTGGAATCCAATGTAGGTGGCGATTTTTTACCTGAGATTTGTCTTGATGTAATGTGGTGCATATTTCATTTTTCCAGAATTAAGACCTTATGTCTATACACTATCAACATAAGTCATTCATGATTGAAATATTACCTGCTTTGAAATGTAAAAGATCTGTTAATCGATTTACTTCCATTTGTAGCAAGTCAACTTCTAATGATTTTTCTTCTCTTTCTGCAATCAATGTCTACATGAAATAGCAATTCAAAGATTAATGAATAAGTCAATCCACTCAAGAACCTTTTAAACACATCAAAAGTACACCTTGCAACACAAGAACATAAAGATGTTGTAGCCTTTCAGATGGTCACATGAACGAGTAATCTAATTTTGCTCATTTGATTGGAGTCATCACATTGACTACATAACATTTGATTAACTTATTTGCAAGATCCCTCGTATGACTGAAAGCTTCCAATTGGCTAGATTAGTCATATTGAGTAAAATATGACGGTTTAGAAAACAAGAGTCTTGATAAAATATGCATTTGGACCAGAGTATCAAGTACATTTGTTGATCCTTGGAACGCACAAAGGGAGACTTTGTTCGGGTAGAACGTCCCACATTCTAATCCAAGCCACTTGCAGTGCAACATTTACTTAAAATGCATAATGGATTCACTGAATGCAATTTAATTATATATCATTATTAAAACACGCCTAATTATATCATATACATATTTATGATTTTGAGTTTTCACACACGCTTTTTAGTTTTAACGCATAGGTAATCATAAAAATTAGCCTTGTGAATCCTATCCAACTATCTAAATTGAACTTAAATTATATAAAAGACATAGTTCTAGCATTTACTGATATCCAGATTTTATGTTATGTTGAAGCACTAAACATATTTGAGGCAGCCACAAATTCTAACTAGTGGTTTTGACAGGTTTCACAAACAATTTTCACTCTGGGCCAAATTATTATTTTTCTAAAGCAATTAAGGCCATGTTTCAAATCAGATTCTAACCTTAACTTTGTGTTGCTAGTGAAAGGACTAGGATTAACAATTGCAAGTGTGTTTAAAAGAGCAAAGTCTCAACATATTTTGTAACATATTTCATCATGTTAGAAATTACAATTTATCTCCTTAAGATAAGGAGTATCACATTAACTAAAACTTGGTGATCATGAAGGTTCAATAGCATGATTAGCCCATTACCGAGCAACTGCATTCAATTGCATGTTGTTTCTTCCACAAATTCACAAAGTTAATGAACATGTGTCATGTTCATATATTGATCAAGCCCTCTCATGCTCAATATGGGTGCACATCCTTGATCAGTATATTATTGCCCAAGACAATGTTGAAATATAGTCAGGTATATTATTGAATTGTTGATACCTGACTAACCTACTTGAAATGTTGCCCTAGAAAAATATTTGTCATCTCAAAACTTAAGTTGCAATAAACAAGTTTATGTGTGGTTATAACCTAAGAGGTACCTTGTTTGTGACATGTCCCGAGTCGCATTCAGTATTGAGTTCATCATTCTTTTCTTCACCATGTTTGCATTTCTTTTCCAATTCTTCTTTCTTTTGTGTTGCTGCCCGTAAGTCACTTTGTGATTTCTTCAACTATATGTGCACCATTTGTTAATTATTAGAATTTTGTGTGGGCAAACATCTAATGTCACAGGCTACTACTTCATGAGTCCTTCAAAAACAATTAATTGTCGAACAAAGATTAAAAAATTCATGTTGTCTAAAAACATATCCTACATTGTTTGCTTTATCATACACCATTCAAATTAAATTCCAAGAAAGTAATGATCTTAATTTGCTTGGGCAATACAGTAGTTCAAACCAAAGAACTGGTTCTCTAATGTAAACATTACTTGTGCGATAGCTGATGCTTCTTCCCGTTTCACCTCGTCCAAGTGATTTTCCAGTTCTTTAATCATTTTAGTTGTTTCTATCTCTTCAAGGTTATTACGTTCACCACTAGCTTGCCCAACTTTTCGTTCCATTAATTGGATTTGGAATTCAGCGACATATAATTTTTCTTCTTGTTTCATCATGTCCAATTCTAATTGATTGATTTTGCTGCCCAAATTTTTTGCTTGTGACTTTCCACCAGCTATTTCATGTATGGTATTCACTTCTGCAGCCATTCCCAATAATACAATATGAACTTTTTCCATCCAAAAACCTTGATACACTAAAAAAGAAGAAGTGTTAATTTATAATAATAATAATAAAAGATCAGCAACTCGTTTTGGAAGCTATGTACGAAGCTATGTAGAAACTTGGTGATTCTACTGTGGAAACCTGCAGCTTTGAGGCTAAACAATTCTTCTGAAGCCTTGAAATGTCTTTCTCGCAAATCAATAACTTCTTGTTTGGCTAGTTTCAAGTTCAGTTCTTCAATGCTCAACAATTTTTCAAGGGCATGTGTTCGTTTTTCCAAAGTATCAAGATGGTTGTATTCTTCTTCAACTTGTTTTCGCATTTTTTGCAATTTTTCCTTTGCTTGCTCATACTTCTTGTTTTGCCTTTTTATTTCCTGCAATAAAAACATGACTATGTACATATAAAAACAATTGGAATGGTCAAGCCAAAGGTTAGTGCTAGGGTCCATGGAACACATGGTTACTTTACACGTTATTGTGCATACAATATGTGTTAGAGCCCTACTAATACACTAGTGCTACAACCGTTGGAAATGAAGTTAGCAACATATCCCCAAAAATAGTTTCACAATACATACTATGGTAGTATATTTGTGCTCCATGTTAATTTGTTGGGGGTGCCTACCCGGTTCAGATTTGTTAATTTTTTATCAATGAGTCTCTTTGATTGGCCCATCAGAAAAAAAGTTCTCAAACTTTAGTGACTCCCCAATATAGAAGTATTTATGAGGAAGAAAGTCAGAGAGAATAAGATACCGAAGAGGAGATGAGGGCTGAGAGTAGTAAAGAAAAACAAAAAGAATGAGATCACCAAAGGTCGAAAAATAATAGTTTGTCATCATTTCCCACCTAGGTTAATGGCAGGAAAGCATAGTATGGGTGCATATTGTTTTCGTATTATGGAAAGATGGAATGAAATATGGAAGTATGGAATCGAATACTAAAGACATAATGCCAACAACATCAGTATCTTGTGTGGTAAGTTGCAATTAACTTAGATTAGATAATTAAACTATTAAACACGTTTTGTATAAAATAGATTTTTTTATTTTAAATGACTTACAATTGGTGGAGGAATGTGTTTATGTACTGATTTGGATTTCATTCATTGATTCATCATATAGATGTCTACATGTGGGATTTATCCAATCTCACTTAAATTGGGTTTCATTTATAAAAGCTTTAATTATAATTGAAAAAAAGAAGAAGGGTGGGTGTGAATTTTTTTAAGTTGTAATATTCAAGATGAAAAGGACTTAGTTTTGAAATGTGTATTTAAAAAAAAAAATTGATCCCCATCATTATTAATAAACTAATAAATTAAATATTTTACAATACAATATTTCAAACCATCACAATTTTAAATTCCAGATATGATAATATAGGACAAAATAAAGAAACACAGGAGAAAGTGACATTGCAATGGAATTTTGATACCCCTTTGAAAAAACTTGAACCTTGGGTAAAAACTTAATGTGAAAGAACTTCATATTATGATTAGTAAGCTTTAAAATTATTAGTCCACCATAACATTTTGTCAATAATGTTTGACATTGAAATCATAACATAAGAGGGCATAAGCATGCTAAAATATGCCAGTTCAAGATGCTTGTTGTTTTTAAAAAAAGTATGCATGAAATATATTTTAATGTATTGAATTCATGAATATTATTTAAGTCAATAGACAACAATTATAAGTTTTTTGACTTCATTGCATAATATTGAAGAAACACATGTTTTGATATGTGCTTAAATATCTTTTTTTGAAATGCAAGTATAGAAATTACATGTCATAGTTTTGCAAAATTGAGTTACAAATACATAAAGTACAACAACAATAAACATTATTATAATTTTAAGTTGATGAAGGCCTAATATATATGGATACAGTTTTAACTTTTCATATTCTAATCATAATCTATCAAAGTTTTAGTGAAAAAGTATTAAATTTTTTTTGAACAACCAACCAATTTAAAAACATACTTTTTATTCATTTTTCTTATATAAAAACTTACAATAAACTCAATGAAGTGTTTTATGATTTTAAAATGCAATTTAAATAATTTTTTAATACTTTTTAAATGTTAATGTTGAAAAGAGATTATTTTTGAGATTAAATTTTCTTAGGACTACTTTTTTTAGCATACTTTATCATACTTGGACCACCCAAGAACATTTCCATCAATATTTAAGTACAGTGGGACTAATTGGACTTGAATAGCATGACCAATTTGGGATTGATTGGCATCAATGCTCATATTGTATGTATAAATAATGATATGTGGAATTCTTTTATTGTCTTTGGCAAAATGATTTATTTCCAAAGAGAAAATTATATAGGGTATCTTGGGAGGGAGGCAAGATAAATAAATAAATGGAGTTGCTATTGAATTGGCATATCCAATAGGTATAATTTCTTTTTTTATATTTTAATTTCATTTGATTGTTCTCAAAAACATATTTTACCCCACCGTAAACAAAAAAGTAATTCATGATATACATTACAAAAACAATTCAGTAAATGATATTAAACTTTATCAATTATAGCATTGAAAGGGTTTTTTTATGTACATAAATTTTCATCAAAGTTTATTTAAAATTACCTCTTGAAGATGAACTTTTTGACCAAGGATCTTTGCAAATTGATATTGAGTGCGCATATGATTGGTCTTCATCAAAGCAAGTTCTTCATGAGTTCGCGTTGTACTATTCCACGTTATATGGAAATCACCCAATACATATTGCCAAGTGTTATTGACAAGTGAATTATTATGAAAATTGCATATGACTAGACATCAATCACACAATGTCTATATTGATTTTATCACAAATTGGCACATTTATAGTCTATACACCATCCCCAAGTGGATTTTCTCACATATATAGAAGGTAGAATAAATACCTTTCTGATTCTGATCGAAATTGTTCACGCTGTTTTTGAGCATCCAGCTCCTTAAAATAAATTGCTCTTTCAATATCTTTCTGCATTTTCAATCCAATGTTGTACAAAAGGAGTTTATGCTAGATTTTTGGAAGAATTTCAGTATGGAGTACTTCAAACAAATTAATATCTTGATAGTTCAATGACATAATATATTGATATATTCGAAATTGAAAATTGAAATCTACTAATTATAATTTTGTCAGAGTTGCATAATTCAAAAAAAAAATTCATAAATAACATATAAATATTTTAATCTTGTACCTAACATGTCAAAATAACAAAACCATTAAATTAAAATTGTGCAGGATAATAATATAATAACACAATGGCTGAATATCAAACAATTTATCTTACATTATGTTCAACTGCATTATAGTATTTGAGGTCAAGATTGTCTAGTATACGCCTTCCACGTCTTAAATGTCCTTTGTTATTGGCAAATTCAGCTGTAATTTTATGAATATCTTTGTCACGTTGATGAATGAGTTCAATTGCATCCTCCCACATTTGTATAATTTTTTGTCGATCCAAGTGCAATTTTCTGTTAATCCCACCAAAATTTGGGGTTTTCTAGAGTTACTTTCAAAATCCAAGGTTTTGGGATTTTTCATTCATTTCAATGTGGTAGGATGTTTGAAGTGCCTAAACCCACCATATCAGTAATTTACAGTTGAATTCCCTTATAAATATAATGAGTATTGTGTTTTCATCTTTAATAATTCTACAAACAACAAAGTACAATGGATTTCATTAAATCAAAATTCAGAGAAGTGTGAAATATAAATATCCATGATGTATTGGCAAGAATGTGGAAAATTTTGGTACCTAAATTCTTCAGCAGTTCGATCAAGTTGAATTTGATGACTTTGAGTTTCTGACATCTCATTTTCAAGAAGATGTTCCAAGGAAGCAAGTTCCTTAGATGCTTTTGTTTCTTCTAATTGTAATTCCTTGATCCTAGATGTGTCACTTTTAGTGTAGCTTGCTAAAGCCATAGAATCTTCTTCTTTTTGTCGTGCAGCTTGGACCCATTGTTCCATTTCTTCCTGTTTTCCACCCCTTTCTCTTATCTATGGACATGTTTACTAATTTCTTGCATGTGACAATGCACATGATTCAATTGATAACATTTCCAATTAATTTTTCTTTTGGTTACAAGAAATTTCACATGAAAATATATCAATTTAAGATTTAGGGTTAATATGATATAGGCAACTTGTTCTTGTAAGTCTGTCAAACAGAAGTTTGACTTGAATTATTACTCTAGTTCAAAAAGCATAATACCTGATTCCAATGTTGAACAAGTCGAATTTGGTCCATTTTCTCATTACCTTGCATAATTGATGTTTGAATACTTTGCAACTTTTCCATCATTTCATGCATTTCATTCTCGAATTTCAACACCTCTCTCTGCAGTTTTTTCATACAGGAATAATAATGTCAAAAGCATGATCCAAATGTTTGCCAAGCAAGTTGGATGATTTACACTAACATGTAAATATGACACATATATACTAATTTAAGAAGAAAACCTTGGTCCTTTGGACTTGGAATTCACACATTGTCTTCAAATGTTGTTCTGCCAAAATTTCTTGTCGTTTGGCCTCAACTCTCATTTGTGTTGCTGCAATTTCCTCTTGCACTCGTTTCATGTGATCTTCCATGACCATTGTCCTATCATTTTGTTCTTCTGTTGCATCCTATAAGCATGCCCAAATTTACTTACACAATTTATGCAACCAAGGTTGCACTTAAAAATTTCAAGCTGGGTCCATCTAATTTTGTAAGGCTTTGTCATATCAATTTGGTGAACATTGATTTAAATAATCCTTGTGTTAGTTGTTGTAACCTTGGAGTGGCCTAAATGGTCTATTCCAGCATTGAAAATAGAAATGGTTAAAATAGATGAAACTAATTGTGCTTATTGATCCATCCAAAAATAAATTATTGAAAGCCAAAAAGAATTCATTAAAATTCTCTTCGGACAGCTAAAGTGACAAATTGATATTCTTGACTTACTTATGTGGTATTAAAATTCTTGAAAGTGTCTTAAACATTTGTTTAATAAATAAATAAGCTTATTATCTAATCATGTGGCTCAGGTATTAAAATGGTAAAACTATGTTGGCTTCATTACAATCTAGAAATATTCTTCATAAAAAATAAAATGCACGTAAGAAAACATGAAAAGATGGACCTCAATATTAATCATTGAAAAACCCAAGTCTTTTCATTAAAATTCTTTTGGAAAGGTATAGTGATACAATTGATATTCCTGACTTAATTATGAGGTACTAAAATTCTTGAAAATGCTATAAACATCTATTGAATAAATAATAAGCTTATTATCTTCATTCATTTGGGCTGGGATTGTAAAATGGCAAAAATATGTTGGCTGTCATTACAATCTTGAAAAGATGCAATCATGAAATATTCTTAAATCATAAAACATAAAACACCTTAAAAGCAAACATGGAAAATTATGGACCTCAACGTCTTTCAAAGCCCGTTCGGCCTCTTGCACTTGAAAGTTGAAAGCACGATTTTCTTCATTGGCAAAGGCAGGTAGGAATCGCAAACTAATTTCCTTCACAATTTTAAATTCCTTTTTCGAATCGAAACTTGAGGGTGTTGTTGCATTTGATGCTTTCTCATGATCCAAAAGTTCACCATGCTCCAGAATAGGGATGATGCCAGTTGGAGCCAATACCGTAGCCCACTCTTGCACAGCATCTCCTCTTCTAACGGCATCCCCTTGTGGCAAGGTGATAGCCCAACTGTTGTCATCATCTTGACCTCTTGTTGTTGTTTGCCTTTGTTGCTCACTTTCCAACTTTGTGGATATTGAATGTCTTCTTTCATGTTGCATTCGTATTGAAGGAGAAATAGGGAATCCAATACCCCTTTGTGCTTTGCCTCTTGTTGCTGCTTCTTCCCATTCAATTTGTGGATTGACATATTCTTCTTCTCCCCAGTTGTAAGTTTCAGCAAACACATCAGTTGCTTGTGCATGCGGAGAAAGCATGCCTTCTCTCACGGGACGTTGTAATTCATAGGCTGCTTGTTCTTGCGCTCCTCCGTCCCAACTACGTGTTTCAGCCCAAGTTTCTCCATGTTTAGAAGCTACCACAACTTCAGGAACATTTATGCCAGCTTGTCTAAGAAGTTCCAGGCGTTCAACTTCATGTCGTGGTCTTCCCACTCCTCGTGATGATGATGCAGCAGCTTCAGCAGAATTTTTTCTCAAGGACTCCTCCTTCTCCTCACCTTCCCCCAGATCAAATGTCCTTGCCACAACTTCTTGAAAGTTCAAACTCGGAGCCACAACACCTTCCATGGGTGGTGGAGTGGGCCCTCGTGTCTCCCCTTCCCAATTCTCAATATCTGCCCATTCATTATCACCTTGGTCGGTAATTGCCACCATTTCTAGCACATTTCGCCCTTCCCTACGAAGCTCTTCTAGCCTTTCCACCTCAGACCTTGGCCTTCCTACCCCTCGTGTTGGGGGGGCATTGCTCGTTGCAACAAGTTGGCTTTCCCATGAGTCATCTTGTTCGCTTGGTTCCTGTAACCTTGCGGCCCCAATACCTCTTGAAGTTGTTGCCCTTGCAACTTCATCCTCAATTTGTGGTTCCTCTTCTTCTTCTTCTTCTTCTTCATCGCCCCATAATCCTCTAGGGTGTGTGGGTGGGTCTTCAGATTGATTTGTTGTTTGCCTACTGGCCATTGCTTGAACCTTCTTTCAAATCACATAATCTGTTGTTGCTGCATATGGGCAAATCCAATTTTAACAATTGACAACAACCATGCACTGACACATATATTATTGGGACACTGGAAATTATTGATCAACTTGGCAAATCAATAGCTATGATCAAAGACCAAACTATTGGCACTAAAAGGATTTTGTTAATTGGCAAATTGCCTTCTCTTATAAAAAGCTTATAATTTGTTGCATTTCATTTCTTTGCAAATATGACACTCAACTCCTCATGGGAAACTATTTGGACAATTCATGAGATGGGTATGAAAGAATTTTGCACATCAGTCATTAGCAAAAAGATTTGCATCATGGATGAGATGTTTCATGGCATGGGGATTACTGACTATGATATTCTAAAAATAATTTCACATTTTGTGCCAGCTTCTAAGAATTGATTGTATCATTGGATGGGCAAAGGGATGAGATGTATATGAGCAATTTGAAGATAAGTAAGTGATGGAAGAAATTGCCTGCACACACAACAGTCACAGAAAATGACAAGCCTGGTTATTGTTCCCCAATAGTGCAGTGAGAAATTGCACAGCTGTGGAAGTAAAATGATGTTCATGTGAAGCTGGATGGCTGGAAGATGAGCCTCTTTCAGGGGCGGTTACCCTCACCCAATTTGCTCACATCACTTTCCAGAAGTGGAATAATTAGCAATCTCTTGTTATGCTAGGTATAAAAGTTTTCACAAGCAGTCCTAGTTCCTCATCCCTTAACAGGGTCCTCTTGGAAAGATATGGGATCCTGGCATATAGCAGCAAAATGGGTCTCAGGCCTGGAGTCTAGGTACTTACCTGGGAAGAAAAATTCTTTCATTGAAAACCTAACTCAAGCTGTAGTAAAGTTTCAATTTGAACAATTCATTCCTGACTCACAATTAGAGAAAACAAGAAATATAAAAGCCCTTCAAAGTAAGAAAGCTCTCTCTTGTTTGGAAGTTGTGCTATGATTAGTCTGAAAATTACCTGAAGGCAAACTCCCATTATTTGCTGTTCCAATCCCTTCAACAAACCCTTAAAAATGCCATTTAAGGTATACAAAAACCTAGAACTCTTTGATGTTATGAGTGTTTGGTGTGATTTGTACAAGATGTGCTTTGCAGGTTTCTCAACTTGATTATGTGAGTTGGTGAGTACTCTCTTATTAGTCACTGTGGTTATTTCCAATCTGCCCAATTTCACAGCATTAATATCTACTATGCATGCTAATTTGTACAAGATGTACAATTTGCATATTTGTCAACTTGTTTATGTGAGTTTCTTTTGTGTACTCTCTTATTGTGCATTTTGGTGTGTCCAATTTGCCCAATTTCACAGTAAGATCCACTGTGCTAATTTGGAAAGATGTGTATAATTTGCTTGTTTGTAAATTTGTCTCATATGTGTTTCTTGTGAGTACTCTCTTATTGGGCATTTGAGATGTTTTCAATTTACCCAACTACACATTTAAGATTGACTATGCCAATTTGTAAAATGTGTATAATTTGCACATTTGTTAAATGCCTCCATGTATATGAATTTCTTGGGACTCTCTTGTTGTCATTGGAAAGCATTTCCAATCTGCCCGACACAATTTATAGTATCAGGAATTTCAAAATTCAGTCTAATTGTGAAAACAATAATCTTCTGATTTTGCAAGCCAGTTGAGAAAATCACACCCTATTTTGGTTGAATGGGGAGTAATGGCTAATCTGACAAATCTGCCAGTTGGAGGGCATAGGAGTGTGGGATGTGGGGTCTTGATTCAGGGTAAATTAGACCTGTCTGCTCGTTTACTCAGAAGGAACCAAGAGCACATGATGGAGTTGCAAGAAAATGCTGTAGGGACTTCTATCCTCAGTCCAAGCAGCAGAATTCTCTTGTGGCACAGGCATGTGATTCACAAGGTAACAAGAAAGGCTACCTTGTCTTGAACTAGTACAAACTAGGTAGTTTACTTGCCAGTTTGCTGCAAGCAGAGCAATGTTTGGAGACATTAGGTGCCATTGATCATGGGCAACATCTGTGCTTGACTGCAATATCACATTCAGGTGAGCAGTCCATTAGATTGCCCATGCATCATTAAACTGGCTTAGCATTGATTCTCAATTTTCAAACACTGGTTGCTCATATGTGCTACATACTTAACACCTGAAGGTATAGTCTTCCTCAGGAAGTCATGGCTGTCCAAAGGAAAGGGTGGGTCTTCTCTTAGCAGCTATGGATTGATAATAGGTTTTGTTGGCTTTTAAAATTTCTCTCCCAATCTCAGAATGTAGTGCTCGCAATGGGAAATCATATGAAGTTGTAGTGGCCTGTTGCAATGAGGGCAAAATTCTGCCTCTTGTATTCATGTATTCTAATTGAAGTGCTTGAATTTGGTCACATTGCTCTTTAACTGCCATGAAAACAATCAAATCATCATCACATTCACTTGAAGCTAACTCTCAGAGTTTAAGCAACAAAAGTTCAAAAAGTCTTCAAAAATGAATGGTTTTAGTGATTTACCCGTTTCTTTCAGTTGCCGCATTACATAAAGGGCTTGGAACCGTTGGTCCAGTGCTGCTTCCTTTTGTTGTGCTGCTACTGCAAGAGGCAAAAGCAAAAACTAAATCTTTCACAAAACACTGTGAAAGTTTGGACTTCCAAGCTGATGAAAAAAACTTGAGTTACCAAGGACTTGGGTGTGGACTAAACATCCTCCTTACCTTCATTCCAGGTTTAAGCATTTTTTCTGTCTATGGTGTTGGATATTTTACAAGGCCAACACCCAGTGTGATTACTGCTCTCCTGAAGGCCAATCAACACCAATCTCATGTCTAGAAGTCAGAACCAAGAACTTACAGCCAGTACTACAAAGGCGATTTTGAAAATCATGCTCCAGGTGTAGCTGTTGTGCTTGTGTTAAGAGCTTTGCATTTTGCTGTTTTATTTCTTCGATCTTCACAGTTATCTGTCCATATATGAAATCCTTATCTTCCATTCTGTGATCCTGCAGCTTTATGTTGTGGTCAAACCTACAGAATAGTAATACATGATCAGAAACTTTTCCAATATCTTTTTTTCTATATACTCCAGGCAGAGAACACCCTGTTATCAGCTTTGCTAGGCATTGTTCTTTTCTTGTGGAACAGCTGAATGAGTTGGGACATTTCAAAGACATTCAATCCTCTAAACTCGACAGAATGAAAACCCTCCAATTAACTCAAGTGTCTGGAAACACACATAGTTTAGGTACACAAGAGTCGACAACACCCAAGCAGGTAAAACCACCTCTTTTCAAGAGCTAGGCTCTCTGAAGCAGTAGCGGGATCTTCACCAGTCTTGATGACTTGTTGGGTAGCTGCAAAGAATGATAAAGCATATCAATTGATGGCAAATCACACATTGAACTCATGAGTTGCTTTGTTCCCCTTCTTCTCTTCCCCAAGAATGGAAGCAGAGGAGGAGGAAAGTATCTGAAGAAGAAGGGACATTACCTTTTGTAACACGAAGGAGTTGGAGAGCACGAATCTTTTCCACTATATGCTGTTGCCTCACATGATTCTTTGCAATTTCCCACTGCACACCATGATTCTCAGCCTTGTATGTCTTTGCTGCCATCAGCATATTGATCTGCCAAAAGACCAAATCCCCATGATCTCCAAGAACCATATACTAATTGTCCCATTGTTACAATAATCTTTGCAAGCTTGTCAGATCAGAAATCTATAGACATTATGTCAACACTAAGTATATATGTCCTTGAGACCTTTGTATGTGCTTCATGCAGGACAATGTTGTTGAACTCCTCAACAAGAGATCGTGCCATGAGTGCAGCTTCAGTATAATCTCCTTCAAGCGGATTTAGTTCAGCTTCAACAAATCCTTGTTTCAGATTCAAATTCAGTTCCAGGTTCTTTCTTCTCCTCTCCCTGCTATCATGAAAATCTGTTGCACATCCAAGACTGTTAGATCTTCAAAAACAAATACCACCTGTTGTTATCTCTACATGTCAGCTGGAGTCCTCTACACAATTCATTGTGTCTGTTTGTCTTGGCACTGACCTTGCATATCTCTTTGAATTTGCTTCTAATTATGTTACCTTGTCACTGGAGGTGGTTTAATGACAAATCTTTGAGATTGCAAAGTTCAGCTCAAGGATCTTGGCAAAAGTATTCTCTAGTTTACTGACCAGCCAAAGCTCGAAGACTTGCTTCAATTTTCCTACGATTAACATCATCAGCCATAGTAAGATCTGCATAAAAGCCACCCATGTTGTTCATGATGGTAGTGAGCTGAGCCACCTCCTCTTCTTGCAACATTTTCCTGCTTCTTGCATCCACAAGTCTATCCCATTGTGCTGGAGTCACCTCCTGACACGCAACACACAAAAGTAGATGCACAATGAACTTGGTATTAGTACTACACAAAATCAACTCCATAACTCCATCGCTTCCACAGCATTGTTGTTGCAAATTATCATTAGATGATATGAAGCAAAGTTCTTTAGGCTAAAAGGTGCACCTGTGGTCTTTCATAGAAAGGGTCAACTGCATCCTCTGTTGTTGCAGATACTGCTGCTGATAGTTGTGATGTACTCTTCCGTGATCCCTAATCATCATGCAAATGCCCAAACAAGTTAGCAGCAATGACCAAGGCTGTGCATCTGAGCAACCGGTTCATGCTTGATGTGCAGGTCATCATCAAGTTCATCATCTGTGAACACATCTTTAGAACAAATTATAATGGCATTCATGAGCCTGCATTCAGGTTGATTATGACAATCTACTTACAGACATGGAGCCTCTGCGAGAAGGACTCTGGGAAGTTCGGGGTGTGGATTTAATGGATGGCCTTTGTTGTACTGCTTTCTTAGGAAATTCGGCTTCATCTGTTTGTCTGCATTTGACCAATTCCAGGTTATTTCTCTCTGTGCAGATCTTGTTACAGTCTTGACTGATTCTTGAGTCACATGTTACCGTCAAGACAGAATATTGTCCAGTAGGAATTCCAAATTCCAGGCATGATGACATTTTTTTTTGAGCTTGATCTGTTGCAAGTTGAATGATTGTAACCAGATCTGTGCAATAGTTATCTCCAGGAAGAATTGAATAGGTCGCCATTTACTTGGCAGGTCGGCGTTTGAAGAGTTTGTAGAGCAGATTCACAACATCTCCACAATCAGAGAAATTCTTGCGGAAGTTCTTGTCTTGTAATTTGTCCTCTGCAACTGCAGCATCATACTTCTCCCGAAATACATCAACCTGAAATCACAGACATCCATCAATATGACAATTGATTCCTAGGTCATTGCCTATCTGCTACTCGCCTGCTACTCAATGTGCAGACCATTGCAATTGATGGAGAGGTCTCTAACCTCACGCTTGAAATCAGTGACGGCATTAACAGATTGTGCTTTAAGGGATTTGAGACAGTCCATATTCTTGCTCATGTTGGCCTCATGCCACTCATCCCTGAACTCTTGTATCTCCACTGAAAGACACAGACGTGATATAGTCTCCTCAATCATTGTACATCTTGCCTCATCCTACACATGCATCAGTTGTACTTGTAAGATTAATGGGAACTGCTTCTCAAATGCAAGCTGCAGATGTGTCTCCTGTATGCACAACATCTCAATAGAGTAATGATCACATCTCCAGTGCATATTCTGTTCAGTTAGAAGTTATACAACAAGTCGTTGCTGGAATAAGTTTGCCATTTCGGTATTGAAGCTTGTGCAGAGTTCATCGACATCACTCCTCAGTTTCTTTTGCTCCGCCTCTTGACCTCTTATCTTTTTCTCCTTTTCTTCTTTGATTGACTGTCACCACCATACACAGTTGCAAGAAACAGTTTTGGTCAAAATAATTTGTACTCAAAATCACTGCTACTCCAAACATATTGTGATGACTTCACTAGACAATCTAGATGCAACACACCAAACAGGACATAGAGAGCATGTTATAGAAGATAGCCAAATCACATAGTGATGGAAATTGCAAAAGCCATTCCATGATTTGGTGTTCCAACCCCAAGTCATGGAACAGCATATGTACCTTCAGATAAAGATCAAAGTCTTTGATTTCTTTGTGCTGTTCTTTAGTGAATTTTTTGGGATTGCCTCCCATCCATGCAGGCCGGTTGATTTCTTCTTCAACAGCAACCACTTCAAGCTTCTTTTCCAGCTTTCCTCCCATCATATCCATCAAAGCACGCTCAGCAGCATTATTACCTGCTCTCAGCCTAAATGCCCCTGCCCACCAGTATCAACTACAAAAGCCAGCAAGACAAGAAATAATTTTTTTTTAAACAAAGAATTGACAACTCTTAAGAATCATCTACTTTTTGTTTCAGTTGTTAGCCCTCAGTTCTCAAGATTATGGAAAAATACACACCGTTCTTGTTGATCCTCAAAAAGTTTCAGCTCTTCTGCTCTTGCTCTCTCTGCTTTGTTGAGGACTTTTGGTACCAAGATTTCCTCCTTCTTTACCTCAAATATATTTGGCATCCCCTGCACATCAACTAGTCCTTTCAGCAATCTGTAAGAAAAATATTCATCATATGCATATATCTTTTTGCTTTGCCTGAAACACAAGGAAGAGTTGAGTGTTTTCAGAGTATACTTACATCAATAACCTCATTCAGCTTTGGCCATGGATACTCTCCAGGTTGTGAAAGCATCTTGTGCAAATCTAATATGCGGCTTTTCATCTCTGTAATCCTTGAAATGTGAGAAATCTTGGTTTGTCGTGCTTCAGACAGCTTCTTGTTGAAATCTATTTTAGTCTCTTGCATTTGTACAGAGAGCAAATATCGCTGGGCCCCCCGCATATGCCCAACATACACCAAACATGTCATCAGAGACTGATATCCATCATCACAGACATTTTCTATACAGCTTTCAATTTGAGATGGCAATGAGTCCTTGTCTTTACACCATCGTAGATCGATCAGACTTTGCTAATCCCATTGCAAGCTGCTTAATCCTTCATAGGTTGATATCATTCTGAGATCATGCAGTTCTTCCTTGATGGACCTTTCTAATGTACTCAGATCTCATGGGTTTGGTTGATTGCAGTGTCATTGTCACAGAAAATGAATAAAATGCCATGTCTAGGACTTGTAGAAGAGTCCTGGATGCTGTTGTACTGCAGTTTCACAAGTTGTAATGCAGCATTGAAATTTATCCAGGGGTCAACTCACTTGTATGCGTTTCCTTCTGGAAGTAGTCAACTCAAGAGCATCATACAAGAATGTCTGAATGGGTGCAGTATCCAGAATTTCCAAATCTTCCTCCTCATCCTCAAGCTCTTCTGGGATGGCAACAGCTGGAGTAGGACTACTTGCATCACCCATATTGCTTTCCTCTCTTTCACCCACTGCTGGGCCAGTGGTAGATTCCCTTTGTACACAAACACCGCAAAAACAATTGCAATTGCAAGTTGCAAGTGAGGCAACAGAACACACAGATCAGCCAATGTGATCTTTGTACCTTGTAGAACACCCATGTGTGATGCTTCATTCCAAGAGTTTTCCATTGAACAAGGTTCTGGTTTTGAAACACAATTGGATTCAGGCTATAACCTTAACAGACAATTGAAAAATTCCACCAGATAGATGATCAGAACACACATGAAATCCTGTGACAAGGTGATCTTACTACTTACCTGCGACTGCCTTGTTGATCATCACCTGCATCAATCTGGAGAGCTTCTGCACCAGATTGCTGTGAAACCATGGATACTCGGCTACTCCATTGAGATCCCTTCTCAAAATCAGAATCCACATCGCTGGGCAGAGGGCCAAATGGAGCAGCATTGAGAGCATCAATTTCTGCTTTCTGGGCTGCAAGCTCAGCAGCCTCTTTAGCAGCTTGCTCAGCAGCTATTTGAGCTGCAATCTTGGCTAATTCTTTTTGCAGTCTCTTCATGTAGTGGTGCTCATACATCTCAATATGCCTGTAGAATTTTGCAATCTTAACCATTTTCATGTCGAAGGAGGGCTTTGCTAGCATGGGGAAGCTCCACACTTCATATCCATCTCCAAATGGCCAGACAGCCATTCCTGTGTGGGAAAATAATTGTCAGATTTAGTTCCTTCTTCTTCCTTTGACAGGATGACAAAGATTCACTAGATCTCATGGGACAGGTATGCAAACAATTGAACAATTTCAGTTTTTATAAAGCCAAAGAAAACAAGTACATAAACTCAAATCATACAAGAGAATCCTGCTACAGAGAGTGCACCAGGTTCACTCATGATTTGCCAACATTCCTCCTTGATACGTCCAGCCAAGACATCCTTGTTCAAGTCACTTATTCTCACCTGATTGATCTCCATATTGTTAGCTGCTTTATCTCTGGCTTTTAAAATACTGGATACGCAGCATAACTGTGAAGGTGCAGAGCCTGAAAACAACAGAAAGTGGTTTCTAGGCCCATGACAATAGGGCCTCACAACCTCAAGATCCACAAGATTTGTTCCTGCATTTGATCTGTTTGCAACAGGCTAGGTAGCCAAGACTGTGGAACTCTATTCCAAGTTCAAGAGATATTCCATTCCATGCAGCTCCCAGGATGCTTCAAATCTATGTTAATATGAAGTCTGCATAAGAGAGAGTTGTACCTCCTCACGTGCTGCTTCAACTTGCCTCTCTAACTCTACCCTCAGCTCATTTTCCAGGTCTATGTCGACAATCATCTCAGAAGTTGTCAGTTTCTCCAAAACTGGGGCCTGCCAGAGCATATGCAAAAAAACTGAGAGATTCAAAAGATGCTGGTGCATTTGACTACTTGCTGCATTTGTTGTATGTGTACAACAAGAGAGAACTGCGATGCAGGAGGACAAAGACAAATGTGGTGGCTTTGAAATGGATGTGAAGACTTACAGTGAGGTTAGTTTCATATATCTCATGGAATTCTTGTCTCAGCTTTTGGATGCGTGATTTCATCTCTGACCTCAAAGGTTGTCCAGCCAGCATGTATCTGCAAAAAAGAAGTACTATTGCAAAGATAGAATGCCAGTTTCTCTAATCCCAATTCTGTTGTTAAACTGCCCAGGATAGGATAAGAATCAGATTCAAGCAACTAATGCATCTACAACATGATTGTCAAACACTGACCTTGTTTCCACACTGGTGTCATGGCGTTCCACTACTGATGGCTCTGCTGGGTCCACTGTATGTTCTTGAGGCGCAAATACTCGAACAGGCTGCTCACCTGTTAAGGTTGTCATGACAGAGTTAAATGAAAATCAACATTGTACCATTTTCTTCTGCACTAATTGCAGAATTGTGGCCTTCACAGATCTGTTCCATATTTCCTCTCTATGGAAGATGGCTTTCAAATAATCAAAGAATGCTTCCATACTCTGTATGAGAGCATTCCCTTGAAGAACCTAGAAGAATATATAGTGGCCTGGTGTCAATCTTGTGTCAAGAAACAGTTTAAAGTGCACCTATTTGTGTACAGATTCCCACAGAGCAATTGTCATCTGCTACAATTGAGGAGGAGATTCTCAATCATCATAGCTTCAACAACAATGTAGGGTAATACATACAACTTTGATGTGTCTAGGAAGAAGCTTTAAGTGCATGTGAAACCCAGATGGAGATGATGGGTAGCTAGCTTACTTTTTGTGAGTTGGGAGCTTCTGAGACCAATCTCAGTGAGATCACAAGCAAACATGACACCAAATGCTCCCCCAGTGTAAAGCATGTTGTTTGTGACAGTAAGGCATCTCATACCACCCTTGTAGAAATCATACATATGAACATCCAGAACTTTTTGAGGTGGCTTCATTGGGTCCAACACATTTGAACGTATTTGCAATGTCCCATCTGTAGCACCTGACACCAGGAGTGCCTCCTGCAAAACAAGCACTGCATCGTGCTTGATGTAAACTGCTGATCCTTCCTACTTTGGTTCCAATTATCTGAACTCTACAGCTTTTGATTGGAAGTTGGCTACAGAGACAGCACTAAGCATGAAAGCATTTCATGAGGATAATGTGGTGAGACAATTGACAAGACATGTTGCTAACTGAGAAAAAGGGTGTGTAGTGTGTACCAAGAGCAGAGCCAGGCTTGTTGTGTGCAACAATGTTGAAATGTGGAGTTTGGGCCATGGCATCAGGGCCGGTCCATGCACTGGGAGTATCAGGCAGCCGATATTGGAGTAGCTTTTTGTCCTTCCCAAGTGCCCATATAAACTTCTTCTCTGTTTTCTCTTTCTCCAAGAAATATTTTGCACAAGCAAGTGCATTCAAGGGGCTACCAACACGGAAACTGGAACATCAAAAGCAAACTACTCTCAGTGAAATTAGGCCAGCAGTTCCAACTTCATTGCACCAGGAAGGGTTGCTCTCTCATTTCTAGTGAAGAGCTTGCAATATGCTAGCTTTGGATCAGCATCTTCATCTTCTATTTGTTTAAGGTGGTAAGAGGTTCAGTGCTGCATCAAGGGAAAGAAAATGACAACCTGACTCGTCTGAGAGCCCCATGCTCAAATATGAGCCCACCACCAGGAGCTCGGTTTGAAGGTACCTTCAGCTTTACTATCTCTCCATGTGCTAGAGATAGCAATATATGCAAGTCTTCCTCATCTAAACCAATACACACATTACAGTGAGAACATTGGACAGCTGCTTTGCTGTATCTTGTTAAGCCTCCAAGAGAATACAATTCATAGAACACTTATGCAGCAGCTAGAAACTTGAGAGAGGAGAGAGAGCAAGTCACCTGTGGATGCTTGATGATCCCAGGCATGAGCTAGGACTGGGTTATTCATGATTACTAAACCCAGCAACTCCAAGTCATCATATTCTGGTGATTTGTTGAGGAGGAAGAACACACGAGCATCAAGCTTTGATACTACAACCACATGTGATCCACTCTCGTTGAAGCTGATCTGTATCACACCATCTGCCGCCACTCATATTTCTCAAATTTTGTTGAACACAATTGAGACCCTTTTGAGTTCTGTCTACCCTATTTCCAAGCCTTTGTAAAAAGATGCGCAAAAGACCTTAGACTTTGGGTTGACTGGTTTCAGTCTAAAGTTCTGCATGGGCAATGTGATGTGCAAAAGCATTTTACAAATCCTACTCTTAAGAGTTTGCTTTCATACCTGGTCAAGTCCACCAGCATGCAACTTGATCTGGTTAACAAGATTTGAGCGACCTGTGGGTTCCAGTTTGAGTATCCACATGTTACCACTGCTTGATCCTGTTGCCACGATATTCTGCAAATATTGAGAAGTGGGCTGCATGATTATCATGTTATTTGCATCACCTCTTTGTCTCAGTCATTTTCCATGCCAAAGCTCCACAAGATTTGGGAACATGTGCTTTACTCACATTGGCTTGACTAATGCATATGCATGTTTGGGGTGACTGGAAGACATGCCGAGACATTTCCTTTCCCCTGTCTGCCATCCACACTCTCACTGTCCCATCTTTGCCACACGTCACCAACAACTTCCCTGTACTGCAAAGACAACAAAATTTGGAGATCAGAAGAAAACTGGATTCTGAGAAACTCAGTATCCAATTCTTGGCATAACTAGAATCAATTGTCACTGCAGCAATGGAAACATCAAACATAGAGCAATCACCTAAGGCTGCCCATAGCCAGAATGCTTCCACTGTGAAAACTGCTTTGCCATTGCATGGACACTAATTTTTCAGTAGAAACAGCAGCTGAATCATCATCATGCCTTTTGGTCAGCTGTAGCTGTAGTTGCTGGGCATTGACCTTAACTGTAGTGATCGAACCATTTGAAGATCCCAGAAGTAACTGTCCTTCATCATCACGGTACTGCACATTTGTCACTTCACTCAGTGCCAGATCCAACTCCTCAACAATTCTGAAATCATCCAAGTCAACTGCCTCATATTCATCATCTGCAGCAGACTCAAAAACTTTTTCACCCTTCTTGGGCCTTCCTTTTCTCTTTCCCTTCCCCCCAGTGGCAACCTCAACTGCCTTTGCCTTTTTCACCTTGACCGGAAAGCCAAGCCAGTGGCAACACCCACTTATCCCAACAATCACCATGTGATTTTGTCCAACACACAGACCCACTATCTTCTCTGCACTTGAGAGAGTAATCAGTAGCTTGAAATCAGGTGTGGTGTCCACCACTGCTGCCTTAGCTGCTGCTTGATTGTTCTCAGGCATTAAGCCTGTCTGTGGATTTGCTTTTGGTACAGCAGCAGGCAAAGAAGGCAAATCTTCAACATTGAAGCTGAGGACTTGACCCTCCACACATCCAACATACAGAATTTCACCTGTTGATGCCCATGCATGAGCATATGGTTGATGAGGTGTGGCAAACAATGTCTTGCAAGTGAATGTCGTCCTCTGCAACAAAACAAAACAGAAAACAGAGATTCACAGAATCCACTCAGAAAGCTAAAAACAAAATATCAAGGGAATCACAGAACCCTAAATCTCCAAGTCTGTGAAGACCCTTCTTCAAGTCTTCAAGGCAATATTCTTTTGCTTCTGAAAAGTCTGCCAAGAATCCAGAACACCACTGCTCATCAGAGGCACAGACAGTAAAGGTTGAATTTTGCAGATGTTATATGCTGCATTACAAACAAATGCCAATGTGAAAGGTTTCTTATTGAAATATGATGTGGTCACAGACATGGAAGTTTTTCTCATATGTCCAGATGGAGAGTTGTCCCATCCCACTGACACATATTTGATCTGCAGTAGTAGGACTGAACGTTATGAAGTCCACAACACTCCCCATCTTTCCTTCTATCATCTTAGTGCTTCCCTTGCTTGGATCAAGGTCCCATAACACCTACAATCACAAAAGTGTGGTGGCCCAAACTCTTCAACAGGAAAGATTCAGTCGGTATGGATTAGGGCGAAAGTGTTGTACATCATTGATTCCCACAAGAAGAAGAAGGAGAAGCATGAGACAGAAGGAAGGAAGGAGCATGAGAAAACAATGTACCACTCACCAAGCGAAAATCAGGTTCCCCAGAAGCAGTAACAAAACGCCAAGATGTTCTTGAGAAAGCCAAAACCAAAACCTCCAATTCCGCCACATCTGCAAAATTGCAGAAACTCCAAACGTGTGGGAAGAGATACGTGAAGAACTTTTGAAGAGGCAAAAGAAAAAGGGACAAAGCATGCATGAAACAAAGCTAAGAATGCACATCTATCTGAGCTCAAATAGAGAGTTTTCTTGATCAAAAGAAGTGCAAGATTTTACCAGTTAAGGTTGCAACCTCCTTGTTCTCGTTCTGGATATCATGCACATGGACTGAAGGTTGTAATCCCTGCATGCATGCACTTCAAAATTCTTCATTCTCAAATTGGATTTCTACTTCCTAGATACTATCAAGTAACTGGCTTTTACAGATAGTCCATGTAAGAGATTGTTGCATTTGATGATGATATCTTCAGAATTGTAGTGCATTTTGAGCGCAGTCCATGCAAGAGATTTTTGCATTTAGTGAAGAAATATCCGGAATTTTGGTGCATTTTGAGCACAGTCCATGCAAGAGAGATTGTTGCATTTCGTGATGAGATTTGCCGATTTTTTGGTGCATCTTTTGTTGTTATATATACCTTTTCTGAGATTGCAAGCCAATGTTGGCGGGGATGGAGAGTCGAGGTTTGAATGCCGACTCCAGGACCCCACATGAGATGAGTATTGAATCCTCCCGACAATGAGTACTGGCACACGGAGTTGCCGCAAATCGCCAATGCGGTATCATTGTCGACATAATGCAGCGGTGTGCTTTCGTACCCGAGCACGTACCTGCAAAAAACACAAAACAAAATCAAAGTTTCTCCAGCTTCTCAACTAGGAATTCAATACTCGGACTTCGAACTCCGACTTGGGCGAGATCTTAAAGCTTTCAAAAGCTGAAAGCTGCAACTGAAATACTGGAATTCTTATGCATAAAATTCCCATTTAGAGTTTCTTCATCGTAGAGCCCAACAACGCACTGAACTACGTACACAGGATTGGCCATTGAGACGACCGATTTGAACTCAGATCACGCGCAACCTCCGATCGCTGGTTATTACCAAATCTCCAATTGAAACACCATGCTACTGAACCTTTTTGGTGCAATTTTCAACAGCGCATCACATGTGAGTTGAAAACTGTGTAATTTCGTGCCTTGATCAAACATGTAGCAGCAGACGATGGGTCTCATTGAGAGACAGACAGACAGCAGCGGCAGTTGCAACTGACCCATCCATCCACGAATCCATTTCCCATGATCACGTCGTCTTTCAGAGTTCTCCTTCCGCCTCGAACTTGGTAAAGACGGCTGATTTGGCCTCTACAAATTGGTGCGAAGTTCTTGGTGTATGGTGAGCTTGTTCCTCATGTTTCGTTTGACGTAAAAATTTTGGAGTATTTTCGCATTAGTTTAGCCTTGATTCTTAAGCTTCTTCCGGCGTTGGTTCGCCGTCTCATTAGGCTGTTGTCTGGTCCGTCTCCGCCGGATTTTTTTATCGTCTTGATGCGTTTAGAGCTTCTTCTTGACGGAATGGGGACGAGGTTCTGATGCGGGATCGTCGTGGATTGAGGTATGTTTGTCCTGGCATTCAATATTTGCGAAGATCTGGTGTTTGTTCTGCAAAGTGTAGTGTAGTTTTTCTCTGTAACATCATCTTGCATGCTCAATTCACATTGCCCTCTTGCAGGAGGTTATTCTTTGTTTACTGGAAGCTGATGGAAACATTTCTCGTCAACAAAATGTTCACAGGTACATCTCTCATTTTCATACAGGGTCTAGTATGTGGTGGATAAGTGGAACATGAATTTGATGACCATATTTGCATTCTGCTCAAGGACTTGCCATCAAAATCTCAGTAATATCATGTCAAGTTAAGATATAACATAACTGTAGTGGATAACTGGCTCTGAAGGAGTCATAGATCAATCATCTCATATCTTTGGTGGAAAAGAGAGGCAAAATCATCTCTGGATAACTTTGGTTGGCTTTGATGCACAGATTGAAGGATGTCAAAATGCAACCTTTGATGTGTCATCTCACCATCTTCCAGTGGATTCAGCTCAAAACATTTCTGAACATGAAAGGAAGTAATGCCAAATCTGCTTTTTGAAGAGGTTTCTTGGTTCTCTTTGTTATGCCACTACAACCAGACCAGCCAGCCTACAAACTTTGTAAGAAGTTCAGGATCCTCTACACTTGAGTGGGAAGTGCATTTTTCCCATGCAAGTGTAGACGCACAAAAGTCATCAAGATTTTGGCTCCAGAGTATGGAGACTCAATTATGCCCTGAGAATAGAGTACAAAGATCAAATCTAGAAGATGTTATCAGTGCTTCAATCTAGATCCCCTGCTCCTTGAGAATCTCTTGAAATTCCTCCCAGCTCAAACCCTTCTTGATGAACCGCAGCTTGGATGGATTATAAGGCCCTCGAATTCGGTCAATGCTTTGCACCGTGGCTGTTGAGGGCAACACAGGTTCTGCAGGATCATATGCCGTTGCCCTTGTCAAGGAAGATGAAAAGCCCTGCATCATATTCCATGTTGATGCTCATGAGCAAGTGAATCATGAATCTGGCACCAGAAAAAGAAATGCCTCCCACCATTCAGGTTGACAATCTACACCCACAAGCTTCTTCATGCATTCCTTACAGCCAATTTTTGTTTCATGGCCTTTCGCGTAAACTGCTAGTTTATGTCTTGTTGTCATAATGGTAATCAATAACTCAACTCACAGTTCATGCAAACAGGAGGAGCAGGGCATGTTATCATCATCTACAAGTGTTGAAATTTGAAGGTACACACAATTCACACAGAGACTTAACAGAATTCAGTCACTATGGTAGGATACTGTAAATAATCTCATTGCATAGCACTCGAGATGAAACCTTTCTGAGGTTTGGTGAGAATTTGGTGACTAAGAATGAGCTAATATTTTAAAGGAGGACAGCTTTACAGTTCTTAGTTCCAGGCATTAAGGTTAAAGACGAGGATCAGGAGATTCGTGTCGGAGAACAAGTTTTGGGTTTAAGCACCACATTCTAAAGTGGGGATTGAAGCTCAACGTCTGTTGTTTTTGTTTCTGGTGAAGAGATCAGGACTAGGGTTTGGGCAGAATTCTACTGTGTGGTTCCTTACATGGAGAAAATGGGAGATGAGCCAGAGAGCCAGAGAGAAGAACCTTGAAGATGATAACCTGGTCTTCTTCATCATCAACCATGGCATGCACACGCAACACTTCAGAAGGTGCCCTCTCGCTATAAGCCTCCAGTCTGCTGATATCAAATCCAAGTACTTCCTTTTCTCCTACTCTGTCCTCAACTCCCAATGCATCTCCTCCTCCTCCTCCTCCTGCGTCTTCCGAAGATCCATTTCCACTCCACACCCGCATATTCTTCTTTCTCCCTCCACTCTGTCTTCCCCATATTAATTCCTGCCGGCCGTCCCACCATTGTCGCTCTACTATCTCCTTGTCACAGACCTCCAAGTACCAACCGTTGGAGGAAGAAGATGACACTAATAACCTCACGGAAGTAAAGCAAACAATAATCCTGGGAGTAGGAGGAGGTGGAGGAGGAAGCGACTGAGGTAGTGGGTTCTTGCGAAGAAAGGTACAGGGTCCTTGCCAAGAGACAGTCGGTCGCAGATAAGAAGCTACCGTCGCCATCGCTGTTGCTCGCAAATGCAGAAACGGGCCCCTGAGGAAACACACGATACCAGTAATTGTGTGAAATATGTTGATTGTAATCTTTGTAGATCTGATGGCCGTGCGTGGTCCCGTAGTCTAGTGGTCAGGACATTGGACTCTGAATCCAGTAACGCGAGTTCAAATCTCGCCGGGACCTCCTAATCTTCGACTTTCCCTTTTTTTTCTCTTTTTTTTTCCTGGTGCATTTCAATGAATGGAAAAATGTCCTTTCCATCTAGCATGTGAAAACAATCGTGATATGTAGTTATTTTGATACTATTTATATACTCAATTTTTTTTTTAAAATTCATGGATCATAAATTGTATAAATTTGTGTGATTTTTTATAATTATGTAAATATTATGTGAAAGTCATATACACAAATGGCAAAAAGGAACAAATAGGAAAAATGTTATGAGTTTGGTAATTATTTAATAAAAATGTGTTAAAAATCCAAAACAAGAATAAAGTTTGACCATAGCATTAAAAAATTATAATTGTGTAGAATTGTGTTTTTATCATATAAATTGTGATTTTTAATAGAACATTTTTGGTCATGAGTTTTTCATGTTAAGGTCACGCACATATTTTTCTCTTTCATTATGATTTGCACTTACTCAATTTGTTACACAACACATGATGTTCATCTCATTTGTTGTGCATCCTGTGAAATGAAAGAATTAATGAGCCCAAAAAAAATTTAAAAATGTTATTCTTTCACAATGTTTTTCTTATGTATTTTGATAACTGTTCTAATTATTTGATCAAGTTTTGTGCATTGCATCACTATTATATAGCACAAGTCATATGATATGAACCCATTTATACCTTTACAAGCATGTCTAAATAAAAAGAAAAAAATTAAATATTTAAAATCTCCATATTTGTCAAATTATTTTATAAATTTTTTGAAGGTGCAATAACACAAAAGAAAATTCATCAAATAATGGCTGGAATTTTTTTTTAAAATAATAATACTTTAAAAATCCACATTGAACATTTTATTCTCTTGTAAAATCAATTTATGACAAAATTGAATATAGATTTATGAGTGGTTACAAGACATTATACATCTAAAATGTCATTTGATCATTGTTACAAGATTGTGAACATAATATAGAAAAATATGCTAAAGTAATTTTATGTATGTCTTGTGACAAAATCAATGAACACTAACAATCTATTGAGTTAATGGCATGTTTGACGATCCATATTTTGATATCAAAAATATATAAAAAGACCTTTGCATAATTCTTCTATTCAATAAAAATTAAACTTTTATGGATCAATGATTGATTAAATTTGTGATCTTTTGAAAAAAAAATTGGAAATTTATTAATTAAATATCCAATTTGGAACACTATTAAGTATATGGGTAGAAGATCAACATTGTTCTCACTGGAAATGTTATTGTTTGATGATAAATCTTAATAAACTTACAATGTAGAAATTAATGATTTCATATTATATGAATCAAAAATATCTTTGTAATTTATGGGAACCTTTAAAATTGTTTATGACATTGTAGCTTAGGATAAAACATGAAAATGTTTCCATAAAACATGCACAACTTGATAAGATCAAATGGTTTGTTTGTTTTTTAAAACTCATTTGGTGATCATTGCCCTTTATGCAAATATGACTTACTAAAAAAAAAATCCATCTTGTTTATTGTATCATTTATTATACATGAATGTCATTTTTATATTTATATGTTATTTATTACCATAGTATCTTGGCATCTTTGAAAGTAATTAGATTATTTGTAAAACATTTATAATTTTCAATTTTCCCTTTTTCAAAGGACAAAATTTGGTGAAGGAAAATACATAGTATTTTGGAATATTGAAGCTTTTTTTTATATGAATTTTTTAATTTCATCAAGTATTTAACAAACATTTGTTGAAACTAAATTTGTACTAAATTAATGAAAAAATTGGTGAATCTATTAAATCATGTGTGTTACATCCAATGAATATGTTGTAATGGTTACAACTTTCTTTCAATGTATGTCATTAATTAAATTAAATGCAAAAGAAAATGAATGACATAGTGCCATGGAAACTTTACAAGAAGGAAATAGGAAAGCAAAAAAAGTGGCAAAAAAAGGAGAGAAGAAAAAAAATGATCTAATTTATGAACAACAATACACCAATGCTTGCAAATTGGGTGAAAATTGAAATAGTAACACTTAAAAACCCATAAAGATGATCATAATTTTTAATGAATTTTTATTATAATAATTTCCCACTTTTTAGGTAGTTGAAACATATTCAAAATCTAGTTCTTGACTTCAAAATCTACAGTACTCAAACATTAATATTTTGATGGTGTACAAAAATCTTGTCATAATGTCACCTTTTCTATATTTTTTACTTAGTATTTTTTTACCATGTAAAGTCACATTTATGGATGATTATGATGGAATCTATCCTATATATAAAAGCAACAATGGTGTCTGTCTATCTGTATGTGGTGACAAACAGGGCAAGGTAGGGGCAGGGCAGCCGCTGCGGGGGGCCACGCGAGGTGCCATTTCTATTAAAGAAATCCTTGGGGAAAACCGAGGGACCTGCATCTAATCAAACAAAAATACAATTTTTTTAAAAAATTATTTTCATTATAGAACATATTAAAAAAACTAAAATCTTTTTGAAAAAGAAAATAGAACCAAAATAAATAAATAAATAAATACATAAAAATAGAAAAAAATGAAGATAGAAAAAATAAAAACATGAAACAAACATAAACCAAAAAAAAAGTAAAAAAGGAATGGAAACAAATGAAACAAGGAAAGGGAAATACAGTGAAATAATTTTAAAAGAAAAAAAATTTCCAATAATGAAGAAACCAAATAAAGAGTAAAAAATAAGAAAAAATAAAACTTATAAATATTGAAGAAAAACCCTACTTGAAAAAGAATGAAATGTGTCTTCTTTCTCCAAACTTCAAACTTGCATCCAAATAAATATATATATATAAAAGTGAAAAAGAAACACTTTATTTTTATTATACAAAATAATAATAAAAATAAAAAACACATAAAAATAAAAAAATAAAAAAGTTAAAAGTTTCTAAAAAAACCTAAAACATGAACCAAGTTTAAAGAAACCAGGGGACTTCACAGTGGCCGAAGGTCACGGGCACCCATTAGTAATTGTAATGATCTAAAATTTAATCCTTCTAAAAATTTTGACAACTTTTGATTCATTATTTTATATGGGGATCAAAATATGGAGTATAAAAAAATTACAATAAGGAGTAGGCCTTTTTCATCCTGTGTGGTACACCTTAAAAGATTTTCACCCCAATTTCATGTCAACTTAGTTCTTGTGATTGAGTAGAAATTTTTTTTATAAAATAATAGGTCCAAAATTTTGATGTTATTGTTTTATGTATTGATGATGTTCTTGGAACAAATCTATTGTTTGTACTAAAAGTCTTTGAGGAGGCCAAGTGTACCCCTCCAAAGTCTAGCAATGGAGTTTCAAATAACTTATTTAACTTATATTTTAATGAGTCTATATATATATATATATATATATTCTTTAATTTGAAATGCATGAAAATTTTAATTCTTAATTTTTAACATTGAACAAAAAAGTTTGAATGTGTAAATTTAACAATAAAATTTCCCCATCATTAGATGCGCAATTAAGTGAGGCAAATATGGATGACATGAGATGAGAGGATGATTGTTAAATGAGAATATACACAAATTCATTAAAACACACATAAACATTAAAACTAGTGAACATCACCACTTAATGTTCACTTCCATGGAGAAAATTGGAGCTCTTTTAACTCCCTACAACAAACACAAAAGAAAAAAACCAAAATTTAAATGATGACAAAGAAGGGGAAAAAAAAAAAAAAAAAAAAATGGGGGAAAAAAACATGTAGGAAAAGAAAATAAGTGAGAGAAATAGATAGGTACTAGAGGCACAATGAAAATGAGAGAATAACTTTGAACAAGAAGAAAAATTAAGTAAGAAAAACAAAAAGATAAAGAAAGTGAGAACAAGAAAAAGAGAGGGAAAAAAACAAAGGAAGAAGAGGGGGATTTGGATAGTTTCAAAGCTTGTTCCTCTTGTTCTCTTTCATGACATCCTTGAGCTCTAAGCTTCACCTTCACACACAACCTTCAAGCAAAGCCAAGGGAACTTCAATGTGAGAAGCCAAGGGGGGGCTTTAACATGGAGAGCTTACAATGAAAGTGATGAGGGAAAAATTAATAAAAAGTGGGGTAGGACTAGGGAAGAAGCAAGGGATAAGTAGGTAGATGGTAGCATAAGGTGGGTAGATAAGATGTCACATAAGGTGAAGAGGTAGGAGGTGAATAGGGGCAAAAAGGAAAGAACTTGGGTGGAACCAACTCCAATGAATGTTGAGGTTCAACCCAAACCCACCCATTATAAGTTTTTTTGGATTGTGCACCAATGAATGTGAAGTCACATTTTTCAATAAAGTTCAAATAAATGCTCAATATATGTGAATATGTTGTAATCATGATTCGTTTACATAAGTTAATTGCATCTACACAAAAGTGTCAAGAAACATTGACCATTGTTTCAAAAACTTGTTTTTCTAAAAGTGAAAGAAAAGAATTTTAAAAACTTGTATAGGCAAGAACAAGGTTAATGACACTACATCCATAATGATTCCATCAACACAATTTGTTGATAAATAGCAATCTTTAATTTGAAGTCCATCAATACTTTAAAATTAAGATGAGAGAATAGGGTGCATTACTTGTTTAATGATAAACAAAATTTGCAAAGAAATTGTAAATCAACTTCAATGTTCATAAATAACTTTGACTTATTTAATGAGCACAAAGATTTCACTTAAGGGTCTAAAATTTTAATATCCACCTAGGTAAGGTCTATCAAACTATTGAAAATTTTATATTTATTGATTAAAATTCTATTGGAATTTGTCTTTAATTAACAAATAAATGTTTTAAATATTATATTGACAATTTGGTTAACAATTGAACAATATTCATGAAATTACATAACATGGGTCCCAATGTCTATATATACGATTTAGAAACTTAATACTTTTATACAACTACAAAATGAAATTTACATTTTTCAATCACTAATTTGTACTCAAATTACAATGTCACCTTAAGCCAATTTTATTTTCATGATTTACCTCATTTGAATTGATATAAATGTAAACAAAGGATTGAAAACTTAGCAAAAGATGATAAAAACAACCTTGTTGTGCCATGTACAATGACTAACAATATAAAAGGTTACAAATTTGGTTTATTATAAGATGAAAATACACAATGCTTTAGTAAAAAATCATTTTATTATTTGGGGGACAATTTGAAACATAATGTTCCATTTGCTTCAAGTTCCCATAAATTATGTGTGGCAAAGGCATTTTGCCAATATGGAATAATGATTGTTATGTTGGGGAAAGCTTTATTGTCATGGCATTGCACCTTTGTTCTTGAATTCCACTATAAGTTCCAAGTAGCATAATTTCACATCAATGCCTTCCTTTATGCAAGGGCTTCAAATCAAAATATCATTCGAAATCCTAATCATGTAAGACAAAAAAATGAAATTCAACCTCATAAGAATGGATTAAGGTTCAAAATATATAACCTTTGGTTGTGTTTGGAAATTAAATGTGATATGTTGATAGAATGAAAGAAAAATCACAACATTGAATTTCAAGTCTTTGGTGAAAAATAAAGAATGGTAAAACTAAAATGAAAATTCTCACTTAATGGGTGTACACATGTCCATGTAGGGTGTAATGCATGTAGACTTCGTAATTTTAACATTAATACTTTTGAATCACATGAAATTTGGTGAATACAAGGGCAAGCACTAAACATGCACAAGTCAAATGTAGCATCACTTTTGACACAATTATAGTAGAAAACAGTAGAATGTCCAATACGAAAAAAAATTCAGATTTTTTTTACTATACTAATGGGGAACGGTTAAAATACATTTTTTAAATATTATTTTCAAGGGAAAAAACTAATACAATGGTTAGAATCCCCCTTATAGCCCAAAGGTCATGGGTTCAAACCTTTTCTTGAATTATCTTTTTCATCCATGAACAAAATGGATGAAAAAAAATTCTTGAAGCAAAAAGGGGTTTAAGTTGCTCCCTTGGGAACAACCATGTTCCCAAAGTAAGCAAAGTTTAAATTGCCCCAAAGAACAACCATGTTCTGAGGGGAAAAAAAGCTCCTTCTCCCTAGGGACATGATTGTTCCCCACGAAAAAAAGGTTTAAGTTGTTCCTTAAGGCAACAAAAATTCCTTTTCCTCAGGGACATGATTGTTCCCCAAGACACAATGAACTTCCCCTGGGGAAAAGCCCAAGTTCCCCAAGCAAACATATGTTCCAAATCTTTTAGCTTTCAAAATCATCTTTTTATATATATAAGCGTGCAACCTATCATTGGAAAGGTCTCAAAGAGAGCTACAACTTTATAGTTGGAAACATTTCAATCAAAACTTAGATGCAAAAGTTGTGATTACACAAAGTTAATTACATTTGCTCCCTGGAGAACACAATTGCTCCCTGAAAAACATGGTTGTTCCCTAGGGGAACATGATTGTTCCTTAAAGAACATGGTTTAGATTGTTCCCAAAAGGAATTACTCCCCCAAGGGCCAACCAATGTGTGCCCAAGGGAACAATCCCCTAGGGAACAATTCCCTTGGGAGCAACCTAAACCATGTTCCCCTAAAGATTAATCATATTCCCCTAAGGAGCAACCTAAACCATGCTCCCCTAAGGATTAATCATATTCCTCTAAGGAACAACCTAAACCATGTTCCCCTAAAGATTAATCATATTCCCCTAAAGAGCAACCTAAACTATGTTCCCTTGGGGAACAATCATATTCCCCAAAGGAGCAACCATATTCCCTTAAGAATCAACTTAAACCATGTTCCTTCAAGCACATGGTTGGCCCCCGGGGGAGCAACCATGTTTCCCCTGGGGAGCAAATGTGTTTGGAACTTTGTGTAATCATAACTTTTGCATTTAAGTTCTGATTGAAATGTTTTTAACTACAAAGTTGTAATTCTTTTTCAAACCTTTCTAATTATAGGTCGCAAGCTTATATAAAAACAAATATGAGATGACTATGATTGCTAAAAGATTCAAAACATTTGTTTCCCTAGGAAACTTGGGCCTTTTCTTAAAGGAAGTTCATTATTCCATAATGAATAATCATGTCCCTAGGGAGAGGGAGTTTAAATTTCCCTAGGGACCAACTTAAACCTTTTTTTCCCTAAGGAACAATCATGTCTCCTAGGGGGAAAAATCTTAAGTTGCCCCATGGAACAAATGTGTACGAAATTTTATTTGATTATAACTTTTGCATATGAGTTCTAATTAAAGTGTTTTCACCAAAAAGTTCTAGTTGAAATGGCTATCATTACAAAAAAATTCAAAACATATGTTTCCCTGAGGAATTTCCCATAGGGAAGGTGCCCTTCTTGTTAGGGAACTTCCCTAAGGAAAATTTATTGCTCCTTGAAGAAGTTATATTTTCCACCAAGGAGTTTTTCTTACTCCACAAGGTACTTGGTTGTGGTTATCACTTAATCGTTTTTTGCCAAAGGAAGTTACTTCCTAAGGGCAACAAATTTTTAAAACTATTTAAATGTTCATCCATTTTGTTTGTTGAAAAAAATAATTGGGAAAAAAATTGAACCCTAGATCCTTAGGTCCTTAGGTTGAAGGGAGGATTCTAACAAGTACATCACATTTTTTTTCTTTGAAACTATGGTATAAGAAAGATATTTTCAACATTAATCATTGTGTGAGTACAGTAAAATGAAATCTGAATTTTTTTTAATGTTGAGCATTGTATTGTAGATGTGTCAAATCGAGTGCCACATTTAACTCGTTGCACAGGTTTAGCCCTTGCCAAATATAAGTGGATCCATCATAACAAGGCCAATTTAACATATTCCCCATAACCTTTTATGAAATTTGAATCCAAAAGTTATTGCATCAAATGCCCAATCAACATAATCTAACCCTTATAAAATAAAACCTAAAAATTCAATGTCCAAGATCAATTTTATTACTAATCAATTAAATGTTGGAATAGTTTGATTGAATGGTTGAATTATGATTGAATTAGTCAAAAATCTTCCATCAAAATACATTTATTGTGATTGATAATGGCATTTTTCATGGACCTTAACTATTGATGAGTCAAGTGAAGTGGGGTGGACACATAAAAGATGTGTTAAACAAACATAAAGTCTTGGCAATTTTTTTTCTAATGTATTTGGAGGGCATTGTACAATGCAGAATTTCCTTCTACAAGCATTATGTTTTTAAGTAAACATTACATTTTTTAGAGAAATCTTTTTTTAAAAAGCACATAAATGTGTATTAATTTAAATATGTTATCAAAGTATGCAATTGTTTCTTATACATATACAAATAGAACTTTCATCAATACATATTCAAGTTCCAACTGTTAATGATTAACATTTAACATTGTAAACTTAAAAGTTCATGAGGCAATTGTTTGTGCTAACATTTGAAATTGCATCAAGATTGGGGATTAGGTTATTTGAAACATGATTTTTCTCTATTTTTCAAATATGATTTTTTATGAAAATTCTATAAAATTTCCAATGATGGATGAGTTAGTTGTAAATCCTTGTGATGGGAGATTTGAAAGATTTTTTTTTCATTTAACATTATGTTGGTACTACCTTTCATTGAAATGACAACAAAAGCTATGATGGAGGGTCTTCAATGCACATTCTCACACTCCCATTTGTCTTTCCATTAGTCAAGTATCAAATTGATCAAAGTTGCCTTTATTATTATGTGTAGTTTATTCAATCCAAAGTCAATTATCCATTGATTCTTTCCACTAGATTTTTCTTGGCATTGATTTGAAATTCTCATGGATTCTCATTCATGTTTTCCTTTTCCTTTCTAAAAATGCATTGATCTCGTTGAAGGCAAATGTTTCCAATAGCTGAAGTTTCAAAGGATTTGAGCAGTTTTTTTCTCTCTTGATTATTTTCACTTTGTGGAAAATTGGTGATTGTGAATGTTCTTCCATGTTACTTAGCTCATTCAGCTAATTGTTTTTGAAATCAAAATCCACCCAGTAGAAGTTTGAACGATCATTTAAATGGTATGATTTCTTGATTGGTTGTGGCTGTTTTCAACACATTCAATTCAAATTTTGGTTTTTTGGACTAAAGCTTGCAAAATAAAATAAAATAAGTTGTTGTGGATTCAACCATTTATAGTCTTTATCCACTTGCTTTTCAAAGTATGACGGGATCTTCA
>Ga0209208_10000607_pt1 | contig 47346 bp, 32 predicted proteins | sample S1TSphfallax_3_FD_187694 | JGI IMG/M metagenome (GOLD analysis project Ga0209208, IMG submission 187694) | Host-associated microbial communities from peat moss isolated from Minnesota, USA - S1T2_Fd - Sphagnum fallax MG (SPAdes) (version 2) | ecosystem: Host-associated > Plants > Peat moss >...
GAGGATGGAATATTTTTTGTATTTCATTGGGCCCAAGAGTCCTCATCCTAAAATTAATTGGAAGGCATATCAGCCTCAATTTTCATTGGTTCTTAGAAGATGAGGAAGCCATTGATTGGAGGGAAGGATTTTGAAACTTCCATTGGACAAAGGGAACAAGCTCAAGGAAGGGTCATGGGAGATTTACCAAACGTGTGAATGGTGAGTGTTTTTTGGGGGAGAGGCTTGAAAACAAAGGAGGAATAGGAGTATGTGAAAGAGAATTAGTTCCTATGTGTGAAAAAAGAAAATTAGTTCCTATGTGTGAGAGAAGAGTTAGTTCTTATGTGTGAAAGGGTGTTGTTCATGAAAGCGATGTGTGAAAACAAAGAGCATGGAAGGAAGTGTGTGTATCAAGTAGTTGTAGTGAAGTTCATGGAAGGATTTCCATGAATAAGCCCCTGGATTCTTGTTTTAAATATTTTTTTCTCTCAAATCCACTGTTGGATTTGTCTCAAACTTTAAACAATTTCAGTTTAAGAGGTGAAGAATATCCTCCCAAAAATTCAGCATCGTCGGTTTTGCTGCAAAGGAGCTACACTCGCTGGAAGTAGAGGGGGTTGAATTGTCTGTTTTTTTCCAAATCTAGTCAAAATAGTTTATTTGTTGAGGCATAATTCTTGGTTTCAGAAATAAAAACTTACAATATTTTGGGACATTGCTCCTTCCCAGATTAACTTTCCAAGAACCCAATATATGTTAGACTAGGAGGTTGTACGAAAACATGATGACGAAGGGCACGAAAGGGGTTCAACCATCAAGCGTAAACATGGAAGGAACATCAACATAATGTTCCTTCACGTTCAATCATGGTGAGTTGTGATTTTTTCCCACAATCTTTTTTTGTATCTTCCAAGTGGACACAACGCAATAGATTCTTAATAAACTTCATTACATTACATTGAACCACCTTACTTGTTAGAATACAACTACATAGTAGTTCCACCCCCAATTGGGTTTTGTGAGTGCATATCTTATTGTGGAAGGTGTGCAAGAATGCCTCACAGGCCTTCTTTTTAAAAATATTTTCTTATGTTTCGGATGCTTATGGAACATCTATTTATGTTGCTCATCATGTGGAAAGGATGACAAACAATATGGGACAAACTTTTGGGAAGGAAAAACATTTTCATGTCCACATAACATTAGAACCTTTTAGTTCACACAACATTCATAAATAGCTATGTAAGATACACAAATTAAGTAAATGAATAAATAAAGAGGTAGGTAAATATGTATGTTAATTAAGTTAAAATAAAAATAATGTTTAGTAATTTAGTTATAATTCATAATTACAACCAACTTATAACTAATCTTTACAAATTTGACCTAATTCATTATATATTATCAACAATGTATTTGTAATAATTAATATTCAACTACTTAATTACACATTCATTAGTGTAATTTAGGTAAATAATTAATTAACCAACCAATAAGTTATCCTAGGTATATAAATGGCCTACCCTAGCCTATAAAACTAGGTTACTTATAAACTAAAATATAAGAATATAGGTGGAATATAGGTACTACATATAAGCTACTTGTATTTAAGTTATTTAATCATATACTTACATTATATAAGTTAAATAGGTGGATAATTTAACCTAAGAATAAATTAATTATGGAAAATTTAATAATTGGTAACATAATAATGCCTAAACCAACCACAACTAAAATAGTTATGACAAAATTAATGGTTATTAAACTAATAATGACTAAACCAACAAAAAATAAAAAATAATTATGGAAATATAACCATGATTAAACTAATTATGGTTCAATTAACCATATCTAAATAAATCATGGTTAAATATAAAAAGACTAAACTAACTAATGAATAAATATTTTATGGTTAAACCACCCATAGCTAAACTAAAAATCATTAAACTAACCATGAAAATTTCTTTTCACCTTTTGGTTTTCATTCTTGCATCTTTTCCTCTCTATGTAGGTCAATATAAAGGACAAGGTTCACCTTGTTTTTTGTTAACATTCCAGGGAATCTTCTTATGCCCTTGGTTTTCACCATCCCTTCAGAGATTCCTATTTGGAACAAGCAGGTGGATGACTACATTGTTTCCATTTTCAATTTTGTGGAAAAATCCTTGGCCACTAATGGGGTTGTTTTGCTCTTTCACCCTAATGATCTCTAGGTTCTAAAGGAAATTAGGTCATATTTCAGAAGTTATATATTCCAAATTCACATGAAGTGGGCCATTGTTAATTTTCTCCCACTTACAAGCATCAAAAACCCCTCCATGAAGGTTTGGGCTTAATCGTTTTCTCCCTTTTCCCTTTAAATTATATTTTTTCAAACATCATTTTTTCACATTTGAAAATATTTTCTTATGAAATGTTGTAGACCCTATTGAGCCAAATTACTCTTTTGATGAGGGATCTCAATGATACATCTTTTGCTAAGAGGTCCTTCTCCTCTTCGTTTGAAGATTTTCTCCAAAAAGGTATCTATGTTCAAAAGGAGGATGTCATATACAATTGAACAAACATGTCCTCCATGATCATGTCCAAGATTGGAAGGCCATTTTGGGTGGCCAACGAGGTCCATCCTATGATGTTCTAGGCCCTCATTGAAATTTACTCAAAATCAAGATCCCTTGTGGTTGACTTGTTTCCATCCACAAGTTTGTTCCCTATCTTTTCCAAAATTTCATTTGATGCAAATGTCTCCAATTCCAATTCTAAGTGACATCTCCCATATAGGCAACAACATAAAAGCTTGTCAAATCCTATGTTGTCACATAATGGCTTTGGAACTGGACATGGACATCTTTCAAGAGGTGTTGGAATTTTTGGTTCAAGTTCCCATGTAGGCAACATCATTAAAGCTTGCCAAATCCTATGCTATTACATATTGGCTTTGGAGATGGACATGGACATCTTTGAGGAGGTGATATAGCCTTTGGTTCAAATTCCCATCCCTAAGGCCAAACACCTTCTTGTGCCCCTTGATGATCATGAATCGTTAGTGCATAAGTGCTCCAAGAGGAACTTGCATTATGAGTAAGTCTACTTCTTGTTTCAACTTTCACTTCCTTTATTTTGAATTATTTTGTTTCCATTTCATTATGTTTTCCTCTTGTTTTCTTGCAAAGGTTTCTCTCCACCTAGGCCCATGAGTTTGTCTTTGTTCATAAGAGAGGAGTTCTAGCGTAGTCCTTTTAAGATCTTGATATTGTTTTCATATGTTGAGGCTAAACCCAAGTCATGGCTTCCATGCCTTCACCACCTAGGATTAAGAACCATTTTAGGTATAAACATGTTGTTAGAACTTTGTTTGATGATAAAGCCTTAAAGTGAAATAAGATGTGTTTGTTGAACTTAGGGGTGGATCATTGGTTTCATGAACCTTTTGTGTGGTCCTATGGTTGGGTGGGGAGTTCTAATAAAGTTTTGATTTCTTTTGTGAGATTCCTATGTATTCATTTTTGAGTGGACATTCTAAACAATAGTCTCCTTTGCCTTCATGTTGTGTGTCTTGTCAAAAACTTCACTATTTCAATATCAAAACATTGTTAATGAATACAACAATATCTTGAGATCTTGTCTTGGCTCCTATTCACATTGATTGGTCAAAAAATCCCTTGGATAAACATGTTATTATTATTATTATTTTTGAACCTTCTTGCATTTGCCTTTTTTTTTACTTAAATCCTTTCAAGTAAAGATAAGACATAAGAAGTTCATTCAAACAATTTAAAACATAAATTGTAATGGAACATTTGCTACAACAAATATTTTGCTTACATTTTATGTCTTTTATGAATAAAATTGTTATGTAAATAAATCATTACTATTCATACAAGTTTACCTATTTGTATTACTAGCTATAAGATTTAATAATAAATTAAATTGTAAAAAATAGATTATAAATTTAAAAATTTTAAATTTTTACAACTACAATCCATACAATAATTATGAAGATATAAAATTTGAATAGTAAAATATGTTTTTAAGAGATGTAATTGTTAGAATATAATATGAGATACAAGGTTTTTTTTTTTCCCATTTTGAAATGTAGCTAAAATGGCAATCATGCAAAAGATTATTTATTTAAATTTGGTTACACACCATTTATATATTTTTACAATTTTAAAAATTATGAAACCATATCCTATAATTATCCCTTATGGTTTTATCATAAATATTAATACACCAACCTATGAATATCTTTAAACATGTGATTGATAAAAAAATCCATGCAAAAGATTTAACTTTTTAAATGTGAAATGGACTCTCAAGGATAAAAATTTACAACAATCATGTCATTTTAAAAATTTAAAAAAAAAATTATATTAAAAAAGTTTCAATGCACTTCACTAATGAATTCTTCATATGATGATGCTTTATTTTTTAGTTTTTATTTTAACACTATTTTGACATTTTTTTGAGTCAACATTTTTCATTTTTTCTATGTGGTTGTCATTTCAAAAGTTCATTACGAGTCCATGATCTTCTTAGAATTCATCCAAAAAAATTATGATGATTATCATTAAAGTTTATGACAACCACATAGAAAAACTGACAATGTTAATATTGAATATGGCTTTAAATTTTATGTTTGTATGTAATTTAAAGAAATTACAATTGTAATAGTCCAAATTATCCCCCTTTCATGCTTTCACCCCATAAGTGTCATTGGAACCCATTTCAAACCTTGGTGTACCTTGTTGTATGGTTTCCTTTTCATCCTTCAAATCCATCATTACATCTTCTTGGAATGATGTGATCATAGGTATGGTTTCCTCTTCATCATCCATTTTTGTCATTCCATATCCTGGGCATGTCAGGGAGCTTGGCTTTTCCAATTCACTAGCAATAAAACTATTAGTTGGCACTAGCTGGTCCATCTCCTTGTTATAAGTGAATATAAGTAGTCATATGGATTGTCCTTTGAATTGCTTCTTGGACTTTTTTTTGCTAAGATTGATTCATTTATTTTCATATCCACCAAGAATCCAAGTAGTTAATCACATTATTAGTAAAATTTTGGTTTGTTAAATGTGTTAACCATGGATTGTTTTCCAAAGGTTGTTGCAAGTTGTTCAAAAACTCCAAGATAAACATTTTTATCACCATCCCGTATATCTTGTAATTTTGCAAATGATGAAAAGATGCCTAATATGCAAACTTTATTTGGTATTCTAGATTTACATTCTTTAGCTTTTTTTAAAAAAAAGGGTACAAGTTCAAGTTTGATGGTGTTCAACAAAAACATTGTGGATATGGATATTGTGACATGTTGCAAATGAATAGACTCCAAATTGGGTTACTAATTTGGTTGATTAGTTCAAGTTCACCAAAAAAACAACTAGATGCCCAAAATAATCCATAGTTTTAAACATTTGTGTTTAGTGATTTAAATCTAAGTGTCTAGTCGATTTGTGCATTTCTTGCTATCATGAAAGCAGTTGGATTTGAATTGGAACATTTACATGGGATTGGTGACCTTAAAATGTTTATGAATGGCAAAATGGCTCCAAAGGTTATAACAACTACAAATGTTTGAACAACCACAAAATTTGTTTACAAATGTGGTTTTAAATCTTATGAGAAATCATGGACACACAATTGTCAAGAGGTATTCATTTACAACACCCTTTTTTGGATCCAAACCACTTGATTGCCCTATAAGTTTTGCCTTGTTTATCCCATTTTTTTAAAGGTCTTCATCTATAGGCCAAGTGTTCAATTTGTGGCCTCCACCCAATAAGACTTATCCATTTCATTGGACTTTAGACTTTAAACCTTTGGTTCAAATGCCATTGTCATTCCTTTTTATAGATATGATTAGAATAGATTTCTATGCAAGTAGAGTATGAAACCCTCATGCCATTCAATACACTTGCATGCTTCACATTATTTAAAGATGATACAAGTGGTCTTTTATTATGTAATCGAAATAGCGAAAAATTCCTATCAACAATCCAAATAGTTATATATCATATTTGATATTTAATCTAATGTATGCAATGGGAAATGACACACACAAATTTGTTTTTAAATTAATGCAAGTTGGAGCCAGGGAGTGCCACATGGATAGGTTGGTGACACAGAAAAATATTTTGTTGTGTTAGAAAATATTCTTCCATATTTGTTGTCAACATAATCTATCAAAGAATATACCTTTTGACATGGATGAAATTTATCAAGAATGTTTTTTCATGCTCACTTTCACTTGTTCATGATTCATGATTCATGATCACTTGTTCACAAAATAACATCCCTATGAAGATGTTAAAAAAGTCAAGTTGAAAATGAAGTTACAACATCCAATTTGCAAAAGATGTTGGATGTGGAGTTAATTTTTGACTTCCATTACATCTTCCCACTTTTTGAATTGACTCACACATTGTTCAAATATGCTCAAAGGAAAGATGTATACATCTATGATTTTGTTGAGAATATTAACATGTGTAGATCCAACTTATATGAATTTTATGTTGTCTTGAATGCAAGTTTAGGGATGAGTTTTTTAATGCATTCCATAGCCCCTTAGTCAGCAATATGGGGCGAAACCATCCTTGGGTTGTACCACTAGGAACCACCTCACCAAAATTCAAAGAAAGGTGGACCCAAATTAATCTAATTGAAGAAATTTAATATTATTAACTTGTGATTTTTACTATTGACTTGCACCACATGGACTTCATGTTCCACCACCTATGTATACATCATGGAAAAATTGTAATCACCTACATAGATTACACAATTAAGATATTTGTGTTCCTAAAATGTTCTTAACATTTGTTATTGAGATTCCTAACCCCTTATCATTAAATATTGAGTTGCACTATTGTGATTTTTTTTGGGGTTTATGAACTATAGTTCTTTTTGGGTATGGCTCAAATTGTTGATTGAAACAAAAAATGAGATTTATTACAGATTCATAAATATGAATGTAATGGCCCTTCAAAACCTCTTAGTCCTAACCTTTGAAAATTACTCAAAAATGTGTGGTTTCTTCAATCCACTATTTATTTAAATTTTAAAAAAAAAGAACTACTTGAAGTTCTCCTAAAAATGAAAATCATTTTTTAAAAATGAAAAAATCTTCCGTATGTGTTTTTTTAATGAAAAAACCCCAAGTGCTAATTTTTTGAAACTTTTTCTTTGACAACTCATTTGAAGTATTTATATTTAAAATTTGTAAATCCAATTGAAGTTTTAAATTCTTTATGACTTGGGTAATTTTCAAATATAAAAATTGAAAAGACTTCGTGCCTTTAGTGATCTACCATTTTATTCGATAGTCCTTGATATCATTTAAGGTTTCAATTTTGTATGTTAAATGAATCTTAATTTTAACTAAATTTTTTTATGTGTGTTTAGGTAGGCAATGTTTTTTGCAACAAGCAAGGACTTTTTAATTGGGGTTCAACTCTCATATAAGTCACATTTGACTATCATGTGTATGTGATTTTGGATATGTTTTCAATGGTCATTGTGCATCCAAATTCTAGATTAAAAAATCTCTAATAAAGGTGACACTTCATCAATATTATTGTTAATTTACACACAATGAAATTTTTGGGAATAGTCAATAAAAGTTCAAGGCTTAGCAAAATTATCACCAAACCTTCCAATGCTAGTTTAAGACAATCACTACAAACATTCATTTGGTTTTGAGATGGTGCGACTAGTTTCTACACATGTTTACTTGCACTAGCCATTCTGCCTTCATGGCCCAGGAGTCAATGTCCATCTCACCCACATTTCTCAACCCAAAAAAGTAAATTCATTTGGTTTTGAGATGGTGCCACTAGTTTCTACGCATGTATACTTGCACTAACCATTCTGCCTCCATGGCCCCAGGAATCAATGGCCTTCTCACCCACATTTCTCAACGGGAAAAAAAAAAACACTGGAGGAGAACACGTAGTATCTATTCTGGCGATGGTATCCTAATAGACGCTGCTAAAAGCTTCTTCTCAAAAATAAGAAAACTGAAAGAAGGAACAAGCAGTGAAAGGAGGCCAGGTGGAATACAAACCCCATCATTAATGTCCTGCCCAGTCCGGACACTGATAGTCCCAACTTTACTCAAGATTGTCTGGCCAAACCCAGAAAGATAAGCTCGGGACTTGTAAGTGGCAAAAAGGTTCTGGGTTTTGCACATACCAATCAATGTAACATATACATGATGCTGTACATATGGCGTTCAGTAATTGTATGTACCCGAAAGAATCCGCCAAGAGTCATTGTTTGTTGTGTAGCAAAAGGAGAAGCAAAAAAGTGGCATGAGTTATATGGTGGATGAGCTAAACAATGAATTTCACAGGGTCAAAACAAAGAGCAAATAAGTAACTTATAAAGTTATGCAATGCTTTTGACTGTGTTGCCGTGCCTTATAGTCTTTACAAAGAGGCCAAGGTCTTGAAAGCTGATGATGCCCAATATATTCCCTAACTCGGACCAAGCCAACCACAATAAGATAGCACAAGTACAGTATAATGTGGCGTAGGACCCCTACCGTTTGGTTCTGGGGAAAAACCTATCAGAGGACGATGATCTTCCCCCTTACTCTGACACCATGGCAGCTATTGAATCAATCCCTAATGGAGTTCCTCCACTCAAACCTGCATAGAAGCCCTGTTGATTGTGGGGCCCTCTCAAAAGTTTTAGGAGAGCCCCATTCTACCTTCTCAGTTGAGGATCTACCCTAGTATATTCAGAAGAACTGCCTGCCTGCTAGTCTGTAAAACATTTCCAGAGCCCACAAGAGATAGCCATCCAGGTACTAATGGGCCTTTCAGGATCAATCCATGGCGGTTGGGCCAAAGTCCCTCAAAGGGCTCATTCTGGAGGCATTTCAAGTCTTTATCCCTGCCGGACAAGTGGATAGGGCTGGGCAGGGTAGAAGTGAAAACCATGCTTGTTCATGGGGGATTCAAAATTCATAGGGGGTTTCATGGGTGGTTTAAAGGCAACAATATCCTTCTTGCATTGCGATAAAAAAATGGGTACAAGAACCCCTCATTTACAAGACATGGTTTGGCTGCTACTCTGTCTGGCACTATCGCAAACAGGGTTGGGAGTTAGTCACTAGGCTGGGCAAGGCATTTTTCATCACGGTCATTCAGCAGTGAGCATGTGTGCTAGAGTTTCCAAAACATCCGGGGTATCACCTGCAAAGATGCTGGCATTAGCCACGCCAGTTAATCTAATCCAACTTAGCTCCTTTTTAAAAAAATATTAAAAAAATAATTTAGATCCTATGTTTTTCAATATAATAAATATATTTTAGTTGGTTTGTTTTCTTTAATATGATAAATAAAATTTGGTTCCTTTGTTTCACTTTTGGGGCCCAGAGTCCAGACTGCGAAGGTTGACAGGCATTTGAGGGGCGGCAGTTTTCACGAGCGCAGCACATGGTCCAGAGTCCCATACGGCTTAAAATGATCCAAAAGATCATACTTCCAGCCAGCAAGTACAGAGTAATAAACAATGCTGACAGGAGATCATATCAGCAGCTTCTTCTTCTTCGTAATCACTGCCTCCATGGAAGCTTCTGTTTCTAATCTTGTCTCTCATCAAAGCCGGCCGTCCCCTTTCACCTGGGCTGGGTCTGTGCGTAAGTTCTTCGACAGGGCCCGACAATCCTAACTGACCGACTGCCCTCTTTTGAGTACCGGGTTATTTCCAGTGTGCATAGTACATACATTATCTACTACTGATTTCGGCACCATTATTTATTCTTCTGGCGAAATTTCGCAACTTGGCGAATTGTTTTTCAGAGAACTTTTTTCAAAGAATTAGCTAAACAGGAAAGTTTTATGATTTTCATTGATTGTTTCGCCATTTTTCGAAACATAAATAACTAAATTAGTCGCATCTAGACCTAGGTACTTCCTAGGTTGTCACTTGTAGCAGCACTTGTCTAACAATCCTACAGCCCACCTAGCACAGTCATAATTTAACGCTAATAATGCCGGGGACCTCACCAGTGGACCTACTTGAGGAATTTGAAAAAAAACCTCAAAATAATTCTCAAAAGGTATTGCCAAAAAACCAAGAACAATTTGTCAAAATTGTTGATAGTCAAACTCCCAACTTGTTAAAATTTGTTTATTATCCCTAGCATTGGGTTACTATTACAATTACACAACTCATGCTGTACTTTGCATACTTATTCTTTGAGTGTTGAAATTCTGAAGGATTAAATTTGAAATTGCGAAACCTTGTTTTCTGAAATAAATAAATATTTGGCAAAGTGCTGATTATCAGTCATAGGTATGTATGGTCCTATGAAGGTGTCAAAGAAGCAATCAAATGGAAAGCAGTGAGAACATATCTCAATTTGTTTTTTGAATTAATCAAGTGACTGCCAAATTGATGACTATTTCAAACATTGAGGGATTTCCATTAGTATCAAAAGCACACCCCAATACAAAAATTATTTTTGAAAATTTGAATTTTAAGGATGAAAATACTCAAAATTTAGTAAGGGGCACTTTAGACTATGGGCCATCCTAAAGTTGGGCCAATTTTGGAGCATTTGTATTGGTTGGAAAGTTTTATTGGCTCAACTTCCCTTTAGATACGAGCCCAAGCCCACTAGGGTTCTTATCCTAGGTGGATCTCATGTGGTATGGAAAATGGAGGGAAATTCTTGGGCTTATCCCAAGGGAAACATTGCTTCAAAACCTTCCATTGCTTTTTAGGGTTTGGGCCAAACTAACTTTGGGGGTTTTGCTTTGCTTCGTCTTTTCATGAATCTTTTCATCTTTTTTCTTCTTCTCAAGTGTCTCTTCACCTTCTCTAGAAAAATGGAAGAATATACACTTGCAAAAGATATCTCTGGTGAAAGGACACCATCACAAGTATTTGTTGTGAAGGGTTTTCACCACATGTGATTAGAAGTTCCCTTCAAATACTTTGTGTAAACCTTTTGCTTCCCTTTTCCCTTACAACATTGACTGGGGAAAATGATATAATCTAGAGTTGTGCTTCTTGATGTGGTGTGTTGACTTCATAAGTCTTGTGTTCAACTACTTGGATGAATCACAAAACATCAAAATGGATGATAAATGCTAGTTGGATGGATGAAATGTAATTCAAAACTAACATTTATGGTTACACAACAAATTAATTAACAGAACAACAAATGTACATCTCCAAGTTGCTAAATTATCAATTCTGCTATTTCGAATTACAACACAAAGATAAAAGACTCCAAGGGATCATATCACTCTTGATCTTCTCTTAAAAGCCAACTAGGTTTGAATGTGGCAATTCATTTGTAACAACACAATGATTAATTGATACCCCATTTCCAATAGATCTTTCCTTCTGGAAGTTGTATAGAAAATAATACAAGACTAGACATTTGCAACATTTGATCTCCATAACACACAAGTGCCTTCAAATCCCCATTTTCCTTGGAGCTCCAATGACATCATTGGTACTCTCATCCAAATTAAATTGTTTGAAAGTCATCCATAAAACTCACAAGACCTTGCAACAAAATGAAAACTACCACCATGCTTGCTCATGAGATCTTTAGATTCTTTCATCACTTCCCTTAGACATGTCCTGGACTTCTAACACTGAACTTTCTACACCCCTCTTGAAGTTCATAGCACAATGGAAGATTGTATTCTAGGAATGGTACATAAATCAAATAGAGGGGCATCCTTCCCCAACTATTCAACAAACCATTCTCAACACATCAAGACTAGAACAATGCATTTTCATCAATTTGAAAAGAAGAACTTAGCCTTCTCTATCCCTATCCCCAATGCCATCTGCATCATCCCCCTTATAGCTTTCCTTCAACACCATTCCTCCTCTCTTCATAAACCACAACACCAACCGTCTTCGAAAGATGTGATTCACATTCCCCATAAAATCCATCCATCATGCAACAAGGAACCCATTCCATCACTAAAAATAACACACTCATGTTGCTCCATTGAAGAACAAATAACAAACACACTAACCTGCAAACAAACAAACAACACCCAAACATAGAAAAGAACACAAACTTTCGGCGTCCATACTTCTTAATGATGAATAATCACACCATATTTTGTCATCATCTATCACCCCATCCAGAATCAGGGTTTCTATTCCCATCCATGCTCATCCATAAAAACTTTTTGACATTGTTTCAGGTCACAGTTGGTCCATCAAGCACCCAACTATTAAACTGAGATCATGCTAAGATCCAATGGGAATAGGGTTGTGAAAATGAGACTGAAAACGAGCCATCAGATGGGAGCACATCCCTTAGGGAGCAAGCTTCCTGGTACACACTACACATTCCCAATTTGCCATGGAGACATGATGGCAACAACATAAACATGTAGGTTTTGTTGAGGTTTGGATGATGTAATGCTGGAAACCCATGTCTCACGTGCAAACTGAATCTAATGTGCATTTTTTAAATGATTTTTTTTTTTGGTGAGCTCACTTTCTAAATTTCTGGTGAATAAAATTTGCTCAACTTACTTACACAATGGCTACACATTTTCCCCTCCTCATTAGATTTACTATACAAAAATAGTTATTCCAATTTCCTCATATGTTGTTCTTGGCTTGTTTCATGTGGAGGAATAAATTTAGTTTTTAATGCTGCTTAAAGACGTAGCAGCAAGTTCTCCCAACTTACAACGAAAATTGTCAGCAACACCTTCAAAAACATTTCTCTCTAGCTCGCGGTTTCATAAAGTTCTACTCATTATTGCATAGTTATATTGCCACATAAAAGATTACCATACCTCTAACAACTCCGTCTCCAAGGCCTGCATAGAATATTTATTCTTGTTGACAACTTGCATCACATTGTGGAATACTTTTTTGCTCTAATCGATGGACCATTGCAGTTGCGTCAGATTCCACGCTCTGCATGCGAATGGAGAACACCACGGTTGATGCGAGAGGGGCTAGGGGTCTGGTTCCAGTCCTCTCCCCTCCCCTCCCCTTTATTAGAAGCCCTGTGGAATGTGCCTACAACTAATATGATTCTAGTCATAACACAAGTGGAATCTATTGGTAGATGTCAAAGTAATACACTTTGTGGGTCCCTTGTGCCTATGTGGGGTCATTTGACCTTCATGTCCAGGTCACATGGTGGAAGTTTGGAATTCATATTCAATCATCAGAATACCTGAGAGTCCAGATGAACCTGGATGAATCCAGCTACTAAACACCAATGTCTTAGGTGCTATCAATTGGCCTTGAACTCACCAGCACCTACGCTATTACGAAGCAGTGATTTTTTCAATTTTCTTATGTAGCACCAATGGTTAGCATCCCAAGAAGGAGTTTAACACTGGTAACAAGACAGGTGAGACAGTAGAATTGTTTTGTAATCCTGTTCTTATACCGTGACCTACAGGAGGAGGCCTCCGAATCTGGTCAAAAACCCCTACTGTTTTGGCGAATTTTTTCAAAATTTTCCCAAAAAAGGCCTTTGTACTTGTCCCAGTCCCAAATCTAATTTGTCATTTTGGACAAATTTCGCACCAGAAATACGCTGGTACTAAGGTAAAAACCCCCAAAAAAGTTTAGGTTGCTTCTAACCATGATAAATATCCCCTGCTAACAATCAGGGTCTCTGAGTCCAAATTTAACATTTCCTAGGTGAAATATGGCAACTACATGGCCCCAATTCAAGAATGTGAAGTCACCAGTGTAGGTGCTGGTTCAACTTGGGCCAATAAATCGTTGCTTATGAGTCTTTAACCCTGGCTAGTTAAAACCCAAGGTGTAGGTTCAGTTTCCTCCAAAATTCACACATGGACACTTCACTTTCAATTGTGCCCTTCATCCAGATGGGAGCTTCAATTGTCTTGCTTAGACCTTTAAATGGTTTGCAATTTGTATTGCCCAATGGGAGTCCAGAAGATGTACCAAAATATAATTCCCATTTAGATAACTATGTTCCTGGTAGTGAGACTCCATTGAGGTCCAGAAGTTGTTTCTAAAGCTCTTTGTCAAATTATTGTATGTGTTTCCCTTCGCCTGATTTTTGATGATGACATGAAACAGGATTTCTCAAGATGAGAAAGTGGAAAGGCTGAGAGTAGAATAGAGGCAGGTTCAAGCAAGATGAGAAAGTGGAGGGATGATGATTTGTGGGCATTAAAATAGGTGGACTACTGATTGAAACGTGAGCAACACAATAGGTAGTTCTGGAGTTGGGTGAAGATGCAGAAGGACAAAACATCTAAAGGACATTCCCTTTTATATAAATCTCCCATTTAAAATACTTAGCTGCATATTACTTGCTAGTTTTCTGAATTTGCAATTACCAGACTTCTCGCAGCAACAACCAGCTAAGTATGCAGAAGATTGGGGTGAACTGGCACCTCCACTGGTATTACAGTAAAAACCAGTGTTGGGTGGGTATCATGAAATGTGTGAGAACTGGCCAAGGTTTTAGGTCAGTTTTCAATGTGAATATGAACAGATATCACAACCAGTGATACTCCACCCTAAAATCGATTGGGGTAAAGTCTAATCTTTTCAAGGTGGACTTGTCACGGGTAGATTCCGATTTGGAATCTTCACATCAAGATTCCATTCCAAAATCTATAGGGGTAGATTATAGAATCAGGGTAATCATGGTTGGTTGTGTTTTCATCCAAACCAATGAACTAATGTCAAAAGGACAAAAATTCATCTATACTTCCAAAACAGTTTGTGCAACTAACATCAAGTTTAAACACCCAAACTTTGATATAAAAGAGGGAACTATTCACTCAATTTCTCCTTTCCTTCAAGTATTGTTACGCTACAAAAATCCTTACTAATTTGTTGTTGGCAAAAATGAAAGGTAGCATTAGCAAGGATATGGCAGAAATGATGAAAAGGAGAGAGAGTTTACCGTCTGAATTGGGTTGTAGCCAAGTCGCATTGGAATTTGACCTTGAAGAAAAATAAATAAATAAGTGGTTGTGACTTTTTCATTAAGGGAAAGATGAATTTTTTAGGGATGGAAAAGTTTCAGAGGTGGATCGTTAGTAGAGATCTAAAATGGACTCAACAACCCAGAATTTTCGATTTGTTGGATGCGGAGTTGAGTTTGATTTGGCCATTGATGAAGGAATTTCTACAAGTCATCACCTGATTCAATCCAAAAATTATGAAATTGATTGTGCAGGGAGTTTTAATTTTCATAATAAAAAAGACGATGGCAAAAATGCTCAAGCTATCGAAAATAGGCATCAACAAATTACTGGCCATGACGCACTCCTAAGTTCCTTGTTGAACCCACTTGAAGGTCCAAGGGTGTTAAGTTGCGGAAATATGGAACTTGAAGGCGCTCCCGACTTCTAGCACTAAAGAGGGGTAGAGGGGCGTGCTAGAAGTCTTGGGATTAGACTAGGAAGAGGGATTAGAAGATCAAGCTTGAATCTGCATCCAAGAACCAACCACAAGAGGGTTAGTTCACATTCGGAACACCCTTGGGTGTTGGGACAAGCCACGGGCACTTTGACACACAAGACTCACCATGGCCTGGACTCGGGGGAAGCCACCACCTTCCCCCATATAGTATTCTCTACGTTACTTCGCAGAGGCTACATCCAAATGGCTCTTTTTCCCGGGACTCCCAAGTTGGAGTCTCGAAATTGTCCCAAAATTGTCCTGGTTGAAGTCCCGGGACTTTGGGAGCTCATATCTCCCGACTACCAAGTCTGATCAAGACAAAGTCTAAACCAAAGTTATAGCTCTCTTCGAGAGCTTTCCAACGCCATGTCGCACTCCCGATTCGGATGTCGAGAAGAGGTCGATTCCCGACTTTTAGTGGTCGGGAGTCAAAGTGCCAGTTTGACTCCCGGCCCTTCTTTTGCCCATAACTTGGGCTGCAGATGTTCAAATGACCAATGCAAGGCCATTTTGGACATCTACACTTCAAGACCTTTCCAATGACACCAAAAACATCGCAATGTGAGGTGTTTTGGTCTCTGTTGTCGAACTCTAAACATTCGGGAGTCCCGGAGGACTCCAAATCCCCAACTTTGGGAGTGGGAGTTTCATCCTCCCACTTCATCCAAAGTGGGGTTGCGACAGGCCAAGCCCACCAAGGAGAAGGAAAAAGAAAAGGAGGTAGCCATTCATCGAAAAATCGCACCACTAGAAGCACTTGTCAACTAGGAAGGCTAGAAGCTTTCCCTTTTGAAGGGAATGTATGTAGTTAGATTACTAACATCAATCCAGGCAATTTGGTTGAAGGGCAGCCGATTCACCTATGTGGAGAAGAAATTGATGAGTTATGTAGTGTTGAAAAACAAGGGGTGAAGGTGAATTGGTCAGTTGTAGTCTTCAACAACCTATACAATAGGTTGTGGGATTTATTTGCATTGACAAAACTCAACACAAACATTATTAGAAATTTTGTTTTTTACAACCAGTCACTATGCAACTGGCATGCAACTAGTTGTCATTTGCAACTATCTTAGTGATGCTTGCAACTATAAATTTGGTATTATATAATTTTTCAGCCATACGGTTGTGTGTGCAACTAACATGCAATTAAATGTGTACAACATGGACACATGTCATAAAAATAATGGTCTAAACTTATACATACTTAAATTATTATACTTAATATATCTACATAGGCTATGTATAATAATATTATGTCCCTTTAATATTAAGGTTAACCCCATGCTAACTTAGGCTAACTTAAACTAACCTAGGTTAAAATAATCGTAGTTAAATTAACCTAGGCTAAATAAACAAAATAGTTAAACTAACCATGGCTAAACTAAATTAGGCTAAAATTAACCATGTTTAATTTTATTAGGCTAAATTAATTAGGCTAAAAAAATTATGGTTAAATTAAATTATGGTAAATTAAATATGGCTAAATTAAATTAAGCCAAAATAATTATGGTTAAATTAAATATGGCTAAATTAAATTAAGCCAAAATAATTATGGTTAAATTAAGTTAGGTTAAATTATTTATGGCTAAAATAAATAAATAAATATTATTATGGCTAAACTAAATATGGCTAAATCAAGTTAGGCAAAAATCATTATGGTTAAATTAAATTAAGATAAATTATTTATGGCTAAATTAAATTAGGCTAAAACCAACAATGGTTAAATTAAGTTAGGCTAAATTAATTATGGCTAAACAAAATTATGTTAAACTAAACCATGGTTTAAATATATATATTGCAAGTTTTTAAATTTCATTTGTCAAATATATTTAAATGTTTGTTTTGGCAAGTAAATTTATTTTATTTTATTTTATTTGAAATATTTTTCAGAAAATGTAAATTTGATTAAACAAAAAATTATTTAGAATTAGTTAATATGATAATATTAAAATTTATTATACATGTTCATAATTATCAATTAAATGTCTATTACAATTATAATGATAATCAATTATATATATATTCAATAGGTATTATATACATAAATTTTATTATTTATATATATTAATGTAAATAGGCTACACGAATTAACCTAAAAGTAAAAAAACATCTTAAGTTAATTACTAGTTTAAGTTAGATAATAATGTAAAATCATATTTTCATTAAGTAATTGTAATTATTAAAAAATATCCTACAATCATTTTTGAAGTGCAAAAGACAAGGAGTAATGAAAAATTAACAAAGAAAAACATGAAAAATAACAAAAATAAGGTTTTTTCCAAGTTACAAAACGTGTTTTTTTCTTTTCTTTGGACCCCTCCTACTTTCAAACCTCATAACTTTCTTATTTTTTATTCATTTTAAACGATTTAAAATGATATAGGAGCGCCAACTGAAGTTCTACAAATCATATTCTAACTTTAATAGTAAAAAATCCAATATAAAAGGAAATTTTTGGGTGTTTAAGAATCAGCCTTTGTAGTGTTTAATGGTTTTTTTGAATTTTTGACCCCCTTTATTTTGGGGGACCATAACTTTCTCATTTCTAATCCATTTTTGACGATTCTTATTGTGTTAGATTCGCCAAAAGGAGGGCTTCAAGTTTTGTTTGGACACCAAAATCAACAAAACCTTCCCTTGGCTGCTATACTCTAATACATTAGTTGCATCTAATGTGCAACTAAGTTGGTTCATGAGGTTTGCAATGAAATTTTTTATCCCATATCCTTTGGTTTCCAATTCTATTTGGCTCAGTATATAAGTAGGAGCAATAACTATGTTGTAACGAAACATCAAATGCCATTGGGGATGAGTGAATTAAAAAAGTTTGCCCTTCATGAAATGGTTAATTTTAAAAATAAAATTGGATTATTCTAATATTACTTATATAGCCTAAACCAAGCTATGTTCAACCTACTTACATACCTAAGTAAGCCTATTTACCTAATAGGGTTTAATAATAACCTAACTAACTAGGCAACACGTGTCAACATTTTATCAGCCATAAATCGAACAATTTAGATATTACTATTCAATATTTTAAAATAGATGGGCCTTAATTTCCACGTGTCACCATATGATTGGTGTTTTTTTTAAATGGACATGTGTCAATTGGTCAATGAACGTTCGATGGTGTGCCACGTGTCATCATCTTAGTGGCATAAATTTTAATGATTGAGATTAATCCAATGAATTTTTTTATTTTGAAAAAAATAATAATTAATTAGTGACACGTGTCCACAAGCTAGTTGTCCAATTTAAAAACATGTGTCATTTTTATTAGTTACATAATAGTTGCAAGGAGAGTTGCACATAAGGTGCAACTACATTTGAATTACTATGTATGGATGAACATGTATATTAACACTGTATATACATGTTGCATACGTAATGTTGCATGCAATTGAATGTCGTGTGCAACTTGTCTTATGCAACTACACAAATTTGCAGTTGCATGTGTCACATGCAACTGAATTTTAGTTGCAAACGACAGTTGCAAAACCCAAAATTTCTCGTAGTGAAATAGGGGTAACATTGAATTTAGAGTAGTTAAGTGGTAGACATCCTACTTTACAATTAGTTTCCAATAGTCTCAACATTCATCCTATTGGAATCAAACAAGGAGGAGGAAGGACTTGCAAGACCACTATTGGAAGCTCAAGTTGTAGGCACCACCAAAGTTCCAAGAGTGCATTTTTGGATGCACCCATTGACGTCAAGAGATGGAGGACATCGAGGAAATCAGTGGGATGAGTACCCAACCAGAAACTAGAAATCTCATTGACGTTGTTACTAGCATTGAGGTCTTAGAAGCTTTGTCCTCAAAATCCTATATTGTTGCCAAGAAAATGCACTCCAACAAATTGGCTGTTGAAAGAGTCTACGAAAGAAAGGAAGAACGTGAAGTCTAAGTTCGGATTAGACTAAACAAGTTTTTGGTGCAAAACTTCAACCATAATTGCATTCAATGTTTATAGGTATGGCAAAAACCCTTGTAAACATTTCTTGCCAATTACATTGACAGTTAGAGGGAAAGGCAATTCTGGTAGGTAATATACCAAGAATGGATAATCCATCGGAATTCTTTTCCAGCAGAAACCTTGGCCAAAATGCCACCTTCTTGATACTTCATTTTTGGTATGGGGTGAACTTTTTCCTCCACCAATCGGAACAAAAAAGGTCGTAATTCCTTTAGTTTTGTCTTCATTGAAAGGTTTGGAGGACCACCTACTTGATCAAAAGAGTTTGCCCAGACAATGGGTAACATTTCAACAACTTTTTGGTTGGCCACAATAAAAAAGGAGGTGGTAGAAGAAGTGTTATAAAAGAAATTGCAAGAGTTAACAAATTTGAAAGGCAAACTGTTGTAGCTACAAAAGGCCAACTAGTATGACGCTCTTACCATATAATATGTGTAGACAAAATATAGAAATTGGAAGGCATAAGGAAAAGGGTCTTGGAGTCGGAAATCAAAAACTCCAACTATTGGAGCGAATTACCGGATCTTCACAAACACCTTACCAAAATTCATAAGACGTTGGGTTCCATCATTTTGAAATGGGCCAAGTTTAAGCATGTTTTGGAACAAAAGTAGGCAAATTGGAAGGCGGTGGAGCAATCCATGACCATTACCAAAAAGTTACTTGTTTTAACCAAAGGGATGGTAGAGCGGTCGGAGGAACAAAATGAATCTCTTACTGAAACCACATAGAAGAAACAATTGGAGTTTTAGTGGTCAACCAAAAAAATTTGGTTGTTGCAGCAAGATTTGGAAGAGGTTCAAAAGAACCTTGGAGTGCTTTTGGAAAAGTTGGATGTGCTAGTAGAGGAGATGAATGCTTTAAGGCAAAAGACAAAGCTCACAATCCTTTATCACTATTAGATGGAGGAATTTGACAATTTGAAGATGGAACATGCCTTTATGAAGGCCAAATTTTTGACTTATTAAAAAGAAGCAAAAGGAATCACGCCAAACAATGGGAGCTATATAGCAACAAGTCAATGAAATTATTTGAAAGGCATTTGAGTCCTACTAGAAAGATGAAGAGTTATACTAACTACGCTTGGAGACTTATTGATGAATGATGCCCCACTTGGTGTGCTGCCTTTCGAACAGGCAAAATGCAAACCCATTCCAGATTTGCATTCGAATCTAGTACACATGAAAGTGAGGAATAAAGTGAAGGTGATAAAATGGAGGTGGATTTGGTAGTCGCATCAAAATTGCGACCTACATTGTGCTGAACTCGGACTTCACGTTCTTCAAGTCTTTAGTTGCATTAGACTTGGGCTTCACATTTTCATTTGCACTGATTTTTAGAACTTGTTGACATATTAGAGTTATCCAGAAAGTAAGAAAAAACACAGCACCAGAACCCAAAGTTTGGTCATACACAGGGTGAGATTAAAAAAAACGCTGCAAAAAAGTACAATAGCATTGAGTGGGGGATGAAACCCAGAAAACCATCAATTTTGATGGTAAACTTAGTTTCATCATGTCTTTCTTTTTTCCTGAGCGCCTCCACTCACTGCTCATAACTGTACACCTACTATAGTTAGTCTCGAACCTTGTGCATTAAATGATGATTATCACCATTTCATACTGAGATTTATTAAAATGTCTTTACTTTGCGGATACCACTCAAAGAGGGGATAGGGTGTGAAAGGAGGCCCAAACACAGGGTGAAGACCAGTGCTGGGCGGTTCTCATTTTTTTAGTGAGAACGTTTAAGGTTTTCAGTCAGGTTCTCGGAATGAGAATCAAAGGTTTTCACATAAAGTGATAACCTTTTTAAAGACCTAACCACCGGTTCTCTTACAAGTGAGAATTGACTTTTTGAAAACCTTAAAGAGCATCAGTTGAATCTTTTCTGATAACCTTTAAGGGTATTAAAACATATGGGCTCCGGTTTTCAGGGTGTTTAGTAAAGTCTTTCGTAAAGTCAGGAAAACAAGGCACCAGTACCCTGAGTTTGGTCCAAAACCAGGTGAGATTTTTAAAAACCTCCAAAAAAAGTACATTAGCCTTTAACGGAGGGTCAAACTCAGAAATGCACCATTTTCTGTGCCAAACTGAGTTTCATCCGGTTTTGACCCCGTCTTTCCTTTTTCCTGAGCGCCTCCGCTGCTGCTACATATATTTTCACTGCTCCTACATGTACAACTACTATAATTACCTCCAACCTTGTGCATACTGAACTTCATACCCAAATTTAATAAAATTTCCGCATTTTGCGGACCTCACTCAAAGAGGGGATAGGGGGTGAAAAGAGGCCCCAAGACAAGGTGAAGACAAGATGACTTTAAGGAAAACCTTAGCGTTTAATTAGGTTTAGGTTTTAGTTTGCGTGGCGCTAGCCTCCTCAACGGCTCCTCGAAAGCTTCACGAAGAAGCTTCGGGCTCTTCTACAAAAGGAGAATTTATTTAATTTATTTAATTAAAATCTCAATATAAATAAATAAATAAAATTTTGAATTTTTAAATTTTGAAAATCGGCTTCTGAGAACCGGGGGTTATAATTTTTATGAGAACCGTTGGAATTGTTTTTTCAAAAAACCTCAAATCCTTAAAGGTTATCTAAATCTTTTCTTCTTTTATTAATAATGAGAACCTTATAGGTTCTTTAAAATGGCTGTGAGAACCGGAACTGGCGGTTTTCACAGAAAAGTGAGAACCGCCCAACACTGGTGAAGACAGGGTTACTTTACGGATAAGTCTATTGGGATGACAGTTTTCGAAAAAATTTGGCTGAAGCTGATATTGTGTTACTATTATGTTATGGGTTTAAAAGGTGTCTCAGCATCATCCAATATTTTTGGGACAAAAATTTGTGAGCCGAGAGCAGACAGGACTTGACGTTAAATTAAAAGAAAGAAAGAAAGAAAGACTAAGAAAAATGTGGCAATACTTTTGTACGGGTAGCATTAAGAACCCTTTGCCTATTTAACATTTTCCCTTGAACTAGGTGCCATGTTGTCAGAGAAATGTAGGGGAACACTAAAAACGCGTCATAACTAGTGAAATTCCCAACTTGCTCTTACAGATTCTAACGAGACAATTGAGTTTTAAGACATTTAGGCAATGATATAACTATTTTTAGCAGGCCCCTTTTTACCCGATGTAACGCTCTTTTCAGTTGATTAGGAGTCAGAGAATAGAGCTCCCACTAGCTGGGGATCTCTCTTTTCGCTGCTTGTGTTTCATCAAGGGCCCATTGCCAGATTTTGCAAATTTTCTAACTTTTCTACAGTTGGTTTCGCAAGTGTGTTGAATTATCTGCAGTCCCCATTATGAATGTACAGAGATTTTCTGCTGTGCATATAATGGGTATGACAGTTCTCACTTGGGTGTTGCATTTAGTGTTGAAAAACCGGCAGTGCTGGCAACTCTGGCTTCTTGCTCATGTCCTGTTAGAAATTGGTCGTACTATATGTCAGCTGCCTTCGAATATTCTTTCTGCATTGAAGAGACTTCACTAGTAGTTTTGCACTTATTCATTCGCTACATCTTCCTGGTGAAAACTAAAGACGTTATGACAAGCTCGTTTTTTGGGGACAAATTTTCGCGTTTTGGCTAGAAGAAAATGAAAATAGGAATATTGTGTCGAGGGTTCTTTTTTCAATTTTATGATCTAACCACACTGGCAACCATCCATAAGAGGAAAGAGCCAAATTTGGCTACAGTTCAGAGAGGACAGAAGATATTTTCTAGAATCGTGCTGTGTTTTGGCTACCTCCAAAAACCTAGTGTCCATATATGTAGACTTGAGATTTCATGTTTTTCTCTTCAAAATGTGGCAAACTAAAAGGCATTTAAAATGAATTTTGCGACAGTAGAAAAGAAAAAGTGTCGCGTAGATGTACAATCTCTTTTTGGCTGGCTCTGTTGTTTAATCCCCATTTTTCTTAGAAGAATTCGTCATTCTCCCAAGGGAATTGTTTTGCCATATTTGGACAAATTCTCTAATCCAGTTAGTTGCCACATTCCAAGTTCCAACTGTTTGCTGTTTGGAGCACTGATTTCTAAAAGTTGTCGCCATCAATGTGCAACGGAAAAAATCTGAAGAAAAGGACCCTGGTTCTGATGTATCAGCCTTCTTTTTGGGTGAAGATGTCAGGACCAAATTAAGGAACATTCATACATCCACACAGGGTTGGTACGGGGGCCCAGGTATGGGTGTGATTCTCTTGTCATTGCCTTTACTGAGTTTCATCATTGTTAATTGTATGCCTGAGGTGCTAGAGACCGAATTTCTGGTTGATAAAACAACTTTTAAAACTCGTCTCTTCTTCATGAGAACGGAATTCTTTACACTCACAGTGTCTGGACCTGCAAGGTGTGCAATAAACATACACAGGGCTATGCATGACGTAGAGATCTCCTGGTAGCAGCACCAAAAAATGTTGCTTGAAACTATATTTTGGGAATTATATGGATGTTGGATACAAACCATTGGAATTATCTCCATTTTTTAAACAAGTGTATGATCCCTAAACCCATATACAAGCAGGAAGGCTTGAAATTCCTAGTCTGCCTCTATAGAAAAGAAAAGGAGGAATGATGATCCGTTCGATAGTTTGGTGGTTGTTTCTTCAGTGTGCCAATCAACATGTCACTGAGACTGTTTTTCATCCTCACTTGCTTGGAGTTTCATGCCAGGAAAAGTAAAGCACCTTGTCATTCATTCAAGGAAGGATACAACCAAACATGCAACTCATTGCTCACTCGCGCAGAGCACATTATTCATCTCTACCTTCTCATTAATTGCAGAGATGATCAAAGAGGGCTGTATTGATGAATAATATATTGAGCTTTATTCTGCTCTTTTTACCCTTTATATACTGGATGGATAAACAAGTAGGGGCAAGTATTTGTCTGCAATGTGGACTGTGAAGTCAACATCCAAAGTAGTGTGCACCAGTGTTGGCTGGGTATCTCCATTTGAACATAATTGTCTGGTATTAGAATTTTTTCATTTTGTACAGATTCGTCTGGTATAGGTATTAAGATTATTTTCCCTTTCATATATTAGGCTTGAATGAACAATAGTCAATATGTTGCAAGGATTCTGGGTATGAACATGAACATTCAAGCACTCCATACCAGGTGGTCTACTATATGTAGTTGAGTACTTCTAACACATGTGAAAAAAATACTTGGTCTGATGGACAATGAACACAAAATTGGGACATCAACCCTAAACATCACTAGGCTTGTAGCAAATCACTACCATGAATTGCAATTTTTAAAAAATCTAAATTTGAGTTGTTGCAACAAGCTAATGAATAAGCAAGGCAAGGCAAGGGTTCGAAGTAATGGCAAAACCATGAAGTGTGCTTCTTATAGAATGAATGGAGTTGTTCCATTTGGTCCATTGCATGTACTAGTGTTAGAAGAGGAGCTCATTAGGTCAGAAAAATGATCTCAATCTAAAAAAAATAGAACAAAATGAAAAATTAAAAAATAACTAAAGGTAAATATTTGACATACTTTTATAAGTGGAGTTGCACCATTGTAGAATGGAGCAAATGATTTCCTGAAATTATTAACTTTCCACCCCAAGATCAAAGGTATATGAGCCCTAAAGCCTATTTACCTACCTATACAACCTTGGGCATGGGTAAAGGTTGTTGTACATAATTTAGGTATGACTAGGAGTTGTTCATGCAAGAAAAGACTCTAGGTATGAATATAAATGTGTTGATAGATTCAATGGACCTTGTCAAAGAACCGTGATATTTCTCAAGTATGATCGAATCCTACACCAAGAGGGTTTGGGTTTGACCTATGAAGGTATACACACCTAATTTCATCTTTGGCTCAATTGTATTTAACAAACCAACACTAATGTGAATTCATGACCACATTGCAAATGAACAAGGTATTCCCATAGGAACAAAGATTAAGGATTTTATAACTCCAAGAAAATTAACAATTTAAACAAGTTTTGACTATGTGATATATGCAACTCAATTTAGATGTATTTGAAAACATTTCAATGTTTTGTAAAATTCTTTTACATCTTGTGCTAATTTATATCTAGATGTTTCAACTTTCATATGGGCTTAAAAAACAAACTAAATATTGTTCATTTAATAGTCCTTTTACTTGTATCTTCAGAACATCTTGTAATTTGCATTTTTTAAACACTTTATTAAGAATTTGAAAAGTGTATATGGCATAATTTTTATGACATTTGACAATTTTTTTGTTTATGGTTCAAATTTGAAGCAATTTGGCATAATTTTCCTAGTCCTTTTGATTACCATTCCATATTAAAGCTATTGTGATCAACAATAAATTTATTGATCATTTAAAAAGATTAAAGACATTAAATTGTGCACTACATATAAAATTGAACCCCGCTTGTGTCTATTGCAACTTATAAAACTCATCAATTTGTTCATTTCGAAATAAACACATGATAAAAAAACATAGCTTAAAATTGAATTATGTGAATTGGAGTCGCTTGTTGTGTGACATTCTTTTTAGGTACCCCAATTGTGACTAAGGTGAAATGGTTGTGAACACAATCTCCACAAAACCATGTTACAAGTTACCTATTAAAAGACCTTGAAACCTATAACAACCATGTGAAGGGAACCTAGAAGCATAATTAAGAAACGTACAAGTCCCTTATGTTTTCTTCTTATTCATTTTAAGTTCATTTTGAAGCCCTACATATTGTGATTAAAAGCATGGTAAAAGAAACAAATATGTGGTACTTCCACTAAACTTTGTGTCAAATTCATATAAAAACAATTATAAAATAGCATAAAATTGTGTGGAAGTATGGTGAAAAATCATACATGCCCATTATTGAGTTTTTAAGAATCTCCTTTTAAAAAAAACTAAAAACTTGAATGAACTTCAAAATTAGATAAAAAAGTAGATTGAAAAATGGATTCTTCAACTACTTGCCTTTTAAAAGCAAGATTGAAAACTTGATAAAACAACACAAAATTTGAAAACTAATGCACATAAAAGGAAAATTATGTTATTTTTAATCATGTGGAACTAAAAACATTCAATATACAACAATATTATGATGGGTTTTACAAGTTGCTACTTTACATATATTTTAAGTATGCTACTGCATGGACGTAAACATAGTAAAATGGACAATCAAATGACATTGTCAACTATTACCTTGCTTAAGGGTAATTGGACCTAAGCAAATGTCTACACAATTAAATTGCATGATGTGTATTTTCCCTTTAACATTTCCATCAAGCTTTAGACTTCTTATGGACTAACATACTAAGTCTCAACATGTTCTATCACTAGAAGAAATTTCATCCACCTTATGTTTGTGGTTGATGTGTGACTAGTGTCTAAAACAACTCAATTTGAAACTACATTTGGATTAATCCTATGTGACACCTTAGTTACAAGTGTTCATAGTTACATATATGACTAAATTTTCATAAATCTAAATTTTAGTCATACATGCAACTACAATGTGTGGCTACCATAAGTTTAGATGAAAATAGATGAAAAATGAGCATAATGAAGAAAACTATGTGGTTATTTATTGATAAAAATTCATTTATTAGTAGTAATGAACTTTTGAAGTCAAAATATGGATTGGTCGTCTAATTAGAACATCACAAAATGGAAAATTTTATTTTGATTCGCATTTCAAATTTGTTATTGGGATTTTTGATATATAATGTAATACAAGATGATAAACTCATAAATAATTTATGCATAATTGTTGTGGCCATAAAATATTTATTCATTAATTACTTTAGCCATATTAAATTTAAGAAAAACATTGAAAAAGGAATTACCTAGTGAACAAAAGATGAGATCCTTTCAAATTCTTTAACCCACTTCCTGGTATCAATCTTTTTAGCAACAATACTCAACCAAGAAAATGGAAGAACATTACACTGCCATCTAGGCAATCTATTGGACGATAAGACAATGGAACTAGGGTGAGATGGGGTGAATGGGAAGAGTGAAAAAAGTCAAAATTCATACTTGGGCCACTAAGGGAAGGGAGAGGTGGCACAACTTTCAGAAAAGATTTGGAAGGAATGAATTCCTCCGTAACATTCAAGACTCCAAAGGGAGCAATATTCTCCTTTAAAGGAACCTCTACATAGGCTTCTTAACTAATTATAAGTCTTGAGTCCCTTTCACTTGCTCATTCCCCTTTCTTTTTCCCTAAGAAAACACCCTTTCTTCTTAGCACCTTCAACTTAAACACTTACAAAGGTCAAAAGGTTTTCTTGGACACTTCTTCTTATCCATTTTATATGATGATGATAGTACAATTTTATCCACTCTATCCAACGGTGATAATACAATTCTACCTTTAACATTACCCCCCATACTTTGGATTTCGGGTCAAAATCATGTGATCTAGAATGCATAAAACTATATTGACAAATAATAATAATAAAATTATTGTACTTGGTCTAAATGGGCTAAACATTCTCCCTAAACCACTACTGTAGTTTGCTATGTTACAATAATTACTCCTTAAGTTGTGAATTAGTCTTCCTCTATTGCAAAAAACTATTCATTTTGTTGCACATTTCAATGGTCTTTATATAACCATTATCGCCTTCCTCTAGAGTTGTGTGCCCTAATACAACAATTATACCATAAATTGTAGATTGAAATATAGTCTAGATCATTACATGTTTAGTTGAATATATAATCTTAGGTATTTGTTGTTGTAACTATTCCTATACTTTTGTGGATAAAAATGTTGTTTGTTCCACTTGTTGGAGGGTGGTTGCATACTACAATGGACCATTATGGAAGTCACAATGACAATTTTTCTTGGATTTGAGAAATGTTCTTGTGCACAATTCTCAATTTATATTGAATATAACAAAAAGGGATTCATTTATGTGAAACCAACACATGAAGTATATAAACATTGAATAAACACATCAAAATAATGAATGTTCAATTAATAATGGACTTTACAATCTTGGTGAAATAGAGTGTCACACATTATAGAATCTTGGATATGGACTTTTATCTAATAATGTGTTTATGCAATGTATGTGAAACTTTGAAATATAAATTATTTGAGGTTTAGGACATTAAAGGTTCATTTAGTGAATGAAACATTGTCTTAACTTTTGTGTTCCATAACATCAAATATGTAGCCCCTGAAATATTTCGCAAAGTTCATAAAGGCATAAAAAATGTTGATTTTCTTGATTTTCTTTTAAGGAAGACCTTTTAAATGGTTTTTAACATGGTGGCTACAAAAGAAAATTGGAAATTTTTGATTTTTTGGAATGAATGTTACATGTTCAATTTAAAGCCAATTTCAAATACAATAGAAACGGACTTTCAAAAGGGACTTTGATTTGCTAATTTTGGTCCATGTTAATATGTTTTGACCCTGGACTTCTTTTTGTTCAACAAAAAATCCTCTATTTCAGCTCCTCCCTTCATTTCTTTAAGCATTGTTAATTGTACTTCAACCACTTTTCCACTTGTGTAGGCTTGAACTAGTCCACGTCTAATCCCACAAAGCTATCTTTTATAGTTACAGAAGGAGATGTATAAACAAACTCGTGATAGGCTTTTCTATATGCAATGAATTTCCTTTTGTAGCTTACTTCATTTGCTTTTCTTTCATCAAATAACGCCTTTACATCTTTCTACATAATAACATGTATTAGATTCCACCAAACATCAATGTCTAATGCACCCAATTTGATGGACTTATGTTTGGTCTTAAGTCGATGCTTAGAAAGATATGGCTCCATGTTTGTCAATTGATTGACAACTCTTTGTATTTGTTGGGCATCATGCTAAAGTGCCTGTATTGTACAGTTACAAGAAGTATGAGCTTGCTCCTTTGTAAGTGCTACCTCATTCTTTGGATTACAACTTAATTTGAATCTCTTGTTTGAACTTCAGTATTTGTGCATCTTTTTTTTTTATGGTGTGCTCTAGACCAATGATGCTAAGAAGTGAACATGTGAATGTGAGCGTGAGTTTATGAACAGGATCAAATATATTTGGAATATTTTGATGACAAAGACATAATATTCATAAAATATCTTTAAGCCACATAGGAATGACATGGAAAATATTTTTCCATGCATACATGGATGAAAGTCAGAAAATGGATGAAATGTTTGGATGAAAATGTAATATCAATGACCTTTTTGGATGATAATTGCACGTAGATGAATTGTTTGGATGAAAAATTCATCATGTTGAAATGTATGGATGAATTCCCAAACAATTATGCCAAAAGAAAACCACATGTACATGAATGACAATTATAAAAAACATTAAATATTTGGATGAACATGGAGCACAAATGAACTTTTGGATGATAATTGGAAGTAGACAAATTGTTCAGATGAAATTTTTGGTTGGTTGAATGTATGGATGAAAGTAATTCCAAAACAATTATGATGAATGGAAATATTGGACTCATAAAATTTCATGTCCAATTTCATCCAGAAAAAAAATGTTAAAGGTGAAACTTGAAGGAGCTACATTACAATGCAAAAGGGTGAAACAATAACTTGTGTAAGTTAAGTTAAGTCATAAGTGAAGGGTAGGATGTCCACATAATGATGGAATGGGAAAATGCTTGAAAATTTAATGAATAGTGCATTTCACAGATCATGCTGAAGAATATTTTTAATTATACAACAAAATGCATTCCAAAAAAACAAAACCCATAACAGTCCTATTTAAAACCTAAATCTAATGACATTGCAACCTAATTTACATCTAGGACTTTGGCATGACCTAATAATCTATGAACCTCATTCCAACTCTAGGATGGATAGTGGATGAATGATTCTTTGATCCCAGTTTGCATGGCATATTGCAAATGTAATACAAGTGTTTACATGGCACCCACAACCCCCACTTGCCGAGGGACCAAACATTATGGAAAAAAATCCACACAACTGCAAGTCGAGTAATCATTAATCGTTACCTCATGTTGTTTACAGTTGTCTAGTGGTCCTAAAAGGAGGTGGTAAATCCATCCATCCCAAGAGAGGAATGTTTAAAGGAGTTAATAGTGTGGCTTCAAAAGTTCATCCCACCTCCCACTTGTTTTCTTATAGAATGGATAGTTTGAATTTTCTAGGATGAAGAATCTTCTTCCCATTCCTTGTTTTGGGCCAAGCATCTAGATCCAATGGCTTATAGACATGGGTAGAAGGACCATTGCTAAAGAAATTTTGAGGGGCACATGAAAAATGTTGGTTCACATATGTAGAATTGTCATCTCCAACTTGATTAACAAGGGGACATCTTGGCTTCTCTAAGAGCAAGAAACTAACCTCCTCCAATGCCACCACCTTAATTTGATTAAAATTGTACCTGCTTGCACATGCCATAAGGAAGGCAAGACTGGCCTATCGAGTGCATATTTCTTGCTTGTCCTTCCCACACAATGCAAAGGTCATCATGACAAAACCAAAACTTATGTAGTTCAATTGATACACCATTGGCTATAAATTAGTAACCAACATAACAAGGAGGTAGAATATCACAATATGTTTGTTTTGAAATGATTTTGGTTTTGCAATAATGTTTAGTGTCTTTTTGCAACGTCAAACAATGACTACTTGACTTTGGGGGACAAAGTTCAATTCGCCAAATGTTGTCCCCACATAAGCATTCAAAAACCTTTACGCCATTGTGGGTGATAACAAGATCAAGGCCGATGGTCTCCCCCACATCCACAACTAATGATTAGTTGATTGGAATCGTTGCATTGGCCACTGACGGACAAGAAAAGTTCACTCCATCATGTGGATGTGAATCTACTTCTAACCTAAATGGAAGGTTTGCCTTGCATTTTGTTGATCCAAATATTTCCTCACCTTCCAAGTGCGGTATTATAGCAAAAAGACCAAAGCTTGAAATGTACTTGGCAACCGCAGCAACAATTTGGACTGGGTCCATAGACTGACTAGTCCTTCGTAGGCATAATTCATTTTTGTTTGAATTAGTCCCAATTAAGAAGGCATAATACAATGACGATTGCGTGAATGTTTGCATGTAATTGTCGGGCGTTGCAACAAAAAGGCAAATACCCTTGTTGCCATATTATTGGAGGCAAATGTTATGGATTGTCTCAAATCAGTTATAAGTCAACATATCAACTTCCCTTCCAAAGAGAATTTCTACAAACGAAGGAATGAAGTTAAAATTGAAGAAGCATAGATGGAAAATAAATTTTGAACAGTGAAAGAAAATGAACTAGTTTATCAACTTTATAAGTAAACACTTGAGATGATCCAATCAAGTTTAGATAGTGCATAAGTTATTTCATTTAGGAGATAATAAGCACAAATTGTAGTTTTCCTTACTGGAACTATAGCCAAAGGTGACACTCAAGTGGGGCTTTTATTTTTCTTTGTTGCACTTTGTAGCAAATTAACAAGTTCAAGTTTAACCTTTTTTTAGTTTAATCTTTAGATTTTTTAGGGCAAAAATGTTCTTCATATCGTTTAGTTTGTAAGATCTTTAACTTAACCACATCCTAGTGGTTTAGGTTTTCTGTATGCTCCATAGAAATTAGAGACAAGATCAAACATTTTTTGGAATGACTACACTTGCAAATTGTGCAGGTGTTATGCATATAACCACTAGCATGAAGTGGGCAGTTTATATTTTAAATAGCAGTGTTGCAAAAGGCACTTAAAAGCACTTTGATGTGTCAAATACTTCAATTTGATCCATAGATACATTTGAAATTGCCTCTTATTAACATGTAGTGGTTTATTAGTGACCTTTTTTTGTTTTTGTTTTCAAGTAAGAATGTATGATAGTTGTTATGATTTAATTGTAAATTAAGGTTTATATTTTTCCTTCAATTAAATTTATGTTATAGCCTAGGTCAAGTTTATATGTCTTGATAAACCTTACATAATGAAAATGTAAAACCAACAACATTGGAACTACATTCTACATAAGAGCTTGCCATCAATTAATTTGCCTCAAATTGAATCTTGAAACATGCACATTTCCAACATAGAAATATGACTGTCATTTCTCATTTCTCATGCATTTTATGAAATATATGACCTTGTACATTCTATGTATATCTACTATATTGTAAATATACAAGTTTGTACTTGAGAGTATAATATGTCATCTCCAACATATTACAACTTTGTGTATTACAAAATATATTGTATGTATTGTTTGCATTGTCTATACTAAATGATTAATGTGTCATCTCCATGATGTAGTTTGTCCATTGGAGGTCCATGATGGTTATGACCCTATACATTGTGTGTACGTGCATCTACTACAAATATACATATATGTAGATGGTTACTTTCATTGCATGTTCTATATGCACTAGAGTCAAAGAGTTCTCAAATCAAACTAAATAAAAAAGCCCAAAATTAGAATTCTAGAAATGGTGATGTTATTTTACAAGAGATTTAGGAGGTGTTAAACATTAATAAAGAATCAACAATATGAGTAACACCAATATCCTTAATAAATATGCAAAGTTGTGATACAATTGGAGAAGGCATTTGAGAATGAGCCAATGTCATTTATGATGAAGCAAAACCTATTGAGAGATATAATCAATATCAACTAACCAATTCCCACTATCATGCTTCAGTTCACTTACTTGAAGGGTCCTACTCCACAAGTTATGGCTTCATCTTTGTTGGATAACACTTTGATAGCAACATATTTCTTCTTGAACAACAACATTCATCTGTACACCATCCAAATCAATTTCCAAAAACAACTTGTATTGACACATATAATAAAACACATTGCTCAAAAGCCATTCACACGACAAGTTGACATGGTAAATCCAATCTTCCAAGACATAATTGAATTATAGTTTTTATGACACAACCTAAGGTCCACATTCATAAACTTGTCACTCAAATGTAATATCATATGTATTATTAATATTTCCTTGTAAATTGTTACAAGAGATTGAGGATGGGGAATTGAGTAGCCTAGATAGTTAGTAATATGAACAACATCCATGCCTTCAATAGGTATACAAAGTCATGATACAACTAGATGTATTTACACAACCATTTCCTTTCATTATTTTATGAGTAAAGTTGTTTTCATGGACTAACATTTAGTTCATAGATCAAAAGATCTAGTTACTTCTATATGTTTATAGGATTCAAAATGACATTTACATAATATCCAAACTATTTTGAAATATTTGTATTAATTTAACAAGACATCATTTTATCTATTGGCATACAACAATCCACTACAACTATAGGGTGGTTCCATACTAAAATGGACCATTATGGAAGTCATAATGGCAATTTTTCTTGGATTTGAAAAATGTTCTTGCATACAATTCTTAATTCTTGTTGAATATAACAAAAAGGGATTCACTTATGTGAAGTTAACATACACTAGTAAAAAATGCCCCCTTTTGCAACTATGGTCTCAACTAGTGTTCAACTACAAACCAAATTGAAAACTACACATGTAGTTGCAACTTGTTTTTTACAATTGGGATTTTTTTTTTTGCAAGTATTAACCAATAATGTCGACAAATACAAGTCGAGAAATAAAATTATAGTCAAAATTGTATGCCACATGTTAACACCATAGCAATAGCCACTACTTGCCAATTTAGTTGAAAACTATTTTACCAATCTAATTGAGGGATATCGACTAGGTTCGACTAGTGGATGAACTTTATTTGCTAACTAGGCATGACATCACGCAAAAATATAATTAGAATTTCAACTAGGTTGCCATGTAAGTTGAACATTTGGCTAGTTGTTTGGTGATAAGTGGCATAGTCACAATGTTGACATGTGGCACATTCACAAAATTTGGGGTCAACAAATAGTTAAATGACATGTGGCACATCCACAACAATAGGTTAGGCCACATGGTGCTTAAACATAGGTTAGGTTTAAACCTAGGCATTTAAGCTAAACATAGACTATTTAACTTCGGCTTAAGTTAGGGCTAGACCTAGGCACCTATGTTAGGCCTAGACCTAGGCCATGTGACAATTAATAAATGAAATCCTATTTCATTTGGTTTAACCTTTAAAGTTGAACCTTTGCGATTGGTTCATCCCAAATGGCTATTACATTTTCAAGTTTATTGTGTTCTCCAACAATCTTAGTGCATTTCATTATATAGTTTAGATTCATGGAATGGAAGCTAAACAATATGAAATAAAAACTTTAGTTGTAAAGTAGTTGTAATCCAATTGCAACCTAATTGCAATTCAAATAATTGTAATCTAATTGTGTAATTAAACAATTAAACATATTATCATCATTTATTAAGCAATATGGTGATTTGTTAGTTTTAAAGAAAATTAGTAATTAAATGTAATTATCTAGTAAATAATTAATTATTACTTCTCAATGAATATTTAATTTTTTTTCAAATCCATTATAAGTTCTTATTAACATTTTGTAAAACAAAAAGTTAACTCAAAAAAAAAAATTCAATGATATTTTAATTACAATAATTATGATAATGGATTGATAATTAATAATTGGCTATAATTACAACAACATTAACAATAATATTGTAGCTAGTAATTAGGTGAGGCTAGTTATTTAACTACTATTATTCATATTTTAATCTAATTTGGTGGAACTATTATGAACTAATATAATAGATATTAAATAAGAAAAATATACAAAAAAATCTCAAAATATAGTAGTTTTAAATAAAAATAATCTCTAAGAATATATAATAATTTATTAAAGATATTTTCTAATTATTCCAATCATTTTCATAACTTAATCATAAATAAATAGTAAAACAATAAAAATAATCAAATGAAAACCTTATTGGAATTAATAGGCAACACTAGAATAATAATTTTTTAATTATGTATCATTACATGATATGTTGTAAATTAAAATTGATTTACATAGAAATAATAAATTACAAATGTGTTGAACATATTTCAAAAAATATTAATTAAGTATAATTACTTGATATGTTGTAAACTAAATTTGACTATACATAGAAATAATAATATTTTCATGTATTGAACATACACATTATTAAATTGACTTATATTTCAAAAAAATTATTTTCAAATTAAAGTGTAATATTTATATGCACAAAAAAATTCATCATACATAACCAATGAACCATTCATGTATACAAAAAACATTTACATGTACTTTAATAGTTAATGATTTTTTATTGTAATTTTAAAAATATATTAAAATATCATATGTATAAAAATGAATAAAAATTAAATTTCCACAAAATTATTAATTATGTATAATTACTTGATTTGTTGTATACTAACATTTGATTTACAAATAAATAATAAATTACATATATTGAGCATACATTATTACAAATTCATATTTCAATTTTTTCTTAAATTTTATTTTGAAATTAGAATTAAATATTTATATGCACAAAAGTTTTTTGCATCATACATAACCATTCATTTACTCAAATAGAATTTACATGTAGTTTAATGGTTAATGAAGTTTTATTACAATTTAAAGTAAATATTCAAATATCATGTGTGTAAAAATGAATAAACATTAAAGTTCCGCATAATTATTAATCATGTATCATTATTTGATATGTTGTAAATTAAAATTCAGTCTACATATAAATAATAATTAGGTGCCATATTTCGGCCTTCATGCGAGTAAGGGCACCTACTTTTCTTATACAATTTTCACGATTGCTCTTAGTTCGATACCAAAGGCTCCTTTTCAAAGGATTTTCCTTCAAGTTGTTTTGAATACAAAAATATCATGTGCAAACATAATATGAATGTCAACCTCAAGTTACTTCATAGACAAGCACAATTCCACAAAACAACTTTTTTTTTTTAACATGTTGGGATGAAGGTTCACATTCACGATGTAGTTACCTACATCACATTATTGTTGTTTGACGATAGCCCCAAAAGGAAAACAAAGAAAAAGACGAACAAAAAAGAACAAAAACTGAAACATTTTAGATCGTACAATTTTTATACAACATGGACTTCAACAAAATTTTGAAAAAAGGAAGCCCTTTTAAAAGAATTACTTGGCCACACACAATGTATTATGTATAGTAAATAATCAATAGGTTGCACACACATTTCATTAGTGACAAAACTAGGGGAAGCTAGAGTTTGACAATACCTCACAACCTCAAGTGTGAGCTATTAGATCAACGTTGTGATTGCCTCTGCATCAAAGTGTTGAGGCAACAAAGACATAGACAACTAGTCTTAGGGAGGGTACATCTGCATAGGAAGATAAATTGTACAAATGCAACATGCTTGATTGTTGTGCAATGAACGATAAGGCATCTAACTAGGCCTTTAACTTGATAAACATGATGGGGTTCTAGTTTATAGAGACATAATCCAACTAAAAAGAGTTTCCAAAAGTTTTACTCATGTTTTCAAAGCAAAGGTATGTTTCCAGCAAGGTTAGTGTACCAGTATGTTTCCAACAAGGTCAATGACATAAGAGATTGGAGGCCATTGTCTTGAAAGTGAAACTTCATTTCATAAACAACATGCACCTTTATTACAACAAACAAATAAGCAACCATGTTGAAAAAAACTCCACTCTTTGTTCAACTACCTTAGCAATGATGAAAATTACAACTCAAGGAAGGTATTAGACTAAATGATTTGTTGATGCAACTCAAAGACCATTATTCCCATTACTTTAAGAAACATATTGGTCATAGAAAATTTTAATACCTCTTCAAACATCCACTCCAACACACCTTGTTGTTGCATAATTTTGATGTACTAGAATGTAAGGCGCATTACTTCCTCCATATGTTCTACATCCCCAATATTTTTCAAGCTTTAACAATTATCATATGGTTTACTGCCAATGCAATCTTGAAAAGACATTTAATGTGTTTTGGAGTTAATGTTTTGGACATATTGGAATGTATTTCATACCTTGTCCAATGTCAGTGAAAATAATTTCCCCATGGCAGCTATCATAACACTAAGAGGATGAATGACATCAAGAGCCTTGTGACATGAAAACAAGATACCCTTCACATGTCTATAGGAAGAGAAACCACAACCATTTGCAGAACATTCTCCTAAAATCTTTTAATTCAAACATTTCTCTTTCACATAAGAATGGTTGGACTAGAGTAGACAAAAAATAATTAAGATAATTATAAACAAATGTACATTAGTAAGAAACATACAAACATGTATAAGCCCACATAATGTACATATGACAAGAAAGGTTCCATAGATTTCAAAGCTAACATATAGTCTAACCTTTAATACTTTATGAGTACCTTCCCAAAGCTCCTAGAGGTGTCTATGTTGATTTGTTGACTTCAAATTTTTGTCCCGATTTATCAAAGGCTCCTCACTACATCCACTAAATGCACAACCCACAAGCAATATTCTCATCTTTAGATTCCAATAAATGAACAAACATATATACAACATATGTGTATTCCCAGAGATTCTTTAAAAAGGAGATTAATATTTGATAATTAGTCAAATGAGTCATCTAGTCAAATTGAACTAAAAAATGCCACCTAGTCAAATTGGTTAATGGCCTAGTCAATAAAACCAATCTCATGAAATTAGCAAGTGCCTTAGTCAATAAGGACACATATTATATTCAATCAATAGGGCTAACTAAGTAGACCTAGTCAAAGTGGTCAATGGCCTAGTCTAAAGGGCCAATTACAAATTCTAATACTAGTTGGGTATCTTGGGACTACATTTAACATTTTGACTATGTTTGACCAATTCGAAAAAAGTTGAAAGAATGTAAAAGTTAGCTAATCATAAATAAATGAATCATGACCAAATTAATTATGATTAACTATGGTTGGTTTGCCATAATTATTTCATTCATGTTTATTTTTGCCATAATTAATTTTTGCATAATTGGTTTTGTCATAAAAAATTGATTCATTAGTTAATTTAACCATATTAACTTTATTAATGTTTAGTTTAACCATTTCTAATTTCGCCATGGTTAATTTTGTCATAATTATTCTAACCATTTGATTTTAGCCATAATTACTTCATTCATGTTTATTTTAACCATTTTGATTTTAGCCATAATCACTTCATTCGTATTTATTTTAGCCAAAATAAATTTATGCATACTTTATTCATGGTTAGTTTGGTAATTTATAGTTTAGCCACAATTGGTTTAACCATAAATTATTTATTCTTTAGTTAGTTTGACAATATTTATTTTACTCATGGGTAGTTCAACCATTCGTAGTTTAGTTATAAAATATTTATTCATTAATTAATTTAACTATTTTAAATTTAGCCATAAAATATTTATTCATTGGTTAGCTTGACCTTATTTATTTTATTCATGGTTAGTTTCACCATATTTATTTAGATATGGTTTATTGAACCATAGTTAATTTAGCCATGGTTATCTTTCCATAATTGTTTGAAATTTTTGGTTGGTTTAGCCATTATTAGTTTAATAATAATTAATTTCTCCTAGGTTAAATTAGCCACCTATTTAATTTATGTAATGTAAGTATGTGGTTAAATAACTTACTTACAATGAACTTATATGTAGGTGTATATTTATACATACCCTACCTATACTCCACCTATTTACCTATATTTTAGCCTATTAGGTAACCTAGTTATATAGGTTAGGGTAGGCCATTTATATACCTATGATAAATTACTAGTTGGTTAACTAGTTATTTACTTAAAATACACAAATGAATGAGTAATTAAATAGTTAAATATTAATTATTACAAATATATTGTTGATAATATATGATGAATTAGGTCAAATTTGTAAGGATTAATTATAATTTGGTTGTAATTATCAATCAACAATATAGTACATTATAACTATCTTGATATTTTATATAATTCAAGGATTTATAATATGGTTGTAATTATTAATTATAACTAAATAACTAGATATTAACTATTACTAGTTTTTATTTTATTTTAATTAACATACATATTTACCTACCTCTTTATTTATTTATTTACTTAATTTATGTATCTTACATTGTTATTTAGGAATAATGTTGTGTGAACTAAAAGGTTCTAGTGTTGTGTGGACATGAAAATGTTTCTCCCTCCCAAAAGTTTGTCCCATATTATTTGTCATGATTTCCAAATGACAAGCAATGTAAATAGATGCACCATAAGCATCCAAAACATAAGAAATATTTTAAAAAGGAAGGCCACTTGGGATGAGCTAATTGAAAAGGCTCAACCTTAAAGGCCAAATTCAAAAATGAAATAGGATTTTCTTACCTAGGTCATCTAGGTGTAGGCTTAATCTAAGTGGTGTACATTTAAGCCTAGTAAAAGTCATAGCTTAGGTTGCCCTAACCTACTTTAGGCTTTATACCTAGTTGCTAGTTATAAGATCCTAGACCTAGGACTAGTAATTTAGGTTATAAGTTCCTAAACATAAAGATCTTAGGAATAGGTATCTAATTTTAGGTCTAACCTTGGTTGTTGAGGTTCTATCCACATGGCATGTCCTAGTGGCCAATGTTTAAATGCCACATGGCATGACCTAGATGGCCAATGTTTAAATGCCATGTGGCATAAACTAAATGGCCAATGTTTAAATGCCATGTGGTTTAACTTGGGTGGCTACTGACTAAATGCCACATGGCATTTGCCTAATCAAAATGGTATTTGACCAGTCAAAAAATTATCTGATTATTATATTGATTAGTCAAAAGTACTAGTCGAAAATGCCAACTTAGGTTTGGTCAGAAAGTACATGGCCCAGTCACAATGGACATGTTCAAAACGACTTGTCCAAAATGGGTATTTTTTGACCAAAACTTCTAGCAAAGAAAAAAGGAATTCTAGTAGTGTAAACACATAAAGAATATCAATTTTCAAAATTGCCTATCAAATCCACACAACCAATCCCATTATAAACAATCTCTATGAACATATATAGATGGCTAGCTAAGGATATAAAATGTGGATTGTAAAATCTACATTTGCAACCAACATTCCTAGGAAAAAATGGGTCTAAGCTCAAAATTTAAAAAACATTGCATTTGAAAAATTATGGTTAGAAGTTCTTCAATATGAAGAAACCTATTTATAAATCAAAAACTAACTATACATGCCAAGAAACAAAAACATCAAGAAAAAATTTGAGTTCAAATTTTTTTTTGTTAATAAATGCCATTCTCTCATCACATACTTCATTAATTTTTTGTTTGTTTCCAATATTGAAGTTTATAATGAACAACATTTTAGTATTAGTTTTTCTAGATGTTTTAGTTATTGAACAATTTTTTTGAACAATGTGTCACTAAAGGTACTATGCAAGGAAAACCCTCCTTTCTGGGATCCAGAAAAATTGGAATTCAAAAGAATCCATTCAAAAGATTAATAAGTGGAATAACTTGTAGATCTTTTAAAAACTTGGATAGATTAATACCTTGTGGCAGTCTTTGTTACAAACCATAATTAAATGGAAAGTGCTTTATATGGCATTGGAAAGCAATGAATGCCAAAAGGATGTGGAATGGGGAACTCAAGAAATGTTTGTGAAGGTGTACACCAGCAATCTAAAGTTTCTATTGTGGAACATCTCAGATGAAGCATACCAAACATGTTGAGGCATTGGATTAGAATATGTTGCCTTTTCTTGACGTACAAAACTTTTTGGACAGTTGAAAATCAATCTCTAAAGTTAAAGGAACAAACAAGCTAAATAAAAACTTTGAAATGTAGCATTCACTTGTTTATGATCAAGCTTAGCTTACATTCAAACTTTTAGGTTACAAAACATGTTCAATCCTTCATTAAAAGAGGTTTGATCTTTCTTTTGAAATTCAAGGTTTCTCTACAATGTTTGAAATTTTGTTAGCCTACAAACAAGAGGTTTTGGTCCTATGTATGTTGGAATACCCTATTTGGAAAGTATAATTCATAATTGATTCATTTTTTGTAAGTAGTTGTTTAGACATGGCATTCAACATTCATATAGATACTTAATTATGAGTGTATACACACTTGCAATTGTATGGGACAAAGATTTTATTGGTGGTGGCATATACTGCAAATCATTCTTTAATCTTAACCATATTTTTAATGGTTTTTCTTGCAATTTTTGGATTTTACATCATCTAAGAATGCAAAGGGCTTAAAAATTGGCAGATTTAACATTATTAGCCAAAATATGCAAATATGAACTTGACTTGTATTCATCTCCTGGATTCTAGTTAATCAAGTTGTTCCAAATTTGGAGCAGGCAATGATCATCTTTTGGGTTTTCTTTGTAGTTAAATGAATTCTATATCTCAAATGTAGAGCTAAATTAGTCTTCTAGGTGTGGTTTGAACAAATTAAAGTTTTGCTTACCAAAACAAGATTTGTGTTTAGTGTTTTTACCTTGGAATCTCTAAATAAATGATATCAATTGGTATCTATAGTAGGTTGCTAAATGGATGTAAAGGTGAACATGTGACAATACACTCAACAAACATGATAAGAATTTTCCTAAATCTATTGAACAACATTGGACATTGCCCAACATGACTTCATGAAGGAAATACATAAGGCTCACCACTAGCTACACAAATATTGAAGTCTTTGACTTGTGGCAAAGACTTTGAAGGGGCATCCATCCATGTGTGCAAATTAATTGTCATTGTTGGCAACAACTCCTCCTCTATAGGACCCCATATCTCCTCCAATGTTGTCGCTTGCACCCAAGAAGGAGCACATTGTTTCCAATGGTTACTTGCTTATCAATCTACCATGAAGTGTTCAATGGATGGAATTGCATTGAAACAAACAAATCCATTATGCTATCAACATGAAATTAGTAAATGTTTCTCTAGCAAACAATAACACATAATAAGCAAAAAGAATAGATAATTTCCAAACTCAAGAGGGTGAAAGCACATGAAGCCCCCCCAAAATTGTAGTCACAAGTATAATTTTTTTGGTAAGGTATGGACATCACATCTTGGATTATTTTTATTTGTTTTAAGTATATTTGATTAGCTTTAGACTTAATCTAATCCATTATTTTTAAAATTCCAACAAACATTGAAAAATTTGAATGTATGGAGTATATTTGTGACCAAATAATACCCATCACAAAGTTTTAAAATTTGAATATTTACTTTAAAAGTAGGGTTGTTGATGGAATTTTTGGGTGAATGTTTTTTAATGATTAATGATATTGATATACATCAATTAAATCTTAAACAATTTACAAATTAATTTTTTTTGGATGAAATTCCATCCAAAAAAAAAGTTTTTTTGCATTTTTTTGATAATGAATGCATATTAATATTATTTGTTTAGGAAAAACTAGTACCATATCAAAAAAAATGAGATTTTATAAATGGGCATTGCATTATTTTTTCAATTTCCTTTTGTTTGGTAATGTTTCATGAATGACAAACATGAAGCCTTATGGCCATTGAAAAATTGTAAGTTATATATTGTGTGTACATTGATTTTATTCAATCCTCCTCATCTAAATGTTGGATCAAAATTAATTTTGATTCAAAGTGAGATTTGAGTTCCAAAATGTTGTTGTGCAAATTCTAAAGTTTTTTGCTTGTGTTTAGGTTAGCCAAAGGATGCCATGAAAATTTTAGCTTACTATGTACTATAATACTTGTTATACATCACCTTTATTGAACAAAATTGGCTCACCCTTAGTGTGCTTTCATCCAAGAGTCCTAGGTAGAAATGTGTACAACGTACAATGAGTGGAAAGCCAAAAGTGCCATATAAACCAAACAATTAAACACATTTTTTGCAACATGAACTATTTGCACACAAATTGAAGAAGAGAATCTAGGGTGGCACTCACCATAGTAGGAAGATGCATACGTTTAGTGGTCTTCATAGTGCACACACACATTTTCCAATTTGATAGCTAGCAAATCCAGCTACAGAAGTTCATCCTTTCCTATCGCGTTCTATAACTAGCCACAACTACCCTTTGCATTCAGCACTGCAACTAAAAGTTATACATACATTCCATTGTGGGATCCAAATGTTCAAAACAATATGGGATTGTGCACATCTGAATACTTCTAGATACACTAAGGGGATTAGCCAAATATCAACTCTACAATGCCCTTGGTGGCTTGACTTTGTTTAAGATAAGAACACTAGAATTTACTTGGACATCATACAAAAATTCCCTCAAGAAATTTAATTGATTTGTTGGTGATTGATAATTGTAGGAGATCAATTTCATGAAATGAAGAATAACGAGATCAAAGCTTCATAGAAAATGGGAGAGCTTGCATCAAGTACAATAGGTGTTAGGTTCTGCAGTTTCACCTATTGTGTTTCAAGCTTCCAAATAGTAAAAAACATAGGTTTGAGCGGGGAATTAGATTGAGGGACACCAAATGCACAATTGTTAGTACACTACTTTGGAATACAGAAGGAACCCAAATAGATAGGTACTTGCAAAAGATGAATAAGAAAAGGAACCAAATACTTACTAGAGATTGAATAAATAGTTGCAAGGAGTTTGGTACCCTCCACTGATCATTGCATGAAAACTAGAAGGAAGATGATACAAGCTTGCTAGTCCAATGAACAATGGGTCATTACCAACTTTCTAGCAATATTCTATCAATGTGATCATACCCACAAAAAGATTAAATCAAGATGGATTTCTAACTCTCTACCATTCTGATCCCACTAGCCATTTTTTTTTTCATATGAATCTCCTTTTCATTACTACTCTAGAAGCCATGATTACTTGCATTATGTATACAACCATTTCCCCTAGCACTTTGTAGACAATCAATATATAACTCTTGATATAAACACTTAGAACTAAGCAAGCCTGTATATACACACACCACAAACTTAATGGAACAAATGCAAACAGATGCCAAGAAATTCAGCTCCTAAATTGCTTTGACAATAACTGGCAACTGCTAAATACCAAATTCTGTAATGATGAAATGGATAAAAAAATGAGAATTAAATGTAAACTTTAAACTCATAAAAAATGGTCTTAACTCCTCTAGTTTCGAAGCCATATGTACCCATTTCACTAGTTTTAATAAGCTCGCATGCACTCTGTAGTGCGATGAAACAACAAATATTAATGCATTGAAAGTTAGAGTCTTTCACACCTGATCATCAATTTCTGATAAAACAAAGTCTTGTAAAACAGATACTTCAATCATTCATGCAAGAAAATATCATGTCAGGTCTCAACTGCTACGGTGTTGATAATGGACATGGTAGCACTTTCCTGGAACCCTAACTCTGAATAGATTGGCTATCCTTCAAATTCTTTCTTTCACTCCTCCTAACATTGACAGCTCACCAGCATGAGTAACCAAATGCACCCTCAACCCCAAAATAAAATTCATGAACCAAAAGTCAATAATTGCATTAGAATTCTTCCCCCATATTATTTCACCTCTTCAAGAGGATAGATAGGTCTGAACCATAAATCCATACTTCCCAGAAGCTGTGAGAAATGGGCTATTTCCTGAAGAACAATCTTTTGGAGCAACTGAAGATTTTTTAATCCACCAAATTGGCTTTTTACACCCATAGCTTCATTTATTTTATATTAGAAAAGGATTCCTATAGAATGTGCCCCAGAGTGGTGAAGCAAAAAGGCCTGGAACTCACTATGCAAAGATAAACCCATAAAGACAAAATAAATTCTACATGGAAAGGGAACCAACCATACATTAAGAAAATGGTGCCAAGCAAAAAGGCCTGGAACTCACTATGCAAAGATTAAACCCATAAAGACAAAATAAATTCTACATGGAAAGGGAACCAACCATACATTAAGAAAATGGTGCCAACTTATCCTGGACTCTTCAAAGTCAGAAGCACGAATAATAGGGCAGAAAACCATAGGCTTCAGTCCAAGTATTCCAAAACTCTAGATATCAAATCAAGTACCCCCATTCCCAATGATAATTTCCTACACTTTAGAAACCCACTGATTGTGTGACTACTTAAATTGTGTGAAAGCTAATACATCAACACTTGACTTCCTTCAAAGCATCAACAAAGTAAAGGAATGTGGGATCTGTTTTTCCTTCTTTGTAATAAGCAAAGATAGTTGAAGAATCATCTTTCATGTTCTCACCAACAAAAATGCACATAACACAAATAGATATCAGCACAACAAACAACTGTTGGGAGAACAAGCATCTTTTGGCACCTTCAACCTAGCATCAAAGATTGCCACCAACAAAAATGCTCAATGCTCAGAGATACAACCTATACTCAATATCTTCACAAACAATGCTAGTTGAATAGATAAAATAGAGGCAGAATATAACCCCAGACATACAATTGGAAGTTGCTCAACTTGGAGAGCAAGAACTTCACTGCACCTTCAACATCCTTCTTGAAGGTTGCTTGGCACTCCTCAGGCACAAGCGGAGTCAGAGTTTTCAAATACTTCTTAATGTATGGCATGAACCCTTTCTTGTCATATGTCAGTTGCTCCTGGTGACCAAAACAGTACCTAAAATTCAGTATTGCCTAACTTCGTATCACAGTCAGAAAGAAAGAAGGAAGTATTTAAAAACAATTATAGTGAGGATAAAAACATTTATTTAATGGAGACCCAAAACTGCAGTTTGAAAGTGTCAACAATGTCAACAACTTTAGTTGCTTGGTCATCAGCTCCCTCATCTTCTCCACCCTCAATAGAAGGGTTCGCTCCAATCAAACTATCCACATCAAGAGCACCCTTCACAACCCACTGCACCCTGCCCAAAGAAACACATTCATCACATCGGCCATCTAGATAGAACAACAAACCTACATTAGACCCACTGGAATCAACTAGAGAGCTATGTACAGAGCTTTATTCTTGGCATTTCTTTACTTGACAATGATCACACTACATTGTGCATATGGAGGCCAGGAAATGAAACTAGCCATAGAATAAAATTTTCATAGTACTAAGAATTTATACCTTTAATTGAAGTCAAGTCTGAACAGAATTGAGAAACATTTGACAACAATGTTATAAATAATACTTCAGACATCACATAGTATCAGCAATCAATCAGACCATACATGCAAAGAGAAAACCCAACCTTGACAGAAAAAGACAATTGCAAAACAAATATGAGATTGCAATTTCACCGAAGCAAAGACCACAAACAAATTTCAGCATGGTCAACAACACCATCATACATTTAAGGGTAAGAAAAACCAAAGATGTTTATGCACCCCTTCTGATGGATATATTTAGCTCAATAGAATTTCTCAGCAACACTTGTAATTGCAGAACCACTAAATCTGGTGCACCACTGGAAATATATTGCTTTCATGATTACCATACTTTTTAATCTACAAACCACCTGTGTCCATTCCCAAAAAAACAGATGTAACCTTCTCCAATCAATTGCCTGTGGGCAGCACAACATTTTATGTCAATACATATCTTTGACAATTCTACCAACTTCAACTACAATTCTATACAAATAAATTCATACAATAACCTTGCTCACCCCAAACAAATCCCTCCAGCCCAACCCATTTTTCTTGGCATGAACTAGATGAACTCAAAAGATTGTGGACATACCAACTTGTAAAGCTAATATTTTAGAAGACCTAGAAATGACTTTTTGTGGTGGTGAATAAAAGAAACAGGGGTATGTCGAGGAACACCGGTATGCTTGGACTTGGGAGCCAATTTACAAAGTTGCTTATGAGTGAGAGCCCTTTTCTGCTCTCACATCCAGTCATCACACCCATCTTATATGTTACTAGTGGGTACCCTGTGACCTTCGGACACTATGAGGCGCAAATGCAACGCAACGTGCCAGCCCGTTCCTTTCTTTGAGCTACAGAGAGAAAGGAGAGAGACGACCAAGCTCGAGTACCCGGGCCGGTGTTGGCGACAGCCCCTGGAAACACACGGGCCCTGTTCCGGTCCACCCGTGACAAAAAGCTTGGTTTATGGCCCGGGACTCGGGTCTTCGTGGGGAGACCGGGCTTCGTCACCGACCCGGTTTAATACTTATTCCCGCGGTTC